>ERZ869909.2923-NODE-2923-length-10486-cov-3.165242_pt1 | contig 10486 bp, 10 predicted proteins | sample MGYA00520892_ERZ869909 | MGnify/ENA primary metagenome ERZ869909 (study PRJEB32215, sample SAMEA104723947) | bioreactor metagenome | biome: bioreactor; feature: anaerobic bioreactor; material: water | place: China | collected 2015-03-12 ... | reverse complement strand
AAGGCGGCCACAGCCGTGGCGCTCCGCAAGCGGACGAGCCGCTGCTTGAACTCTTTGGATTGGCGCAGGTCGCCAACTGCCCACCGGATGTCGCTTCCCCGGTACGAACCGGCGCATTTCCGGAAGGCCGCGGCTCGGGAACGCCGAGACACCGGCAGTCAACTTACGGCGATGAAATTCCCTCCTTGCTGAAGGAGGCACTCTTGCAAGGAGCCGAGGACTCTCGATACTGAAATCATCAAAGATGGCGTCCTGGAAGCTCCGCTCGCGGATCGCCAGTTGCCCGGCACGGGAGTGAGGACACTCTTCGTCCGTCTTCCAAGGCAGGCTATGCTTTCCCGTATTGCCGACGCATGAAATGCATTCGAGCGCAACAGCACATGGTTTTGACGACATGCGTGCCTCCACGATCCCTCGGAAAAATTCGGCGTTAAATGCATGTGTCGAAACCGAACCGTCGCAAAGATTACCGACCTCATCCGCACCGACCGCGATAGCGGCGGCATCGAGAACCGGACGTACCGTCCGCTCGAGGTCAGCAGACATCGCGGATGCGATGGGCGGGGATCGCGCCGGTTACCGTGTCGATTTGAAGCTGACCGTTCATGGCATGAAGGATTCCAATCCCCGGGGCCGCCTTCGCCTCTCCCGGTCGCGAACCGGATCGGATCCGCATCGTCTATCTCTATGTCGCCAGGCCGGCGGCATGCCGGGGGATGAGGTTCATGCCGATGCAGAAGCCGTCGACGATGCGGGCTGGTTTGTCGTGAGGCGGACGTGAACTATCGGCGTGTGCTGCTGGTCCTGGAGCAGGCGCACGACGCGTCGCGAGCGATGGCCGCGATCCGTGGCGTGGCGCCGCATATGGAAGTGCTGGTCGTCGTCGTCCCGTTTTCGTCGTGGCCGCTCGCGGAAGCTCCGGACGATGGCGAGAACGCGGGCTTCGCCACCCTCGTGGATCAGACAGCCGCAGCGCAGGACGTGGACGTAAGGCTCGTTCCCGACCTGAACCCCGCGGGGATCGGGGAGATCGCCGCCGCGTCGGGGATCGACCTGCTGGTGGCGGGATCGTCGTTGCGCCTCGTCGCGGCGCTGACGGAATTGCGCAAGCGGCTGCCGATCGAGGTGCTCTGGATACCCCGGACCCAAGTGCAAGCAGAAGGTCGGCCGTTCACGCGGCTTGTCTGCGTGGCGCCAAACCGGCGTGCCGCCGCGTCGGTCGCGGCGTTCCTCCGCGACCGCTGCGATTCCTCGCACGAGGTCACGGTGCTCTCCTCCACCGCGCTCCCCGATCCCGCCGCTGCTCTGGATGTGGCGGGCATCCGCGCGCGGGTCAGGGTTGCGGCGTTGACGGACGGGCTGCCGCCGGAGTGGTTCGACGAGAACCTGCGGGACAACGCGGCCGATCTCGTCGTCCTTGCGCGCATGCCGGCCGGCCTTCTGGCTGGCGCGTTCCTTTCCGTGCCCTGCCTGCTTCTGCCTCCCCCACCCGCAAAGGAACGGACGACGCCGGAATGGAGCATCGACGCGCCCGACATCGTCGCGGACGGGAACGCCTTGCGCGTGCGCCTCGACCACGCCCCGGGTCTCGGCCGCGGCGCTCCCATATCCGACCAGGAGGTCGCCTTCGTCGCGGACGGCCGCGTCGTCGCGCGCGCGACGACCCGCAACGGCGAGGCCGATCTGCCCGGCCAGTGCGCGGCCGACGTCCTTGGCGTGTTCCGCGCAGACGGGCGCGGGGAAGCCGATCCGATAGCCGCGATAGAGCAGATGGTGTCGGTCGTCCGTCCGGGCTCTGCGCCGCTGGTGCTCTTCGACGCGGAGCTGGCGAGCCGGGAGATGGACCTGGTGCGGGGCATCGCCAGCCGGTGCGACCTGCTGGCCGTGCGCATGCGCGCGACGCGAAGCTGCCGCTCGCTGCGCGAGCGCCTGCGGGCCGCCGGTCTTGCTCCGCGCATCGCCGACGCCAGCCTGATCCTCGACGAAGGCGAGGCGCTCGACGTCCCCGACGCCGTCCATGCGGTGCGTCTGGCGCGCGTTGCCGCGCGGATGCGCGGGATGGGCTTCCCCGTCGCCGCCATCGTCCATCGCCCCGCCGCAAAACCCGACACCGTCGGCTTCGCCGCCCTGAGGCCGCACGAGATCGCGGCGCACCGGTTCGTCGCGCCGGCGCCGGTGAAGGCGCCCGCATCGCTGGAGGCGCGGCTGGAGGCGACGGCGGCGCCGTCGATCGCCGGCAACCGGATCGAGGTCGAGCTCGACAACGTCAAGGCGCGCGACTGGCTGCTGTCGGCGATGGCCGCGAGCCGGGAGCGCATCCACATACAGGTCTACATGGCGGCGGACGACGACATCGGCCGCCGGATCGAGAGCGCCATCGCGCAGGCAACCACGCGGGGCGTGCAGGTCCGCTTGCTGGTCGACTCGCTCCACGGGCGCCACGGCTCGTTCGGCGCGCGCAATCCGCTGCTGGAGCGCCTGGGCGGCATGCGCGGCGTCGAGCTGCGCCTGTCTCGTCCCGTGAACGGCCTGCCGTCCGTGGAGGACCTGAAGCGCCGCGATCACCGCAAGCTGGTGGTGGTCGACGGCGCGCTCGCCCTGCTGGGCGGCCGGAACTTCTCGCACGAATACTATTCCGGTTTCAGCGAGGTGGCGCTGACGCCGCTCTCGATGTGGCGCGAGGTGCCGTGGCTCGACGCGGGAGCCCGCGTCGAAGGACCGGCCGTCGCCGAGCTGGAACGCGGCTTCCTCGAGGCATGGACGGATGCGGGAGGAAAACCGTTCGAGGTGGCGGAAGCGCTGCCCGCCGGCAACGTCGCGGCGCGCGTGGTGGTTCATCGCGGCCTGCGGGACGCCCGCACGCTCGAGGCCTATCTCGCGCTGATCGACACGGCGAAATCGCATCTCCACGTCGTCAATGGCTTTCCACTCATCCTGGAGCTTCAGCACGCCCTGCTGCGCGCCGCCCGGCGCGGCGTGCGCGTGCGCGTGCTGTTCGGCCACCTCACGCCGACCCATGCGCAAGGTCCCTTCGGAGGGCCGTGGGCGGCGGCGCGCACGGCCGCGACCGCGTTCGTTCACTCGCGCGTCGACGCCCTCGTCGCCGCGGGCTGCGAAGCCCGCCAGTTCTCGGTCCCGCAGCAGACTTCATGGGCGGAGGGCCTCGGTCCGGTCCGCTCCCACGTCCACGCTAAGCTCATGACCGCGGACGGCCGCGTCTGCGCGGTCGGCAGCGCCAACATGGACTTTACCGGCGGCTACTGGGAGAGCGAGCTGCTGCTGGTCGTCGAGGATGAAGGCGTCACCGCCGACGTCGACGCGCGCATCGAGGAGCTGATCGCGGACGCAGTGCGCGTCGACAAGGACGATCCGCAATGGCGGCAACTGGCCCGCAGCCGCGAATGGCTGCGCCATTGGCCGAGCCTGCTGTCCTGAGTGGGACGGAGGGCCGCGACGGACGGGAGCGGCTTGCGGCGGGCGGTCCTGCGCCGGCCCGGCGTCACAGATAGGGGGACCCGAGCCACAGGATCCTCTCGATCAGGCGCACGGCGAACGGACGCGCCCGGAGCGACGCCAGCGTCACAGGCGTCGCGTCCGCAAGCGCCGCGCCGATCCGCGCGTCGATCTGCCCTGCGAAGCCGGCGTCGAGCACCTCGACGTCGATCTCGAAGTTGAGCCTCAGGGAGCGCGGGTCGAGATTGGAGGAGCCGACGAACGCCCATACGCCGTCGATGGAGAGCAGCTTCGAATGGTCGAAAGGACCGTTCGCCCGCCAGACGCGGCAATGGTTCTTGAGGACCTGGTCGAACTGGGCCGTCATCGCCCGATCGACGAGCAGGAGGTTGTTCTTCGCCGGCACCACGATGTCGACCTCGACGCCGCGGCGGGCCGCCGTCGTCAGTGCGCTGACCAGTTCGCGATCCGGCAGGAAATAGGGCGACATGATGCGGATGCGGCGACGCGCGACGGAAAACGCTCCCATCAGCAGCCTGTGGTTCGTCTCCACGCAGGCGTCGGGTCCGCTGGAGACCGCGCGTGCGAGGACCGGCGAGCCCGGCTCGCCCGAAGGCGCCTCGATCCTCCAGGCATCGCCCTCCAGACTCTCGCCGGTCACGAAGCGCCAGTCTTCGGCGGCGACGGAGAAGAGATCGGCGACCACTGGCCCTTCGACACGGAAATGCGTGTCGCGCGCGGCATCGGCGCCGGCGAACTCGGCGGTGAAGGCCTGCCGGATGTTCATGCCGCCGACGAAGGCGACCGCGCAGTCCGTCACCAGAAGCTTCCGGTGGGTCCTGAGGTTTGCGTAGGGGAGCCGAAACCTCGTGACGAAGCTGCCATTGAAGACGTCCGCCGGAACGCCTGCGTCGCGCAGGTAACCGAGGATGGTGGGGTTCGAGTATCGCGCCCCGACGGCGTCGACCAGCACGCGCACGGCAACGCCACGGCGGACCGCCGCAACCAGCGCGTCCGCGACGCGCAGGCCGACCCGATCGCGGTCGAAGATATAGGTTTCCAGGATCACGCTGCGGCGGGCGCGACCGATCGCATCGATGAACGCGGCATAGGCTTCGTCGCCCGTCGTCAGGGCGACGATGGAGTTTCCGGTCGTCAAAGCGTGCCGCGTGACCCTGTCTCCTGCCGTCTTGAGAGCGGCGAACCGCCGGCCGAACCGGGCGGCGACGAGCTCGCCGTCCGCAGCGAATCCCGGGAATTCCGGCATCCTGCGTTCTGCGCCCGTCCGTTCCGCGGCGATCGAGTCGCGCCTGATGCGGTTTACGCCCGCGACGGCATAGACCAGAGCGCCCACGACCGGCGAAAGAAGGACGACCCCGACCCAGCCAATGGCTGCACGGACATCGTCTTTCGTCATCGCTGCATGCGGAATGGCTATGGCCGCCGCGGCGATGGAAAGCACGGTGAGGAGATGGAGCCAGTAATCGGAGAGAAGGTTCCACATGGGCACAGGTAATGCGGCGAGGCTTATTCGTGGCGCAGAGCCTCGATCGGATTGAGGCCGGCCGCCTGGCGCGCGGGAAAATAGCCGAACGCCATGCCGATCAGGGCCGAGAACGCAAAGGCGACGACAATGATCGCAGGGCTGGTGACGAACGGCAAGGCCAGATAGAGGCCGGCAACGTAGGCCAGCCCCAGGCCGAGCAGGATACCGACGATGCCTCCGAACAGCGCCAGCACCGTCGCCTCGACCAGGAATTGCGTCAGGACCTGGCTCTTCAGCGCGCCCATGGCGAGGCGGATGCCGATCTCCCGCGTCCGCTCGGTCACCGAGACCAGCATGATGTTCATGATGCCGATGCCACCGACGAGCAGGCTGACGGCGGCGACGGCCCCCAGGAGGCCCGTCAGAACGGTCGTCGTCTCAGACATGGTTTCGGCGATCTGCGTCATGTCGTTGACCGAGAAATCATCCTCCCTGCCCGCCGCTATCCTCCGGCGCTCGCGCATCAGCCGTTCGCGATCGCCCTGCACCCGGAAGGATCGAAGAACAGGGTTTTTGACGCCTGGATGATGCGCTTCTGACAAGCCGGCGGTTTTGGCGGCGGTTTTGGTGGGAGCCGGCCCCTGTGAAGGCGCGCCTAGGCTATGCAGAGCGCTTCATGTGGCGCTGATCCGCTCCAGGAAGATAAATCGTCGGGTGTTGCAGATGAGGTTGGCCATGCCGATCTTCATCTCCGCGCGGCTGATGCCGACGGTGCGGATGAAGAGCCCCATTCGGGATTTCTGATCTGCGAAGACATGCTCGACGCGGGATCGGATCACGGATTTGCCAGCATTGGCGCGACGGGTTGGCACTGGCATCTCCCGATGCGGCGGCTTCTTGTGGTGGACCTTCGAGACGAAGCCGTTCTTGTCCATGAAGGTCTCGTTCGCGGCTGAGCGATATGCGGTATCTGCCCAGACGCTGGAGCCGGTGTTGCTGCGATCCAGAAGTCCCTCACGCAGCCGGGCTCCGTCATGCGCGCTTGCGTCGGTTGCCTTCCAGCGGCGGATCAGCCGGAAGCGGCGATCGATGGATATGTGGTTCTTGTAGCCGAAGGCCGGGATGGCGAGATCGACGGCTGGCATCGTGCCATCCTCCTGCGGCTTTGCCTTGGTGAACTTGACTGTCCAGCGCGCATCGCGATCCTTGTGGCGCAGCTTCGCCGGCCTATCCTTCCAGGCTTCCGGTATCTTGCCGGCCTTGATGTCGGCTTTCTCCACCTTCGTATTGCGCTGGCGCGGAGCGGCAACCAGCGAGGCATCAACGATCTGCCCGGACATCGGGATATAGCCGCCGTCACGCAGCATCCGATCGAAGCGCTCGAACAGGGCATCGATCGCACCGGCCTTCGTCAGCCGCTCCCGGAACAACCAGATCGTCTTGGCGTCGGGCACGCGGTCGGAAAGACCCAGTCTAAGGAAACGCATGAAGGAAAGCCGGTCGTTGATAAGATATTCGGTGCGCTCGTCCGAAAGCGTGTTGATCGTCTGGATCACAAGGATCTTGAACATCATCACCGCATCGAAAGGCGGACGCCCGCCTTTGCTGCCATCGCTGTAGGAGAGCGTCTTCTCAAGCTCCGGCCGGAATAGCTCGAAATCGACGGCCCGCGAGAATGCCTCGAGTTGGTCGCCGAGGCCACTCAGCCGCGCCAGTCGCTCATCAAGGTCAAAGAAGCCCGGCTGATTCATATCCAATTCCTGAAAACGCCAAAGGGGACGAAATCACCGACACGCCTTCAAAGCCACAGGTTTTTAGAACCCTCCAGATGCCTTTCGAGCGACCGCCTCGCTGGCGGGTCAAAGGCCGCGAAGCAGGCGGAGCCTCCCTTGACCCGCCGGCGGCGCATGCGGCAGCCAGGCTCAGTTCCTTCCTCTGCTTCCAATCGATCTGTTTTCGGTCTATATTTTGGTCAAAAGGAGCACCCGATGAAACTTTCCGAACGCGTCAAGCCCATCAGCTACCTCAAGGCCCATGCGCCGGAGATCATCCGCGGGCTGGCGGACGGTCATGAGCCAGTCGTCATCACCCTTCACGGCGAGGCGAAGGCGATACTGCAAGACGTTGCGCGCTACGAGGAAACGCAGGAGACGCTGGCGCTGCTCAAGGCGCTGGCGCTTACCAATGCGCAAGTCGAGGCCGGCAAGGTCAGACCGGCGGTCGAGGCCTTCAAGCGGATTCGCGAGCGCGTGAAGCGCTGATCATGACGTATCGCGTGCTTCTGGCCGAGGATGCCGAACGCGACATCGAGGACATCTATCGTTTCATCGCCCAGCGGGATTCCGTCGCCCGCGCCGACCAGGTCCTCGCCGCGCTCGACGATGCCTGCGGCCGGCTCGCGGACATGCCCGAACGCGGCAATGTGCCGAAGGAGCTCGCAAGTCTCGCCATCACCGACTATCGCGAGGTCCACTACAAGCCTTTCCGTATCATCTACCGGGTCCTGGGACGGAACATCATCGTCTACTGCGTGGTTGACGGGCGGCGCGACATGCAAAGCTTCCTCGAGCGACGCCTTTTACGATAGGCGGCCACCAATGCATCACCGTCGCGGATCATGCAGCCTGGCGGGACGCACGCAGGTCAGCGTTCCAGTCCGCAGCTCAAGGCCGGAGCCTTTCGTATCTGCAACCGGACTCCCTTGCGATCGCCTCGATGCGGTCGGCATAGACGTCACCCTGTCGATTGTTGTCGGTGGCAGCTACCAACAGCAGGCGAGGTGCGGACGCGAAGGCCCGGATCGCAGCCTGCGTCGCGGGCGCCTAGCCGCCGGCAGTGCGGCGGTGATCACGGAATCGGGGAAAGGTCGCAATCTCGAGCGCGAGGCGATCAACCTGGCCGCCTACACCAAGAGCGCCTATGACCGACGCTCACAGGATTTGCGCCGTGGTTCGCGGGCGGCATCGGCCTGCTCGCCGGCGCGTTCCTGATCTTGCTCTTGCCGCGCTACATGCCGTTTGCGGCCGACACCCATGTTGCGGCGATCGCCATGGGTCAGGACCGATGGAACGCCGGCGTCACCATGATGCGGGTGGCCGACCCTGAAGGCTGGCGGGGCGTGGTCGATTCCTCGCAGCTCGTGCGCGACAACGCCGAGGCGATCGGCCAATGTGCCGAGGTCGCGCGGCCGGCGAGGATCAGCAATGCACGATCACGGTGACAGCTCCGATGCGGTAGAAGTCGTTCGAGAGGTGCCAGCTTTCATGTCGGGCACCTGGCCCTCGACCAGCTCCGTCGCGCGGCCGGCGTCGAGTGGCCTGCCGAGAAAGTATCGCTGGGCCGTGCCGCAGCCGAGCGCGATCAGGTTGGCAAGCTGTTCCTCGTGATCGGCCCCCACTGACGGGTCCAGTTCGAATGTTAGTGCATTGATGGGCGCGGCGCCAGCGCGGGCGGCGGCGCTGGTTGGGGTTGCAGAGCCGCCCGCGCGAAAGCTGGGATACAGACCTCGGGCGCTGGCGGCTTATAGCCCAATGAGCCGTGCGGACGCACGCTGTTGTAATGGCGTCGCCAGCTTTCCACGATGATCCGGGCTTCGGCCAGCGTGTAGAAGATCTCGCCGTTCAAGAGTTCGTCGCGCAACCTGGCATTGAAACTCTCGATATAGCCGTTCTCCCAAGGGCTGCCTGGCGCAATATAGGCCGTCTTGGCACCGACGGCCGTGATCCATTCCTGCACGACCTTGGCGATGAATTCCGGGCCGTTGTCGGAACGAACATGTTCCGGTACACCGCGCAGAATGAACAGATCGGATAGCACATCGACAACATCGGTGGACTTGAGCTTGCGGTCGAGGCGGATCGCCAATGCTTCATGCGTGAACTCGTCGATTACATTGAGCATGCGGTATTTTCTTCCATCATGGGTGCGGTCCTCCACGAAGTCGTAGGACCAGACATGGTTGGGCCGCTCGGCGCGCAGACGGATACAGGAGCCGTCACCCAGCCAGAGCCGCCCTTTCTTCGGTTGTTTGGCGGGAACCTTCAGCCCTTCGCGCCGCCAGATCCGCTCGACCCGTTTGTCGTTGACCACCCAGCCCGCCTGGCTGCGCAGAAGCTCGGCGATCTTGCGATAACCGTAGCGGCCATAGCGGCGGGCGAGCGCAACAATGTCCTCGGTCAGCTGCTCTTCGTCTTCCCGGCCTTGGACCATCCGACGCTGGCGTTCCTGGAGCCGAAGCTGGAAAGGTCGGAGGACACGTGGTCCGTGGCGGCGGAGAATACGTTCCACGCCACCGACACGCTCGATCTCGTCGGCGGCGTCAGCTACGACTGGAACAAGCTGCTGAAAGCGCAACGCTACATCAGCGGCACCGGCATCACGGACTACCCGCTCGGCAGCAGCAGCGCGGTGAACTGGCAGGCGGCGGCGATCTGGCGCCCCACCGACACGCTCGAAGTCAATGCCAGCGTCTCGTCGCGCACGCGCTTTCCCAGCCTGTTCGAGCGCTACAGCACCCGCTTCGGAACCGCGGAGCCCAATCCCGACCTCAGCCCGGAGCGGGCCACGCACTTCCAGCTCGGCCTGACGTCGAGCCTGTCGGACAGCGCCCGCATCGGCGGCGCCGTGTTCTACAGCGACCTGCGCGACGTCATCCAGTCGATCCAGATCGGCACGACGCCGACCGGCGGGGTGCTGAGCCAGAACCGGAACATCGGCGACGGCCGCTATTACGGCGTCGAGATCAACGGCGAGTGGGACATCCTGCCGGAGCTGACCATCGGCGGCAACTACACGTGGCTGAAGCGCAAGCTCGTCGATCCGGTGCGCCCGGACCTCAGGCCCGTGGACACGCCGGAGCACACCGCGCATCTCTACGCCCGCTGGATGCCGTACGAGAACTTCACCGTGTCGCCCGACCTCGAGCTCGCAAGCTGGCGCTGGTCGGATTCGTCCTTCGGCGGCTATGTCAGGACATCGGGCTTCGTGCTGGCCAACCTCAACATGCAGTACGATTTCTCCGAGGCCATGGCCGTCAATTTCGGCGTCCGCAACGTCTTCGACAAGAATTACGAGCTGACCGAGGGCTATCCCGAACCCGGCCGCACCTTCTATCTCAAGACGCGGTTCGTTTTCTGACGGGCCGCCCCGCCCCGCCGCCCGACAGCAGCCGCCCCAGCGGGCCGTCAAAGGCGCCGAAGGCCACGGCCTCCAGCCGCTGCGACTGCTGTAACCGCAGCTCGCTCGCCGCCAGCTGGGCAGACACCCGCCTGAGATGGTGCAGCACCCACCACAAAAGCCCCGCAATCACCGCCCCGCACGCCAGCAGCACCGGCAGCACCCGCATCAGAAGGTCCCACCCCGGCCGCTCAGGCTGCCAGACCATCCAGGCAATCGCCGCACCGGACGGATCTGTCACCGGAATGCCCGCCCACCCGCTTTCCGGCGGACCATCCTGAAATGCCACCTGCTCCAGCTCGATCGGGTTGCCGGTCTGGCGTGCCAGCTGCGCATCGACATAACGCACCGCAACATGAACCGATTCCGTGC
>ERZ869909.2922-NODE-2922-length-10486-cov-9.126909_pt1 | contig 10486 bp, 5 predicted proteins | sample MGYA00520892_ERZ869909 | MGnify/ENA primary metagenome ERZ869909 (study PRJEB32215, sample SAMEA104723947) | bioreactor metagenome | biome: bioreactor; feature: anaerobic bioreactor; material: water | place: China | collected 2015-03-12 ... | reverse complement strand
GCCCTGGCTCGACGGCGACGAGCGCCGCAGCGGCGCGCCGGTGGTGTCGCTCGGCAGCACGCCGAGCCTGCTGGCCGCGGTGCCGCTGCGACCGGGCATCACCGAGATGCGCCCCGGCACCTACCTGTTCAACGACCTGCAGCAGGCGCGTTGGGCGGCCGCGACGGGCCGTTGGCAGGACGGGCTCGCGCACGCGGCGGCCCACGTCCTCGCCTCGGTCGTGAGCGTCCGCGGGGCGCGCGACGGCCGGCCGCCGCGCGCGATCCTCGACGCCGGCAGCAAGACCCTGACCAGCGACCGCGCGGTCGGCCACGGCGGGCACGGGTACCTCGTCGACCACGGCCTCACGGTCGCTCGGCTCTCGGAGGAGCACGGCGTCGTCGAGGGGCCCGGCGCGGAGCGGCTGCGGGTCGGCGAGCGCGTTCGGGTGGTCATGAACCACGTCTGCCCGGTGGTGAACCTCTTCGAGACGATGCACCTCGTGCGCGGCGACGAGGTGGCCGAGGTGCTGGCGGTGGCGGGGCGGGGGCGGTCGGCGTGAGGCGGCGCGTTCGCGTGCGAGCGCTGGACGGTCCCGCGGGCGGCGACCCGGCGTCCGGTGGCTCGGACGCCCAGCGCTCGGGCCACGAGGTCCACGTGCTCGCCGAGTCCACGAAGCAGGCGACGCTGGTCGACGTCGCGGCGCGCGCCGGCGTCTCGTACCAGACCGTCTCGCGGGTGATCAACGACCACCCGAACGTGGCCCCGTCGACGCGGGCGCGGATCCTGCGGGCGATCGAGGAGCTCCACTACCTGCCCAACGTCGCGGCCCGCAACCTGGTGACGCGCCGTTCGCAGACGGTCGGCATCGTGAGTTACGGCACGTCGTACTTCGGACCCGGCCAGATGCTCACCCACATCGAGGCGTCGTTCCGGGAGCGCGGGTACGGCCTGACGCTGGCGACCCTGGCGGACCTCACGGTCGACGGCCTCGATGCCGCCATCCAGGAGCTGCGCGGGCGCGCCGTCGACGGCATCGTGATGATCACGCCGATCGTGGGGATCGACCCCCAGACGGTGCGCAAGACCTGCCGCAACACGCCCTTCGTGATGATCGACATCGCGTTGGGGGCGTCGTCGCCCTCGGTGGTCATCGACCAGCGGCTGGGCGGTGCGCTCGCGACGCGCCATCTGCTGGATCTCGGCCACCGGCGGATCGCGGAGCTGCGGGGCCCGCACGACTGGACCGGGGCCGTGTTCCGCCACGACGGGATGCTCGAGGCGCTCTGCGAGGCGGGTCTGGCGCCGGTCGCGACGGAAGAGGGCGACTGGAGTGCGGCCAGCGGTCACGCGGCCACCATGCGCCTGCTGGAGCGAGGGCTGCCGTTCACGGCGCTGGTCGCCGCGAACGACCAGATGGCGTTGGGTGCGATGCGAGCGCTGCGCGAACGCGGGTTGGAGGTGCCGCGCGACGTCTCGGTCGTGGGGTTCGACGACCTGCCGGAGTCCGGCTTCTTCGAGCCGCCGCTCACGACGATCCACCAGGACTTCGTGTCGCTCGGCCGCGCCGCCGCGGAGTGCTTGAGCGACATCATCGATGGGCGCGGCGGGCCCGATGGGCAGCGGGTCCTGGAGCCGAGCCTCGTGGTGCGTCGCTCCACCCTGGCGCTGCGCTGACCCCGTCGCGGCCCGCCGGTGCGCGGGCACATGGTTGAAACCGGGGGGACTCCGTGATAGCATGTGAGCGTTCACAATGCTGATGCCGATGCAGCCGAAGGCCCGACGAAGGCAGAGGACTCATCGCGTGGGCGTCGATGGTGCCACCGTGTCGGAGGCTCACTCGCGGCCACCTGGAGGATCGGGGGCGGGAACCGTGCGCGTGGCGAAGGGCGCGGTCGCTGGACGGATGCAGGAGGTCGGTTCGCCGACGTGGCGCCCGGCGCGGCGCGCGGGCCGGCGCGCGCGGTCACCGGCGCCGCGCCGGAGGGAGGAGCGATGACGGAACCGCGGCAGGCCGCGCGCGTGGTCGACACGGGCAGCAGCCCCTACGTCAGGGTGCGGGCCGTACCCCCGGCGCACGTCGACCTCCACGACGCCTTCTGGCGGCCGCGGCGAGAGATCAACGGGCGCGTCACCCTGCGCAGCCAGCTCGCCAACCTGGAGTCGAGCGGCGCGCTCGACAACTTCCGGCGCCTCGCGGAAGGCCTGGATCGCCCGTTCCGTGGCATGTACTTCGCCGACAGCGACGTCTACAAGTGGCTCGAAGCGGTGGGCTGGCACCTGGCCGACCACCCCGACGACCTCGCCCTGCGGCGCGACGCCGAGCGCGTCATCGATCTGGTCGAGGCGGCGCAGGCCCCGGACGGCTACCTCAACACCTACTTCGCCCTGGAGCGCGCCGGCGAGCGCTGGACGAACTTCGACCTGCACGAGATGTACTGCGCCGGCCACCTGTTCCAGGGGGCGGTCGCGTTCCACCGGACCACGGGAGACGCCCGCATCCTGCGGATCGCGACCCGTCTCGCCGATCACGTCTGCCGGACGTTCGGCCCGCACCCGGGCCAGCGCGTCGCCGTCGACGGGCACGAGGAGATCGAGCTCGGCCTCGTCGAGCTCTACCGCACGACCCGGACTCAGCGCTACCTCGACCAGGCGGACTTCTTCGTGGCGGCACGCGGTCGTGGGCTGCTCGGCCGCCCGTACGGCCAGTTCGCGCCCGAGTACAGCCAGGACCACGCCCCCTTCGAGGACATGGACGCCGTCGTGGGTCACGCGGTCCGCGCGCTGTACTACGCGGCCGGCGTGGCCGACCTGTGCGCCGAGGTCCCGAGGCCCCACTACCGGCGCGCCCTGGATCGGCTGTGGCGCAACATGACCGAACGCCGCATGTACGTCAGCGGCGGCGTCGGCTCGCGCCACGAGGGCGAAGCGTTCGGCGACGACTACGAGCTCCCCCACGCACGGGCGTACACGGAGACGTGCGCCGCGATCGCCAGCGTGATGTGGCAGAGCCGCATGCTGGCCCTCGACGGCGAAGCGAGGTTCGGCGACCTGCTCGAGTGGACGCTGTTCAACGCCGTGCTTCCCGGCCTTTCCCTCGACGGGACGCGGTACTTCTACCAGAACCCCCTCGAAGACGACGGTCGGCACCAGCGTCAGGCGTGGTTCGGCGTCGCCTGCTGTCCCCCCAACCTGGCCCGCGTCCTGGCCGCCCTGCCCGGCCTCTTCTACGGCGTGGACGACGACGAGCTCTGGATCCACCAGTACGCCGCCGCTTCGGTCCGCACCACCTTGCCGAGCGGCGCCGCGGTCGCACTGCGCCTCTCCACCGACTACCCGTGGGACGGGCGCGTCCGCGTCACGGTCGAACGTGCCGGCCGTTTCGCGTTGCGCTTCCGCGTCCCGGGCTGGTGCCGGGGCGCGACGATCCGGGTCGCCGACGAAGCCCCGGCGGGGGAGCTGGCGCCCGCCTGCTACCAGCGCGTCGAACGCGACTGGCGCGCCGGCGACACGGTCGACCTGGACCTGCCGCTGCCCGTGCGCTACCTCACCGCCCACCGACGCGTCAGCGAGGCGAACGGCCGCGCCGCGATCGCCCGGGGACCCATCCTCTACTGCGTCGAGGCCGCCGACCACCCGGGATGCGACCCGCGCGACCTCGTCCTTCCGCCGCGCCCGGACGCGTTCGAGACCCACGCCGCCGACCTGCCTGGCCGCATCCCGGCGCTGCGGGCGGCGGCGAGCGTCGCGACGCCGGACGAGGGCGCGCTGTACCGCGAGGCATCGGACGAACCGACGCCGCGGCTCGCGCCGGTCACGCTCACCGCCGTGCCCTACTTCGCGTGGGCGAACCGCGATGCGGGACCCATGCAGGTGTGGATCCGGCGGCCCGGCGCAGGCTCGGGGCCGCACGACGACGATGCGGCGGCCGCGCACGCCTTCGGCGTCTCGCTGGAGCCGCTCGCGTTCGAAGTCACCACCCGACGTCCCTCCGCCATCACTCCCGGCGCCGTCGGCGTCGAGCCCCCGAGGTGTCCCTGATGAGCAACCGTGTGTCGATCGACCCCCTCCGGACCATCGCCCCCATCGACCGCAACGTCTTCGGGGGGTTCGCCGAGCACCTCGGACGCTGCATCTACGGCGGGATCTACGAACCAGGCTCGCGGTTGGCCGACGCCGACGGGATCCGGACCGACGTCCTCGCCGCCCTGCGCCGCCTGCGGATGCCCGTCCTGCGGTACCCCGGCGGCAACTTCGTCTCCGGTTACCGCTGGCGCGACGGCGTCGGCCCCAAGGAGGAGCGCCAGGCACGGATGGAGCTGGCGTGGCACGACCTCGAGCCGAACACGTTCGGGACCGATGAGTTCGTCGCCTTCTGCCGCAAGCTCGGCGCCGAGCCGTACATGGCCGTCAACGCGGGCGACGGCGACATGCGCGAGGCTCGCGACTGGGTGGAGTACGCCAACGGCACCCAGGACACGGCGCTGGTGAAGCTGCGCAAGCGCCACGGGCACGAGGCGCCGCACCGCATCCGGTACTGGAGCATCGGGAACGAGGTCGACGGCCCGTGGCAGATCGGGTACAAGACGCCCGAGGAGTACGCCCGCACCTACACCGAGTTCGCCAAGGTGATGAAGTGGACGGACCCGACCATCCAGCTGCTGGCGGCCGGCGTGTCCATGTGGGCACCCAACTGGGTCGAGCGGGTCCAACTGCTCATGGAGCACGCGCCCAAGCTCATCGACTACATGGCGATCCACTGGTACGTCGGCAACAGCCGCGAGCGCGGCTACCGCGACGACGACTTCTCGTCCTACATGGCGATCTCCGAGAAGATGGACGACATGCTGAGCAGCACGGCCGGCATCCTCCGCGCCATGAGCTCGGCGCTGAAGCTCGGTCGCGACATCCCGATCGCGGTCGACGAGTGGAACGTCTGGTACCGCGTGGGCAACGAGGGGAAGCTCGAAGAGATCTACAACCTCGAGGACGCCCTCGTCGTCGCGATGCACTTCAACGCGTTCTTCCGCCACGCGAAGCACGTGAAGATGGCCAACATCGCCCAGATCGTCAACGTGATCGCGCCGATCCTGACGACGCCCGATGGCCTGGTGCTGCAGACCACCTTCCACCCCTTCGAGCTCTACGCCCGAACGGCCGGTGACACCGCCCTCGACGTCTTCTGGGACGGCGCCACCTTCTCCACCCCGGAGTTCGCCGCGCTGCGGGTCCTCGACGTCTCCGCCACCCTCGACCACGAGCGCGGCCAGCTCGCCGTGTACCTCGTGAACCGCAGCCTCGACACGACCGAGAGCTGCACCATCGAACTCCAGCGCGGCCGCTTCGCCGAGGAGGGCGAGCTGCACGTGATCAACGGTCCCGACGTCAAGGCGACGAACACGACGGCGAACCCCGACGCGGTGGGCGTCCGAACCCGGCGCGTCGCCGCGACCGGCAGCAGCTTGACGCTCGAACTCGAGCCGCACTCGGTCACCGCGCTCGTCATCGGGCTCGCCTGAGCGAACGGTCTCGGCCGAGAATGGGAGCGGTCATGTACACCATCGGCATCGACTACGGCACCGAGTCGGGACGCGCGCTGCTCGTCCGGGTCTCCGACGGGGCCGAGATCGCGACCGCCGTACACCCGTACGGGGACGGGGTCATCGACGAGCGCCTGCCGGGCGGTGTCGAACGCCTGCCGCCCGACTGGGCGCTGCAGAACCCGGACGACTACGTCGAGGTGCTCCGCCGCACCGTTCCCGAGGTCCTGCGCCAGGGCGGGGTCGAGCCGGCCGACGTGATCGGCCTCGGCGTCAACTTCACCGCCTGCACGATGCTCCCGACGACGGTCGATGGGACGCCGCTGTGCCGGCTGGACGCCTTCCGCGGCCGCCCCCACGCGTGGGTGAAGCTCTGGAAGCACCACGCGGCCCAGCCGCACGCGGACCGCATCAACGCCGTGGCGCGCGAACGCGGTGAGACGTGGTTGCCGCGGTACGGCGGGAAGATCTCCAGCGAGTGGTTCTTCAGCAAGGCGCTCCAGATCCTCGAGGAGGCGCCGGAGGTCTACCACGCCGCCGACCGGCTCATCGAGGCGGCCGACTGGATCGTGTGGCAACTCACGGGCGTGGAGACGCGGAACACCTGCACCGCTGGGTACAAGGCCATGCACCAGGACGGCGACTTCCCCAGCCGTGACTACTTCGCGGCCCTGCACCCCGAGTTCGCGGACGTCGTGGACACGAAGATGCTGCGGACCCTCAGCGAACTCGGGACGAGGGCCGGCGGCCTGACCGCGGAGGCGGCCCGGTGGACCGGGCTGCTGCCCGGCACCGCCGTCGCCGTCGCCAACGTCGACGCGCACGTCACGTTGCCGACGACGGGCACGGTGGAACCCGGCACCATGGTGATGATCATGGGGACCTCCACCTGCAACGTGCTCGTTGGCGAGCGGCTGCAGGACGTCGAGGGGATGTGCGGCACGGTCCTGGGCGGCATCGTCCCCGGTCGCTACGGCTACGAGGCCGGTCAGAGCGGCGTCGGCGACATCTTCGCGTGGTTCCTCCAGCACGCCGTGCCCGCCAAGACGCAGGCCGACGCGGCCGCGGCCGGCCTCGACCTGCACGGCTTCCTGACGCGCGAGGCCGCTCGCCAGCGCCCGGGCGAACACGGCCTGCTGGCGCTCGACTGGTGGAACGGCAACCGGTCGGTGCTGGTCGACGTGGAGCTCGGCGGCCTGATCGTCGGTCTCACCCTGGCGACGCGACCCGCGGACGTCTACCGCGCCCTCATCGAGGCCACGGCCTTCGGGCAGCGCGTGATCGTCGAGGCGTTCGAGTCGGCCGGCACGCCGATCCGTACGCTGGTGGCGGCCGGCGGCCTGCCGGGCAAGAACCCGCTGATGATGCAGATCTACGCCGACGTCCTCGGCCGGCCCATCCACCTGGTCGCCAGCACCCAGGCCCCTGCGCTCGGGTCCGCGATGCATGCCGCGGTCGCGGCGGGCGCCTTCCCCGACATCGGCGCGGCCTCGGCCGCCATGGGTCGACTCAGCGAGGTCACGTACCATCCGGTTCCCGACCACGTCGCCGTGTACGACGGCATGTACCGCGACTACCTCTACCTGCACGATCTGTTCGGGCGCGCGAACGAGGCGCAGCCCGGCGGCGTCATGAAGCGTCTTCGAACCCGGCGCGGCCATCGGTCGTGATCCCCGACCCAGAGAAGGTGCCCGATGACCACACGTGAAGCCCTCCACCTGCGCCTCATCGTCGGCTCGCAACACCTCTACGGGCCCGAGCCCCTGCAGGAGGTCGAGCGGAACGGCCGTGCGGTCGCGAACGCCCTGTCCGACGCCGCCGCGCTGCCGTGCCCGATCGCCTTCGGCGGGGTGCTGACCACCCCCGACGACGTGCTCCGGGCGTGCCAGGACGCCGACGCCGACCCCGGCTGCGCCGGACTGATCCTGTGGATGCACACGTTCTCGCCGTCCAAGATGTGGATCGCGGGCCTGAGCGCGCTGCGCAAGCCCTTCCTGCACCTGCACACCCAGTTCCACCGCGACCTGCCGTGGTCGACGATCGACATGGACTTCATGAACCTGCACCAGGCTGCCCACGGCGACCGCGAGGCGGGGCACCTGCACACGCGCCTGCGGAGCGAACGCAAGGTCGTCGCCGGCCACTGGAGCGACCCGCTCGTCCAGCAGCGCGTCGGCGCGTGGGCGCGGACCGCGCTCGCGTGGCGCGAGCTGCGGCGGCTCAAGGTCGCCCGCTTCGGGGACAACATGCGCGACGTGGCGGTGACCGAGGGCGACAAGGTGGCGGCGCAGGTGCGGCTCGGCATGCGCGTCGACGGGTACGGCATCGGCGACCTCGTCCAACGCGTCGCGGCCGTCCCCGATCGCGCCGTGACCGAGCTCGTGGACGAGTACCAGGCGACGTACGCGGTGGTCCCGGATCTGGCTCCCGGCGGCGACCGACACGCTTCGTTGCGCCATGCGGCGCGCGTGGAGATCGGCCTGCGGAACCTGCTGGACGATGGCGGGTACGGGGCGTTCACCACGACCTTCGAGGACCTCCACGGGCTCGAGCAGCTGCCGGGTCTCGCGGCGCAGCGCCTCATGGCCGACGGGTACGGCTTCGGCGCCGAGGGGGACTGGAAGACGGCCGCGCTGCTGCGCGCGTTGAAGGTGCTGGCCGCCGACGGACCGGGCGGCACGTCGTTCATGGAGGACTACACGTACGACCTCGGGCCGGACGGCCCCCGCGTCCTCGGCTCCCACATGCTCGAGGTCTGCCCGAGCATCGCCGCCACGACGCCCCGGCTCGAGATCCACCCCCTCGCCATCGGCGGCAAGTCCGACCCGGTGCGCCTGGTGTTCGACGCCAAGCCGGGCCCCGCCACCAACGTCTCGCTCGTCGACCTCGGCACGCGCTTCCGGCTCGTGGTGAACGAGGTCGACGCCGTCGCGCATCCCGAGCTCCCGCGGCTGCCGGTGGCGCGGGCCGTGTGGACGTGCCGGCCCGACTTCGCCACCGCCGCCGAAGCATGGATCTACGCGGGCGGCGCCCACCACACGGTCTTCAGCTACGACGTCGCCACCGACCACGTCGTCGACCTGGGCGCCATGGCGGGCATCGAGGTGGTCGTGATCGACGGTGACACGCGGCTGCGCGCCTTCCGCGATGCCTTGCGCTTCTCCGACGTGGCGTACGCCCTCCGGCGTGGGTTCGGGGACTGACATCGGGCGGTCACCCGCCCGCCTCGGCCTCCGCGACGCCCTCGCGCGGGTGCGCGACACGAAGACGCTGCGCATCGGCCGCGGGATCCTGGCGTCGGTGCGCGAGGTCCTCGAGCGCGACTTCGAGTCCCGGCCGGCGCTGATCGTCGCCGACGAGCGCACCTTCGCCGCGGCGGGCGCGCGCGTCGCGGCGGACCTGCGCGAGGCGGGCATGCTCGCGGCGGAACCGCTCGTCTTCCCCGGTGATCCCCCTCCGTACCCGGACCACCGGCACCTCTCCCGCGTCGAGGCGGCCGTCTCGGCGGTGGAGGCCGTGCCCGTGGCGGTGGGTGCCGGCACCGTCAACGACCTCACCAAGCTCGCCGCCCACCGGTCGCGGCGCCCGTACCTCTGCGTGGCGACGGCTGCCTCGATGGACGGCTACACGTCGTTCGGTGCGATCGTGACGGAGGACGGCTTCAAGCACACCCTCGGGTGCCCGGCCCCGCGGGCGGTGATCGCCGACCTCGACGTGCTCGCCGCCGCCCCGCGCGAGCTCGCGGCGGCCGGCTACGGCGACCTCCTGGGGAAGGTCACGGCCGGGGCCGACTGGATCCTGGCCGACGCGCTCGGGATCGAGGCGATCGATCCGGCCGCCTGGGACCTGGTGCAGGCGCCGCTGCGGGGCTGGCTCGCCGATCCCGCCGCCGTACGATCGGGCGACGGCGAAGCCCTCGAACGCGTGTTCGAGGGCCTCACCGTGGTCGGGATCGCCATGCAGCTCACGTCGTCGTCGCGACCGGCATCGGGGGCCGAGCACCGCTTCAGCCACCTGTGGGAGATGGAGGCGTTGGCCGAGGGCCACGCCGCCCACGCGCACGGCGCGAAGGTCGGGGTGGGTTCGATCGCGACCGCCGCGCTGTACGAGCGCCTCCTCGGGCGGGACCTCCGATCCCTCGACGTGGCCGCCGCGGTGGCTGCCTACCCCGACCGGGCCGCGGCGGAGGCCCATGCCCGCCGGTCGCACCGGCACCCCGTGGTGGCCGAGAACGCGGTGGCGCAGACCCTCGCCAAGCACGTCGAGCGCGACGTCCTGCGCGGCCGCCTGGAGCGGCTCCGCGCCACGTGGCCGGACCTCCGGGCCGCGCTCCGCGACCAGCTCCTGCCCGCCGCCACGCTGCGGGCGTGGCTCGCCGCGGTCGGCGCGCCCACCCACCCCTCGCAGATCGACGTCGACGAGCGCAGGTTCCGTGCTTCGCACGACGCCGCGCGCACCATCCGCTCGCGCTACACGGTGCTCGACCTGCTGTTCGAGACGGACGCGCTTGTGTTCGACGACGCCAACCGCATGGCCGACCCGCGCCGCCGACCGGGCGGCCAGGGCATCAACGTCGCACGCGCAGCCCGTGCCCTCGGAAGCAGTGCCACTGCCATCGCGCTGCTTGGCGGCGTCACCGGCCGGGAGATCGAAGACGCGCTCCTGCGAGAGGGCACCGACGTCATCTCTGTCCCGGCCGAAGGCGAGACGCGAACCTTTGTGGCGGTCCGCACGCGCGGCGACGGCCGCAGCCTGCTGCTCAATGCCCGGGGCCCCGTGCGTTCGCCGGAGGACGCAGCCCGCCTGCTGCAGGCGGCCGCGGACGCAGTGGACCGGCTCCGGCCGCGCTGGGTGGCCTGCTGCGGCAGCCTGCCGCAGGGGTTTCCGCAGGGCTTCTACGCGGAGGTGGCGCGGCTGGCCCGGGCGGCGGGCGCGCGCGTCGTCGTCGACTGCGACGGCGATGCCCT
>ERZ869909.2921-NODE-2921-length-10496-cov-3.957098_pt1 | contig 10496 bp, 8 predicted proteins | sample MGYA00520892_ERZ869909 | MGnify/ENA primary metagenome ERZ869909 (study PRJEB32215, sample SAMEA104723947) | bioreactor metagenome | biome: bioreactor; feature: anaerobic bioreactor; material: water | place: China | collected 2015-03-12 ... | reverse complement strand
CGCACCGAAGAGATCGGCAACGACAGCTTCCTCACCGTGCATAACGATCGTATCGGTGAGATCGACGCCGACGAGCACCATACCGTGCGTAGCGATCGGTTTGATCAGACCGACGCCAACCAGCACCTGACCGTCCAGGGCAGCCTGCACATCAAGGCCGGCCAGGCCTGGCTCAGCGAAAGCGGCCGCGAACTGCACATCAAGTCCGGCCACAAGGTGGTGCTGGAAGCCGGCAGCGAACTGACGCTCAACGCCGGCGGCAGCTTCCTCAAGCTCGACGGCGGTGGCGTGACCCTGGTCGGCCCCAGCGTCAAGATCAACGCCGGTGGCAGCCCCGGCTCGGGCAGCGGCCAGGCCAGTGAAACGCCGCTGTTGCCGGGAAGAGCGGTGGCGGAAGAGCATGAGGCGATACCGCCTACTTCGCTGCCCAAGCTCAAGGACTACCAGCTCTCCGAGGCCACGCTGCTGCCGCTGTGCGGCAAGCTGAGCGAGACCACCTGCAGCCGGGGGGATTGCCCATGCCTGGCTGGTTGAACCGACTCGCCGAGCGCAGCCACCCGGTCGATAGCCCGGCGGCCGGCTTCGATGGCCATCGCCCCCTCTATGTGGTGCTCGACCAGCGCCGCGCCCCAGAACGCTGCGCCGCTCTCGTGGGGCAGCCCGGCTGGATCGACTTCCTGACCCTGTTCGCCGGCACCCCCCTGTCGCCACTACTGGAAGCGAGCCCCTGGCTGATCGAGCTGACACCAGGCAGCGAGGCCTGGCAGGTCGCCGCGGCCCTGTGCCACGACCAGCGCTGCGGCTGGGCCTTTCAGCCGGCGCAGAACGCACAGCTCGACGCGCTGGCCGATCACCTGCGCCCCCTGTTCGTGCTCGACGACCCCCACGGCGGCAAGTCATTGGTGAACCTGCAGGACCCAACCGCCTGGACGGCCCTGCTCGCCGCCGGCAGCGACACCGCCTACGCCCAGCTCATCGGGCCGCTCGGGCGGGTCGTCACGCCAACGCCCCAGCGGCACTGGCAGGCGTGGAAGCCTGCCGCGGAAGCTGGCGAAGCCGAGGCGCCCTCGCTGACCCATGAGCTGGAACGGGCCCTGAAAGAGAGCCCGCGCGCCTGGTGGCTCAGCCAGGCAACTGACAAATCCTTGCAGGAGCTGCCTGCCGAATGGCTGGTGCGGCTCGGGCGGCTCGCCGAGGACGGCATCACACGCTGGCGCGACAGGAAACGGCTGCTACCGCTGATTTGCCAGGCCAGCGATGCAACCTGGCATGACGCACAAGCGATTTTGTTCGACAAGCGCCTCACCGCTGCGCAGAAAATCAGTGAACTGGAGCGCCATTCATGACCACAAACTCCCGGCCCGGCAGTCTGCACTCCCCGCTATTCCTGCCACAATTCCAGTTGCCCTCCTACGAAGGGGGGCAGGAAGCTCCGGCGCCGATGGCCTGCGAAGCGGCCCCTTGGGCCGACATTCTCTATCTCACCGGCACTGGAACATTTTGGCTGCTCACCGAGGAAGTCGCCGACGCCCTGCACTCCGCTGCTGAGGAGCTTGCCGGCTGGATAAAAGTGGATGACCCCATCCAGCGCCTGGAGCACCTCAACACGGATGCCGGGCTGTTGGAGTGCTTCTTGCCAGCGCGGCCGGAAAACTTCCTGGATGAAGCCGAACGCGAGCAGGCCAAGGAAAAGCTGAAGCGGCTAGCCGAACTGATGCAGGAGCGCGGCGACGAAGAGACAGATCCGGCTCAGCGAGTCAGCGCCCATACTCCGCTGAGTGAAAACCCGTGGTTCTGGGCCTCGCCTCTCATTGTCGGTGCTCCTCGCCTCTGGAATCGAGTCTGGAACGCCGAAGAGACCCGCCTGCTGGAGGAGCTTCACGACCTTTATCGCGAGGGTACGGAGCGTGCCTGGGCGGAAGGGTACGTGGTCGAAGGCAGCGGCTACTACGGCCCCTGGGAGCCGGAGATTGAGCAGGCACTGGAAACCTATCGGCAGTGCCGCGCTGCCGTCATCCAGAACAATGCCTCAGTCGACCAGCCGGGCACCTTGTTGCCGGTGCGCCAAGCCCTGGTGGAATACCAGGCCTTCCTCGCCGACTGCGAGTCGATGTCACCCAAGAATTCCTCGCGCTGTGCCGTCATCGGCGATTTCATCCAGAACGAGGAACAGCGACTCACCGCTGAGCTGCAGGCCTACTGCGACAGCATTCTCACCCTGGCCACCCTGGGGGTCGCCACCCCGGAGTGGGCCCTGGCCGATGCACGCATGAGCGCGGCTTCGGCCGGGCTGGAGCGCGGTGTCGAGGCGTTCGATCATTATAACCACCTGCTGAAGGAGGCCTCGACGTTATTCGAGGCGGTGGAGGCCAAGCTCAACCAGTGGGCCACGGCCACCGCACGGCGCTCGGCACTGCCTATCCACCTCTTCCAGGAAGAACGTGAGGCGTTCAATCGGCTAGTAGCGCAGTTGGATGTTCTCTACCAACTGGCCGAAGCCCAGGTGGCACTCATGCGGCCCCAGCGGGTGCTGTTCTGGCAGGCGGATATCAGCGACCAGCGCCACGCCCTAGGCTATCGACGCCAGGCCATCGACGTATTGGTACGCAAGGACTTCCCGCTGCGCGAGTTCAGCTCGCCCCGCGCCGAGCAGGCGTTGAGCCATGTCAGCCTGCGCCACCTGATGCGCGACGTGAGCGAAGCGGATCGTCCGGCGTTGCTGCGCGGTCTGGAACAGGACGGCGTGTTGCCCGCTACGCTGTGGGAGGCCAATGAAACGGCCCTTTCCAACTGGCTTGCGCGCCGCGGCTGCGAGCGCATCGAGCGGCGTGCCGACTGGTTCGAGGAGCGCCTGGGTTTCTTCGTTCCCGACGCTTTTTTCGACTATCTCGACGTCCAGGGGTATGAAGTCGCCTCTCTGGAGCAGGATGAAGCCAAGAACGCCTGGGCAGAAACCCTGCAACGTATCCTCTTCACCGGGCCCGGCCGGGAGCGCCTGCGCCTGTTCGACGCCAGCGCCCAGGCGCAGATGCTGCGCCTGGTGGGCATGCCCCACGCCGCGTTGAACGAGGCGCTGGGTATCCACCTCGACGAACCGGTGACCCTTATCGAGCGCGAAGCCTCGCTGGAACTCTTCGAGAGGGAGCACGGAGCCAAGGCCGACGGCTCACTAGAGACGAAGGTACAGCAACGAAGTGAGGTCGCCGGTGAGCGGAATATTGGCGGCCCCCACCACGGCCCCTGGCGCGCTGCAGAGGGCGCCAACGGCACACGCCCCAGTGGCGGAGCAAAGTACCAGTTGGAACTGAAAGGCACCTACAGCCTGGCGCGCGGCGAGATCAGCCTGGGAACGTGGCACCTACCCCACGAACACGATGCCCAGCCATTCGAAGCCATCCTGACGCAACGCGAAAACGAAATACGCAATCTAGGCCGCTACTCACTGCAAGTGGACGCGGTCGCCAAGGGCTTTGCCGGTGCCACCCTGGCGCTGACGTCCGAAGCCGGACTGGGCTTCGATCATAACGGCGTCAAGGTCACCGGGCTCGAGTGGGCACAGCGCGAGGCGGAAGGTGCCTCCCTCAAGGCCTTTGCCGGGGCGACGCTAGGGGTCAACACGCGCTGCAGCATGCGCTGGGAGCCACCGGCCGACATCACCCGGCAGTTGCCGCAACTGGCCGACCGGGACTGGCTGACCCTGAGCAACCAACAGACCGAGCTAAATGCCTGGCGTACGCTTGGCCATGCCGTGCTGGGCCTGGAGGCGGCCGGTGGCATCGGCGGCGAACTCGGCCTGCGCCTGGGCATTCACCAGGGCAAGTTCGTCGCCTACTTCAAGGGCAAGGTCGTGGCGGGCAAAGGGGTGGGTGGCCAGGTTGCCATGGAACTGGACCTGCAGCAGTTGAACCTGTGGTTCATGATGCTCAGTCAGGCACTGCGCGACAACGACTACGCCTTCGTCGACTGGGTGGACCGTGACGCCTTCCAGGGCATGAGCCGGCTGGCCTACCTGGCCGCCACCACCCTGCTCGACGTCAGCCTGCTCGCCGCCCGAGGGCTGGACGGCATCCAGCGGCTCTACGACCTGATGACGCAGAGCGAACGGGCGGGGGTGATTGCTGATGCTATTGTCGATGCGGCAGGCAACCCTGAACAAGAACCTCAGCTAGCTGCTTGGATCAGGAACCTGTATCCGGAAGCGCTGGGGCCACTATTCAATACCCTGGCAAGCCCGCCCGGCTGGCGCGGCTATACCATCGACGGCGAGCAGTTTGACCGCAACCAAGCCACCGATCTGCAGCAGATCGCCATCGCCAACTGCCTGGGCTGGCTGGAGGAGGGATATACTGCCAGCGGCCACTACGACCGCGCCAAGGCCCAGTACCTGTTCGAGCGCGCAGTGGCACGGATGTCGCTGGATGGCACCTACGACGAGACCCGCGGCAGGGGGATGGCCTACTGCCAGAACCGATATCGGCTGGATCAGTTTATGAAGAAAATTGGGGCGACTGGGTTTGCTGGTAGAGATGCGGCAGCGGCACGTGATAAGTATCGCCTTATCGCTAACCGATTAGGCTCAGAGGTTGACGATTACTGCCAGCTACGCACATCGCCTAGAGGGACCTATGTCGTCTATGCAGATACGGACAGTTAATCTTATGCGCAAGACAGTGAAAGCCAGCTTGCTGATGGCAGTTTTGAGCTTACCCATCGCCGCCTGGGCACTGGAGCCCGAGGTGCAAGCCGCCAAGGACGAGGGGATGCGGCTCTATAACATTGGCCATTCGACAGCAGCTCTCACCTATCTACGACATGCTGCGGAAGCGGGCGATGTCGATGCCATGTATTACATGGGAGAGGCGGAGAGGCGACAGCATATGCTGGGCCTGACCCGAGAAGCCATGGAGTGGTACTTAAAGGCTGCAGCAGAAGGCGATGTTTACTCCATGCTGCAACTCTTCCGTGGCGGCGCTTGCACCGCTGGCGACCATTGCCCCGAAAGGCATGAAGACTGGCATCATGCCGCTCTGGCCATCGCCCAACCGCAAGCCGAAGCCGGCGACCCCGATGCCATGCTGGCAATGTTCCATATACAGCGCATGCTCGATCAGCCGCGCCGCGCCGGCGATTGGCTGGAACGCGCCGCCGAGGCGGGCCAGCCTGAGGCCCAGACCCTCCTGGGCAACCAGATTCTCGACGGGCGCGGCTGGTACCTAACCAACGGCCGCCGACTCAGCGCCGCCGAAACATGGCTTCGTCGGGCAGCGGAGCAGGAATATGTGCCCGGGATGGTAGCTTTAACCTCCGTTCTGGAGAAAGAAGGCAAATACTCCGAGCTATGGTCTTGGGGAGAACGTGCTTCATTGCTTGGGTCTCGAATTGCCAGGGTTGTTCATGGTGAATGTCTTATCGTCCCAGAGAGGGCAGAGTATTGCAGAGAAGAAGCAGATCCTATCCAAGGCTGGGCAATTCTTTATGCTGTCGTGGAGGAAACAAGCGACAATACGGCGAAGCATATACTTGAACAGCAGCATTCCCAACTGTCACTGGAACAGAAAAAAGAAGCGGAAGCTCTTGCCGACAGGGAATGGATAGGCCGCGAGCCGCCACTCTCCAACTTCCCGCCGCGCTTTGGCTATTGATCCACATGTTGGTGACTGTGCAACGTCTGCTGCTCATCGCTCTGCTGGTGATACCGATAAGCACCTGGGCACTGGAGCCCGAGGTGCAGGCCGCCAGGGATGAGGGAATGCGGCTATGGGGCATTTCCGAGTGGATCAAGATGCAGCCCAACTTGGAACAAGCCGCTGACGCTGGCGACGTAGAGGCGATGTACTACCTTGGCGAAGCCACTCGCCTGCTGGATCGTGGCCTGTCCCAAAGAGCCATGGCGTGGTACCTACAGGCTGCGGAACAGGGCGACCCTTATGCCATGCTGCGGCTGTTCCAGGGTGGTGCCTGCACTGCTGGCGACCGCTGCCCCGATGGCTATGAAGACTGGCATCATGCCGCCCTGGCCATCGCTCAGCCCCAGGCCGAGGCTGGCGACGCAGAGGCCATGATGGCGCTGTACTACATCTATGCCAATCTCGATGCGTCGCGATTCACGTGGATTTACCACATGCTGGATATTCCCACCCGTGCCGACAGATGGTTGAAGCGTTCCGCCGAAGCGGGGCTTCCGGAAGCCCAAGCCCTCTGGGGGCAGCAAATTAGGGGAGCACGGCGCGGCTGGTACTTTACCAGCCACCGCCGCTTAGCTGCGGCAGAAGAATGGTTTCGTCGAGCGGCTGAGCAAGGGTATGTGCCCGGAATGAGCGGCCTTGCTTATGCACTCATTGCTCAAGATCGCTATGACGAAGGCTGGGAATGGATGCAAATTGCATCTGAGCATGGTCATGCTGAGCAGCGGTTTGGGGTGGGATGGTGCTATCTAGATCCACAAAGAGATGGCAGGTGTCGCAATGAAGTAGATAAAGTCAAAGGCTGGGCAATTCTATATTCACTCGCAGTCGAAACGCATTATGACTTGTATAAGTGGGCAGTGCGAGATCATCGGGATAAGCTTACTGAGAATGAGGTCGAAGAAGCTGAGGCCTTGGCAGAAGAAGAATGGATCGGCCGCGAGCCACCGCTCTCGCGTTTCCCGCCGCGCTTTGGCTACTGATCCGTCATGCTGGGATATATGCAACGCCTGCTGCCCATCGGCCATGCTACCTTCACGCTACCCATGCCGCCCCGCCGCCTGACGCTTCAACTTACCGGAGGCTATTACTTTTCCAGCGCCCAGGTAACTTGGCCTCCCGCACGACAAGCATCACTTTCGAGATCGAGGTCGAACCACGGTGAAGAAAATCCTGTTTGTTACGATGATCGGTATGCTGCTCACCGCCTGTTCACCGGCCAAAGGCGAGCCTCCGGCACACTACCTGGAGCGCGCCAATGCAGCACTCATCGAAGCACGTGGCGATGCCAACCAGCTCAAGGATGTGCTCACGATCTACGATGAGGGGCTCGAACGGCATCCAAACGACACCGACCTTCTCAATAGCCGCGCACAGCTAAACGCCAGCCTTGGCCATTACGAAGCGGCCAAGGCTGACCTGGATGCTTTGAAAGAAAGAGAGTTACACAAGGAAGGGAGGCTGATGCGCTGCATGCTGCAAGAGCGCTTGGAAGGAGCCACGGCAGAAGCCATGGCCTGCTACGCGGAAGTGGAGAGAGACTACGCCAGCAAGATCAGTGACCACCCGGATGCCAATCACGTCCTGGCGGCTCGACTGGCCGAATCATCCGAAGCCGCCTCCTTGGTAGAGGAGTGGCAGGCGAGCGACGATCCAATGAAGAACCCTATGGTTGAAGATATGCTGGAGATGGGCCGGGGGGAGCTGATTCGGATGCTATTGCCTTAATGGCTTATCGATGCCTAGAGCGAAACAGTTTCATAAGTCCGCAACACGACTGCGGCACGCTATGCGGCCGTCAGAGCAGGCTACCATATCCACTACTCGGCGGAAGAGGGGCCAAGCTCAACCACTGGGTGATGGACGCCGAGAAGGGGTTCCTGCTCGAACCGATGCGCGCCGGCATTCGCCTGGCCACCGGCGCCGAGCTTGCCGACCTGGACTCGCCGCCCCAATACAAGCAGCTGGCCGCCGCCGAGAAAGTGGCACGCAAACTGTTACCGCTGGGCAAGCGTCGCGACGGCCAGCCCTGGAAGGGTGCGCGGCCCATGAGCATGGCCATCCCGGAACTAGCCGAGCATGGGCTGCTGCCGGAACATGAAGGGAATAACACACTATTCCGTCTTCAAGAAAGAGCTTCCCAAACGACGAAGAAGGGAAACCAAGAAAGCGGCAAAAGACTGATTGACTATAGGGACCACACGGGGGCATGTGGCAGGTGAATACCGTCTCTTTACAAGCTGTGTACACGCAGTATATACGATACTTCTACGTGAAGAAATTTTTCAATGACTTAGCACAACCAAGTTTACAAACAGTAAAGGGAACCCCTATCTCTTGGGTTATTTTATATCCATGCATAAATGACTCAAACTGATATTTATCAATTTCAGCCACACTACGCTTAGGGCGCGCCCTGCTTTGATCAATATTTCGCCTAGCAGCGATAGCCTCTGGACTATCAGTCAGAAAAATCATATGCGACACTCCTATTTCTTTAAATATAACAGGTGAAATTGAAACAAAACCATTCGGAGAATCTATTACCGTATGACAATCTAGCACTATAACAGCGGCCTCATCTTTATGATGCTTAAACCCATAAATAAGAAGAGCTTGATTCTCATCTATATCGAGTCCTCTCAAAGCATCTTGCTCCAAGCCCTTAATGTCTCGAAGGCGCGCCCCTTCTTTAATTAGAAAGCTAGCTTGAAGGTGCTGTATTAAAAACTCATCACTTAATTGCTTTATAAAAGTCGATTTTCCAACACCTGAAACCCCGGCCACAGCAATTATTCTCTGATTCATACACTGAACCCCAAGTCAATTTTATTCAGAATCCCAAGAGCTTTTTCTTCTTTTATCTCAAATATCGATTGAGGTGGATTATTATTAAATACGCCTTCCTTCATTAAGTCCGAAGCCGTTATCACAGGCTCTACATACCCAACAAGAAGAAAATTAATGACTTTAACCGGTCTTATACTAGCATTCCAACGCTCAAGCTCAACTTCACTGTACACCGAACGCCCACCAGTCAACCTCATTAGTTCAATAGTTGACCTTGCTAAGGCTACTTCCTCAAGCACCCCGATCGCGGTTAATGCTTGAGAGGGGCTTCCTCTTGATTTCCCTTTATAGAAAAAAAGCAATGATCCTGCTTCACTTAAATTCGAAGGTGCACGACAGAGATAAACTTTCCTAATAGTATTGCCAGGTCGACGAGGCCCGCTTCCCAACCCTACCTGGTCAAAGAGATCATCTTGATACACCTCTTTAAGATCTGGAAACAACACATCGTGATAGTTTTCTTTGATTGGTATTCCAAAACATCTAATCCCTGGAGGAGTGACGAATCGAGGATAGCTCCTTCTATCCAAACAATAAATATTTTCTTCTTTTTTCTTGAGTAGCTTTTCCGACGAGAAGGTTTTTTCATAAACCAACTCCCCATCACTTCTTACTTGCGTCTTCGCGAACCCATAAAACTCTAAAAGATCTATTAATGTGACTTGAGATTCATAGGTTGTCACGTAAACCAAGTCATATTTATTCTTTTGAGCATACCAAAAAACTTTCTTTAGGAGCAACTCCCCTAGCTTAGTCCCTCTTTTCTCAGATCTTACTTTGAAAGTACATATTTTAAGTATTTTATTAGCATCTAAAATGGCATCAGTATCCGCGGCGCCCTCATCTTTTCTAACCACAATTCCTGCGACCCCACCATCATATACAACCCAACAAGACCGATGCTCACGTATGCATTTATTTTGCCACCAGGAATCAAACCCTGGATAGTCTTCACGAAGAGTATTAAAGATACCGTCAGCCAGAGGAATTGTATGAGCTATTACCTCTTCAACGAATCTTACGGGTATTTCTTTAGGCTCAAAAGTAGTTCGGAGCAACTCCACGGCATCAACTATATGGAGCACCCGGCGCCCAAGTTCGGCCGAATTTCGTCGTGCACGAAGGTGAAGACCTTTATCTTCGGTAACGAGAAAATCAGCGGCACCAATACTTAGAGCGTGAAGTAAAGTTGAGTCTACCAAGTCATTTGGCTTTCGTATGGGGCCAAAACTATCTTCCAGCTCTTCTTCCTGCAACCCGCGAACTTTCTCAATAACTTGAAATTTTCTTAGCTTACTTAGAGATATCTGTTTGCGTAATTCGTCCTTGTCACGCAAGATATCATCTTTTGCTTCGGCATGAACAAAAACACCAACTTTATACTTTGATGCCAACTTAAAAAAAGCTGAAAAAGCAGGTTTAACCGCATGATTATCTTCTAGGCTTATGATCACATTCGTATCAATCAGATACGTTTGAGTACTCATACTGAAGAGCCCTTAGAAGTTGTGGTTTGGCGTAATAAAACGATTGAGGCGGCTTAAAGTCAAACCTCTCCCTCAGCTCTTTAATCCCTATTTTTCGAGGAAAAGTATTTATATTCTCCAACTCCAAAACATACCCATACTCTAGTCCTTCGAAGTATTTATCGAAATCTTTCTTCTTGATGAACGCCAAGCTAGAGTATTTTGTCCATATCTGGCCTATTGGAAGCTTTATGACTTCCGATATAACTGCATAGCCGACCATAGCCATCGCAGGGGAAGTTGAATATATATAAGCAACAGACCCTTTAGGCGAATTGACAGGAAATCTCCGCCGTAGCTCTACGGTTTTCTTACCTTCTAAAATCTTTTCCGAATACTCTGGCCTGATGCTTATTACAATATCACGTTTACTTTCGGCAGCGACCTCATTAAAAATAGGCAGCATCAATTGCTTTTGGCTGACAACATTATCTTC
>ERZ869909.2920-NODE-2920-length-10498-cov-4.035601_pt1 | contig 10498 bp, 11 predicted proteins | sample MGYA00520892_ERZ869909 | MGnify/ENA primary metagenome ERZ869909 (study PRJEB32215, sample SAMEA104723947) | bioreactor metagenome | biome: bioreactor; feature: anaerobic bioreactor; material: water | place: China | collected 2015-03-12 ... | reverse complement strand
CGCGACCAAAATTTTCATAACTTCTTCCTTCTTCTCAAACCTACGTCGAATTGACATAAGCGTGCATTATGTAAAAGCAGCCTGCATGACACAAGTGTTGGCGGTATAATGATGGCAAATTCACCAACACTGAACTGTCAACTCTAGCTGGCAGTCTGTTTAAAGCAGTCTCAAACGAGGAAACCACCATGACATGGCCAACTGCAGACGAAATTCAAACAAGTTTACAGCAAGCCAGCGGTTGGGAGGCGCGTTACCGACTGTTACTTCAGTGGGCACGGCACCTAACTGCAGAGGACCTTGCTGAGCGCAGCAACGACAACTATGTCGACGGCTGTGAAGCTGCGGTTTGGCTCGATTATACCGTAAAAAGTGACGCAACTCTTTACTTCCAAGCGGATAGTGAATCACGTCTGATTCGCGGTCTGTTAGTGGTTCTATTCGCGCCATTGCAAAACCAGACACCCGCAACCATTGCCAACTTCGACTTCAATGCTTGGTTAACAACCTGCCAATTGACGCATCAACTCACGCCTTCGCGTACCAACGGCTTGTATCAAATCACGTTACGGGCACAAGCGCTAAGTCGTTCACTGCAGCCTTGATCACACGGGTTATCTGCTTACGAACTGGGGGTTACCTCGGGCAACAAACGTTTCAACAATTGCGCCGCAGCGAACAAGCCAAAACTTGCGGTCACCATCATGGACGCACCAAAGCCCGTGGCGCAATTCATATTCACGCCACGGTCGCCCGGTTTTGCGTAAGACACACTGCCATCTTCACGCGGGTAACGTAACTGCTCGGTGCTATACACACAATCGATGCCAAACTTACGTTTCGGATTACGGCTAAAACCGAAATCGCGACGCAATTGATTACGCACTTTCGCCATTAAGGGATCCTGCGTCACTTTCGCCACATCGGCGATGGCAATTTGGCTTGGGTCAATTTGCCCACCAGCACCGCCAGTGGTCACCACGGTTATTTTCTGCCGCTTACACCAAGCCAACAATGACACCTTGGCTTGTAAGCTATCGATCGCATCGAGCACGCCGTCTGGAGCCGAAGCGAAATGCTCGGCTAAGTTGTCTTTGTTAATAAAGTCGTCGATTAAGGTCAGCTGTAGGTCTGGATTAATCGCGCGTAAACGCTCACCAAGAACATCGACTTTCAACTGACCGACGGTGTTCGTTAACGCATGAGACTGCCGATTCACATTACTAAGGCACACCTCGTCCATGTCTATCAGCGTCAGTTTGCCGACACCACTGCGAGCCAAGGCTTCTGCTGCCCACGAACCCACGCCACCAATACCAACCACAGCAATATGCAGTTGTTGTAATTGTTGCGCAGACTCATGACCGTAAAGGCGTTCAATACCGCCGAAGCGACGCTGCCAATCAGCACTACTCATGGCTTATGCTTTTCCTTATAACTCGATTGTTTCTAATTAAATAGCGACCGGTGCCTTGATGTGCGGATGCGCTTGGTAGTTTTCAAGCTCGAAGTCTTCGAACTTGAAAGCAAAAATGTCTTTCACCGCTGGGTTAATCCGCATCGTCGGTAATGGCAGTGGCTCCCGGCTTAATTGCAGCTTGGCCTGCTCCATGTGATTTGAATATAAATGCGCATCACCAAAGGTATGGATAAACTCACCGAGTTCAAGGTCGCACACTTGCGCAACCATCATGGTAAACAATGCATAACTGGCGATATTGAATGGCACGCCAAGGAAAATATCGGCGCTACGCTGATACAGCTGGCACGACAACTTACCGTCAGCAACATAGAATTGAAACAGTGTATGGCACGGCGGTAGCGCTTGCCGCCCCTGCTCTGCATTGACCTTTGGTGACACTTTCGGGTTCGGCAACAATGCCGGGTTCCAAGCGCTGACGAGCAGGCGACGCGAGTCTGGATTTTGTTTAATTTCCGCAATCAAGTCGGCAATTTGGTCGACATGCTGGCCGTCTGGCGTTGGCCAGTTCCGCCACATCGCCCCGTAAACCGGTCCCAAATCACCGTCAGCGGTAGCCCACTCGTCCCATATACTCACACCGTTTTCACGCAAGTAACGAATATTGGTGTCGCCCTGCAGAAACCACAAAAGCTCATGAATAATCGACCGCAAATGACACTTTTTGGTTGTCACCAATGGAAAGCCTTCGGCAAGGTCAAACCGCATTTGGTACCCAAACACACTGCGCGTGCCGGTGCCGGTGCGATCTTCCTTCACGGTTCCGTGTTCAAGCACGTGGCGCATTAAGTCCAAATACTGTTGCATGCTTTCTCTCCTGCTGTTGTTTGTATCTGCTTTAGCTGATTAAACTCTGACGTTATTTACGTTTCTTATTTTTCTGCGTTGTCGACCCTTTCGGCTTAGCTGGCTGTGCTGTGCTTGTTGGAGCTGCAAACTTTCCTTGGTAGGCGAGCCACATAATCAGCGCACCGGCAATGACCATGGGTAACGACAACCATTGTCCCATACTAAACAATCCGAGCAAGCCGAGGTGCTCGTCCGGCTGCCGGAAATACTCCACCATAAAACGGGCAACGCCGTAGCCAAGCAAGAATAAACCGCCAATGGCACCGACCGGCCGCGGCTTGCGACTAAACCAGTACAAAACCAAGAATAACAGCAAGCCTTCACCAAAAGCTTGATATAACTGCGACGGGTGTCGTGGTAAATCACCTGCAGCCTCGGCGGGGAACACCATCCCCCACGGCACTTCCGTGACTCGACCCCACAGCTCGCCGTTAATGAAATTACCGATACGCCCAGCGCCTAAACCAACCGGCACCAGTGGCGCAACAAAATCACCGACGCTCATGAGCGTGCGTTGCGTGCGTTTCGCATAAATCACCAACGCCGTGATGACACCAATTAGGCCGCCATGAAACGACATGCCACCTTCGCCAAAACGGAACAAATAAATCGGGTCCGCGAGCAGGCGTTCAAAATTATAAAAGAAAACGTAGCCTAAACGACCGCCGATAATCAGTGCTAAAAAGCCCCAAAACAGCAGATCTTGCCAGGCTTCACGGTTCCAGTTCGGGTCTCGGTCAGCTTGTTTGTTTCCCCACCACAATGCAAAAGCAGCACCAACCAGGTACATCAGTCCGTACCAATGGACTGACAAAGGTCCTATTGAAATAGCGACTGGGTCCCAACCGGGGAATTGTAAATACTGCTCTGACATGAAAATTCCTTAAAGCAATTTAGCTAAGTAACAGATGCACCGACACAGACACCAATAAAATGGCAAATGCTCGCTGCAAATAGCGTACGGGTAAACGATGGGCAATGGCGGCACCAACCCGGGCAAAAATCACCGAAGTCGCTGCGATGGCAAACCATGCTGGTAAATACACATAACCGATTAAGCCGGGAATATCACCGTGCTTCAGTTCCGGTGCCAGTAGCATGTAACTAAAGGTTCCCACAGCCGCTAACACCACACTGCATACTGCCGCAATGGCCACCGCATTGCGCATGGCCACTTGATAATAATGCAACAACGGCACGACTAAGGCGCCGCCACCGATGCCGACGAGTGCAGCGATGGTGCCAATGCCTACACCCACGCCGCGCACCACTTGTGGATTATGTTGCCGGTCTTGTGCTTGTGGACGCCTCTTCCAAATCATTTGCAGCGCCAGCAACAACAGAACAATTGCAAAAACGCGCTGCAAAACATCCGGCGGCAATCGCGCCCCTAATGCTCCACCAATGAATCCGCCAACCACCATCGCAGGCGCAATCAATTTGACCCAGAACCATTGCACATAACCACGTTTAGCGTGAGCGCGAGCACCTGACAGCGTCGTTAACATGATCGTCGCTAAGCTTGTGCCAATGGCCGTCGGTACCACAAGTGCGGTCGGCATGCCCATAATCGGCAACAAATAAATAAGTAAGGGTACGATTAAAATACCGCCGCCAATGCCCAGCATTCCCGACAGTAAGCCACCAGCGACACCGCCCGCAAGGCAAATCAATAAGCTCATTAACATGGTTACTTGCCCGCCCGGACAAACCCACCAAGCCCCAAACCTTCAAGTTTAATTCGCAACAGCCGCCGCACTTGGTCGGGATGTGTTGAGCTCATCACTTGGGTTAGTAGCACCTGCAGCATTTTGCTGTCGAGATGACGCAAAATCCAGCGTATTTTATCAAGGTTGTGCGTACTCATCGACAATGAACGATAGCCCATCGCCACTAAGAGAATTGCTCCACCTGGGTCGCCCGCCATTTCCCCACAAACGCTCACCGGCTTGCGCAATTCGGTACAGCGTTGAATAATGTGCTGCAGCGCATGCAACATCCCCGGGTTGAGAGTGTCGTACAGGCTCGCCACGCGCGGGTTGTTGCGGTCAACGGCGAGCATGTACTGAGTTAAGTCGTTCGTACCTACCGAGAAGAAATCAACTTTCGGGGCAATCGCATCAAGTTGATAAAGCAATGCAGGCACTTCAATCATGACACCGACCAGCGGTCGCTTAAAATCTAAGTTCGGGTTGGTTTGCACCAATTCATTGCGCACTTCAAAGTAGGCTTGGTTAATCAGTCGAGTCGCTTCTTCCACTTCATCGACGGTGCTGATCATCGGCAATAAAATTTGTAAGTTGTGCAAACCGACATTGGCGCGCAGCATCGCTCGTACTTGCACCAGGAAAATCTCTGGGTGGTCTAAGGTCATGCGAATGCCACGCCAACCAAGGAATGGGTTTTCTTCTTGAATTGGAAAATATGGCAATGGTTTGTCGCCGCCAACATCGAGGGTCCGCATCACCACAGGTTTGTCACGACAACTCTTTAGGATTTGCTTGTACAACTGATACTGCTCTTTCTCAGTTGGGAAGCGTTCCCGCATCATAAACGGAATTTCCGTGCGATAAAGTCCAATGCCCTCGAACGGTCCAAGATTCTCGTGCTGATGATCCGCATTCAAGCCAGCATTTATTTGCAGTGAAATGGCAATGCCGTCTTCTGTTTCGGCTGGCAGATCGCGGTTCGCTGAGACAATCTCGACTAATTCGCGCTCTTCGTCACGGAGTATTTCGTATTCTTGAATCAGCTGTTGTGGTGGGTTAACGAAAATATCACCACTGTATCCGTCGACGATCAAATGCTGGTCAGACAGGTAAGCGAGCGGAATGTCGCTAACCCCAAATACCGCTGGAATGCCCATACTGCGTGCCATAATGGCCGCATGCGAGTTGGTTGAGCCTTGCAATGACACTAAGCCCTGCAATTTATCGCGCGGGACGCCGGCAAGCATACTTGCCGTCACTTCTTCGGCAATTAAGATACAAGCGTCGGGGAAGCTATGGTTTTGGGTTGATTTGTCCTGCAAGAACGACAAAATGCGCTGACCGAGATCACGTACATCCACCGCTCGCTCGCGCAAGTAGGAGTCGTCGAGCTCCTCAAACTGAGAGACAAAATCATCGACTGCCATTTTGACGGCGGTTTGCGCCATCCAGCCGTCTTTGATTTTTGCTTCTACCGCGTCACCTAAGCTTGCCGCATCGAGCATGCTTTGATAAACGTCAAAAATCGCCAACGTATCTTCGGCCACATACTCTGCAACTTGCTCTGCCAGCTCACGCAACTGCATGCGAGTTTGCATGACCGCCTTGCGGAACTTATGAATTTCACGCCATGGGTAGTCGGTTTTGCGTGGCACCACCGAACTTAATGTCGCTGGCGGTCGACCAATAAAAGCCTGACCAATTGCAACACCGGGTGCTGCGGCCAGTGCTCTTAGATTACGGAGCCAAGGCGAATAGTGACCACTAACTAACCCGCGCGCTTCAGCGTGTGCAATAACGGTTGCCAGCTGCGCAGCTAATGTGACTAAAAAGGCTTCTTCTTCACCGGAAAAGGCGCGGGCTTTTTTCTGCTGTGCCGCAAGGACACCAAGAACTTTACGTTGATGAATAATCGGCGCAACCAACATGGCGCGAAAGGCTTCTTCGCCAACCGATTCAACGAGCTTAAAATTTGGGTGTTCTACGGCATTGGCAACGTTCAGCGGTTCTTCCCGCTGCGCCGCTAAACTAATCAGGCCTTCGCCGAAATTCAAAGCCACCCGCTCATGCTCTTGCAGCACAAGCCCTTCGGTGGCCATGAGTACAAACTGTTCGGCTTCATGGTCGGCAAGGTACACCGAACAAACGTCACTGCCTAATGCTGCCCGTGCTTTTTCGACAATAGTCCGCAGCGCCGAATCTAAATCCGGCGCTTGATTCACGGCCTCTACAATTCGCTGCAGTACAGTTAGCATGAGTTATCGTTTACGCTTATGTCGTTTCGGACGGGATTTGTTTTTGAACGGCATGGCTATTGCGGCGAATTCTTTCATCACCCGACGGTAAACGTCGCGCTTAAAAGCCACCACTTGCCGCACAGGGTACCAGTAACTCACCCAGCGCCAGCCATCAAATTCAGGATGGCCAGACTGGAGAACGTCCACATCCGCTTCGTCACAGGTCAGTTTCAGCAAAAACCACTTTTGCTTCTGGCCAATACACAGCGGACGCGTCCCTTTGCGCACCAATCGTTTTGGTAGTCGATACCGATACCAAGTGCGACTGGTATAAATCAGTTCCACTTGGTGCGGTCTTAAACCAACTTCCTCATAGAGTTCACGGTACATCGCTTGCTCGGGAGATTCACCATCGTCAATCCCTCCTTGCGGAAACTGCCAACTCTGTTGACCAAAACGCCGTGCCCAAAATACTTGCCCATGCTCGTTACAAATCACTATGCCGACATTCGACCGATATCCTTCGGCATCAATCACGCGAGCATCCTCTCAAATCTTGCATTACCCTGATTTGACCACAAAGCAGCGCTCGCGGCAAATATCTTGTTGAGTCCAGAGGCCTTTTCGTCGTCACCCAAAGCCACTCTGAACCACTGCAGGCTTGGCGCTTGCGTCCACTTGCACAAATGCCTAACATGACGGACATGATCACCGTTCATTTGGAGCATGACTGTTGACTGCCTCCCCACTCGCAATAGCCACAACACCACCCGCTGATATTGAAGAACTCATGCAGCGCGCCGACCAACTTATCGGTCAGTCGTTTGGTGACTTAGCCCGCTATGCTGGGGTCGAGGTACCCACTTCCATGCGCCACGCAAAAGGTTGGGCGGGGCAACTCATCGAGCTGTATTTAGGTGCAACGGCAGGGTCAAAGCAACAACAAGACTTTCCCACTCTCGGTGTTGAACTCAAAACCATCCCGGTTTCTCCAGACGCCAAACCATTGGAAACGACCTATGTCTGCATTACGCCTTTACTTGGCTTAAATGGTGTCACTTGGCAGCAAAGTAATGTGCGCAATAAGCTCCAACAAGTGTTGTGGATTCCCGTTGATGGCCGCCGCGAAATACCGATTGCAGAACGCACCGTCGGCATCCCTATTCTGTGGCAGCCAAGTCCTGAAGAAGATCAGCTGTTACGTCAAGATTGGGAAGAAATCAGCGAACAAATCATCCTGGGCCAAGTGGAATCACTGACCGCCCGGTTTGGTACTGCTCTGCAGTTGCGCCCTAAAGCTGCGGATGGTTCACGCCTAACCGATGCGGTTGGTACCCATGGCGAGCTCATCAAAACACGTCCACGTGGCTACTATTTGCGTAAAGAATTTACGCAGCAAATATTGTTACAAGGCTTACAGCAGCGGCTGCAAGCAGGGTTAACATTTTAAATGCAGGTTTCCCGATGAGTACGCCACAGGTCATTATTCGCCCCAGCAGTAAACGTCACGGTCAGTTTTTGACGCTGCTCGGCGTGGCTCTCGTTCTCATCCTCTTTATCTGGAATCTCGTTGCACCTTTGCCGTTGGCTGTTTTAATTGTCACCTTAAGTGCGGCCATCGTGCTCAGTGTCATTGGCATTGCGAAAGTGCTGGAACCGGACGCCGCACTGACGGTCACGCCGCAATTCATTTGTTATCAACATCGCAAGGGGCAGTGGCAATTGGCATGGGACAATATTCTGCGCTTTGACCAACCCCGCATTCAACGTTTTCTCGATTTACAAGACATGCCCTATGTTGGTTTTCGTTTGCATTCGTACCATGACTTCTTGGGACAGATTTCGCAGCGCATGGCGGTTCATTTAATGCTTGAACAACGTAACCTATTGGTGGTGGCACTGCGTTATGAAAAGCCAAATGAGCGCGACTATGCTCAGTATTTCGACGTACCGCTGAAATACAAAAGCAATGAGGGACATGTTTATGAGGGCGTAAAAGCGGCGTTTTGTTGGCGCATGGAGCAATTGCGCGAGTTATTGGGCTATGACTTGTATATCAGCGAAAACGCATTCGATCGCCCCGCTGATGAATTTGTGCAATTGTTGCGGCAACTGCGTGCAACCCGCAACAATCATATCGAAAACAAGCCGACTAGCGAGGGTACGGATCCGCCAACGCATTAAGCTGTGGACGGGCAAAGTGATAACCTTGCATCAAATAAATGCCGAGGTCTTTTAACGCCGACACTTCGTCAGGGGTTTCAATGCCTTCCGCAATCACTTTAATGTCGAGCTCACACGCTACCGCAAGAATACCCTTTACGATAATTTGATTAACTCGCCGTTCGTGAATATTACGAATCAAGTTCATGTCGAGCTTGAGTAAGTCGGGTTGAAAGTCAGCTAGTAAATTCAAACCCGCATAGCCTTCACCAAAATCATCAATTGCAGTTAGGAAACCATGCTTTTTGTAAGTATCGAAAACCTCAACTAACAGTGAATGGTTTTCTATCTTCTCGTGCTCTGTTACTTCAAAAATAATATTCTGATGCGGAAAGCTTAGCTTTTTGGCAGTTCGCAATGTCCGCTCTAAGCATGTTTCTGGCTCATAAATCGCATTGGGCATAAAGTTAATGCTCAGTTTACTCTTAAGAGCCAGCGCTGCAGCTTGTTCAATGGCTGTCATGCGACAGGTTTGATCAAACGAATACATATTATCTGACGTGATTTGTGCTAGCACTTCCCCAGCGCCCTGCCCTTGCTCTCCGCGCACCAGCGCTTCATAGGCATACACTTTCTCAGCCTGAATATCGACAATCGGTTGAAACGCCATTTGGATATTGAAGCCTAAATTTTGGTAACACGAACATGTTCCGCACGCTGGCATGGGGAGTCCTTTAAATTTTGGTTCTGCATTAACGTCAGCTATGGCTATAATTTGCAGAGTCGTCATTGTTAGCGCAGACTGACCTCTAAGTCATGTAAACGGGTAGAGGTTAGCCATGTGTTTAACCATACCTGCATTTACAGAAAAAGCCTAGAATTGGTTCACCAAATAGCAAGGTTATGGTAACAAAAAGTGGCAGCTACATAGGCAGCATTGCCGATAGACTCCAAAAGAAGACAAGGAATCCCTGTGACAGAAATACTTAACCAAGGCGGCAAGCCTTACCATGTAACTGGTTGGCGCGAGTGGCTAGCACTACCAGACCTCGGCATTCACAAAATCAAAGCCAAAGTCGATACTGGCGCACGGACATCCTGTTTGCATGCGTTCCAATTAGAGCCATTTGAACGCGACGGTCAGAACTGGTTACGCATCTGGGTTCACCCTATCCAAAACGATTTAACTGAGCATGTTTGTGAAGCGCCGATTCTCGAACAGCGCCAAGTCACCGACTCCGGTGGCCATAAGGAAATGCGCTATGTGATTCGAACGCGAGTGATCATTGGCAATGGCGACAGCCGCCAAGAATTTTCTGCTGAATTAACGCTCACAAATCGTGATACAATGAAATTTCGCATGTTGTTGGGGCGTCAGGCTCTCAATGGGCGTTACTTAGTCAATCCGCAAGCTTCTTATTTACAAGGAATTCCAGCATGAGAATCGCTATTCTCTCACGCAACAAACACCTCTATTCCACTCGTCGCCTCATTGAAGCAGGCGAAGCGCGCGGACACGAAATGCACGTGCTTGACCCCTTACGGTGTTACATGAACATTAACGCCAAAGAGCCCGAAATTCACATGCGTGGCAAAGAGCTACCGCAGTTCGATGCAGTGATTCCGCGCATCGGCGCTTCCGTAACTTTCTATGGCACAGCGGTATTACGCCAATTCGAAATGATGGGCACTTACCCGCTAAATGAGTCAGTGGCAATTAGCCGCAGTCGTGACAAACTTCGCTCACTGCAGTTGTTGTCGCGCAAAGGCATTGGTTTGCCAGTAACCGGTTTCGCGAGCAAACCGTCTGACATCCCTGACCTGATAGACATGGTTGGCGGCGCCCCACTGGTGATTAAATTACTTGAAGGTACCCAAGGTATCGGTGTGGTACTCGCTGAAACTCGAAAAGCGGCAGAAAGTGTAATCGAAGCCTTCATGGGCCTTAACGCTCACTTTATGGTGCAAGAATATATTAAAGAAGCCGGAGGCGCTGACCTGCGCTGCTTCGTTATTGGTGACAAAGTCATTGCCGCCATGAAACGCCAGGCCAAACCAGG
>ERZ869909.2919-NODE-2919-length-10507-cov-4.751294_pt1 | contig 10507 bp, 7 predicted proteins | sample MGYA00520892_ERZ869909 | MGnify/ENA primary metagenome ERZ869909 (study PRJEB32215, sample SAMEA104723947) | bioreactor metagenome | biome: bioreactor; feature: anaerobic bioreactor; material: water | place: China | collected 2015-03-12 ... | reverse complement strand
CGGACACCTGGGCCGTGTAGAGGCCCGGCTCGATGTCGATGCGGGGCAGCTCGCCGCCGCCGATCTGACCCGCGAACTGCAGGGCGCCACCCTCGGGGTTGTCCTCGGCGTAGCGCCGCAGGCGCAGTCGGAAGGTGGTGTCGCCGACGGGGACGGGCAGGATCGCGATGGTCGGGGTGGTGAAGGCGGGCGGGGCGTCCGGAGCAGCGGCGGTCGCAGCCGGCTCTGTGGTCGCAGCCGGCTCTGTGGTCGCGCTGTCGTCGGGGTGGTGGTCGTCCGCGTGGGCGCTGGTGGAGGCAGCCGCGCAGAGGGCGCAGGCGAGCAGCAGCGAGAGCAGGGTGCGGTACATGGTCAACTCCACTGTTCACGGGTCGCCGGTCAGGGCGGCGTGGCGGCCGCCGGCACCGGCGGTCGTGTCGTACACGGGCAGCAGCGTACCGGAAACGACGGGGATGTCACGTTCGTGCCGCCCGTCCTGACGCGACAGGCCCGCGCGGTCGGAACCGGGCGGGCCTGTTGCGGTCTCATGGCGTGGTGCCGGGCCTGCGGCTCAGCGGTCGCTGACGGGCTTCCACTTGAGCTCGGTCTCGCCGGTGTAGAGCGCGCGCGGGCGGAAGATGCGGTTCTCCTGCCACTGCTCGAGGATGTGTGCGGTCCAGCCGACGACGCGCGCGATGGCGAAGATCGGCGTGAACTCCTCGGTCTGGATGCCGAGCAGCTGGTAGAGGGAGCCGGAGAAGAAGTCGACGTTGGGGTAGATCTTCTTGCCCTGCTTCTCGACGATCTCGCCCATGGTCCGCTCGATCGTCTTGAGGGTGCGGTAGTCGCGGTCGTCCCCGCGCTTCTCGGAGATGCGCTTGAGGAAGGACTCGAGGATGAAGCTGCGGGGGTCCTTCGCCTTGTAGACGCGGTGGCCCATGCCCATGATCTTGCGCTTGCTGGCGAGCGCATCGGCGACCCACTGCGCTGCCGCGTCGGGGCCGGGCACGTCCTTGAGCATGTGGAGGACCTGCTCGTTGGCGCCGCCGTGGAGGGGGCCGTAGAGCGAGCCGACGGCTGCGGAGACGGAGGCGTCCATCGGGGCGAGCGAGGAGGCGACGACGCGGCCGGTGAAGGTCGACGCGTTGAAGCTGTGCTCCATGTGGAGGATCAGGCAGACATCGAAGATGTGCCCGGTCTCCTCGTCGGGGACCTCACCGTTGACCATGTAGAGGAAGTTCTGGCCGTGACCCAGGTCTTCACGCGGTGCGATGGGCTCGAGCCCCTCGCGGATGCGAGCGAAGGCGGCGACCATCGTCGGGAAGCGCGCGATGAGGTCGATGGCGCGGTCGACGTTGCGCGGGTCGGGTCCGGCGGGGATCTCGCCGACGGAGCCGTGGGCCGCGACGGCGGCCTGCAGGGCGATCATCGGGTGGGTCGTCCGGGGCAGCGCGCGCAGCACGTCGACGATGTAGCTGTCGATGGCGCGGCGCGAGGCGAGCTTCTTCGTGAAGTCCGCGAGCTCCGTAGCGGAGGGCAGGTGTCCGAACAGCAGCAGCCAGGTCGTCTCCTCGAAGTTCGAGTTCTCGGCCAGATCCGCGATCTCGTAGCCCCGGTAGCTGAGCAGGCCGATCTCGCCGTTGATCTTGCAGATCGAGGACTCGGCCGCGATCACACCTTCTAGTCCCTTCGCAAACGTTGCTTCTGCCATGAACTGAACCTCCTCATTCCGGCGTTGTTCGACCGATCCGTCCGGTGCCTTCGAGCCGCGTTCATCGTCGTCGCGGTGACCTGGCACCGGGCAGAGCCGGTCGTTCCCGGTGTATCTCGTCACGGTGTCGGCCGGCGGCATAGCCCATACGGATTCCGTCGTCCAGAGGCACCGCAGCATCACGTTGCCGGCCCCCCGCGGGGGCCCTCGTCGTGCACCGGACCTTGTTCATCCCTTTACGGCTTGGCAAGTGTATCCGGGAGGGTTGGCGGTTGGAAGTCGACCGCGCCCAGCCGGTTGCCGGACACGCGCGGACGCTACCAGGCCGGGACTCCCAGCGTCGCGATCCTGCGCGCGACCTCGCGGATCATCGCGCGCTGTCGTCGGTCAAGCTCGGCGAGCGCCTGCTCGGCCTCGTCGATGACGGCCTCGACCTCACGCAGGGCGGCGGTGCCCTGCTCGATGGCCCGGCCGGCGCTGTCAGCGCGGCGCGCGGCGCTGCTCCGGGAGAGCCTGCGGGCCTCATTGGTCAGCAGGACACGCTCGGCGCGCACGACATCGCGAGCGCCCACGAGGTCCCGCTCCAGCTGACGGGCGCGCTCGGGGATCTCCCGCTTGAGCGCGACACGCAGCGCGTCGACCCGCTCGAAGCGAGCACGAAGCCACGCCCGCTCGTCCTCGGGCCACGCGCGCGACTCACTGACGAGCACCGCTGCCTGTGACGACGCGCACGGGGCGCGCCTCGTGCCATCGGGGCCGCGGCCTTCGATCGGCGGGCGCAGCGAGACCGTCGCCGTCTCGAGCGCGCCCAGCTGCTCGGTCCACGGGCCGCCGGTCGCGACGCCGTCGCCGTCGATCCAGCGTTCGCCCCCGTCGAGCATGCCACCTCCGTCAAGCAAGCCGCCGCCGGTGGTGCTCGACGCGTCCGTCGGGACGTCCGAGACGAAGCAGCTCTGCAGGACGAACCGCACGAGCGACAGGTCGCGGCGGCGCACGAGGAGCTCGTCCGGCGGGGTCGTGCTGATCTCCTCCGCGCCAGCGTCCAGCCACTGGACGAGCGACCGCGCCTCGATCGTGCGCGCGCGGGCCATCAGCAGCGGCACCTCGAGCCGCTCGCGCTGCGCGCTGAGCGCCGAGGCGCCATCGGCGCGGCGCCCGGCGCAGCCTGGCGCGGCCAGCGCGCACCCCAGCAGCGCACACAGCGCGAGCAACACGACGCTCCCGCCTCGCTGGCTCACAACAGGCCCCCTTCTCCGTACACAAAACCGGCCTGACTGCGTATAGAAGGGGCCGTCAGCCGCCGTCGACACGGCGCGCTCCTGTCCCCCCCCCCACGTCGGCACGTCATGTCCAGCTCACGCGTCACCCTGAAGACCCTCCGCGACCTCTACGAGAGCGGCACGCCGATCACGATGCTCACGGCGTACGATGCGACGTTCGCGCGGCTCTTCGACGAAGCCGGCGTCGACACGCTACTCGTTGGCGACTCGCTGGGCAACGTCGTCCAGGGCCACGACTCGACGCTGCCGGTGACGCTGGACCACGTGATCTACCACTGCGCCGCCGTGCGGCGCGGCTGCCGGCGCGCGCACATCGTCGCCGACCTGCCGTTCCTGAGCTACGGCGCCGGGCTCGAGTCCTCGATCCACAACGCCGGGCGGCTCATGAAGGAAGGCGGTGCCGAGTCGGTGAAGCTGGAGGGCGGACGGGAGTTCGCCGAGCTGATCCACCGGCTGGTGCGCATCGGCATCCCGGTCCTCGGCCACCTCGGGTTGACGCCTCAGTCGGTGCACACCCTGGGCGGCTACCGCGTTCAGGGCCGCACGGAAGAGGACGTCAAGCGCATGATCGAGGACGCGCAGATCCTCGAGGAGGCTGGCGCGTGGGGCGTGGTGCTCGAGATGGTGCCTGCGGAGGCTGCCCAGCGGGTCACGGACGCGGTCTCGATCCCGACGATCGGCATCGGCGCCGGACGCGGGACCAGCGGCCAGGTGCTGGTGGGCTACGACATGCTCGGGCTCAACGACGGCTTCAAGCCGCGATTCCTGAAGCACTACGCCGATCACGGCGCGTCCGCACGGGACGCGGTCCGCGCGTTCTGTGACGAGGTGCGGACCCGCGCCTACCCCGACGACGACCACTCGTTCTGATCCTGCGCGCCGTCAGCCATGCACGCTGTCGCGGTGAGGACCACCGAACGGCCCGCGGCCACCGAGGAGACCCATGCGTATCGTGACGACCCGCGCCGAGCTGCTGTCGACCCTTGACGGCGTGACCACTCCGTGGCGCGCCCTGGTGCCGACGATGGGGTACCTGCACGCAGGCCACGCAAGCCTGATGAGCGCGGCCCGGGCCAACAACGACTTCGTCGTCGCGACGGTGTTCGTGAACCCGACGCAGTTTGGCCCCGGCGAGGACCTCGACCGCTACCCGCGCGACCCCGACGGCGACGCCGCGCGCTGTCGCGAGGCCGGCGTGGACCTGCTGTGGATGCCGCCACCGGGGGAGGTCTACGCGGCGGATCACGCCACGACGGTGCACGTGTCGGGCCTCACCGACACCCTGTGCGGGAGCTCGCGCCCGGGGCACTTCGACGGTGTCGCGACCGTCGTGACCAAGCTGCTCAACCTCGTGCAGCCGCGACGGGCCTACTTTGGCGAGAAGGACTTCCAGCAGCTGGCCGTCATCCGACGGTTCGTCCGGGATCTTGATCTCCGCACGGAGATCGTCGGGATGCCGACGGTCCGCGACGCCGACGGCGTCGCCCTCTCCTCGCGCAACAAGTACCTGTCCGTTGACGAGCGAGCCCAGGCCCGCACGATCTGGCGTGCCCTCGAGGAGCTCCGGCAGCGCTGGCAGCGAGGCGACCGCGACGTGGAGGAGCTGCGGGCCCGGCTGGAGGCCACGCTGAACGCGCTGCCGGCAGGACGCGTGGACTACGCGACCATCGTCGACGCCGACGACCTGTCCGCGCATCGCGGCGACGAGCGCCCTGCCGTCGCTGCGGTCGCGGTGCACGTGGGTACGACGCGCCTGATCGACAACGCCCGCCTCGATCGCGCGACGCCGCTCCACGTCCCCGCCTGACGAGGTGGAGACGCCCCGGACGGGCGCGGCCGCCTGACGTCGCACCCGGGCGGCGCCACCGGGTCGTAACGCGGCGCCACCGGGCCGAAACGCGGCGCCACCGGTCCGCCGACAGCGCTTCCGACGTGCCGTGCATTTTCGCATTGACGCGGAGCGTCGAGACCCCTAACGACCGCTAGCCCTAGCGATCGTTACATAGCCCGCGAAGCCGGCGACCCCGCCACGCGCTCCCCAGGAGCGGACCGGAGCCGAGCCCACCGAGGCGGTGCATCGATCGTGCTGTCATCGCCCTGATGCGCGGCGTCGCCGCGCGGGGTATGCCCTGGAGGCCGCAGATGCCGCCACCCGTCCCGCCCGTCGACAACCGGACCCGAATCCTCGAAGCAGCGGAGACGCTGTTCGCGACGAACGGCTTCGCGGCCACGAGTGTCCGCGAGATCGTGCAGGCCGCGGCCGTGACCGCGCCGACGCTCTACTACCACTTCGGGAGCAAGGACGAGCTGCTGGTGACGCTGATCCGGGAGCGCTTCATCGCGTTCCACGCGGCGCTGGAGGAGCGCATGGCGGCGACGGCGACCACGGAGGGGCTGGTTCGCGCGTGGTGCGACGAGCTGCTCCGCGAGGCGCTGGAGCGCCCGGCGACGATGAGGTTCATCTACGCGTCGCTGTGGGGACCGCAGATCCGGCACGCGGTGTCGTCGATCCTGTCGTTCCACGTAAAGCTGCGCACGATGTTCACGGACGCGCTGCAGCGGGTGCGACCCGATGTCGCATCGGATCGCGCACACTACGCGTTCATCATGACCAGCGGGCTGCTGGACGCACACCTCCACGTGATCCTGTTGGGCGTGGCGGACCACGTGTTCACCGACCTGGTGGACTCGGTGGTGACCAGAGTGGCGAGCATGCTCGACGACGGGACGCCGGTGCCGGCGCAGTTCGTCGGATGCCTGAGGGACTATTACGCGGACCACGAGTGCGAAGGACTCCCGTGTGGCTCCGCAACGGAGGACAAGCAGTGAAGATCACCACGATTCGTACCGGCGCGCGCGTGACGGTGAGCCTGGGCCTGCTGCTGCTGGTGTTCGCCTGCAGCCCCCCAGCGGCCCAGGAGGAGCAGGACGCCGGCTTGCGCGCGTCGTCCGTCGAGGTCGTGACGCTGACCTCGACCAGCTTCGACGACGTCATCGAGCTGGTAGGCACGACCGAGCCGATCCGCGCGGCGAACATCGCCAGCGAGGTCGGCGGGCGCATCACGATGTTCGATATCGTCGAAGGCCAGGTCGTCGAGGCGGGGCAGCTGATCCTGCGCGTCGACGCAAGCCAGCAGGGCGCTCAGGCGGCGCAGCTGCGCGCGCAGATCGATCAGCTGGACTCGGACATCGACCGCACCGAGCGGCTGCTCGAGCGCGGCATGGCGAGCCAGCAGCAGCTCGACCAGCTGCGGTCCCAGCGTGAGGCGACCTACCAGAACATGCGCTCGGTGCGCATCGGCGTGGGCAACGCCCGCACCAACGCGCCGTTCACCGGCGTCGTCGCGTCGAAGCACGCGGAGGCCGGCGAGTTCGCGTCACCCGGCGCCACGCTCGCGCGCATCGTCGACATCTCGACCGTCAAGGTGATCGTGCACCTCCCCGAGCGCGAGGTCGGCAGCGTCCGCACCGGCATGCTCGCCCGGGTCGAGATCCCGGCGACCGGTCAGATCACCGAAGGTGAGATCGTGCGGATCGGCAGCGAAGCGGACACGCGCAGCCGCACGTTCCCGGTCGAGATCCGCATCCCGAACGAGGATGGCTCGTTGCGCGCCGGCATGCGGACGCGGGTCCACATCCTCAAGGAGCGCCTCGACGACGTCGTCGTCGTCCCGCGTGACGCGGTGGTCCAGGGGATCACCGGGCCGGAGGCGGTCGTGGTGCGTGACGACCATGCCCACATCGTCGAGCTCGAACCCGGCCCGGCTCGCGGCCGGTTCATGGTGGTCCGCTCCGGCCTGAGCGCCGGCGACCAGCTCGTGGTGCGCGGCCAGCGGAACCTCGTCGAGAACGAGCCCGTAGTCGTGGTCGACGGCGGCAGCTGCTGCGCCAGCCAGATGAACGCCACCGTGGCAGCCACCCTGCCCCCCGTGGACACCGCGGCGCCCCCCTCCACCGAGAACTGAACGCTCCCTACCCCGCGAGTACGTCATGGGCATCACCAACTGGAGCATTCGGCACTCGATCACGATCTTCGTGTTCATGCTGTGCCTCGTGCTGGCAGGCATGGGCGCCTACCGCGCCCTGCCCCGTGAGGCGTCACCGGACATCACGATCCCGTACGTCATGATCACCACGCCGTACGTCGGCGTGTCCCCGTCCGATATCGAGACCCTCGTCACCAACCCGCTCGAGGAAGAGCTCGAGAAGCTCAAGGACGTCGAGCAGATCCGCTCCACGTCCTCCGAGGGCGTCAGCCTGATCACCATCGAGTTCAAGGCCGGCGTCGACATGAGCACCGCGCTCTCGAACGTCCGCGAGCGTGTCGACCTGGCGCGACCGGAGCTGCCGAACGACGCCGAGGATCCCATCATCACGGAGATCTCGTTCAGCGAGTTCCCCATCCTCACGATCGCGCTGAGCGGCGACGTAAGCCTGCTGCAGCTCAAGCGCATCGCCGAGCAGCTCGAAGACGACATCGAACGCATTCGCGGCGTCCTGGACGTCCGCGTTGTCGGCGGCCTCGAGCGCGAGATCCGGATCGAGGCGGACCCCGAGCTGCTCGACTTCTACAACGTCTCCTTCGACGAGCTGGCGACCGCCGTCCAGGTCGAGAACCTGAACATCCCCGGCGGCACCATCGACGTCGGTGACCTGACCTACCTCGTCCGCGTCCCCGGTGAATTCGAGCGCATCCGCGACATCGAGAACATCGTCGTCCGCCACGACGAGGGCCACGTGATCTACGTGCGCGACGTCGCCGAGGTCGTCGACGGCTTCGAGGACCAGTCCACGTACTCCCGTCTGGGCGGCCAGTCCGCCGTCTCGATCGTCGTCACGCGGCGCGCCGGCGAGAACATCATCCGCATCACCGACGAGCTCAAGGCGCTCGTCGACGACTACCGCGCCGAGTACGGCGCGACGATCACCTTCGCGGTGCTCAACGACGTCTCCAACGAGATCCGGACGCAGCTCGAGGAGCTCGAGAACAACATCCTCACCGGGCTGCTGCTGGTCCTGGGCGTCCTGCTGTTCTTCCTGAGCGGGTGGAAGCGGGCCCTCGCGATGATCGGCGGCGCGACCGTCTTCGTCATCGCCGCCACGCTGCTGCTGCGGCTGGCAGGCCTGGCCGTCTCGCCGTGGGTCTTCGTCGTCATCGCGATCTACGCCGGGTTCCTGTTCGACCGCAGCGGCGGGCTCAGGACCGCCCTCTTCGTCGGCATGGCGATCCCGTTCTCGATGCTGATCAGCTTCGCCGTGCTCGCGGCGATCGGCGTCACCCTCAACATCGTCGTGCTGTTCAGCCTCGTGCTCGCGCTGGGCATGCTGGTCGACAACGCGATCGTCATCGTCGAGAACATCTACCGCCACATGACGATGGGCAAGACGCGGCGTCAGGCCTCCATGGACGGCGTCGCGGAGGTCGCCTGGCCCGTCATCGCCTCGACGGCGACCACCGTGGGCGCGTTCATCCCGATGATGTTCTGGCCGGGCATCATGGGCGAGTTCATGGGCTTCCTGCCGCTCACGGTCATCATCGTCCTGAGCGCCAGCCTGTTCGTCGCGCTCGTGATCAACCCGGTGCTCTGCGCGACGTTCATGCGAGTGGACCCGGAAGCCGTCGCGCGCACCCGCGAGTCGAACAGCGAGCACAGCGAGCTCGACGCGCTGCCGGACAACTTCGTCTACCGCGCCTACCGCAGCACCCTCGAGCTCGTCGCGCGCTCGAAGGTCACCATCTTCGGGACCGTCACGCTCGCCTTCGCTGCGCTGATCGGCACCTTCATGCTGTTCGGCGCGTACAGCGCCGGCGTCGAGTTCTTCCCCGAGACGACCCCGGAGCGCATCATCGTCGACATCTCGCTGCCCGACGGGAGCAACGTCGACGCCAGCGACCGCGTCGTCTCGCGGGTCGAGGCGTTCCTCGCCGGCAACGACATGATCGAGACGCTCGTCGCGAACATCGGCTCAGGCAACGGCGGCGACATGATGGGCTCGGGCGGCAGCGGCGGCACCGCCCACCAGTCCGAGATCACCATCGAGTTCGTGGACCGCACCCTCCAGCGGCAGACCCCGGACGCCTTCATCACCGAGCTGCGCGTGTTCCTCGACACCCTCGTCGGCGTCGAGACCGAGATCCGGCGCGAGCAGGCCGGGCCGCCTACCGGCGCGCCCATCAACCTCGAGCTCATCGGCGCCGACTACGCCGTCCTCCAGGACATCGCCCGCCGCGCCGAAGAGATCCTGAGCGATGTCCCCGGGATCGTCGACCTCTCCAGCGACCTCGAGAGCGGACGCCAGGAGCTCGCGATCCGCGTCGACCGCGAGCAGGCCGGCCTGCTGGGCATCAGCACCCGCACGATCGCCAACACCGTGCGCTCCGCCATCAACGGCGTCGAGGCCTCCGTCTTCCGCGAGGACAACGAGGAGTACGACATCGTCGTGCGCCTCGCCGAGCGCTACCGCTCCTCCCTCGAGGACGTCGAGCGGCTGTGGATCAAGACACCCGATGGTGACCGCGTGCAGCTCCGCGAGGTCGCCGAGCTCGGCGTCCAGGACGGCTACGGTGCCATCCGACACCTCGACTCCAGCCGCGTCGTCACCCTCTCAGGCGACGTCGCAGAGGGCCGCAACCAGAACGAGGTCCTCGCGCGCGCGCAGATCGCCATCGCCGAGCACCTCGAGCTCCCCGCTGGCTACGTCGCCGACTGGACTGGCCAGTACAAGGATCAGATGGAAGCCGAGAGCTTCCTGGGCGGCGCCCTGCTCGCGGCCCTGTTCATCATCGTCCTGATCCTGATCACCCAGTTCAACTCGCTCGTGCAGAGCTTCATCATCATGTTCTCGGTCGTGCTCTCGCTGATCGGCGTCCTGCTGATCCTGCTGGTGCGCGGGCTGCCGTTCAGCGTCATCATGACCGGCGTCGGCGTGATCTCGCTGGCCGGCGTCGTCGTGAACAACGCGATCGTGCTGATCGACTACATCAACCAGCTGCGCGAACGTGGCCTCGCCGCGAAGGAGGCGGTCGTCACCGCCTGCCTCGTGCGCTTCCGCCCGGTCCTGCTCACCGCCATCACCACCGCTCTGTCGCTGCTGCCCACGGTGCTCGGCGTGTCCCTCGACGCCAAGCGCTTCCGGCTCGTGACGGGCGGGACATCCGTCGAGTTCTGGGGGCCGATGGCCAACGCCGTCGTGGGCGGCCTGGTCGTCGCCACCATCCTGACGCTCGTCGTCGTGCCCGGCATGTACCTGGCCGCAGAGATCACCACGACGTTCTTCCGCAAGAACCTTGGCTTCCTCTTCCCCGATGACGATGAGGCGCCGGGCGCTCCGGGCGCCAACGCCCCGGACGCAGGCCCCCTGCACCCGACCACCGCGCCGCTTCGCCCCGTCAACGCCATGACCGCAGATTCGGAGCTGACGCTCGCGTCCGACGAGCTGCCTGAACCGGGAGGTTCCCGAGCATGAATCGCACACTCGCCCTGACGCTGTGCGTCGCGGCTGTCGCCCTCGCCGCCTCGACAGCCGGCGCACAGTC
>ERZ869909.2918-NODE-2918-length-10508-cov-3.507238_pt1 | contig 10508 bp, 9 predicted proteins | sample MGYA00520892_ERZ869909 | MGnify/ENA primary metagenome ERZ869909 (study PRJEB32215, sample SAMEA104723947) | bioreactor metagenome | biome: bioreactor; feature: anaerobic bioreactor; material: water | place: China | collected 2015-03-12 ... | reverse complement strand
CAGCCAGCCAAAGCGGGCGCGAAGGGCGAGGCGGAAGCTGATTAAAATAATTGATAAAAAATTCATGAAAAATTGGCTAGCTATAGCAGTTAAAAATGCTGGTTCGGATTTATGTGTGGTATTTTAATATTGGTTATATGTGGGTGGGGTTGGGGTAATTGCTATTTATTGTATATTAAATAAAAGTTGGCGGGTATGGGGTGGGTATTCTGCGAGACTTTGGGCATGCATGAGCGCAGCTCAGAAATACGTTGGTCATGCATAGTGATCGGCTGTCGGACGGTTACGTGTGCAGGTGCGGAAGCAGCAGTCTTGCAGTGCTAGGGCTTGGTTGAAAGCAAAAGGACTTGGATAACGGCTCGGCTATCTGCTTGAGCAAGTGCGTCGTTTGTTTTTTCGCGGTAGTTAATTATCTGAGGTATGGCGATTGCTGCTAGAGTTGCGATTATTGATACGCTTATTAGTATTTCTATTAAGGTAAAACCTTTGGTTGTTGTCATTTATTATGCTTTCTTTGTAGCAAGGAGGGGGTGCCCTCCTTGCTACTTGTTTTAGTCTAGATAAGCTGTTCCAAGACCTTTCAGTGTCGCTGATGTGCATGAGCCATTTAATGCAACTTGACCAACAGAGCCGCCTTTGTTACTTGCAGCGTATGCGCGATAGGCTGCTGCTTGCTCAATATCCTCGCCAGCTGCGGTGCACTGGCTGGCGTTGAAGATTGGATCTCCCTCTTCATCCTCACCTACAACTACACATTTTACATTTCCTGCCTTACGGCTGCCAGACGAGTGGCAGGTTGCAACTTTAATGGTGCTGGTAAGTTCGGTGCAGGAGTAGGCGCCGATAACGTTATTGGACAGATTTAGAGTAACGTTGTCCCCAAGCAGTACGCAATCAGTGCCGGTAATGGCCTGGCCGGATTCAATATCTTCAGCTGCAAATGTGGTTGCGCTGATAGCCATCAGAGCTGCTAGGGCGGAAATCTTAAGTTTCATATTTTTATCCTCTTACTTCTGGGCTACAGTTAAAACGCTGATAGCGTTCTTGGCATCGGCTTGTGCGGTAGAGTCGTTCGCTTTCGCGCGATACTCATTGAACTGCGGAATAGCAATAGCCGCCAGAATGCCGATGATAGCAACCACGATCATCAGCTCGATCAGGGTAAAACCTTTTTGCTTCTTGATGGACTTCATTGAAAAGCTCCTGTGTTGGTGAGGTCGTTGGACCTGTCGGGATAAGGAGCAGCATCCGTGCCAGGCGTGGAAAGGTGGTTGGGTAGAAGTGCCTGGTTGTGAGTTGGATCACTCTTTGATGCTTGGCGGCTGAGTTGGGGCGGTGTGGTTTGCGCGTTGGTTTTGGGGTTGAGGCTTTCGCAGGCGTAGCCCGCTCCTACAGGCTCGGTGTGCGCTAGGCCCCTGTAGGAGTGGGCCATGCCCACGAATGTGGTCTGCACCCTGGTATGGCCCGTTCCCACAAAAACAGGCGCTGTGCTGATCGGGGATTATGCCCTCAGGCAATTGCGCTTATAGAAAGCACTTTCCAAGGGTGATGGGTTTGGTTTCCTTCGCGGGTATGGCCCGCTCCTACCGCTTTAGTCAGCAAGTGACAAAAAATGCCACACCCTTTTTGCGGATTTGGTTCGTTGGGTGAACTGCGTTATAAGGCTGCGATCTTCCAGCCTTATATAAAGAGAGTTCGATGAACGAGAACGCTCCCCTCGGCGGCCTGGCCCGACAGCTGGTACAGGCCGGCCAGCTTGATGAAAAAACGGCGCTGCAGGCGCAGCAGCAGGCCCAGCGTAACCAGATTCCGCTGGTGACCTGGCTGGTGCAGAACAAGCTGGCAAGCAGTCGCGCGCTGGTCGAGCTGGCCGGTGAACAGTTCGGGGTGCCGTATTTCGACCTGTCAACCATCGACAAGGATGCCCAGCCGCAGGATCTGGTCAGCGAGAAGCTGGTGCGCCAGCATCGGGTGCTGCCGCTACAGCGCCGTGGCAACAAACTCTATGTGGCGGTCTCCGATCCGACCAATCATCTGGCGATCAGCGATATCCAGTTCAATACCGGCCTCAACGTCGAGGCGGTACTGGTCGAGGATGACAAGCTGGGGCAGGCCATCGACAAATTCTTCGAGTCGGCTGCCACGGCGCTCGACGGGCTGAGTGATTCGGATCTGGATGATCTGGACGTGGAGATCAGCGGTGCCGGCAAGGATGAAGAGGGTGAGCATAACGAGGCCGACGATGCGCCAGTGGTACGCTTCGTCAACAAGATGCTGCTCGATGCGATCAAGCGGGGCTCGTCGGACCTGCACTTCGAGCCCTACGAGAAATCCTACCGGGTGCGCTTCCGCACCGACGGCGTGCTGCATGAGGTGGCGAGGCCGCCGGTGCAGCTGGTCAGCCGTATCTCCGCACGCTTGAAGGTAATGGCGGCGCTGGATATCGCTGAGCGACGCAAGCCGCAGGACGGGCGGATCAAGATGAAGGTCTCCAAGACCAAGTCCATCGATTTTCGCGTCAACAGCCTGCCGACGCTGTGGGGCGAAAAGATTGTGATGCGAATCCTGGATTCGTCCAGCGCCAAGATGGGCATTGATGCGCTGGGCTACGAGGAGGAGCAGAAAGCGCTTTATATGGCGGCACTGAAGCAGCCGCAGGGAATGATCCTTGTCACCGGGCCGACGGGATCGGGTAAGACGGTTTCGCTGTACACGGGTCTGAATATCCTCAATACCATCGACGTGAATATTTCCACCGCCGAAGACCCGGTAGAGATCAACCTGGAGGGTATCAACCAGGTCAACGTCAACCCGCGCCAGGGTATGGACTTCGCCCAGGCGCTGCGCGCCTTCCTGCGTCAGGATCCGGACATCATCATGGTGGGGGAGATTCGTGACCTGGAAACCGCCGAAATTGCCATCAAGGCGGCGCAGACGGGCCACATGGTGATGTCGACCCTGCATACCAACAGCGCCGCGGAAACCCTGACGCGCCTGCGCAACATGGGTGTGCCTGCGTTCAATATCGCCACCTCGGTCAACCTGATCATCGCCCAGCGCCTGGCGCGCAAGCTCTGCCCAGGTTGCAAGAAGGAAGTCGAAGTACCCCGCGACGCCTTGCTCAAGGAAGGTTTCCCGGAAGACAAGATCGGTACCTTCCAGCTTTACGGGCCGGTGGGTTGTGATAATTGCAACGGCGGTTACAAGGGCCGTGTCGGTATTTATGAAGTGGTTAAAATCACGCCTGCTCTGCAGCGGCTTATCATGGAGGAAGGAAACTCCATCGATATCGCCATTCAGGCGCGCAAAGATGGCTTCAATGATTTGCGCCTTTCGGGTCTGGTCAAAGCCATGCATGGCATTACCAGCCTGGAGGAAGTCAACCGCGTGACCAAGGATTAACCATGGCGGAAAAAGCGTTGAAAACCAGTGTGTTCACCTGGGAAGGGACTGACCGCAAGGGCAGCAAGATCAAGGGTGAGCTGTCCGGTCAGAGCCCGGCGCTGATCAAGGCGCAACTGCGCAAGCAGGGCATCAATCCGCTGAAGGTGCGCAAGAAGGCTGTCTCGCTGTTCAGTGCGGGCAAGAAGATCAAGCCGATGGACATCGCGCTGTTCACCCGGCAGATGGCGACCATGATGAAGGCTGGGGTGCCGCTTCTGCAGTCGTTCGACATCATCGGCGAAGGCTTCGACAACCCGAACATGCGCAAGCTGGTCGATGAGGTAAAGCAGGAAGTGGCCGCCGGTAACAGTTTCGCCGGCTCGCTGCGCAAGAAGCCGCAATATTTCGATGACCTGTATTGCAACCTGGTGGAATCCGGCGAGCAGTCTGGTGCGCTGGAAACGCTGCTGGATCGGGTTGCCACCTACAAGGAGAAAACCGAACAGCTCAAGGCCAAGATCAAGAAGGCAATGACCTACCCGATTGCGGTCATTGTGGTGGCCATCATCGTTTCGGCGATCCTGCTGATCAAGGTGGTGCCGCAGTTCGAGAGCGTGTTTGAAGGCTTCGGGGCCGAACTGCCAGCCTTTACGCAGATGGTAGTCGGGCTCTCGCGCTGGCTGCAGGAGTGGTGGTATCTGGTGCTCCTGGGCTTGTTCGGGGCGGCGTTTCTGTTCAAGCACAGTTACAAGCGTTCGGAAAAGTTTCGCGATGCGCTCGACAGGGTGCTTCTTAAAACGCCCATTGTTGGTGATATTTTGTACAAGGCAGTTGTGGCGCGTTACGCGCGTACCCTGTCCACCACCTTTGCAGCGGGTGTGCCGCTAGTGGACGCGCTGGATTCGGTGGCTGGAGCGACCGGCAACGTGGTGTTCCGCAATGCGGTGGCAAAGATTCGCAACGATGTGTCGTCTGGCGTGCAGCTCAACTTTTCGATGCGTACTACCAATGTGTTTCCATCGATGGCGATCCAGATGACGGCCATTGGTGAGGAGTCCGGTTCGCTGGATGAGATGCTGGACAAGGTTGCCAGCTTCTATGAAGACGAAGTGGACAATATGGTGGATAACCTGACGACGCTGATGGAGCCGCTGATCATGGCCGTGCTGGGTGTGTTGGTAGGCGGTCTGATCATCGCGATGTACCTGCCTATCTTCCAGCTCGGCAGCGTGGTTGGATAATTGTTCGCGGGTTGGTGGAACGATTCGACCCATAAAGCCGCAGGGGCTTTTGTGGGAGGGGGCTTGGCCGCGAGCTTTTGGCGGGGATTCCGCGCTGGGTAGAACGCAAGCTCGCGGCCAAGGCCCCTCCTACCATGTGGACGGGCCAGGCTTTGAGTCTGGCAACACATAACCGGGACATAACCATTTCAATGGTCTGCTAATAATGATTTTTGAATTCCTGGCCAGCAACTTGCTGGCCTTTGTTTTGTGCGCGCTGGTGCTGGGGCTACTGGTGGGCAGTTTTCTCAATGTGCTCATTTATCGTCTGCCAGTCATGATGCAGCGGGAGTGGCAATCGCAGGCGCGGGAGTTTCTGGAGTTGCCAGCCGAGCCTGAGGCGGCGACGTTCAATCTGTTTCTGCCGCATTCACGCTGTCCCCATTGCGATCACCGGATTCGTGCCTGGGAGAACATTCCGCTGCTGAGCTGGCTGGCGCTGCGCGGCAAGTGTTCGGCGTGCAAGGCGCCGATCAGCAGGCGCTACCCGCTGGTGGAGCTGGCGTGTGGGCTGCTCTCGGGTTATGTGGCCTGGCATTTCGGTTTTACTTGGCAGGCCGGCGCCATGCTGTTGCTGACCTGGGGCTTGCTGGCGATGAGCATGATCGATGCCGATCATCAGTTGCTGCCGGATTCGCTGGTGCTGCCGCTGCTGTGGCTGGGGTTGATCGTCAACAGCGTCGGCCTGTTCGCATCCCTGCCGGATGCGCTGTGGGGCGCGGTGGCGGGCTACCTTAGTCTGTGGTCGGTGTATTGGCTGTTCAAGCTGGTGACCGGCAAGGAAGGCATGGGCTATGGCGATTTCAAGCTGCTGGCCATGCTCGGTGCCTGGGGCGGCTGGCAGGTGCTGCCGCTGACTATTCTGCTCTCGTCGGTGGTCGGCGCGGTGCTGGGCACGATCATGCTGCGCATGCGCAATGCTGATAACAGCACGCCTATTCCGTTCGGGCCTTATCTGGCGATTGCCGGCTGGGTTGCCCTGCTTTGGGGCGAGCAAATCACGGCCAGTTATCTGCAGTTCGCCCGCTTTTGAGCCGTGTCGTAGGGCGGGTGCAACCCGCCGAGCGAGGCCTGCCTCCGTTCCGGGGTTGATGTTTGGCGAGGGTGGTTACGCGGGTTTCACCCGTCCTACGGGGTGTGCGTTATTCCATTCGCCTGAACCCTGACCGGTGGGTTGGTGCACCCGCCCTGCGTTGGGTTCGGCTACCGAATGGATTACGCTCAGGTCGATCAATCAACATGGATGTTATTGAATGCCTCGCTACCGTCGCGCTGCAGTGCCTGGTGCTTCCTACTTTTTTACGGTTGTTACGGAGCGGCGCCAGCCAATCCTGACCGACCCCATCATTCGGGCGGCTTTACGTGAAGCTATTGGCCTGGTTCGGCAAACACAGCCTTTTCGTATTGATGGCTGGGTGTTGCTACCTGATCACCTGCATACGATATGGACGCTTCCGGACGGCGATGCGGATTTCTCTAATCGCTGGCGGTTGATCAAGCGCCACGTCACCTGTGCGTGCGGGCCTGATTATTTCCGCCCCGAGTTCCTGAGCAGAAGACGTTCCGCCAAACAGTACGGCACCTTGTGGCAGCACCGATTCTGGGAGCATTGTCTGCGCGATGAGCAAGACTTTCGACTGCACCTGGATTACCTGCACGCCAATCCTTTGAGGCATGGGCTGGTCAGCGCCGTAGCAGATTGGCCGTGGTCGTCATTCCACCGTTGGGTCAGGCAAGGCGTATATCCCGTCGAGTGGGCCGGTAGCAGCGGAAAAATCGAACGGTAGGGCGAGCACGGAGATTCGTTGGTGTTGGGTGGTCATGCGGGTTGCACCCGCCCTACGGGGATGGAGCTTTTCCGTTCCCCCGGTGGGTTGTAGGGCGGGTGCAACCCGCCGAGCGAGGCCTGCCTCCGCTTCAGGGTTGATGTTTGGCGCGGGTGGCTATGCGGGTTTCACCCGCCCTACGGATCTGAAGCCACCCCCACGGGTTCGGTGTTGAGCGGTTAATGCGATGTCCCCTCCGCGAATTCGATCTTGTTGCCGACGTTGTACTTGCCTGAGGGCTTGTTCATCGGGATGCGTTTGATTTCCTTGAGCGTATCCGCCTCGATCACCAGTAGCGCACCCTCGGTGTCCCAGATGCTCAGCAACAGGTGCTTGCCGTCGCGGGTGAACTCCACGTGGGCGGCGTTCTTGCCGGGCATCGGGCGCAGGGTGTGGGCGACCTCCAGGGTCTGTTTGTCGATCAGGTGGATGGCGTCGTTGTTGGGGCCGAAGAACACGTCGGTCCAGGCGTATTTCGAGTTTTCGTGGCTGCGCATGAAGAAGCCCGGACCTTCGGTGGGGATTTCCTTGATCAGTGACCAGTCCTGCATGTCCAGCACCGAAATCAGCCCCTGGCTGACGTTGGGCGTGGCGAAGACCCACTTGCCATCACGTTTCCAGTAAATACCTGAGCCCAGGTGCGGCATGCCCGGCAGCGGAATGTCGGTGACGGCCTTGCCGGTATCCAGGTCGATTACCTGCCCGCCGTGGGCCTTGCGCGACGTGGTCAGCAGGTGACGGTAATCGGGGGTGAAGGAGAAGTCATCGAGGAAATCGGCCGCCTGGATGCGGCGTGGCTCGAACGTTGGCTCGCCGGCGTAGGACAGTTCCCAGGCTTCCTGCACGTCTTTCAGGGCAACCACGAAGCTGTCGCGTGGCGGTGCGGTGTAGACGGCGCTGACACGCGACGCGGTGCCGTCCAGCCCTGTAGTCGGGATGCGCTTGACCAGCGACAGATCACGGGCATCCAGCACCACCAGTTCGCCCGGCAGGTAGTTGCCCACCAGCGCCCAGCGTCCGTCGTTGCTGACCGCCATGTTGCGGGTGTTCAGGCCGGCACGGACCTCGGCGATCATTTTCAGGTTGTGCAGGTCGTAGACGCTGACCCAGCCGTCGCGAGAGGCGAAGTAGACGAAGCGACCATCGGGGGAGAACTTCGGCCCGCCATGCAGGGCGAAGTGTGATTGAAACTTTGCCAGCTCCTCGAAATTCTCGCCGTCGAGGATGCGCACATGATGATTGCCGGCTTCCACCACCACGAACAGGTTGAGCGGGTCGGCCCCGTGCTGCGCGCTGGTCGGCAGCGTGGTGATATCGGTGAGGATGCGGTGGCTGGCCTGAAGGTCGGCATCGCTCCAGGTCGGCGGCGTCGCGGAGGGTTGGTAGAGGTAGCTGACCAGCCCGTCGATCTGCGCGTCATCAAGCAGGTGGGCATAGGCTGCCATCTGACTGGCCGGGCGACCGTCGCGGATGACCTGGCGTGTTTCGTCGGGTTTGATCCGGCTGAGGCTTTCAGGCAGCAGTGCGGGGCCGGCACCACCCAGACGGTTGGCGCCGTGGCAGCTCTGGCAATGTTGTTCGTAGAGGCTTGCGGCCTGTTCCAGCGTGACCGCTTGCGGCGCGGCCTGCAGGCTGCTGACCAGGGCCAGTAGGGTCAGTGGGAATGCTCGCTTCATGACGCCTTCTCCTCGGCAGTGCGTGAACTGGCCGCGGCGCACAGACGTGCCGGATACTCCAGTTGCTCATGGGCGAAGAGGCCGACGACCTTGCCGATCACCGTCAGGGTCGGTGCTTTCAACTGATGCTCGCGGGCCATGAGCGGCAATTCCTTGAGCGTGCAGCGCACCACTTGCTGTTCGGCGCGAGTGCCGCTGCCGATCAGTGCCGCGGGCGTGTGCGGTGCGAGTCCGGCAGCGATCAGGTTGCGTGAGATCTCGTTCAGACTGGCGAGCCCCATGTAGAACACCAGCGTCTGCTTGCCCTCGACCAGGCTGTTCCAGGGCAGCAGCAGTGCGCCGTCTTCCTGCAGGTGGCCAGTGATGAACTGGCAGGAGTGCGCCAGATCGCGATGTGTCAGGGGAATCCCGGCATAGGCGCTGCACCCTGCAGCTGCGGTCACGCCCGGTACCACCTGGCAGTCGATGCCGTTTTGCAGCAGGTATTCGATTTCCTCGGCGCCGCGACCGAAGATGAACGGATCGCCACCCTTGAGGCGCACCACGCGCAGGTTCTGCTTCGCCAGATCGACCAGCAACTGGTTGATCTGCGGTTGCGGCAGGCTGTGGTAGCCGCTGGTCTTGCCGACGTAATGTCGGGCGCAAGTGGCGGGTAACAGATTCATGAGGTCATCGCTGACCAGGCGGTCGTAGACCACCGCGTCGGCCTGTTGCAGCAGGCTCCAGGCGCGCAGGGTCAGCAGGCCCGGATCGCCGGGGCCGGCACCGACCAGGGCGACTTCGCCGGCGGCGAGTGACGCACCAAGCGAAGCGGGGAGTGTGATTGGCTGGTCCATGCGGTGCTCCTGAATTCTCATCGAGGCTGACGGTTTTGCGCTTGGCTTCATGCGGTTCTAACGACCGCTGGGGCTGTGAACTGTCGTGAACTATAGGGGGCTGATTTCAACGCTGGGAATACGCACGGGTGTTGGCAGGCCGATCTCTTCGTCGCTGAGATAACAGCCAGGGTCTTCACCCCAGAGGTTGCCTTCGGCCCATGCGCGGGTGCGTGTGTTGCCATTGCAGATCGAGAGCCAGCGGCAGTCTGCGCAGCGTCCTTCGACTGTGCGGGGATGCTGACGCAACTCAGTCAGTAGCGGTTCGGGCTTGTCCAGCCAGAGTTCGCGGAAACTCTGACGACGCACATTGCCTACGGTGTGTTGCCACCAGTAGGTGTCAGGGTGAACGTCGCCGATGTTGTCGATGTTGGCGATGCCGTTGCCCGAAGCATTGCCACCCCAGGCGCGCAGCATCTGTTCCAGGCGCTCGCGATACTGCGGCAGGCGCTCTTCGACCCATTGCAGCAGCAGGATGGCGTCGGCGTCGTTGTTGCCACTGACGAAATCGGTTTCACGACCATTCTGCACATCGTCCCAGGCTTGCTCGAAAAGCTGGTACATGGCGTCGCGGGTCATCTGGTGATGGGCATCGGCCTTGCGGCTGCGCTTGCCCCGACCGCTGTAGTTGAGGTGCGAAAGATAGAATTTCTGCACGTCATGTGCGCGCATCAGCGCCAGCAGCGCGGGCAGCTGTGGGTAGTTGTTCTGCGTCAGGGTGGTGCGCAGGCCGACACGGATGTCGTGCGCCCGGCACAGATCGATGGCATGCATGGAGGCGGTAAAGCTGCCCTTGAGCTGGCGCCATTCGTCGTGAACCGCTTCCAGTCCGTCGATGCTGATGCCGACATAGTCGAATTGCGCAGCGGCGATGCGCTCGATGTTGCGTTCGTCAATCAGGGTGCCGTTGGTGGACAGGGCGACGAAGAAGCCCTTGTCGCGGGCGTAATCGGCCAGCTGGAAAATGTCGTCACGCAGCAGCGGTTCGCCCCCAGACAGAATCAGCACACGCACGCCGGCGTCATGCAGGTCGTCGATGACCTTGAGTGCTTCGCAGGTATCCAGCTCGTCGCGAAATTCGCTGTCAGCGGAGGTGGCGTAACAGTGTTTGCAGGTCAGGTTGCAGCGCCGCAGCAGGTTCCAGATCACCACGGGTGGGCGTGTCCCGCCGGCGCTGCGAGCGCCCAGTACGCGAGTGCTCGGCTGGGCCAGGGCGCGCAGGTAATGGCTGATTCTCAACATGAGCGACTCTCCTCGTGAGGCTGGCCTCAAGGGCGCCTCACGTTCGCGTATTCGTTGAGCGCAGCATCCCCGAGCGAATGGGGCCAATCCTTGACTGGAAACAAAAAAGGAGCGACAGCCGCTCTCTGGATGGGCTGAGAAGCCCTATCTAGCGTGGAGGTGGGGCAACAGGTCGCGGTGCTGGCTCCGTGCCTGCGGAGACCCGGATTACGCCTTCGGCTAATC
>ERZ869909.2917-NODE-2917-length-10510-cov-25.402856_pt1 | contig 10510 bp, 10 predicted proteins | sample MGYA00520892_ERZ869909 | MGnify/ENA primary metagenome ERZ869909 (study PRJEB32215, sample SAMEA104723947) | bioreactor metagenome | biome: bioreactor; feature: anaerobic bioreactor; material: water | place: China | collected 2015-03-12 ... | reverse complement strand
CCGCAGCAGCGGCGAGGAGACCGCCGAGCTGCACCAGGTGGCCGAGCGGGTCATCGAGGGCATCGACGTGACCCGGCTGGAAGACGTGGCGCGGCTCGCCGTGGAGCTGGAAGGGCAGCGCCTCGCGCTGCTGATCAACAACGCCGGCCTGCTCAAGGACGAGCGCCTGGGCGAGCTCGACTTCGACTCGATCCGTGAGCAGATGGAGATCAACGCCTATGCGCCGCTGCGGGTCACCGAGGCGCTGCTCGATAACCTGGCCGAGGGCAGCAAGGTGGTCAACATCACCAGCCGCATGGGCTCCATTGCCGACAACGACTCCGGCGGCCGCTATGGCTATCGCGCCTCCAAGGCGGCGCTCAACGCCTTCGGCAGGTCGCTGGCCATGGATCTCAAGCCCCGCGGCATCGCCGTGGTCCAGCTCCACCCCGGCCATGTGCAGACCCGCATGGTCAACTTCGGCGGGCTGATCGCCCCGGAGGAGGCCGCCGCCGGCATCGCCGCACGCATCGAGGCGCTGACCCTCGCGACCACCGGCACCTTCTGGCACAGCAACGGCGAGCCACTGCCCTGGTAGCCGATCAGCGCCCGATCCACTCTACCAGGCTGGTCGCGCCCAGGGCGTGGCGCTCGTGGCGGATGCGGCAGGTGGCGGCGTAGGGCAGGTCGAAGGCCAGCAGGCGCGAGATCGGCTGCTCCAGCACCTGGCGCAGCAGGGCGTTGGTGACGAAGAGGTGGCAGACCACCAGCAGGTGCCGTCCGGGCGGTGCTGCCAGCAGCGCCCGCCAGGCGCCGCCGACCCGCACATCGAAGGCCGCCGGCGTCTCGCCGCCGGGAGGTGAGGTGCGGCTGGGGTCGGCCCACAGCGCTGCCTGGCGGTCCTCACCCTCTTCGGCGGCCCGCACCTGGGCGTGGGTCCTGCCCTCCCACTCCCCCAGGGCCATCTCGGCCAGCGCGGGCTCGGTGATCACCGGCAGGTCGTGGTGCTCACCGAACCACAGGGCGAACTCCCGGCAGCGCGACAGCGGCGACGTCACGACGGCGTCCCAGGGCGGGGTGCCGTTCGTCATCAGGGCGGCGGTGGCCTCCTGCATCTGCTGCCAGCCCCGCTCGCTCAGGGGGTGGTCGGTGGTGCCGCGCAGCATCCGACCGCCCACCGGCTCGCCGTGGCGGATCAGGTCGAGGGTGGTCACCTCGGCATCGGGAAAGCGCATGGTCCTGTTCCTGCTCAGTGGTTCGTGGGTTGGCTCAGATGATGGCGTGGCGCACCCGGGCGGAGATCCACTCCGACACCAGCACGGTGGCGAAGATCATCAGGAAGATCACGCTGACCTGGTTCCAGGCCAGGCCGTTGATGGCGGCGTTGAGCTGCAGCCCGATGCCCCCGGCGCCGACCAGCCCCAGCACCGTGGACTCGCGGATGTTGATGTCCCAGCGGTAGACGCTGATGCCGGCGAAGGCGGGCATCACCTGGGGCAGCACCCCGTAGCTCATCACCTGCAGGCGGCCGGCGCCGGTGGCGCTGATCGCCTCCACCGGGGTGGGGTGGATCTCCTCGATGGCCTCATAGAGCAGCTTGCCGACGAAGCCGATGGAGCGCAGCGCGATGGCGATGATTCCCGCCAGCACCCCCGGGCCCAGGATGGTCACCAGCAGCATGGCCCAGATCAGCGAGTTGATGGAGCGTGACGAGACGATGACGACCAGGGCGGCGCTGCGCACGAGGGGATGGGGCGTGGTGTTGCGGGCGGCCAGGAAGGCCACCGGAAAGGCCATGGCGATGCCCAGCAGGGTACCCAGGGTGGCGATGTTGAGGGTGTCCCACATCGGCTTCCAGAGCCGTTGGGCGTAGCGCCATTCCGGCGGCAGCATGCGGCCGATGAGGTCGCTGCCCTGGCGGCCGGCGTCCTCCACGAACACCCACATGGTGTTGTCGGAGATCAGCTTCCAGCAGAGCAGGAAGAGGCAGGCCCCGGCGAGCCAGCCGAGATACTGCAGCCACTGGGCGCGGGAGGTGCGCAGGCGCCAGGTCGGCGTGCCCTGCGGCGACGTTGAAATGGGCATGATGAGGGTCTCCGAGGCTTACTGGGTCCAGCGCCGCACGTGGCTCGAGGAGTACTCGCACAGCAGCACGATGGCGATGATGATCAGCAGGATGGCCGCCGAGGTGTCGTACTCGTAGCGGCTGATGGAGGTGTTGAGGGTGGCGCCGATGCCGCCTGCCCCGACGATGCCGATCACTGCCGATTCGCGGAAGTTGATGTCCAGGCGGTACAGGGAGAGCCCGATGAGCCGCGGCATTACCTGGGGCTGCACGGCATGGTTCATGGTCTGCCACCAGCTCGCTCCTGTGGCGCGCACCGCCTCCACCTGGCGCCAATCCAGGTCCTCGATATCCTCGGCGAGCAGCTTGGCCATGAAGCCGATGGTGGCGAAGGCCAGGGTGAGCATGCCGGCCAGGGGGCCGAAGCCGAACATCACCACGAAGAGGATGGCGATGATGATCTCCTGGAAGGTGCGTGACAGCGTGATGATGCCGCGGCAGAGGTAGTAGACCGGCCAGGGGGCGATATTGCGCGCGGCGCCGAGCCCAACCGGAATGGCCAGGGCCACGCCGATCACCGTGGAGGTGAGCGTCATGGTCAGGCTCTCGAGGATGCCGTCGAGGATGTCGCCCCGTCGCGAGACGAAGTCCGGCTGGGCGAAGGCGGCCAGAAAGTTCAGCCCGCGGCTGGCGCCCTCGGCGACCCGTGCCCAGTTGACGTCGATGGTGGAAAGGGCCAGCGCCAGGTAGACGGCCAGGCCCAGGGCGAGTCCCCAGCGCAGCCGGGGATTCTCGATCAGCGGCCGGCGCCGCCAGCGGCCTGCCTGGGCCAGGGCCTGGCGGTTCATGAGGCGCCTCCGCTGGCCAGGGTCAGCCGGGCAGGGGGCGCGGAGGCCGATGCGCCGGCAGGTGTGCCTGGCGACTCCTCCTGCGCTCGGGTGTCGCCCCAGTTCTCTTCGCCATAGATGGTGGTGAGGGTCTCGGCATCCAGCGCCTCCGGCCGCCCGTCGAAGACGATCTCGCCGGCGCGCAGGCCGACGATGCGGTCGGCGAACTGCCGGGCCAGCTCGACGTCATGGATGTTGATGATGGCGGCCAGCTCCCGCTCGGCGCACAGCTCGCGGATCAGGCGCATGATCTGCCGGGAGGTCTTGGGGTCCAGGCTCGCCGTGGGTTCGTCCACCAGCAGCAGCCGGGGGCTCTGGATCAATGCCCGGGCGATGCCGACCCGCTGGCGCTGGCCGCCGGAGAGGGCGTCGGCGCGCTTGTCCATGGCGTGGGGCAGGCCCACTCGCTCCAGCAGGCGGAAGGCCTCGGCGATGTCATCGGCGGGGTAGCGGCGCAGGAAGCTGCGCCAGAAGCCCACGTAGCCGAGCCGGCCGGAGAGCACGTTCTCCATGACCGTCAGGCGATCCACCAGGGCGTACTCCTGGAAGATCATGCCCATGGCCCGACGCGCCCGGCGCAGGGCGTTGCCGGAGAGACGGGTCAGCTCCGTCTCCTCCAGCCGGATGCTGCCGCTGGTGGGTTCCACCAGGCGGTTGACGCAGCGGATCAGGGTGCTCTTGCCGGCCCCGGAGGGGCCGATCAGTGCCATCACCTGGCCCCGCGGCAGGGTCAGATCGATATCGGTCAGCGCACGGTCCCCGGTGGGGTAGCGCTTGGTGACCTGGGAAAGAGTCAGCATGGTGTGTCGTCCTTACGCGCACAGGCCAGGAGAGCGAGGCCCTCCTGGCCTGTGCTGCTTGTGTAGCCAGATTCCGATGCAGTGAGGCTGCCGGCGCCCGCGTGAATCAGTTGCAGTCGTAGGTCACGCCGTTCGCCTCATCGATGGTGCGGATCACTGCCCAGTGCTCCTCGAAGGTGATGGGGATGAACTGGGATTCGCCGGAGTTGGCGAATTCGGCCGCCAGGGCGCTGCCCTCCCAGTCATAGCTGAAGAAGGCGTCCCTGACCTTCTCGGCGAGCTCGGGGTGAAGGTTGTAGACGTGCCCGTAGCCGGTGGTGGGGAAGGTCTGGGAGGTGTAGAGGATCTCGTAGTCGCCTTCGTTGATGACGCCCCGGGCCAGCATGCGGTTGGAGACCGAGTTGGCGATGGCGGCGGCGTCGTAGTCCCGGTTGACCACGCCCAGGATGGAGTTGTCGTGGGAGCCGGAGAAGGCGGTCTCGAAGTCCTCGTCCGGCACCAGGCCGAACTCGCTCTCCAGCAGGGCCGAGGGCGCCTTGAAGCCGGAGTTGGAGGTGGGCGAGGTAAAGGCCATGCCGCGGCCTGACAGGTCGGAGACGGACTCGATGCCGCTGCCCGGCCAGGTGATGATCTCCATCTCGTAACCGAAGCTGCCGTCCTCGCCGGCCATCATGGCGAAGGGGACGAAGCCCGCGCAGTTCACCGCGATGGGGTTGGAGCCGGTGTTGAAACCGGCCACGTGCAGGCGACCGGCGCGCATGGCCTCCAGCTGGGCGGCGTTGGACTGTACCGGGAAGAACTGCACCCGCTTGCCGGTGACCTCTTCCATGTGCTCGAGGAAGTCGGCCCAGACCTCGGCGTAGACGGCTGGATCCTCCACCGGGGTATAGGAGAACACCAGGGTGGCGGGATCGACCCACCGGGATTCGTCGGTCGGTGCATCGGCCACCAGGTCGCCGTTGGCGTCGGTGAAGCGCGGTGCCAGGTTGGCGCTGGCGGTCAGGCTGGCGGCGGCGAACAGGCCGGCGATGGCGCTGGCCAGCAGGGTGCGGTTCAGTTGAGAGGCGGTCATGTTGACTCCAGGGCGCGATGACGGGAGTGGTTGGAACGGGAACGGCCCCTACTCTGCCCCGTGACCATGACAACCCGTGGTCGATCAGATGGCTGGCAGGTGAAGAGGGGATGACGCGGTGATTACATGGCCACTGGTCAAGCCTGGTCGGTGACGCTGCGGTAGAGCCCGGCCAGCTCTGCGGCCCTGGCATCCTCATGCCAGCCCGCCACATAGGCGCGGCCCCGAGCGGCAAGGGTCCGGCGCAGGGCGTCGTCGCCCAGCAGCTGGTTGACCTTGGCGGCGAAGTCAGCGTGGCGCTCCTCGGCGACCAGGCAGCCCTCGCCATCCCTGAGCACCTCGCGGGTGCCCATCTCCGCCGTGGAGACCACCGGCGTGCCCAGGGCCATGGCCTCCAGCAGCACCAGCCCCTGGGTCTCGGTGCGCGAGGCGAAGACGAAGAGATCCGCAGCGCGATAGGCCGCCTGCAGGGGGCCGCCGCGGTCCAGGTAGCCGAGAAACATCACGGCATCCGCCAGGCCAGCCTCACGGGCCTGGCGCTCCAGCGCGTTCCGGGCGGGGCCCTCGCCGGTGATGATCAGGCGAGTCTCCGGATGTTCCGCCAGCACCAGGGGCAGCATCTCGATCAGGAAGCCGATGTTCTTCTCGTGGGCGGCACGCCCCACGAAGAGCAGCAGCCGTGCCCGGGCCGGCAGGCCGTAGCGGCAGCGGAAGTCGCTCTCCTCATGGGGGTGGGTGAAGGCCTCCAGGGCCAGCCCGGTGGGAATCACCGCTATGGGAGTGGTCACCCCGTAGCGGGACAGCGCCGCCCGCATGGCCTGTGACGGAGCGATCACGCCGCTCAGCTGGTGGCACTGGCGCACCGAGAAGCGCCGGGCGGCGAAGCGCAGCCAGCGCCGTGGCAGCCAGCGCACATAGTGGTGCAGGTACTCCTCGAAGAGGGTGTGATAGGTGGCCACCACCGGCACGCCCAGGCGTCGCCCCAGGCGGATGCCGGCATGGTGGGCCACGAAGGGGGTGTGCACATGGATCAGGTCGAAGGCCTGCTCGGCGAGCGGCGCCGCCAGGGCCAGGAGCTCCCGGTAGCGCATCATGCGGTCCTCCGGATCCCCGGGCACGGCACGGGAGGCGATGCGCAGCACCCCCGGCTCGTCCACCTGGCCCAGCGGATAGCCGGGGCAGACCAGGGTGACCGAGTGGCCCTGGCGCTGGAGGGCACCGCGAAAGCTGGCGATGGAGGTGGAGACCCCGTTGATGCGCGGAAAGTAGACGTCCGACAGCATCAGGACCCTCAAGGCGCCCGGCCGGGCCTCGGCAGCGCAGGTGGCCACCTGGAGCATCGAGCCGATTGGCGCCCGCCGTTCGGCCCGGATCTGCTGGGCCAGCGCGTTGCCCCTGGCCAGCCGGATCAGGTACTCCACCTCCGCTTCGCTGAGCGGCTTGCGCGGGCGTCGAGGCATGCTGTGGGCTCTCCCGGTGGGTTTCGCCCATGCTGGCGCGCTACCGTGACGCTTTCGTGATGCCGGCGGCGCGCTATGCTGAGGGTGAACGAGCCCGTCGGGCTCCGGATTCGAGGAGAGTGCCCATGCTGGACCTGATCACCCACCCGGCAGAGCATGTCGTGGCGATGAAGGCAGGGGGCATCGTGACCGGCAGCGAGCTGCAGCGCGCCATCGATGCCATCGAGGCCGCCAAGCGCAATCACCCGCTGATCAGCCTGGTGGTCGAGATCGACGACCTGCGGCTGATGACCCTGACCGCCCTGCTCAAGGACGTCGGCTACGGCCTGACCCAGCTCGGCGACCTCGACCACTACCACCGTGCCGCTGTGGTCACCGACCAGGCCTGGATCCAGTTGGTCGCCGACCTGGAGGAGCGGCTCTTCAAGGCCGTGGAGATCCGTACCTTCCCCCTTCGCGATCACGCCGCCGCCATGGCCTGGGCCGCCGAGCTGCCCCCGGGCGCCCACGAAAGCCCCGAGGAGGACGGCTACCACGGCGCCTGAGCGCGCGCACTGAGGTAGTGTCGGACCCTGGCGATCAGGCGGCTTGCTCCCTGGCCCCGGGTGGTTCGTCGAGGCGCCGGCCGCTCTCCCGATGGAAGGGGTGCAGGGCGTCGCGGGTGATATGGACGTGCAGGCGCTGGCCCTCGGCTACCGGGGGCTGGCCGGCGGTGCGGATCACCAGGGTCTGGTCGCTGCCGGCCAGGCGCACATGAAGGTGGCTCTCGGCGCCGGCGGCCTCGAAGAGCTCCAGGGTGGCCGCAAGGGTCAGGTGGGGGGCACGGGGGGGCTCGAGGCGCAGCGCGTCGGGGCGAACGCCGACGATGCCGGTGCCCGACGGCAGGTCGTGGAGCAGGGCGCCATGGACCGCCGTGCCCGGGCCGCTCAGTAGAGCCTCCAGGGGCAGCAGGTTCATGGCCGGCGAGCCGATGAAGGTGGCCACGAAGAGCGAGGCGGGCCGCGCGTAGACCTCCATGGGCGTGCCCACCTGCTCGATGCGCCCGCCGTTGAGGACCACCAGGCGGTCGCCCAGGGTCATCGCCTCCAGCTGGTCGTGGGTGACATAGAGGCTGGTGGTCTTCAGGCGGCGCTGCAGCCGCTTGATCTCCACCCGCATCTGCACCCGCAGCTTGGCGTCCAGGTTGGAGAGCGGCTCGTCGAACAGGAAGGCCGCGGGCTCGCGCACCAGGGCCCGGCCCATGGCCACCCGCTGGCGCTGGCCGCCGGAGAGCTGGCGCGGCTTGCGGGGCAGGAAGGGCTCGATCTCCAGCATTCTCGCCGCCTCCTCCACCCGTCGGCGGATCTCGTCGCGCCCGAAGCCGCGGTTCTTCAGGCCGTAGGCCAGGTTGTCGAACACCGTCATGTGCGGATAGAGCGCGTAGTTCTGGAACACCATGGCGATATCGCGCCGAGCGGGCTCCAGATCATTGACCCGGCGCTCGCCGATATGGAGCTCCCCCGAGCTGATGGTCTCGAGCCCCGCCACCATGCGCAGCAGGGTCGACTTGCCGCAGCCGGAGGGGCCCACCAGCACCACGAACTCGCCGTCGGCCACCTCCAGGTCGATGCCCTTCACCGCCTGGACGCCGCCGGGGTAGGTCTTCTCGAGGGCGTCGAGCTTGATACTTGCCATCCTTATTTCTCCGTCTCGGTCAGGCCCTTCACGAACAGGCGCTGCATGAACAGGATCACCAGCACCGGGGGCAGGGCGGCCATCACCACCGCGGCCATCACCAGGTGCCACTGGGGGTCGCCGTCGGCGGCGGTGGTCATGCGCTGGATGCCCATCACCACGGTGTAGTAGTCGCTGTCGGTGGTGATGAGCAGGGGCCAGAGGTACTGGTTCCAGCCGTAGATGAACAGGATCACGAACAGCGCCGCGATATTGGTGATGGAGAGCGGCAGGAGGATGTCCCGGAAGAACCGGAAGGGGCCGGCGCCATCCACCCGGGCGGCCTCCAGCAGCTCTTCCGGCACCGTCATGAAGAACTGGCGAAACAGGAAGGTGGCGGTGGCCGAGGCGATCAGCGGGATGGAGAGTCCGGCGAAGCTGTTGAGCATGCCCAGGTCCGCCACCACCTGGAAGGTGGGGATGATGCGCACCTCCACCGGCAGCATCAGGGTGACGAAGATCAGCCAGAAGAAGAACAGCCGGAAGGGGAAGCGGAAGTAGACGATGGCGAAGGCCGAGAGCAGCGAGATGACGAGCTTGCCCAGGGTGATCGCCAGCGCCATCACCAGGCTGTTGACGAGCATCTTGCCCACGGGGGGCGCCCCGGCGCGAGAGAGGCCGCTCTCCCACATGGCGCGGTAGTTCTCCAGGGCGTGGCCGCCGGGCACCAGCGGCAGGGTGCCGCGCAGGAATTCCCCCGGCGCCTGGGTGGAGGCGACGATGGCGATATAGACGGGAAAGAGCACCAGGGCCACGCCGGCGATCAGGATCAGGTGGGCGGCCAGCTGGCTCCAGGGTCGATGTTCGACCATAGCTGAGGTTCCTTTCGGGATCAGTAATTGACGCGCCGCTCGATATAGCGGAACTGCACCACGGTCAGGGCGATGACGATCGCCATCAGCACCACCGACTGGGCGGCGGAGCTGCCCAGGTTCGTGCCCACGAAACCATCGGCGTAGACCTTGTAGACCAGCGTATTCGTCGCCTGGGAGGGGCCGCCCTGGGTGGTGGCGTGGATCACCCCGAAGGTGTCGAACATGGCATAGACCACGTTGACCACCATCAGGAAGAAGGTGGTGGGCGAGAGCAGCGGAAAGACGATGGTCCAGAAACGCTTCACGGGGCCGGCGCCGTCGATGGCCGCCGCCTCGATCAGCGACTGGGGGATCGACTGCAGCCCGGCCAGGAAGAAGAGGAAGTTGTAGGTGATCTGCTTCCAGGCGGCGGCGATGATCACCAGCATCATGGCATCGGCCCCGGAGGTGCGGTGGTTCCAGCGGTAGCCCAGCATCTCGAGCGCGTAGGGCACGATGCCGATGGAGGGGTTGAAGATGAACCACCAGAGCACCCCGGCGATGGCCGGGGCGATGGCATAGGGCCACACCAGCAGGGTGGTGTAGGCGTTGCGCGAACGCAGCATGCGGTTGACGGTGGCCGCCAGCAGCAGGGCGGCCGCCATCGACAGCAGGGTGGTGCCGATGGCGAATACCGCGGTCACCGAGAGCGAGTCGAGGTAGGTGTCGTCGGCGAAGAGTCGCGCGAAGTTGGCCAGGCCCACGAAGGTGCTGCTGAGGCCGAAGGCGTCCTCGCGCAGCAGCGACATGTAAAGCGCCTGCAGCGAGGGCCAGATGAAAAAGATCAGGGTGACGATCACCTGAGGCGCCAGCAGGGCATAGGGCAGCCAGCGCCCGGGAAAGGTCATGCGTTTGGTCTGCATCGGAAGGCTCGAAGCGACGGAAAACAGGCGCCCCCTCCGCGGGGAGGGGGCGCGAAGGCAGGGCTCAGCGGTTGGCGGCTTCAAAGTCGCGCAGCAGGGCGTTGCCGCGGCGGGCGGCGTCGGCGCTGGCCTGCTCGCCGTCCTTCTGGCCGCTCATCACCGCCTCCAGCTCCTCGGAGATGATGTCGCGGATCTGCACGAAGTTGCCGAAGCGCAGCCCCTTGGAGTTCTCCGTGGGCGGGTTGAGGTTCATCTGCCGGATGGAGACGTCGGCGCCGGGATTCTCGGCGTAGAAGCCCTGCGCCTCGCTCAGCTCCCAGGCGGCCTGGGTGATCGGCAGGTAGCCGGTGCGCTGGTGCCAGTCGGCCTGCACCTCGGGCCGCGAAAGATACTCGAAGAAGGCGGCCACGGCCTCGTACTCCTCGTCGCTGTGGCCCTGCAGGGCCCAGAGGGTGGCGCCGCCGATGATGGAGTTCTGGGGGGCGCCCTCTACCTCCGCGTAGTAGGGCTGCATGGCGAATCCCACCTCGAAGTCGGCGTTGGCCAGCACCCCGGCCCGGGAGGCGGAGGAGCCGAAGAACATGGCGCACTCGCCCGAGTAGAACATCGGCGCGGCGTCATCCCCCGGCCCCGGACCGCCCCAGCGGAAGACCCCTTCGTCCTGCCACGCCTTGAGGTTGTCCCAGTGGCTCGCCACCAGACCGTTGTCGAAGACGAGTTCGGTATCCAGGCCGCCGAAGCCGTTCTCCCGGGTGCCCAGGGGCGAGTCGTGCATGGCGGAGAAGTTCTCCAGCATCACCCAGCTCGGCCAGGAGGT
>ERZ869909.2916-NODE-2916-length-10512-cov-3.887302_pt1 | contig 10512 bp, 13 predicted proteins | sample MGYA00520892_ERZ869909 | MGnify/ENA primary metagenome ERZ869909 (study PRJEB32215, sample SAMEA104723947) | bioreactor metagenome | biome: bioreactor; feature: anaerobic bioreactor; material: water | place: China | collected 2015-03-12 ... | reverse complement strand
CCGCGTCGAGCGCGGCTTCGGTGCGTAGGATGGCGCGGCCGATGGCTTCGGGGATTTGCGGAAGAACTGCGTCGCCGAAGGCTTCAACGATCAGGCTGGTCGCAGACGTCCCTTTGCGACTGCCGAGCGCAATGCGCGTGTCAGCCACCCAGGCGGAAAGCCCATCATCCAGCCGTAGGTGACGGGCAAGGCCGCCGTTCCAGTCAGCCCATGGCTCCGCAACATCATCGCCAGCGCCCGCGCTCCCGCCCATTTGTCCGGCGCGCGATCCGTCATCGCGCCGTCCATCACCGCGTCCATCGTCGGGCTCTTGCGCCGATCGTAGGCTGGACTCCAGGAGTCCAGCCTCTTGTCCCGCTTCGTTGGAGTTGGCAGGGTTTCGAGAACAGCTTCCGCCATCGTAGGGGTGCGTCCGTCCATGAATTCCAGCGACCGGGGCTTCGATGTTTTGGTCGGCGTTCCGATCATCGCCTTCTGCAACTGGTGCCGCACCGTGCCCATCCTGCCCGTGTCGCCGTGGCCGCCCGCCTTCATGTCCGAGGCTCTGGGCGTCGGCATCTGGCCGACATCCGACATTGCCTTGTCCATCATCGCGTCCAGTTTCGGAGATCGCCGGCGAGCATACGCCTCGGACCACGGCTCCAATTTGCCATCGTTCGCTACTGGAGTCGGAAGTTTCCCCGTCAGCACCATTCGCATTGGATACGTTGAGCCAGCGCCCCCACCCTTCCCGTCTCGCATCCCGTCCGACGCCATCGGCGTCGCTAACCTTGAACCCGATGAGCCAGCTTCGCTTGCGCTCATGGTTGGCCCCGACGTCTCCAGCACTGACCACAAACGGCCAGCAGGTGTAGCCGATGGCCTCCAGAGCATCGATGACCCTGTCTGCGCCTCTAGTTCGGAGATTAGCGCTATTCTCAAGAGCGAACCAACGAGGCCGGCATTCGTCGATAAGTCTGACAGCCTCGAAGTAGAGGCCGCTTCGCTCGCCGTCGACGCCTTTGCCTTTGGTGTTCGCGCTGCTGATGTCTTGGCAGGGCGGCGAGCCGACGATGATGTCGGGAAGTCCGACACCGTCCCGAACAAGTCGGTCTGCGGTAAGGGTTGTGACGTCGTCATAAACCGGCACTCCGGGGTTGTTCTGTGAGTAAAGCGCGCGCCGCCAGTCAATGACTTCGCACGCGGCGATGGTGTGAAATCCGGCGCGGTGCATGCCCAGCGACCACCCACCCGCGGCGGCGCTGAACAGGTCCAGGACGCGCGGGCCGTTGTCGGCGGTAGCCGCAAACGGCGCGTTGTCGTTCGCTACCACGGCGCGTCTCCATCCGTTATCAACCGCCGAATACCGTCCTGATGCGCCTGTATCGCGCACCGCCATAAGGCGCGCCGGGTAGCATCGTCATATTCCGCAATGTCTGTGCCGTGCTCGGCTGCAAAGTCGCATGTGGCGTCGTCCACGGCGTCCAACGCCTTGACCTCATACGCATCCCATCGGCGCACCGATTTGACGTATTCCAGCAGCGGCACACATTCGGCGCATAGCCATCGGGGGTCGTTGGGCAGTTTGCCGACTCCGATGCCAATGGCGTGCCTGCCGCAAACGTGGCAGGTGGTCGGGTCATGCTGCGACATGGGCTGCTCCGAATAGGTCGGCCTGCGGCTGGTTGTCATTGGCAGCGGCTGGCTGCGCTGCCGCAGCAACAGGCCGTGCTTCCGTGAAGTCGACGCAGACGATCTCGCAAATAGGCGACACGCCTTTCCAATCGTCTTTGTAATATGACGTGTCGACGCCACAGCCAGCGTCAAAATGAAGGCCGGTCAGTTCCTGAAAGGCCACGGCACGCCCGCTTGTCTGGCGCTCATAGTTTTGGCGGCCCGAATAGTTGAAGCCGGCCGACATCTGCGGGACAATGAAGCAGCCGTAGTCCGCAAGGTGCGCGGCAATATCGATGACGTGGTATTCAAACTCACGGCCCGTATAGCGCGGGCTGTTGCCTGTGCGACGGATATTGCCAAATGGCGGGTTGCTGATCGCAGAGTCGAAATGGCCCAGATCCATGTCCAGCACGTCCAGCACGTCGGCATGGATCCACGTTGCTTCTGGCAGCAGCTTGCGCCCGACCTCGACGTAATCCGCGTTACGCTCGACGCAGGTTATCTGTGGCCTGCGGTGGTTGAACCGGCTGCGCTGCCAAACTGCATACGACAGCATGCCAGTGCCGGCGCACAGGTCGATGACGCGACCGCCACCCGCATCAATCGCAAAGCCAAACGCCATGTCAAACGGCGTGAAGAACGCGCCGGCTGCGCCATTGACGTGGTTCGCGCCTTCGTTCCAGTTGCGAAACACGAATTCCTTGTCATCTTCGGTCAGGTGGTCTTGCTGAAGACGCTCGACAGCAGCCGCGTGCGCCTTGGCTTGCTCTTTGGTGAGTTTGGCCATTAGGCTGCCCTCCCATGCGCCGCACCTGCTTGCGCGGGAGCGGCATTGTCGTTGTCGAAAAAGCTGGCAGGCTTTTCCTTCTTCGGGCGCTCCACGAACATATCGCCTTGCGCATACGCCTTCGCGATGCGTTCACAGGCTGTGTCGAAATAGCGCGTGTCCAACTCGATGCCCACAAAGCGCCGCCCCATCTTGGCGCACGCTACGCCCGTCGTTCCGCTGCCCATGAACGGGTCGAGGATGGTGTCGCCGGGGTTGGTGAAGTCGGCCAGCAATTCCGCCATCAGAGGAATTGGCTTTTCTGTTGGGTGCCGGCCGTCGCGGTCGCGCTGATTGGTCAGGTGCGTATAGACGCCACGCTTGCCGCCTGCGTTCCATTTGGCGTGGCCCTTTCCGCACCACGTGGTCGTTATGCACTCATAAGCAAGAGCCGGCCCCTGCCCGTTCAACTTTGGCGTAGCGTCGGGCTTCACCCAGATGCAGGTGGTTTTGAACTTCAGATCGGCGTCGATGATTTCCTTGCGCCAGAACCAAACGCCCTCGACGTTGCAAAACGCCAACAGCCAGCCGCCATTCAATCGCTTGACGTGCTTCAGCAGATAGGGGCGGATTTCGTTGATACCTGCGAATGTCAGCGCTTTTCGCTCATTGCCACCGTCGGTTCGGCGCAACCTCACCTTTGCATGCAGGTCTTGCATAATCTGCTCATACGGCGGGTCACTAATGACGTGATCCACCGGCGCAAGGCCAGACATAACCTCAAGGCAATCGCCGTTGTACAAAACGGCATCGCCAATGTGCTCGATGCGCATATCATCTCCTCTGCGTGGTGCACGGTTGGTAGCCGTGTGTGGTGGTTGTGCGGTTAGGCGACAAGGTCCGGATAAAGCGCCGCGACTATTCGTTTGTACGGCGGTAGGTACTCAGGATCGTAGGCCGCCCACGCTGCCTGATCTTCCTCGGAAAGCCTGTCGCCGTCCTTCAGTCCTCGTCCCGCAAGGAAGGCATCGCGAAGCAGGGTCGACAGATCCATCGGCTTTATTTTGGCGCTTGGTTGCTGCGGGGCAGCAACGGGGTGCCGGTTGTCAATCCTGTCGGCCATAGCCCTTAGATATGCGGTCCCCATCACGCCGCCCTCTTTTCTTCCGTCACAGCGAACCCCGGCACGCTCCGCGCACCGGCCCGCACAGCCTCATTCGCCATGGCAACAACCAGCTCCGTGAACCTTGCCGGATCGCGTTCATATGCCCAGTCCAGCGCAGCACCAGCATCTGTCAGCGTGGCTACCCAATAGGACCGCAGCCCAGTGCCGGTTGTTGCGGCCTTGTCGGCTTTCTTTGCCCATCCGGCGACCTGCTTGGCCTCTTTCAGCAGTTCCTCGGCATGCTCACGCGCCTCCAGATTGCCGCTGCTGGCGCGGATGGCGGCTTGTGCCTCGGCGGCAATGCGGTCGGCCTCCTCGCGCGCCTTGCGGGCCTCCTCGGCCTTCTTGGCCTGTACGGCGGCGCGCCATGCCGCAAGCAAGTCACCAAGCGCAGCCTTGCCTAGATCCACCTTGCCCTTCTTCGGCTGGACGTATGGATTATATCGGTCCTGAATTGCCTTCACTGCGTCATCTAGCGGCTTCTTCTCGTCCACGCGCAAGGCGTCGGCGCGCTTGCCCGCCTCATGCAAACCGTCATAGAGCTTGGTCACTGCGTCGTGCTGCTCTTCTGTCTCGATAGGCTCGCCGTCCGCCCAGTTCTTTGCCTCGCCGTACAGGTCGTCGATCTCAGCAAAGACTTCGATATAGGCGGGCGGGTTGTTGTGGCCGATGGTTTGGGTGGTGGTCATGGGGTTTCTCCTCTTTCGTGGTTATCCGGGTTGGTAGCCCGGTGTGTTGTGGCTGCCCTAGTATGGTATGCTGTCCTCCAGCACTTCCGCGTAGTTGTCATTCGCTCCGGCGGGCACATTGTCGTTGTCGGCGACGCGGTGCCCCACAACGCTCCAGTAGCGCCCGTCTGGCCTCACACTGATCTCCGCCGTCTCCCGCAACTCGTTCTGCCGCTCCAGCGCCTCCAGCACGGTACTCGGGAACGGACACCGCCCGCCGTGCTGCGACCACCAGCGATGCGCCTTCGACTGCGCGTAACCGGAATGCTCGAAGCACAGCCACTCGTTGAATTGCGTCAGCCCTTGCGAATATGTCACCTTCACGGACGGCGGCTTGCCGCCCTTGCCTTCGTGGAGCGCAAAGCGGCGGCGGGTAATCGGCCTCCACGTCGCCTCGCCTTTGGATAGCATCGGCACGTCTTCGGCCCGCGCCTGTATCTTCGGGCTGTCGTCAATCGGAAACTCATAGCCGCAATCCGGGCACGTCCGCACGCTGGCGTGTATCAGGCTACCGCAACCGCCCGCATCCTGCGGGCAAAGCTTCACTGGCGCCTCGCCCGAACCGCTTCGCGCCGATGGCGGTGTAACGGCGTCGATTGGCCCGTGACGACGGACAACCCCGGCAAAATCCAGAAACAGGCAATTTTCCTTGCCTGGATACAGGCGAAGCCCGCGTCCCGCCATCTGGACATAAAGGCCCGCGCTTTGTGTCGGCCGACAGAACGCCACCAGGTCAATGATCGGCAGATTAGTCCCGGTCGTCAGAACGCTGTTGTTCGTCAGCGCCCGCAGGCGGCCAGCCTTGAAGTCTCCAAGGATGCGGTCCCGCTCACCGGCGGGGGTTTCGCCTGTGACGGTTTCGCACGAAAAGCCCCGGCTGCGGATTTCATCGCGCATGTGGAAGGCGTGATCGACGCCGGAACAGAAGGCCAGCCATGCTTTTCGCTCTGCCCCCGGTGCCGTGCCGTAAGCGACGACCTCATCCACAACGGCAGTCGTCAAGTGATCCTTGTCAACTGCGGCCTGCAAGGCGTTCTGCTTATAGTCACCGCCAAGCTTGCCGACGCCAGACACGTCGTAGGTCGTCGCCATGCCCTTGCTGATAGGGCGAACGAGATAGCCGCCGTCAATCAGGTCCGAAATCGGCAGGTCGTAGGCGATGTCATCGAATAGCGCGCCCTCGCCTTGATGCAGGCTACCTTCGCCCAGCCGGTAAGGCGTGGCGGTTAGCCCGACCAGTTTCAGATCTGGATTGATGGCGCGCAGACCGTCCAGCAGCTTGCCGTATTGCGTTTCCGACTTGCGCGGCATCAGATGCGCCTCGTCGACCATCACAAGGTCGATATGGCCGATAGCTTGGGTTTTTGACGCGATGGTTTGCACGCCGCCGAAGATGATCTGCGCATGGGCGTCCCGCCTGCCAACGCCCGCACTGTAGATCCCGGCCGGGGCAAACGGCCAGATGTTCAGCAGTTCGCCAAAATTGGACAGGATCAGTTCCCGCACATGCGTCACGATCAGGATGCGCATGTCCGGGTAGTTTTCGATAAGCTCCTTGCAAACCGTCGCCAGCACCAGCGACTTGCCAGCGCCGGTCGGCAAGACCAGCAACGGCGAGCCGGCCTTGTCTTGCCAGTAGGCGTAGAGCGAATCCACGGCTTCGCGCTGGTATGGGCGCAGTTCAAGCACGGCTATCTCCTCGTTTATGCGGCGGCGTTGGTGGCGTCGGTGGTGGGGGCTGCGCCGTCGATCCAAAGCTGGCCCGTGGTGCGGTGACGATAGGTAATCGTCTCATTTTCTTCCGAGACGTCGATTTGCTCGTATGCGGGCAGCAACTCCGGGATGAACAACTGCGCCGGGCAACCGGCATCTTGTTCGGCCAGCGAAATCGGTTTGGACCAGCGGGCGCAATCCCAGCCCGCATTGCCGTCCATCAGCGGCGTAGCGTGGATGCAAGTGCGACAGTGCGCACGCGGCATAATCTCGCCCCAGCACACTTCGGCTTGCCGGCAGAACCGCCCACGAAAGTCATCGCGCTTTGAACAAAGCCGCGACGGAGGCGTTGGCATGTTGATGATGCGCTCGATCCTGGCCACGGCCTGAATGGCAAATTCCGCATCGTATTCGACGCGCTCAAGATGCAGGTCTTCGTCGTTCTTCCCCGTGCACATGTACATGACACGCGTCAGTCCGAGTCCGTGCATGTAGAACTGGAAGGTCGCGTAGTGGTGCGGCTGTGCAACCTTCACGCCCTTCTTTTTCAACTCCTGAAATTTGTCGTCCTTGGATGATTTGCATTCTATCAAATGCTCTGTTTTCGGTGCTTCTGGCAGGCCATATGCCCGCCCATCGATCTTGCCGCGGAGGTGCCCGCCAGCCGCCCTCACGCGCTCTTGCTGGCCCGTGACTTCGCAGCCGATAAGCCGTAGCAGATCGAGAAGCCTTTCCTCCTCGATATTGCCGCGTTCGAATATTCGACGCTTCCGCCAGTCAATGAACTCCGGCACGGACGCGCGACGGAAGGCCAGCCAGATTTGCCTATCGCATTCCCATCCGATGTTGCCAGCCGGAACACCGACCGACTCCCAGTCGCCGTGCCCCTCCTCCAATGCGCGCTGGATAGCGCGCAAAGTGGATGCGCGGGGCTTAGGCAGGGGAGCCAAGATTAGCGCCCCGCAAACAACGGCGAGCTATCAATCGCCGACTGGTGACCGCGCTTGTCGTCGTCCCGAACGTAGGTGGTCCAGATTTCCTTTCCGCCCCGAGTTACCGGGTGCATCTCGTGGATCGTGAAATCCACGTCATCAATTTCGTCTGCATCGAGTTCGAAGTCGTCAGCATTAACTTTGGCACAGATCGCGGCTTCCGCCTCCTCTTTCGAGGAGGCTTCGATAATGTCCGTGCTGCGCGCGCGGAACGTGTAATCGACCATGAATTTAGGCATGTTATTTCGCCCCCAACGCTATGCGTATCTCACGCTTTGTCACCCGCTCGATGCTGTCTATGAGGTCGAAGACTGCCTCAGGCTTGTTGCTGCCGAACATGAACACCGGCCCATCGTCGATGCGGAAAGACTTCTCCCAGAAATCAATCGTGTGGCCACGGTATTTGTCCCGATACGGCGCCATCACGAAACCCTCATCGGCATAAGCACGACCAGCACGTCGTCGTCACCGCCGGTAAATATCGTCGGACTGCCGCCGTCATTCAGCGCAATGCGCACCGTGTCGCCGTCCAACACGCCCAGCAGTTCTGTCAGGTACGCCGCATTGAAACCGATCTCGATCGGCTCGCCGCTGTAGTCGGCTTCCACAGCATCAGCGGCTTCCGCGTCGCCGCGCATCGACAAGGCAATCTGTCCGGGCGCAATCTCCATCTTGACGGCCCGCCCGCGTTCGGTTGCGACGGTCGACACGCGCTCGACTGCGGTGGCCAGCGCCTTGCGGTCAGCGAGGACGTTCTTGTCGTTCCCGGTGGGAATGACGCGCTGATAGTCGGGGAACGTGCCGTCGATCAGCTTGGACGTGATTACGGTATCGGCGGTCTCTATACGCGCCTTCGTGGACGACAAAGATACGCGGACGTTGCCTTTCGGCAGGATGCTGACGAGCTTGCGCGGGAGGATGACTGGTGGCAGGTCGCCGACAGTGGGCGCTGTATGCCGCGACAGGCGATGGCCATCCGTCGCAACGGCCACTAATGCGCTGCCCGGATTGTGCAGGAACACGCCATTGAGGTAGAATCTGGTTTCTTCTGTGCTGATCGCAAACTGCACCGGCGCAACCAGCGCGGCCAGATCGACGTCAAAGCTTGCCGAGAAGTCGCCAGCCGCGAAGGACGGGAAGTCATCTACGGGCAGCGTAGCAAGGCGAAAGCGGGAGCGGCCAGATTTGACCGTCAGCGTGTCGCCGTCCAGTTCGAGCGAAACGTCGCTGCCGGCTTTCTTCGCTATATCGGCCAGCAGCTTGGCGTTGACCGTGCAATCGCCCGGCAAAGCGTCGAGCACGGGAATGCTGGTGGCGATCTCGATATCCAGATCAGTCGCGCGGGCGCTGAACTGGCCGTCCTCAACGGACAGCAGCACGTTGCCGAGAATTGGAATGTTGTTGCGGGTTTCGACAACCTTGGTGACTGCGGTTAGCAGCCGCGTCAGGTCTTGGCGGGGCAATGATAGGCGCATGGGTGGTTCTCCTCTATGTGGTGGGCCTGCCGGTGGTGAGCCGGCAGGGTGTTGTGGGGCGGGTTAAGCGGCCTCCGCCAACGATTTCGGCTGGTCGTCGTTGTCGGCCAGCACCTTGTAGAGGTGCCGCGCGGCCGTCATGAAAACGATGATGCCTTCCGGCTTCATGAAGCCCGGCGCGGCCTGTGAGCCAGTTTCCTTGAGTGTGTCCATCACCCAATCGACAGTATTGGTGCTGAAGTCGCCGGCGTAGAGAACTGGCACGACGCCGCAGCAGGCTGGTCGCTGTTCAGGGTTGCTCCACCGACCAGTGTTGAACAGCGAGAACCGACGCTCATGCAGGCCGTACCCGCGCTGAATGCCGACGCCCCACCATTCGCCGAAGTGCTGACCTTCGCCGAGCCCGCGCAGTTCGTCTTCGTTCTGCTTCACCCACGCCGCGAAGCCGAAGTTGTCGTTCTCCGGCGTGATCCAGCGATTGCGCGAACCGGCGCGGACGTTGCCTTCGGCATCGATTACGATCTGCGCGTTGGTGCCGTCCAGCTTTTCGGTGATGATGCACCCCCGCTTAAGGCGCGGGATTTTCGGGAATGGGATGAAGTCTGACATCACGCGACCTCCTTCTGTTCGACCCTCGGCCAGCCATCCTCGTCCAGTTCCGGCGCGACGTACTCGACGCCGTTCAGGTTGGCGATATGGCGCAACAGGTCTTCCGCATTGCCCGGCATGTTGTCGTTTGCAGGCTGCACCCATGGCTCGCTTTCGGCGTCCTCGACGGTCAGCGCCTCGATTGCCGCCTCCAGCGTGAACGGGGTGTCCTCGTTGCCGAGTACAACCTTGTCGCCATACGCGCCGCCGATCTGGTCCTTCAGGTCTTCCCAGGATTCGATGCGAATGCCACGGACCGCGAGCGCGATTTTCATGATGTCGCCCTTGCCGATCGTATAGCCGCGTTGCTGGTATTTCAGGACGCGGGTTGCCGATGCGAGCGGGTAGCGCGTGCCGGGGTTGAACTTCAGAAAGCGCTGGCTGTTGTGCTTCATGAAGTCGGGGTGGAAGATGAAGCCGGAGTCGGGGTGCGGTTCGCCCTCTGTGTCGAAGTTGCTGGTCAGCGTGTTCCACTTCGTTTTCGGCCCCGCATCCAGATCCAGCGCGCCCATACAGACGGTGAAGTCGAACGCCTTGAAAATATCCGAGGCAATCGGGAAATAGTCGAAGTGCATCAACTGCGCTATGGTGTCGCCGCTGGCGAACGTCACCGCCCGCTTGCTGGCCGCAGCGCACCACAAGCCGTCCTCGTAAGCTTGAAAGACGCCAGTCTCGAAGGCGCGCCGCGACTTGAAATACACGTCCACGTCGTTAATTTTCGCATTGGTGAACGCGCTGGTCACAGCACCGCCCGCAATGAACGCGCCGTCAAAGCGCGACGGGCTTGCCGCCATAATCAGTTTTCGTTCGGCTTCGTAAGCCATGCTCATCTCCTCTATCCGGTAGAGGCGGCCAGTTGCGGGTAGCAACCAGCCGCCGTTGGTGTGTTAGTGCGCGCGCAACGGAGCGGTGCGATCGTCGTAACGAATGGTGGGCGGGCATTCCCACCACGGCGCGGGCTTTACAAAGTCACGCCACTTGTAGCCATTCGGCAACCCCGCCGGCTCCCGCAACTGCGTAATCTTCGCCTTGATGGTCTCCCACTGCTCCGGCGTAGGCGCATTGCCCATGGCCGCCTCGAAGCCTTCAAGCCATGCTTTGAACTCTGCGATGGTCATTGGTTGTTCCTCTTGTGGTGGTAGCGGGCCGCCGCGGTAACGGCGGCCCTGTTTGGCTACGCTGCGCGCTGCCCCCACGGGCGCTTGCCGGCGGTTGGTGCTGTCTGCTGTGCAGGGCGCGCGGCAAGGCGGTTGTCGTTGGCCGGTGCCGCGGCCTTCTTCTTGCCGCGCGCTGGGAGCATGGGCGGCTGAACCGGATAGATCGACGGGCCTTCCGGGCAACGCGGGTCGGTAGGATTGTAGAAGTCGAC
>ERZ869909.2915-NODE-2915-length-10514-cov-4.005366_pt1 | contig 10514 bp, 14 predicted proteins | sample MGYA00520892_ERZ869909 | MGnify/ENA primary metagenome ERZ869909 (study PRJEB32215, sample SAMEA104723947) | bioreactor metagenome | biome: bioreactor; feature: anaerobic bioreactor; material: water | place: China | collected 2015-03-12 ... | reverse complement strand
GGCACCACCTGAACAGGACCACACGGTCCTGATCGCGACACCCGCCCGGCGGGGAGGACTACCTCCCCGCCGGTTTTCGTTTTGGCCCGTCTCATGCCCTCCCCGTGGCCGTCGCTCCGACTGCCAGACTGACACCCTCTCCCGCCTCCGCACCTCCGCCGAGGCAGCAAACTCACCCCTCCTCCCCCTCCAACACCCCCTCATCGCCCGCAAACCGCACTCCCGCTCCATCCGGCCCCCGCCATCTCTGGCCCACCGCTTGCACCACCCCCGCCATGGTCATGGTGCGCCCGGCACATCACGGTTTCGATCTCCCCGGCGGCGGAGCTGCCTCCGGCGATGGCTCCGGGGCTGCTTCCGGGGGTACTTCCGGGGGCGGGGGCGGGCGGTTGAATCTGCTGCTCTCCTACGCCGGGTGGCAGGAGGACTCCTGGGCCGACCATCTCCCCCGCCTGCTCGAGCCCTTCGGGGTCGCGGCGTGGCGGGCCGACTCGGCCCACGAGGCCACCACCCTGATCAGGCGGATGCCCGTCCACATCGCCGTGGTCGACCTCTCGATGCCGCTGGCACGCACCTCCGAGCAACAGCAGGACACCATCGAGGCCGCGGGGCTCCGGGTGCTCGAACTGCTGGCCCGGCTGGACCAGCCGCCCCCCACGGTCGTCGTCAACCGGCGGCGCACCCGGCGGGAGGAGTCGCGTCAGCTCGCGACCGCCCTGGAGGCGGGCGTCTTCGCCGTGCTTGAACCCCCTGTTCGGGTGGAGACAGCCCTCGAGGTGATGCGCCGCGTCCTCCGTCGCCACTACGCCGACCGCTGGCCCACCTCGACCACCACCCACCCACCACACCCACCCCAGCCACCAGATCACGACAGCGATCCCCCACCGGGAAGCTGACGCTCGTTTTTTTCCCAACACGCACCGCCCGACGCACCAAGGGGCCTCGGGCACAAACGACAGATGCAGAAGAAGGAGCAAACAACCATGGCACCAGCGACCAAGTCCGCACCCGCTCTCAAAGTCCGCCCCATCGGCGACAAGGTCCTCATCAAGCGCGATGAGGCCGAGACACAGACCGAAGCGGGCATCTACCTGCCCGAGAGCGCCAAGGACAAGCCCCGCACCGGCACCGTCAAGGCCGTCGGCGCGGGCGCCACCAACCACGAGACCGGCGAGCACATCCCCATGACGCTCAAGGTCGGCGACAAGGTCATCTTCTCGTCCTACGCGGGCACCGAGATCAAGCTCGGCACCGACACCCTCCTCATCATGTCCGAGGACGAGATCCTCGCAATCTTCGAGTAATGACCCCCCGCGCCCCAAAGGCACCGCAATGACCAACGAACAACTGCGAAAAGCCCTCAAAGGTCTCAACGCCGAGCGCGATGTCGTCTTCTACTTCGACAACGCCGACGAATGCCTCGTCCCCCGTGCCATGCTCGTCCCCGCCGAGGATGACCACCTCATCAAGCTCACCGACGGCAAGCACGAGTACATCATCGATTCCGACCGCGTGGCCTGGGTCCGCATGGGCTGACCGCTCGCACTCATTCAGAACACAAGCACACAGAATCAGTCAAACGAAAGGGATAGACAGATATGGCCTCAAAGCAGATTGCATTCGACACCGATGCGCGTGAGCGCATCCTCCGCGGCGTGCAGAAACTCGCCGCCGCCGTCCGCGTCACGCTCGGACCCTCCGGGCGCGTCGTCGTCCTCGAGAAATCCTTCGGCGCTCCCACCGTCACCAAGGACGGCGTCACCGTCGCCAAGGAGATCGAGCTCGACGACCCCTACGAGAACATGGGCGCTCAGATGGTCAAGGAAGTCGCAACCCGCGCCTCCAAGGACGCCGGCGACGGCACCACCACCGCGACCATCTACGCCGAATCCATCTTCGCCGAGGGACTCAAGAACATCACCGCAGGCGCCAACGCCAATCAGGTGAAGCGCGGCATCGACAGCGCCGTCACCGCCATCATCGACGAACTCAAGAAGATGTCCAAGAAGGTCTCCGGCTCCAAGGAGATCGCACAGGTCGGCACCTGCTCAGCCAATCAGGACGAGCAGATCGGCAAGATCATCGCCGAAGCAATGGAAAAGGTCGGCAAGGACGGCGTCATCACCGTCGAGGAAGGCAAGACCCTCGAAACCGAGGTCGAGCTCCTCGAAGGCATGCAGTTCGACAAGGGCTACCTCTCGCCGCACTTCGTCACCGACCCCGCCAACATGGAAGCCGTCCTCGAAGATGCGTATGTGCTCATCCACGAGAAGAAGATCGCCAGCGCCAAGGACCTCCTCCCCGTCCTCACCAAGGTCGCCGAGAGCGGCAAGGCCCTGCTCATCGTCGCCGAGGATGTCGAGTCCGAAGCGCTCGCGACGCTCGTCGTCAACAAGCTCCGCGGCGTGCTGAAGATCGTCGCCGTCAAGGCCCCCGGCTTCGGTGATCGACGCAAGGAGATGCTCCAGGACATCGCCGTCCTCACCGGCGGCCAGTGCGTCATGGAGGAACTCGGCATCGACCTCGAAAAGCTCGAACTCAAGGACCTCGGACGCGCCAAGAAGATCACCGTCACCAAGGACAACACCACCATCGTCGAGGGCGCCGGCAAGTCCGCCGACATCAAGGGACGCATCGAGCAGATCAAGGCCCAGATCGACGCCTCCTCCAGCGACTACGACCGCGAGAAGCTCCAGGAGCGCCTCGCCAAGCTCGCCGGCGGCGTCGCACAGGTCAATGTCGGTGCCGCAACCGAAGTCGAGATGAAGGAGAAGAAGGCGCGCGTCGAGGATGCGTTGCACGCCTGCCGTGCTGCTGTTGAGGAAGGCATCCTCCCCGGCGGCGGCGTCGCGGTGCTGCGTGCCCGCAAGGTGCTCGACAACCTCCGCAAAACCGCCAAGGGCGATGAACGCGCCGGCATCGACATCGTCGACCGCGCCCTGGTCGCGCCCATCAAGCAGATCGGCAAGAACTGCGGCCTCGACGGCGCCGTCATCGCCCACAATGTCGTCGCGAACTCATCCACAAACTACGGCTACAACGCACTCACGCACGAGTACGGCGACCTCGTCCAGATGGGCGTCATCGTCCCAACCAAGGTCGAACGCATCGCCCTCCAGAACGCGGCCAGCATCGCGGGCCTGCTCCTGACGACCGACGCCGCGATCGTCGAACTCAAGGACAAGAAGAAGGCACCCGCCGGCGGCGGCATGGACGAAGACTACGACTATTGATTGAGACCTGCTAGCACAAGTTCGGCGTGCAACGGAGAAATCTGTTGCACGCAATTGCAAGGGGGGATCGATATGCTGACTGGACCACAACCGGATATTCTCAATCGTGACCCATTTCCAGAAGATGTACGACGCGTTCTCGGCATATTCCAAGATGGGATTGATGTGTGCGTCGACAGGACAACGCACACTTTGTCGGAACTGATCAATAACGAGAGCGATGAACACGGCATTGCGACCGGAGTTATTGCCGCGCTGCTGAGACATATCGCCGAATATGGAGACGCGATCTCAGTATTGATGCCGCACGGCATTGCTGAACCCGCAACGAGCATGGCAAGATCAATGCTTGAAGTTCACTTGCAGATACTCTACATCTGCGAGAATGACTCCGAGAATCGCGCGAGGCAGTACAACTTCTTTGACAAGACGCAGCGGCTGGAGGACATCGATGACGCGCTCAATCCAGGCAGCGAGGCGCACAAGATACTCTTTCAGAGTGATGATGGCGGCAGAAAAAAGGCCGCGTTTCAACGTGAGCAGCAACGGTTAAAAGACATCCTGGCGAGCAAAGAGTATTCATCCCTGCAGACGATGTACCAGACCAAGAAAAAGTGGGGATACTGGTACGAAATAGGCAATGGACCCGGCACTATTTACTCTCTTGCCAAACACCTGAACGAGTCGAAACTCTACACGGACATCTACAGCCACTGGTCCGGAAATCAGCACGGCGGAAATACGCTTTCTGCCTTACAGAAGTCGCAGGATGGCGACTCGACTCTGCTAGGGCTCAGAAATCCCCACAAATGCAAGACGGTTGCTCTGATGACGATGGCTCTCATCCGGAAAAGCAATCGTGTGATATACGAAAAAATTCTCGCGGACGGCCTTGGTGACTACAAACAATGGAATACTGAGGTAGCCGTGCCGAAGAGTCAAGAGATCCAGAAGGTAGAAATCGTGGACCCATCCGTTTCCTTCGGAGATACTGTTTCGCAGCACTGACTCATCAACTGCAATCCACTCGGGTGCCACGGACTGCTTGCAGTCCGTGCTTCCGTGACTCACCAATCACGGTTCACCCTCGGCATCGATGCATGACCCAATGCTGCATCCCGTTCGTGCCACTGCTTCCAACTCGACCACAACCACCACCGCCTCACCCATACTCCACATGACCCACCGCATGCACGAACAGCGTCTGCTCGTCCGCCCCATACCGGAACAGCAGCACGAATCGGTGCGTGGTCCCGTCCACATCCTCCAGAAACTCGTAGACCTGATACCCCGGCAACTCCGCAGGCGGCACCGACTTCCGGCTCAACGCCGTCGGGTTGATCGCCAGATCGACACCGTGGCGCAGCACCAAAACCCGCAGCGCACGATCGAGCGCTTCGAGCTGTGACAACGCCCGCTCCGTGAACCGAAGCTCATAACTCATCGGGCCGCACACCCAGCCGCCGCGCCGCCTCATCCAGCGAAACCGTCTCCCCGCGCTCGACCTCCCGCTCCGACGCCTCCACCACACTCAATTCCAAGCCGCGCATCGCCTCCCGGTCGTACATCGCGCGAAACTCCCGTTCCATCTCGTCCCGCGCGATCGGCGCGTCCCCCGGGACCTCCTCCGGCAACTCTCCCCGCGCCGAAAGCCACGCCTTCTCCATGTGCGTCCGCCGACGCAACTCCGTCGCGGAAAACTGCTTGTAGTGCTCCCACACCGACTCGACAAACGCCCGATCCTCCGGCGCGATGCCCGCGCCCTCGTCGCCCTCGCCCGGATCGATCGGCGCGTTCCCGTAGCCGGAATACTCCCGATACAACCCGCTCACCACCGGGCCATGCTTCCACGCCTTGATTGTGTCCCGAAAGATCGACCGACCCCGGCACGCCAGCGACCACCCCTCGATGTAGTACAGCAGCTTGTGCAGACGCATCTGCGTAATGACTTCCATCTCCGGCTCCCTCGCGGCGAGCCAGATCACATACTTCGCAATGTCCCGTGCCTGGTACATCATGCCTCGTCCCCCTCTGAATCGACCCCCACTCCAAATCACCATCAATCCTCGCCACCCCAACACCCAAAATCCACACCACGACCGCCCACACCATCCCCATCAGCCACCTCCTCCCATACCCGTAAATATACCGTACAAATACCGCCCGTGCAAGCCGTGACGCGGAAAAATCTGCACTTTTCCCACCCCCCACACCGGGGAGGCACCCGCGCACCCGTTTGCCATGGGCCCCCCTCCAACGCGACCATACGCCCATGCCCAGCGTCACCATCACCGCCGAAGTCGATGCACCGCCCGAGCTGGTCTTCGAGGTCTTCACCGACTTCCCGCATGCGGCGAGCATGGTCTCGGCCATCGACTCCATCGAGATGCTCACCGATCCGCCCGTCGGGATCGGCACGCGCTTTCGTGAGACGCGGACGATGTTCGGCAAGCAGCATTCGGAGACTATGGAGGTGACGCGCTTTGAGCCGCCGCGGACCGTGACCCTCGAGGCCGAGTCCTGCGGCACGCACTATGTCTCGACCTACACCTTCACGCCCGAGGGCGCGGGGACGCGCGTGGATCTGACGATGGAGGGACGCGGCGTCTCCTTCATCGGGAAAATCATGTCTGCGGTCATGTCGCCCGTGATGAGCAAGACCATGCGCCGCATGCTCGAAACCGACATGCTCGAAGTGAAGGCCGTCATCGAGGCCGAACACTGATGGCCCACCACCCGCTCGACATCCCGCTCCGCCATCTCGCCGACACCGTCGATGACGAGTGGGAATCCATCGCACAACTCCTGCGCGACCACGCGGGCGCGGACTTCGGCGACCACCTCACCCTTAGCACCGGCGCGTGGCACATGCGCCACGCCGTCGAGGTCTTCCGGCTCCACGCCCGGACGACCATGCGCGCCCTCGGCGCACCCGATGCCCTCATCGACGCGATCCCCTCCGACAAGGATCCCATCCCCGCCGACATGACCGCAATGCGCGATGCACTCCGTGCGGACATCGCCCGTTTCTCCGACTGGGCCCGCACGCTCCCGCCCGAAGCCCTCGCGACCCGCTTCAAGTACGGGCGCGACACCGACTTTGTCCAGATGCTCGGCATGATGACGCGCCACATCTCGTGGCACACCGCCGCCGCGCACTACTGGCGCAAGTGGCGGGCCCAGTAACCCCCCACCAATCCCAGCACCCTGTGAAAGCGGTATCCTGACCACATCGCAACCAAGCCCAGACAATCCCGTCGCCGACTCCCGACGCTCCACCGCACGCCGCTGTTCGCGCTTCTCGTGGTCATTGCCTCGGCGGTCTTTCTCGCTGTCACGCCTTGGATGATGAGCGAGCCGGACCATCGCCACCTCTTCGCGGACGACGGCCCCGTCGAGTTCATCAGCGAGATGCTCTGGCTGGGGCTTGCGCTCGTCGCGCTCATCTTCATTCGTCCGATCTGGCAACGCGGTCTGGCCGCCTGCGCGCTCGCCGCGGCCTGCTACGCCCGCGAAGCGAACTGGCACAAGCAGTTCACCGACGATGAGAGCGTCCTCAAGCCCGCGTTCTTTCTCGATTTTCAGGATGTCGGCATCGTTCCGAAGCTCATCGCCGGTGCGGCGATCCTCGTCCTGATCTGGAGCGTCGTTGTTGTTTCCATCGCCTGCTGGCAACGCGCCTCGCGCGACGGCTGGCTCCGAGCGAGTTGGGTGCAGACCGCCGCCATCGGGCTCATCACTCTTGCGTTCACGAAAGGCGTCGACCGTGCACCCGGCATCATCACCAACATCCGCGAAGTCGACATGGAATACCCGCTCCGGGGCGTGCTCTATGCGCTCGAGGAAGGGCTGGAAGTCCTTCTGCCGATCATCTTCATCCTGGCGATCATCACCGCCCCGCGCTCACGCGGGAAGTGATGGATTCGCAGTCAGGATGGCTCACCGGACGCCTCGTAGGTGTTCCACTTGTCCAGCGGCGGCGTGTAGATGTGCAGCGTGATGAGGTCGCAGCCGGATCGGTTCACGATCTGGTGGATGTCCGTGTCCCATGCGCCGCAGATGTGCCCCTGCGGCAGGACCCGGGCGGTCGTCGGCTCGACCAGGCCACCCTCGCGCTTCGCGTAACGCTGCTCGTAGCCGGTGCCCTCGATGACGCGGAACGCACACGCCGCGCCCGCGTGGTCATGGATGCAGGATCTCTGCCCGACGCGCCAGCACAGCGTGACCAGCTCGTACCACTCGGTCAGCGCGACACGGTTGCGCGCGTAGCCGTCGGTCAGGAAATGCACGGACTCGCCGAGATCATGACGCGTCACCTCGACGGATCGCAGCAGGCGTGTCAGCGTCTTGAGGTCCGCCGGACCGGTCAGCGAATCGAGATACTCGATCAGCGGTGCGAGGCGCGGCGAGAGTGTGTGCAGCAGCATGAGGCCACCTCACTTCCGCACTCACTATACTCCAAGATCCGCAGCCGCAGAGGGTTTTCCTTGCCCGAACAGGAACCCACCCGACCGCCCACCACCTCTCCCACGCGGAGCCGCCGCTTTGAAGGCCCTGACGATTCGAAGAATCATCTTCTGGGTGCTGTTCGTGCTGTGCCTCGCGCCCTTCATGTCCTCCGCCCTCGCGCTGGGAGCGGGTGCGTTCGTCGGGCTCATCCTCACGAATCCGTACAGCGCAGAGACGCGCGAATGGTCGGGGAAGCTGCTCAAGCTGGCGGTCGTCGGGCTGGGCTTCGGCATCGCCGCGGGCGAGGTTGTGCGCGTCGGTGCGCACGCCGCGTGGTACACCGCCGCCGCCATTCTCATCACCTTCGGCGCGGGATGGCTTCTCTGGAAACTCCTCCGCACCGACCGCACCACCACAGCGCTCGTCACCACCGGCACCGCGATCTGCGGCGGCAGCGCCATCGCCGCCGTCTCGCCCATCATCAGGGCCGAGAGCCAGCAGACGGGCGTCGCCCTCGCCACCGTCTTCATGCTCAACGCCGTGGCGCTCATCCTTTTTCCCATCCTCGGCAGACTCATGGGTATGAGCGAATCGCAGTTCGGCGTCTGGGCCGCGCTCGCCATCCACGACACCAGCAGCGTCATCGGCGCTGCGATCGACTACGGCGGCGAGGCGGTCGAGATCGCCACCACAGTCAAGATCATGCGCACGCTCTGGCTCATCCCGCTCGTGCTGATCATTGGTGCGCTGCAACACCGCAAGGGCAGGGCCGTGATGCCCTGGTTTGTCGTCGGTTTCCTCGTCGCGGCAACCCTGCGCGGTCTCTTCCCCGATCTCGCGGACTTCTGGCACCTGCTGCACACCAGCGCTCGGCGCATCCTGGTCGTCGCGATCTACCTCATCGGCGCCGGGCTCTCGCGCGAACTCGTCGCCCGCATCGGTGCGCGACCGATGATCCTCGCCGTCATCCTGTGGATTTTCATCAGCACGATCACGCTCGGTGCGATCCACTTCGAGATCATCCCGGTTCCGTGATCCTGCGGGCCACTCGCTACCGCGCGAGGATCCACATCACCGCGCCGAACAGCAACACCCCCACCGCACATGCCCCGGCGAACTGCGACACCGTGATCAGGCGTGCGGGGTAGTCGTCGCGGAGTGTGCCGCACTCCGGGCACACCATGCCGTGCATCCTGTAGTCGAAGGGGTACTTGCACTTCCTGCACTTCGCCCGGCGCGACACGATCCCGCCGACGGTGATGTCGTCGCGCAGACGCTTCACCGGGCGCTTGAGCGCATCGACGCTTACCGCCAGCCCGCGCCGATCGCGCGCTTCCTTCAACTGGTCCAGGCGCGGGCGTAATTCTTCGCCACGCCGTGCCGTCCGCATCGAGCGCTCCTTCCTCGGACGCTCAGCCAACCATCCAGCCGCCCAAAGGATTTCTCATCGTTTCCGAGGAAGAAATCCCCATTTCAGGGTACTCCCAAACCCGGCAGGAGTACCCACAGGCACCCTCAAAATTCCCGCAAATCGTCTCAATCCCGGATGGTCGTTTCCAGCCATGCCCGGATCCGAGCCACCAGCGACGCGACCGGCTCGGTGGCATCGACTTCGAGGCATCCCGCCCCCTCGTGCCCCTGCGGCGGCTCCAGCGCGGCGAACTGGCTCGCACACAGCTCCGGAGGCATTACGAAGCCCGAGGGCGTGCCGACCCGTCCGAGCATCCGCACCTCGGCTTGGGTGGGCGTGAGGGCCAGATGGACGAACAGGACTCGTAAACCATTTTTCAGCAATCGTTTACGGTACTCAGCCCGCAGTGCGGAGCAGGCGACGACCACTCCCGGTGATCCGGGGGATCCCGACTCCAACTCGGCGATGGCCGCGGCACGCACTCGGTCGAGCCAGGGATATCGGTCCTCGTCGGTGAGGGGGATGGCGGAGGACATTTTTTCGATCGCTGCGGGGGTGTGGAAATCATCGGCATCGATGGATCGCCAGCCAAGATCGTGCGCAAGTGCTTTGCCGACAGTGGTTTTGCCCGCACCGCTGACCCCCATCAGGAGGATGCAAGTCCGGGTACCAGATCTAGGGGAGAAATCATGGGAATCGAATTTTTTTGGCATCTGTTGTGCCTTCTCTATGCGAAATCTGCGTATACACTCTTGAGGTCCGTGACTCGGTTCCATGTCCCCTTTCTGGACGCGGAACACGGACAGAATTGGGAAGAAACACTCTCTCTCCTTGTATCAGTCAACCGAGTCCGAACTTATCGAGCGACTGCCTGACGGCGGTCGCTCGCTTTGTTTTTGGCGCGGGCGATGTCGTCGGGCTGGGGTATTGGAGTACGGGGAGAGTGAGGGTATTCTGATGACGGGTCGGATCTCGATCGTACGGGAGTTTGCATGCCGACCCGGAGCCGTGCCGGCGCGCCCGGGTTCTGGACGGTTCGGAGTGAGACTCGGGCTGTTGGATTTTTCCGATGACGCGCTTGTATGTCGGCAACCTGCCGTACTCGGCTGGTGAGGAAGAGCTTCGTGAGTTGTTTGAGCAGCACGGCACGGTCGTGTCGGTGTCCATCGTGATGGACCGCGAAACGGGTCGTTCGCGTGGGTTTGGATTTGTTGAGATGGAGCCGGGTGATGCCGAGGGCGCGATCAATGCGTTGAACGGCAAGGACATGGACGGTCGGGCTCTTGTTGTGAATGAGGCGCGGCCGCGTGAAGAGCGCGGCGGCGGTGGTGGGTATCGCGGCGGCGGCGGCGGCGGTGGATCCCGCGGCGGGGGTGGCGGTGGTCATCGCGGCGGCGGTGGTGGTGGTGGTGGTGGTTGGG
>ERZ869909.2913-NODE-2913-length-10521-cov-3.391900_pt1 | contig 10521 bp, 12 predicted proteins | sample MGYA00520892_ERZ869909 | MGnify/ENA primary metagenome ERZ869909 (study PRJEB32215, sample SAMEA104723947) | bioreactor metagenome | biome: bioreactor; feature: anaerobic bioreactor; material: water | place: China | collected 2015-03-12 ... | reverse complement strand
TCGCCTTCCTGCTGGACGCGGCCGGCCTGGAGCCGGGCTTCCTGGTCGGCGGCATTCCGGCGGATTTCGAGGTCTCGGCTCGCCTCGGCTCGGCGCCGTTCTTCGTCGTCGAGGCCGACGAGTACGACACCGCGTTCTTCGACAAGCGCTCGAAGTTCGTCCACTACCATCCGCGCACGCTGGTGCTCGGCAACCTCGAGTTCGACCACGCGGACATCTTCGACGACCTCGGCGCCATCCAGCGCCAGTTTCACCACCTGCTGCGCACCGTGCCGGGCTCCGGCCAGGTGATGTCGCACGCCGGGGACACTGCGCTGGAGCAGGTACTGGCCATGGGCTGCTGGACGCCCGTGATCCGCTTCGGCAGCGACGGGGCCGGGGGCGCGGATTTTCTCGCCCGGCTGGCACCGGGCGGCTTCGACGTGCTCGCGGAGGGCGGCGGTGCACCTGTGGAGGTGCGCTGGGCCATGCCCGGGGCGCACAACGCCGAGAACGCGCTCGCCGCCATGCTGGCGGCGCGGCACGCGGGCGTGCCGCTGGAGGTATCGGCCCGAGCACTGGCCCGGTTCCGTGGCGTGAAGCGCCGCCAGGAATGGATCGGGACTGCCGACGGGGTCGAACTGTTCGATGACTTCGCCCATCACCCGACGGCGATCGCGCGCACGCTGGCCGCGATGGGCGGCCGCAGCGGGGGCGGGCGGCTGGTGGCGGTGCTGGAACCGCGTTCCAACACCATGCGCATGGGCGTGCACGCCGGGGCCCTGGCGCAGTCGCTGGCGGCGGCGGACGCGGTCTACGTCTTCGCGCCGGAAGAGCTTGGCTGGGACGCCGCCGGCGCGCTGGCCCCGCTGGGCGCCAGGGCGAGGATCCGGCCGGAGCTCGTTGGGCTGGAAGCTATACTGCTGGAGGAACTGCGCGCCGGCGATCGCGTGGTGCTGATGTCGAACGGCAGCTTCGGCGGCCTGCATCGGCGCCTGCTGGCGGCACTGGAGGAGCGTGCGAGATGCAGGTCGGGATGACGCGGCACGTGGCGCTGGCCATGACGGGGGCTTCCGGGGCGCAGTACGGGCTGCGCCTGCTGGAGTGCCTGCTCGCCGCCGAGTGCCGCGTGTCGTTGATGGTCTCGAAACCGGCCCAGGTCGTCATCGGGATGGAAACCGACCTCGCCCTGCCGGCCCGCCCCGCCGAGATTCAGCGCTTCTTCTGCGAGCGTCACGGGGTGCCGGAGACGCGGCTTTCGGTTTTCGGCCGCGAGGAATGGACCGCGCCGGTGGCGAGCGGCTCGGCCGCCCCTGACGCGATGGTGGTCTGTCCCTGCACCACGGCGACCGTATCCGCCCTGGCCACCGGCGCCAGCCGCAGCCTGATCGAGCGGGCCGGGGACGTGGTGCTGAAGGAACGGCGCACGCTGGTGCTGGTGGTGCGCGAGACGCCGTTTTCCGCCATACATCTCGAGAACATGCTGGCGCTGGCCCGGGCCGGCGCCGTCATCCTGCCGGCCAACCCCGGTTTCTACCATCGACCGGAGAGCGTGGCCGAGCTGGTGGACTTCGTGGTTGCGCGCGTGCTCGATCACCTCGGCCTGGAGCAGCGCCTGGTGCCGCCCTGGGGTGTCGGACGGGCGCCATGAGCGCACTGGAATTGCCGCTGTTCCCGCTGCGCACGGTGCTCTTCCCCGGTGGGCCGCTGCCGCTGCGCATTTTCGAGCCACGCTACGTCGACATGATCAGTCGCTGCATGAAGAGCGGGGTTGGCTTCGGCGTCCTGCTGATACGCAACGGCAGCGAAGTCGGCCCGGCGACGACCCACGAGCTGGGCACGGTGGCGACGATCGTCGACTGGGACCAGCTCAGCGACGGCACGCTCGGCGTGGTGGTCATTGGCGGCGCGCGATTCATGCTGCGCTCCAGCCGGCGCCAGGACGATGGCCTCAACCTCGGCACCGTGGATCTGCTGGAGACCGAGCCACGCGTGGCACTGCCGGAGCGTTTCCACGACATGGCGCGGCTGCTCGAAGGGGTGTTCGAGGACCTGGGCCCTCACTACCGCCACGTCAGCCAGGATTTTGGCGATGCCGGCTGGGTCGGATTCCGCCTGGCGGAGTTGTTGCCCATCGACCTCGAGCACAAGCAGCATTGCCTCGAACTGTTCGATCCCGTGGCGCGGCTGGCCTTCCTGGAACCGTTGCTGCAGGGCATCGGCCAGTGAGCGGGGTGGCACGGTGACCGGGGGGGACAGGGACGCCCTGTTCTCCGGCCGCGACCTGGTCTGCGTGCGCCGCGGCACGGACCCGATCGAGGCCAGCCTGCTCAAGGGCCTGCTCGAGAGCGAGGGCATTCCCGCGACGGTCACGGGCGCCGACCTGGTCGGCGGCTACAGCGGGGTGCCGCGAGTCTGCGACGTCCGCCTGCTCGTGCCCGAGCGCTACCGGGACGGCGCGCTGGAGGTGCTCTCCGCCTACGAACGCCGGCGCCCGGCGGGTGCCGAATGGCGCTGCGCGGGATGCGGCGAGCCCAACGCGGCCAGCTTCGAGACCTGCTGGTCCTGCGGCGCCGCCGCCTGAGACTCAGGCGAGCCCGTTCATCACCCGCTCTGCAGCCGCCACCGTGGCGTCGATGTCCTCATCGTCATGCGCCAGCGAGACGAAGCCGGCTTCGAAGGCCGAAGGCGCGAGATAGACGCCTTCCGCGAGCATGCCGTGGAAAAAGGCCTTGAAGCGCTCCTGGTTGCAGGCCATCACCTGGGCGAAGGTCTGCACCGGCGCCTGGGCGCTGAAGAAAAGCCCGAACATGCCACCCACGGAGTGCCCCGAGAACGCGATGCCGGCAGCATCGGCCGCCGCCTGGATGCCGGCCACCAGCCGCGCGGTGCGCGCACCCAGCGTCTCGTAGAGCGCCGGCTCGAGCCGGTCGAGCGTGGCGATGCCCGCGTGCATCGCCACCGGGTTGCCGGACAGCGTGCCGGCCTGGTACACGGGTCCGAGCGGCGCGACCATCTCCATCACCTCGCGCCGCCCGCCGAATGCGCCCACGGGCATGCCGCCGCCGATGATCTTGCCGAGCGTGGTCAGGTCCGGGCGCACGCCTGAGATTTCCTGCACGCCGCCGAGCGCCACGCGGAATCCGGTCATGACCTCGTCGAAGATCAACAGCGCGCCGTGGCGATCGCACACCGCGCGCAGGCCCTCGAGGAAGCCGGGCGCCGGCAGCACCATGTTCATGTTGCCGGCGATGGGCTCGACGATGATGCAGGCGATCTCGTCACCGATCTCGCCGAACACCCGTTCCACCTGCGCCAGGTCGTTGTAGACCAGCGTGATGGTGTGCTGCGCCAGCGACGCCGGCACGCCCGGAGAGGTCGGCACGCCCAGCGTGAGCGCACCCGAGCCGGCCTTGACCAGCAGGGAGTCCGAGTGGCCGTGGTAGCAGCCCTCGAACTTCACGATCTTGTCGCGCCCGGTGAAGCCGCGTGCGAGGCGGATGGCGCTCATCGTCGCCTCGGTGCCCGAGCTGACGAAGCGCACCAGCTCGATGGACGGCATGATCCGGCAGACGCGCCTGGCCAGTTCGGTCTCGATGGCCGTCGGGGCCCCGAAGGACAGGCCATCGAGCGCCGCGGTGCGCACGGCCTCGATTACGTCCGGGTGGGCGTGGCCGAGAATCATGGGCCCCCAGGAGCCGACGTAATCGGTGTAGCGGCGCCCGTCCTCGCCCCAGAAATGGGCGCCCTTTGCCTTGCGCACGAACACGGGTTCGCCACCGACGGAGCGAAAGGCACGGACCGGCGAGTTGACGCCGCCGGGGATGTAGCGCTGGGCCTCCTGGAACAGGTTCACGATGTGGCCTCCTGGTTCGGGTCGGGCCGCGCCGGGCGGCCGGGCAAAACGATCATTCTAATCCCGCGAGCCCGCGCTCGCAGGCTGCGGAAATTACCTGTGCGGCAGCGCGCGGGTCCGGGTCGGCGAACAGGTCGCGGACCACCGCGACGCAGTGCGCTCCAGCCGCGATGGTGGCTGCGGCGTTGAGGCGGGTGATGCCGCCGATGGCCACCACCGGCACCGGCAATGCGCCGCGCGCCCGGCGCAGCAGCTCCAGCGGGGCGCGTACCGCGCCTGGCTTGGTGCTCGACGGCCACACGCTGCCGAAAGCCACGTAGTCGGCCCCGGCGGCCAGGGCTGCCTCGGCCAGCGAGAACTGGTCGTAGCAGGAAACGCCGATGATGCGGTCGGGGCCGAGCAGGAGGCGCGCCGCCGCGGGGCCACCGTCGTCCCGGCCGAGGTGCACGCCGTCGGCGCCCAGTGCTGCCGCCAGCGCAGCATCGTCGTTGATGATGCACAGCGCGCCGTGGGCGCGGCAGGTCTCGAGCACGGCCGCCGCCCGCCGCCGCCGCGTCACTGCGTCCGCGTTCTTGTCCCGGTACTGAACCATGCCCGCGCCGCCCTGGATGGCCTGCGCAACGCGTGCGGCCAACAGCTCTTCCGGCAACCACGCCGGATCGGTCAGCGCATACAGGCCCCGCGGCAGCTCGGGACGGGCCATCGCGCTCAAGCCGGGCGGCGCAGGGGCACCAGCTGGCCGCGGCCGGGGCGGAACGCGTGCTCCAGCCACTGGTTGGTCAGCGCCTGGGCATTCGCCACGGCCTGGGCAACGGGCTCGCCGAGCGCAATGCGGGCCGCGCAAGCCGAGGCCAGGGTGCAACCGGACCCGTGAAAGCTGCCCGACAGGCGCGGCCAGCGGTAGGTGGTGGGTTCGCCCGGACCGTAGAGGATGTTCACCACTTCGTTGCCGCCGGCATCGGCCTCGTCGCCGCCCTTGGCGAGCACGAAATCGCAACCGGTGGCGCGCAGCGCGGCGGCGCGCGCCGCGGTGTGCTCCCGGCCCGGCGCCAGCCGCCGGATCTCCAGGGCATTCGGCGTCAACAGCGTGGTCAGGGGGCAAAGCCTTTCCAGCACTACGTCGAGCAATGCGTCCTCCGCCAGGCGCGCCCCGCCCGCGGCCACCAGCACCGGGTCCAGCACCACCGGGATGCCGGGATGGCGCGCCAGCACCTCGCCGACCGCGACGGCGATGCCGGCCGTGGCCAGCAGGCCGATCTTCACCGCCGCAACGGAAACGTCCGCCAGCACGGCTTCCATCTGCGCCGCGACCAGCGCCGGCTCGACCGGCTCCACGGCATGGGCGTTGACGGTGTCCTGGACGGTGAGCGCCGTGATCACCGGCGCGGGATGGGCGCCCGCGGCGGTCACCGACTGAATGTCGGCGGCGATGCCGGCGCCGCCCGAGGGGTCGTTGCCGGCGACGATGAGCACCGTGGGGGGATTCAGTGACATGTGACTTGGGTCGGGGGCGGCTGCGTGCGAGAATTCGCGGCGGTTTGGATTATCGCCGGGACGTGGCCCTGAATGAAAGCGTGGATGTGCGTGATTTGCGGGTATGTGTACGAGGAAGCCGAGGGCGATCCGGACGGCGGGATCGCGCCGGGCACCCGGTGGGACGACGTACCGCTGAGCTGGCGCTGCCCCGATTGCGGCGCAGGGAAGGAAGACTTCGAGATGATCGAGATCTGAGGGCCGCGGCGCCGCTCCCGGTGCCGGCCGCTCAGTGCAGTCCGCGCCGGACGCCGAACCCTGCTTCCTCCAGCAAGGCCGGCAGGCCCTCCGGGCCGACGAGGTGCAGCGCGCCGACCACCACCAGGCTGGTGCCCGGCTCATCGAGCAGGGCTGCGACCTCGGGCAGCCAGCGGCGGTTGCGGTCTCCCACCAGCCGGTCCCGCAGCATCGCGTGGTGCTGGAAGTCCTGCTCCAGCGTCGCGGCCAGCGCGCCGATGTCCCCCTCGCGCCAGGCGGCAATGAGCGCCGCCGTCTCGGCCGGGAGCGTGCCTGACTCCTCGAGCGTCTTGAGCAGTATTTCGCGCTGCATCTCGTCGTCCAGCCCCTTGAACAGCATCAGCTGCTCTTCCAGGGTCTCCAGGCCCGAGGCGGGCAGGCCGTCGCGAAGGCTCCATTCAATGACCTGACGGTCGACGCCGAGCGCCGCGTCGAAACCGGCGCCGGCGAGCTTGCCGGTGTAAATCACCAGCGCGGCGAACCACGGTTCCAGCGGCGCAACGGCCTCGGCGCGAACCCCGGCGGTCTCCGCCATTCCTTCGGCCCGGCGCCAGTCCTCCTCGCCGAGCAGCTCGCGTGAGGAGCGCCCGGGCGCCGTCACGCCGATGCGCTGCAGCGCCGCCTGCGCGGCTTCCGGGCTGAGATCCTGCGGTGCGAGTTCGAGCACGACTCGGCCGGCCCGTGCATACGCGGCCTGCACCTCTCCGGGCAGCGGAAGGTCGGCCGGCTGCAGCATGTGGACCGAGCCGAGCAGCAGCACCTTGCCAGGTGCGCCGTCCCGCTCCACCGTCCAGGTCGGGGCCGCCGCGAGCGGACCGGCCAGCAGCACTGCGGCAAACAGGGCGAGGAGGCGCAGCCTCACAGGTGCTCCACCTTCCCCGCCAGGCCCGCTGCGCGCGCCAGCCAGGCAATGCGCGCCGAGGACTCGAGCGAACAGGTCCACTTGTAGGCCAGGTCGAGTGACTCGGCGGCGGCGTAGACGCCATGGCCGCGCACCACGCACACGCGATGCTGCGCCAGCGTGGCGGCCACCTCGGCAGGCGAGCGCGTGGTGTAGTCCGGCGGTGGAATGTCGAGCACCGGCACACGGGGGAAGTAGTAGCGGCCCTCGAAGTCGTCCGGCACAAAGTCGCTGCCGGCCAGCGTCATGGCGATGCTGTGCGGCCCGTGGCTGTGCAGCACCGCGACCGCGTCAGGCCGGGCGGCATAGACCGCGAGGTGCAGCGGCGCATCGAGCGATGCGCCCGGGGGGGGTGGGGCGCCGAGCGGGCAGGGCAGCAGGTCGCCAGGCTCCAGGGTGTCGCCACCGCAGCCCGTCGGCGTCACCCAGGCCACCTCGCCGTCCCGGACCGAGGCGTTGCCGCTGTGCGAATCGTTCAGGCCGTGCTGGCGCAGCCAGCGGTAGTAGCGCACCAGGGCCTGGCGCGGATCTTCCGCGGCGCGACTCATGGGCCGGCGTTCAGGGGCCGCGGGGCCCAGCCGACCACGGTGTCGATGCGGCCGTCGCCATGCAGTTCGAGCCAGCGCCAGCCCGGGCCGCGCTCGGGGTCCACGTCGGATTCCTGGACCCGCGGCACGAACTGGAAACAGGTGGACGGAGTCGCCAGCAGGCGCACGCCGCCGCGCTCCTCGTCGAAGGCCTGGTGAACGTGCCCCCAGAGCACGCCGCGCACGCGCTCGTGGCGATCGATCAGGGCGTTGAACTCGGCGGCATTGTCGAGCCCGACCTTGTCCAGCCAGGAGCCCACGTTGACCGGGTGGTGGTGCAACACCACCAGCAGGTGGGGTTCTGCCGCGGCATGCAGCGTCCGCTCGAGTCGATGCAGCTCGGCGGCCGACAGCCGGCCCCCGCCGCGGTCGCCGTCCCAGGTCGCCAGCATCACGAGCCGCCAGGGGCCGAAACCATGGTCCCCGCAGACGGTGAACGGCGCCTGGCCGAGCTCCGCGGCCATGACGGCCGGGTCGTCGTGGTTGCCGGGGATGCACAGCACCGGCACGCCCAGCCCGCCGAGGATCGCGCGGAAATGGCCGTAGGATTCGGCCGAGCCGTCCTGCGACAGGTCGCCGGTCGCCAGCACGGCATCGGGCAGGGCCTGGCCGTCGAGTGCCGCGTCGAGCGCCAGTGCCAGCGAATCACGGGTGCGCCAGCCCTTCAACGTGCCGTCGGGCGCGGCACGGAGGTGGCTGTCGGTCAATTGCAGCAAGCGCAGCGGACGGTCGCCGCTCATCCTGGGTTCCCACTGGCATCTGGCGGATCGGGGTGGTTATCTTAACCAAAGCGCCGCCGCAAAATCGGGAACTGCGTCATGTCCAACCGAACCATCGGGCTCGATCCCGCCTTGTACGACTACCTGTTGCAGGCATCCCTGCGCGAGCATCCGGCGCTGGCGCGCCTGCGCGCCGAGACCGCGGCCCATCCGAAGGTCAACATGCAGATCGCGCCGGAGCAGGGGCAGCTCATGGCCCTGCTGGTGCGCCTGCTCGGCGCGCGGCGTTGCATCGAGGTGGGCGTGTTCACCGGTTACAGCAGCCTCGCGGTGGCTCTCGCGCTGCCGGCCGACGGGCGCGTCATCGCCTGTGACCTCAGCGAGGAGTACACCGCGGTGGCGCGGCGCCACTGGGCGGCCGCGGGGGTGGCGGACCGGATCGAGCTGAGGCTGGCGCCGGCCATGGAGACGCTGGATGCGCTGCTCGCCGAGGGCGGCGCCGGTGCGTACGACTTCGGCTTCATCGACGCGGACAAGGAAGGGTATCCCGCCTACTACGAGCGGTTGCTCGAGCTGCTGCGCCCGGGCGGGCTGATCGCCGTCGACAATACGCTGTGGGACGGGGCCGTCGCCGACCCGGCCGACGAGGCGCCCGACACCGTGGCCATCCGGGCCTTCAACGAGCTGCTGCGGGACGACGAGCGGGTCGACCTTTCGCTGGTGCCGATCGGGGACGGGCTGACGCTGGCACGCAAACGCTAATAGAAGACTGGGGACACTGCTTTCCAAGCAGTGTCCCCAGACCTCCCAGGACACTGCTTTCCAAGCAGTGTCCCCAGACCTCAGCCTTCTCGCCTTGAGCCGTCAGTAGCGGTAGTGATCCGGCTTGTAGGGCCCGTCCTGCTCGACGCCGATGTACTTCGCCTGGTCGGGGCGCAGCTTCGTCAGCCTCGCGCCGATGCGCCCGAGGTGCAGCCGCGCCACTTCCTCGTCGAGGTGTTTCGGCAGCACGTAAACCTTGTTTTCGTAGCGGCCATCGTTGCCGAACAGCTCCATCTGGGCCAGCACCTGGTTGGTGAAGCTGTTGGACATCACGAAACTCGGGTGGCCGTGCGCACAGCCGAGGTTCACCAGCCGGCCCTCGGCCAGCAGGATGATGCGCTTGCCGTCCGGGAAGATCACGTGATCCACCTGCGGCTTGATGTTCTCCCACTCGAACTGCTTTAGGCCGGCGACGTCGATCTCGTTGTCGAAGTGGCCGATGTTGCAGACGATGGCCTGGTTCTTCATCCGCTTCATGTGCTCGAGCGTGATGACGTGGTAGTTGCCGGTCGCGGTGACGAAGATGTCAACCTTGTCGGCGGCGTCTTCCATGGTGACCACGCGGTAGCCTTCCATGCTCGCCTGCAGCGCGCAGATCGGGTCGATCTCGGTCACCCATACGGTGGCGCCGAGGCCGCGCAGCGACTGGGCGCAACCCTTGCCGACGTCGCCGTAGCCCGCGACCAGCGCGACCTTGCCGGCGATCATGACGTCGGTGGCCCGCTTGATGCCGTCCACCAGCGACTCGCGGCAGCCGTACAGGTTGTCGAACTTGCTCTTGGTCACCGAGTCGTTGACGTTGATGGCCGGGAAGGGCAGGCGGCCCTCCTTCTCCATCTGGTACAGGCGGTGCACGCCGGTCGTGGTTTCCTCGGTAACGCCGCGGATGGCCTGGCGGGCCTTGGCGTACCAGCCGGGGCGCGTCTCCAGGCGGTGGCGCAGGGCCTTGAACAGGGCCACCTCTTCCTCGCTGCCGGGCTTGTCCAGCAGCGTGGGGTCCTGCTCCGCGCGCGCGCCGAGGATCACGGCCAGCGTGGCGTCACCGCCGTCGTCGAGAATCATGTTCGGCAGCCCGCCGTCGCCCCACTCCAGGATGCGGTGGGTGAACTCCCAGTACTCGTCCAGCGTCTCGCCCTTGAAGGCGAACACCGGGACGCCGGCCGCCGCGATCGCCGCTGCTGCGTGGTCCTGGGTCGAGTAGATGTTGCAGGAGGCCCAGCGGACGTCGGCGCCGAGTTCCACCAGCGTCTCGATCAGCACTGCCGTCTGGATGGTCATGTGCAGGCTGCCGGCGATGCGCGCGCCCTTGAGCGGCTTGTCTTTGCCGTACTTGGCCCGCAGGGCCATCAGTCCCGGCATCTCGGTCTCGGCGATGGCGATCTCCCGCCGGCCCCAGTCGGCCAGGCCGATGTCGGCAACAACGTAATCGGGCTTCAGCGCCTTGGCAGTCTGACTATTCATGGTTTCTCCGCGTCTCCGTTTCTCGGCGCTTCTGCGCGAGATTCTTGTACTGCCGATTTCGGCAGGAAATCACAATTCGTTTCGCAGCGCCTCGGCCTTGTCGGTGCTCTCCCAGGTGAACGCCGGGTTCTCGCGCCCGAAGTGCCCGTAGGCCGCCGTGGCCTGGTAGATCGGCCGGATCAGGTCGAGCTCCAGGATGATGCCGTAGGGCGTCAGGTCGAAGTGGCGGCGCACCACCTCGGTGAGTTGCTGGTTGGACAGCTTGCCGGTGCCGAAGGTCTCGACCGTGATAGAGGTCGGCTCGGCCACGCCGATGGCATAGGAGACCTGGATCTCGCAGCGTTCCGCCAGCCCGGCGGCGACGATGTTCTTCGCCACCCAGCGCGCCGCGTAAGCCGCCGAGCGGTCGACCTTGGAGGGATCCTT
>ERZ869909.2912-NODE-2912-length-10521-cov-6.165454_pt1 | contig 10521 bp, 9 predicted proteins | sample MGYA00520892_ERZ869909 | MGnify/ENA primary metagenome ERZ869909 (study PRJEB32215, sample SAMEA104723947) | bioreactor metagenome | biome: bioreactor; feature: anaerobic bioreactor; material: water | place: China | collected 2015-03-12 ... | reverse complement strand
GCCGAGGCCGTTCGCCGCGCCCGCAAGCTCGCCCGCAAGAAGCTGCAGCGCGAAGGCCTGCTGCCCGGCAAGCCGGCCGCAGCCCGCGGCGCGAAGGGTCCGGGCCGTGGCGGTCCGGGTGCTCGTCCGGCCGGCAGCGGCTTCGGCGGCAACTCCGGCGGTGGTGCTGGCGCTGCCGGTGGCAGCGGCGGTTATTCCAGCAACCGCTAAACGGCTGGGCCCCGTCGCGGCCCGAACGACACGCTGAATTCGATTTCGCCGCCGGCTGATATGTCCGGCGGCGATTTTTTTTGGGGATCGCGCTCTGCAGGCGTACCTCTCGCGCCGTGACGTTGCTGGCTCATGCTTTCCCGCTCGACTATCGTCGGGGTATGGCCAAGCTTTATTTCGCGTCCCTCCTCACGCTTTCGCTGCTCGTCGCCATGGTGGCGGGCGTGGTCATCGCAGCGCTCGTCGCGACAGGCGCGATGGAGACCGGCCCCGCGCTCGTGCTCGTCGTCCTCATCAACGGCGTGACCTTTCTCATCAGTCCGTGGCTCACGGATCTGATGCTGCGCTGGGTCAACAAGGTCCGGTTCATCGACGACGCGACGCTGAAGGCCCGCTATCCGCACGTACACGCCATCGTCCACGAGGTGGCCCGCGACTACCGCTTCAAGGCCCCCTCCATCGGCATCATCCCGGACCGCAATCCGACCGCGTTCACCTATGGCCTGTTCCGCTCGAACGCGCGCATCGTGCTGACCGAGGGACTGTTCGAGTTCCTCAACGAGGAGGAAACGCGGGCCGTCGTCGCGCACGAACTCGGCCACATCGTCAACCGTGACTTCCTCGTCATGACGATCGCGGGCATGCTGGTGCAGATGCTCTACGTGCTCTACGCGAGCTTCCGGCGCGCGCGGTCGGGCGGCGGCGACAGCAAGGGCCGCGACAAGCTCTTCATCATCGCGATCGTCGCTTACCTTTTGTACGTGCTCGGAACCTATATCCTGCTCTACCTCTCGCGCACGCGCGAATATCTCGCCGACAGTTTCGCGGCCGAGCGCGTGGAAGCGCGCCATCTCGCCAACGCGCTGATCAAGATCGCCTACGGAATCGCGACGACGGACGACACGGAGCAAGGACGCGAACTCCTCGCCTCCACGCGCCACATGGGCTCGGTGGACTTCAAGGGCGCGCGTCATCTCGGGCTCGTGGTGGAGGCCTCGCGCGCGCGGCCTGAGGCGACGGCGGAGGCCATGCTGTTCGACATCTACAATCCCTGGGCGCGGATCGTGGAGCTTTCCTCCACTCACCCGCTGACGGGCAAGCGCATCAAGGCGCTTTCGGTGATCGCCAAGGAGAAGCGGCAGGCGTTTGCCGACATCGACGTCGTGGCGGCGGCAAAGCGCGCGCGGGTGAACCCGGCCGCGCTCTGGAGCAGGTTCCTGCGCGAGCTTGGGATCGTCGCGCTGCCGGTGCTCGTCTTCCTCGGTGTCGGGCTCATGGGGCTCGCAAGCTCGCAGCCCCTCTTCGCCGTGCTCGCGCTCCCCGCCGCGGCGGCCGTATGGGCCGTGCTGATCCCCGTCATCTATCCGTTCGTCGCGCCGGAGGGCACGGACGTCGTCTCGCTCATGGGGGACGTGGCGGCATCGCCGGTGGTGGGCCGGCCGGTGCGCCTCTCGGGCGACGTGATCGGCCGTGCGGACGCAGGCTCGGTCATTGGCGAAGATACGATCTTCGCCGATCCGACAGGTCGCATGGTGGTCGATTTCCGCTCCATGCTCGGGCCGCTCGGCGACATGTGGACCGGATGGCGGCGGGTGGCACGGCATATCGGGCAGAAGGGCGAGGTCGTGGGCTGGTTCCGCCGCGGCATGGGCGGTCACGTGGTCATGAGCGAGCTCAACACCACGGCCGGACGGCTCAAGGCCTATCCCTATCTGGCGGGCGTCTCGACTCCGCTGATCGTGCTCGTGGTGATCCTCGTCATCACCGGCATCGTCGCACTTGCGGGAGCCTAGCCTCGCTAAAGCGGGACCAACCGAAGCGCGAGGTGCAGGATCGCATCGACGCCGCGCCACATGAAGCCACCCTCCTCCACGTCGGTCTCGGCATAGAGCGGGGTCTCGCTGACCGCCACGGGCTCGGGATTGCCAGGCACCGTGCTGGTGACGCGGAACATGGCGACCTGCTCGCCCTTCCGGATCGGGGGCTTCAGCGGGCCGTCGTAGACGATCTCGCCGCGGATGCGCTGATCGAGCGGGAATTTCGGCAGGATGACCTCGAGATCGCCCTGACCCGAGAGGGGAACGTAGAAATTCTCGCCGCCCCAGACGCGCGCGTAGCCCACGGCCTCGCCGGCATCGAACAGCTTGGCGCGCGAGACGCTCTTGGCGCCCCACTCCAGCATGCGGCGCGCTTCGCTGCGCCGGTCGCGCTCGCTCTCGAGCCCCATGATCACGCCGATCAGACGGCGCCCCTCGGTGACCGACGAGACGACCAGGCCATAGCCCGCAGCGCTGGTGTGGCCGGTCTTGAGACCGTCGACGCCGAGATTTTCCTCGGAGAGCAGCGGATTGCGGTTGTAAAACTTGTGCCTGCGATAATCGAACTGGCGCTGGCTGAAGACCTTGTAGTGCTCGGGATATTCGCGGATCAGGTGGCGCGCGAGAATCGCGAGCTCGCGCGCGGTCATTAGATGCTCGGGATCGGAGAGGCCCGTCGGGTTGCGGAAGGTCGATTTCTTGAGCCCGATGCGGGCCGCTTCCTCCGCCATCAGCTTGAGAAAGCCTTCGACGGAGCCGCCGATCCCCTCCGCCACCGTGATCGCGGCATCGTTGCCCGACTGCACGGCAATGCCCTGGATCAGCTCGCGGATCGGCGTCTTGCTGTTGATGGGGATGAACATGGCGGCCGTGCGCGAGGGCGCGCCGCCGGTCCGCCAGGCATGCTCGCTGGTCGTGAACTCGTCGTCGAGCGTGAAGTTGCCTTCCTTCAGCTCATGAAAGAGCACCGCGAGCGTCATGAGCTTGCTCATGCTCGCGGGTGGGACGAGCTGGTCGGCCGCCTTCTGATAGATGATCGAGCCCGAGTCGTAATCCATCAGGATCGCGTTGCGGGCCTTGGTGGAGAATCCGGCCTGCTGCGCGGTGGCGCTCGCGACAAGAGCCGGAAGCGCGCCGAGGAGGAGCGCACCGATCGTCAGCAACCGTCTCGTCAGACGTTTCATGGGGCCGATCGACCTCGTTCGCCGCTAGCATAGAAGGCGTTAACTAAAGTCGGCGCAGCGCCCAAGTCAATCGCGTGCGAGCCCTAACGCGCCTCCGCCCAGGTGGAATAGACCGTCCTGCGGCACCGAGCGTCTCAGTCGCTCTTCACGTTGGAGGATGTCGTCCAGTCGGCGGCGTGCATGGAAATGGTGCCCTCGTTGAAGGCGCGTGCGTCATAGAAGGGCAGCGTGCGCTCGAAGGTCACCGATACCGCGTCCTTCGCATCTTCGAGGCCGAGCACGCCCCGGTCCTCCGCCTGCCTCACGGTGAGCGTGAAGGTGTAGGTGCCGGGCTGGCGGATGATCTGCTCGGGCTTTTCGTCGTCGCCGCGCGTGTAGAACAGCACCTGCTCGGTGCGGCTCGTGCGGCCGGTGAGCGGAAGCGGGGCGAAGCTCTCGTAGGCCCGCGTGCGCGTGCGCTCCATGGACCAGACGCCAAGCTCGGCCGCGTAGAAGTGCTTCGTCTGTTTCGTCCTCGGGTCCGTGACCGCGAGATCGAGATCCAGCACCGTGCCCGTCCGCGCGCCTTCGTTCGAAAGCGTGACGGGGATCGAGATCATCTCGAAGTTGGTGTTTTGATACGGCGCAGCATAGGAAATGACGCGGGGCACAAAAACCTGCACATCGGCCGTCTTGAGCGAGCTTTCCCAGAGGCTGTAGCCCGAGAACAGAACCGCCACGCCCGACAAGAGCGTCGCTCCGAGGCCGCCGTTCGAGACGTGTCGGGCCGCATCGGTGGTGATTTCCGTGGCGTCGCGTGTCGCGTCGCCCGTTCTGAAGATCTTCATACTGGTCCCCCTGGCTCCCACTCGGAACGCAAATGTCCGTTCAATTCCGGCGAAGGTGTGGCTCAGCGCGCGTCTGCGCCGGTCTGCTTGGTTAAGGACGTGGGTAGGCCGGCCCGACCCCTTGGAGTAGGACGATCGGCGGCGGCGGCTTGGCATTGCGGAGAGCCCGGGCGCAATCGTATACCCGTGCGCGCAATAAACACGCATGGCCTCGGCACGTCCTCCGACCGGCGATCCGGCCCGGAGGTCGTCAGCAACGCGGCCACTCTCCGGGGGACAACGCACATGCAGAACAGCAAGGTCATGACGGCCGACGAGGCCATCGCGCGGATCAAGAACGACGACGTCATCGCCACGACGGGCTTCGTCCAGAGCTGCATCCCGGAGATGCTGCACGCCGCGCTCGAGAAGCGCTTCGTCGAGACGCAGGCCCCCCGCGATCTCACCCTCATCATGTGCGCGGGCGCAGGCGACAGCAAAGGGCTCGGCACGGGCCGCCTGCACCACGAAGGGCTCCTGAAGCGCGTGATCGCCGCCAACTTCGGCCGTATGCCGAAGGTCGCGATCGCCGCGCAGGACAACAAGATCCAGGGCTACAACCTGCCCCAGGGCGTGATCTCGAAGCTCTACCGGAGCTGCGCGGCCGGCAGCCCCGGCCTCTTCACGAAGGTGGGCCTGCACACCTACGTCGATCCACGCCTGGGCGGCGGCAAGGTCAACACCGTCACACGCGAAGACCTCGTCAAGCTCGTCGAGGTCGAAGGCCAGGAGTGGCTGTTCTACAAGGCGACCCCGATCAACGTCGCGCTGATCCGCGCCACCAGCGCCGACCCGCTCGGCAACCTCAGCATGGAGAAGGAGTGCCTGACGCTCGACGTCATGGCGCAGGCGATGGCCGCGCACAATAACGGCGGCGTCGTCATCGCGCAGGTGGAGCGGCTCGTCGCCGACGGCTCGATCAAGCCGAAGGACGTGAAGGTGCCCGGCATCCTCGTCGATTGCGTGGTCGTTGCTGACCCGCCCGAGATGCACCGCATGAACTACGGCGTCGTGTACGACCCGGCGCTCGCGGGCGAAGTGCGCGTGACGGTCGACAACCTGCCGACGATGAAGCTCGACGAGCGCAAGATCATCGCGCGGCGCGCCTCGTTCGAGCTGCCGCTCAACGGCGTGATCAATCTGGGTGTCGGCGCGCCCGACGGCGTCGCGAACGTCGCCAACGAGGAGAAGGTGACGCCCTATCTCGTCATGACGACGGAAGCGGGCGCGATCGGCGGCGTGCTCGCGGGCGGATCGAGCTTCGGCGCATCGGCCAACGCGCATTCGATCATCGACCAGAACCAGATGTTCGACTTCTACCATGGCGGCGGTTTGGACCTCACCTGCCTCGGCATGGCGGAGTGCGACAGCCTCGGCAACGTGAACACGTCGAAATTCGGCGGACGCCTCAACGGCTGCGGCGGCTTCATCGACATTTCGCAGAACGCACGCGCGGTCGTGTTTGCCGGCACGTTCACGGCGGGCGGTCTCAAGATCGCGGTCGAGGACGGCAACCTCAGGATCGTGCAGGAAGGCCGCGCGCGGAAGTTCGTCAATCACGTGGAGCAGGTGACGTTCTCGGGGCAGTACGCGGCCGACAAGGGACAGCCGGTGCTCTACGTCACCGAGCGTTGCGTATTCCAGCTCACCGATCACGGTCTCGAGCTGATCGAAGTGGCGCCCGGCATCGACATCGAGCGGGATATTCTCGCGCACATGGCGTTCAAGCCGCACATCCACAGCCCCATACGCATGAACCCGGCGCTGTTCGCCGAGGGACCGATGGGCCTGCTTGCCGACCTCCTGAACGAGGGCCTCAAGGACCGGATCAGCTACGACGCGAGCAAGAACCTGCTTTCGATCAACCTTTCGGCCTGGTCGGCACGCAAGAAGGCCGACGTGGAGGATCTGAAGCGCGCGATCGCGGAGGCGAGCACGGCCGCCGGCCGCAAGGTCAACGCGGTGGTCAACCAGGACGGCTGCCGGATCGCGGAGGACCTCTACGACCAGTACGCCGACATGGTCGCCTACGTGAACAAGCACCATTACGAACGCATGGCGCGCTACGCGACCAGCGTCATCACGCGCACCAAGCTGCAGGACGCGCTGCGCCGTCGCGGGCTCGAAACACGCGTGTACGAGAGCGCCGCGGACGCATACGCGTCACTGGGGCTCGCGGACGCGTAGCGAGAGCGCCCTTCAAGACGCGAACAGGTCGAAGCCGGCGAAGCGCAAGAGCTCGTACACCCACCACAGGATGATGAAGACCGCGAAGGTCGTGATCGTCGTGTCGGCGTATGCACGGGTCAGCAACGGCTTCTTTCCATGAATGCTGACCGCGATCGCCGGGGCCATGATGGCGGCCACGAGCGGCAGCGACCAAGGTGTGGGGAGCGTGCGGATGGTGACGAAGGCCGCGAGGAAGGCCAGGAAGTAGGCCACGACGTGCCGTAGGACAGGCGGAATTCCGGATGGGATTTCGAGAAACCAGACCCTGAAGCTTTCCGCCGCGACGGTGACGACGGCGGCGGCGAGCGTCCAGGCTAACGTCAATTGCCATTGATCCATCGACGTCGCGCCTCCGGGGACGTGCCGCATGTCCGGCAGCTTAGCGACGAATACCAGCGTCGCAATAGTAAGTTATCGGAGCGATATCTCGAAGGCCCGGCGGGACGTTCGTCACACGATCTGGGATTCCGCGCCGGGACTGCCGAGCGCGTCCTTGAGGATCGCGAGTGCGCGCGCGAGGTGCGCCTGGCTGCGCGCCGCCCCCAGCGCGAGGCGGATCGCGTTCGGCGGGACCGCATCCGCCGTTGCGAAGGCGTCCGCCGTGACGACGGCGAGACCGCGTCCACCGAGATGCGCCACGAACCGGGGAGCAGGCCAGCGCTTCGGCAAGCCGAGCCAAACATGCAATCCCGCCGGATGAGCGGCCGCGCCATATTCTTGAAGCGCAGCGCGCGCCAGCGTCTGACGGGCCGCCGCTTCGCCGCGGACGGCCGTGATGAGTTCGCCGGCCGTCCCGTCGCGCATCCATTTCGTGGCGATGGCGGCCATCAAGGGCGCCGACATCTGCACGACGGCCCGCAAGAGCGCAGCGCAGCGCGCGGTGGACGCGGCATCCGGCCCCACGACGAGCGACGTGCGCAGACCGGGCGCGATAGCCTTCGACAAGCTCGCCGCGAAATACGTGCGCTCCGGCGCGAAGGATGCGATGGGCGGCAAACCCGGCGCGAGGAAGGTGTAGGGATCGTCCTCGATCAGGATGAGACCGCGCTTGCGCACGATGGCTGCAATGCGCTCGCGCCGTTCGGCGCTCATGGTTGCCGTCGTCGGGTTTTGCATCGTCGGCGTCAGACAGACGATCTTGGCGCCTCCGCCGCGCGCGGCGCGGTCGAGCGCGGCGGGGATCATTCCCTCGTCGTCCATCTCAACCCCGGTCAGCGCAAGGCCTAACGCCGCGGCGGCCGCCTTGAAGCCCGGATACGTCAGCGTCTCGGTGAGAACCGCGTCTCCAGGCACGGCGTGCGCGAGCAGGAGCGCGAACAGCGCCGGCTGCGTGCCCGGCGAGAGGACGAGACGATCGGGCGTGAGAGATGGCGCAAGCGCCGGCACTCTCTCGCCAAGCCATTCGGCCGCAACGTTCCGCTCAGCGCCGGTGCCGCCGGGCTGCTGGTAGGTGAGATAGGGCGCGAGGCCGCTTTCCGCACGCACCTCGGCCAGTGCGCGCGCAAGCCGTCCGTCGAGATCCGCGTCCGCCGGCTGCGGCGGCAGGTTCATCGAAAGATCGATGCCCGGCATCGCGGACGCCCGGAGGCCGCCCACCGGCTGTGCCTTGACGAACGTGCCTCGCCCGACGGTCGCGTCGGTGAGGCCTTGCCGGCGCGCTTCGGCGTAAGCGCGCGTCACGGTCGTGAGGTCGACGCCTAGCGCCCCCGCCAGCGCGCGGTGCGTCGGCAGCGTCTGCCCGGGACGGAGGCGTCCCTCCTGGATGGCCTCCGCCAGCGCGTTGACGATGCGCTGGAACAGAGGCCCCTGCCGGTCGGATATTGTAGGCACCCAATCCATACAAATAGGTCATATCGCGCGTTGTTAATCCATACAATGCGTTTTATGCCTCTCGCCACGACACGCAAAAGAACAAATGCAGGAGGATCGCAATGCCGCACGCCCACGACGAACCCCCGGTGTCCCAGGCTCTCCTCCGTGGCGTGCGGTGCACGTGCCCGAGCTGCGGCGAAGGGAAACTCTTCCGGCGCTTTCTCAAGGTGACGGACACCTGCTCCGTCTGCGGCGAAGCGCTCCATCACCACCGCGCTGACGACATGCCCGCCTATATCGTCATGTCCATCGTCGGGCACATCGTCATCGCGCTGGTGTTCTGGGTCGAGTTCCGCCATGGCGGATGGCCGACGTCGCTGCATCTCGCGGTGTGGCTGCCGTTGACCGTTCTCCTCTCTCTCGCCTTGCTGCAGCCGGTCAAAGGCTTCATCGTCGCGCTTCAGTGGTCGTTCCGCATGCATGGGTTCGGTGCGCGCCGCGCGTCCCAGCGGGCGGAAGCCGTGAACTGACAGAGGCGGCCGTCCGCCGGGCGCCGTGCGGGGGGCCTCCCCGCACAACCGTTTGAGAAAAGCCCACAGCCTTGAGTCCTTCCTCCGCGTTGCCGCTCTCCCACGCTCTCTTGGCGCTCGCGGTCACCGCGGTCTGGGGCACGAACTTCGTCGTCATCCACATCGGGCTCGAGCACCTTCCGCCGCTCCTGTTCGCAGCGCTCCGGTTTCTGGGCGCGCTGCTGCCGGCCGCCCTGCTGCTCAAGCGGCCCGCCGTGCCGTGGCGCAACCTCGCCGCCTATGGCGTGCTGATCGGCGCCGGCCAGTTCGGCCTGCTCTACATCGCCATGACCGGGCACATTACGCCGGGGCTCGCCTCGCTGGTGGTGCAGACGCAGGTGTTCTTCACCATCGGGATGGCGGCGGCGATCAGCGGCGAGCGCGTGCACCGGCGGCAGGTGCTGGCGCTTCTTGTCACGCTCGCGGGCGTCGGCGTCATTCTCCTCAATACGGACGGCACGACGACGACGCTCGGTCTTGCGCTCGTGCTCGCGGCGGCCGCGTCGTGGGCGGCGAGCAATATCGTGGTCCGCGCGACGCCCGCAGCCGACATGCTGGCCTATGTCGTGTGGGCGAGCCTGTTCGCCGTCCCGCCGCTTTTCGCTCTCTCGTTCGCCTTCGAAGGATGGCCCGCGATTCGCGACGGCCTTGTGGGCGCGGATGCGGCCACGTGGGCCGCGGTCGCGTGGCAGGCGATCGGCAACACGCTGTTCGGCTATGCGGCGTGGAGTTGGCTGCTCGCGCGCCACACCGTGGCCAACGTCGCGCCGATGGCGCTGATGGTGCCGGTGTTCGGCATGGGTGCTTCGGCCCTCTGGCTCGGCGAGCCGTTGCCGGCGTGGAAGCTTCTCGCCGCGGCCCTCGTGATCCTCGGCCTGGCGCTGAACGTGTTATGGCCAGGAATCACCGCCGCGCTCCGTTCCCGGGCGAGATGCCGAAAAAGTCCTGCTACACTAGGCCGGAGACGAAATTGATCCCAGGTGTGCTTCGCTCCGCGGGTTCGCGCGTTGACATGCTCATGAGCAAAGCACCTGCCGTGCCCCGTACGAAGGATCCGGCGAAAGCCGTAGCGCGCATGCGCGAGGGCGAGGTGCGGACGCTGAGAGACCTCAACGCCGTGATCGCGTCCGCGGAGCCCTTCGTCATGGGCGGTACGCGCGCCGTGCTCGGCGAAGGGCCGCTCAATCCGGCGCTTGCGTTCGTCGGCGAGCAGCCGGGCGATCAGGAGGATTTGCAGGGGCGTCCGTTCGTTGGCCGGGCCGGTCAGCTCCTGACACGCGCATTTGCCGAGGCCGGCATCGATCGCGACGCCTGCTATCTCACCAATGCGGTGAAGCACTTCAAGTTCGAGCCGCGAGGCAAGCGCCGGCTGCACAGAACGCCGACGGCCGGCGAGGTGCGCCACTATCGCTGGTGGCTCGACAAAGAGCTCGAACTCGTCGCGCCGAAGCTGATCGTGGCGCTTGGTGCAACGGCCGTGCTCGCCCTTGCCGGCAAGGCGCTGCCGATCACCAAGTCGCGCGGGCCGATGGACTTCGGCGGGCGACCCGGCTTCGTCACCGTGCACCCATCCTATCTGCTGCGCGTGCCGGACGAGGCGGCGAAGCGCGCCGCCTATACCGCCTTCGTCAAAGATCTCGCGGCGGCGCGGGCGCTTGCGGACGGGTCGCCCGCAAGCTGAGGCTCCAACCTCGCACTGCCGGCGGCGCACCGCGCGCGTCTACCGCTCGAACCGCTTGAACTCGATGCGATGGGGTTCTCTTCCGTTTGCGCCGGCGACTCCGCTGCGCGGAGCCGGCCGCCGGCGCGTATTTACCGCTCGAAGCGCTTGAAC
>ERZ869909.2911-NODE-2911-length-10522-cov-8.122068_pt1 | contig 10522 bp, 8 predicted proteins | sample MGYA00520892_ERZ869909 | MGnify/ENA primary metagenome ERZ869909 (study PRJEB32215, sample SAMEA104723947) | bioreactor metagenome | biome: bioreactor; feature: anaerobic bioreactor; material: water | place: China | collected 2015-03-12 ... | reverse complement strand
GCGGGCTGTCTTTTCGGTCATGCTCTGTGTCAGGTTCGAGAAGAGATCACGGATCGAGCTCATGCGCCGTCTTCCCTAGCCTTGCGGAGGCGTGGCCCGGCGGCGCGACGCGGAACGATTGCGAGCGGAGCCCGAATCCAGAATGGTCATGCGTGGCCGACAGGTGGCATGCCGCCCTGTGGATTGGCAAGCCAGACGTGCCAAGCAGCCACACTACAACGGTTTTTAGCGGCGCCCCTGGAAAGTGAGGGGGCCAAAAAGTCGCGGAGAATGGCCGCCCGGTGGCTCCGTTTGCGGATCCTGCTATCAAGGATAAGGCCGAAGCGACGGCTGTCTGGAAGATCGAAACCATGCAAGACCAGCACCACCCCACCGAGGCGCAGCGCGCCTCCGGTTTCGCCGCCTTGGGCGACAATCCGTGGTTCCTGATGCTGTTGCCGGGCCTGTTCTGGGCGGGCAACGCCATCGTTGCGCGTAGCGTCACGGCGGAGGTTCCGCCGATTGCGCTCGCGTTCTGGCGCTGGGCGCTGGCCGCGCTCGTCGTCCTGCCGATCGCCTGGCCGCACCTCGCCCGCGATCTTCCGAAGATACGCGAGCGCTGGCCCATCATGCTGCTGCTGACCACGCTTGGTATCAGCATTTTCAACACGTTCCTCTATATCGCCGCCCACACGACGACCGCGATCAACATCGTGATGCTGCAGACCGCGATGCCCATTGTCGTGGTGCTGGCGACGTTTCTGATCTTCCGAGAGGCGGTAACGGGCCGTCAGGCCGCAGGCATCGTGGCCTCGTTCTTGGGCACGCTGATCCTGATTTCTCATGGCGACCCGGACGTGCTCCTGCACCTCGATTTCAAGCGCGGCGATCTTTGGATGCTGGCGGCCGTAGTTTGCTATGCGATCTACACGGCACTCTTGCGCGTCCGCCCGCCGGTCCACGGGTTCAGCTTTGCGTTCGCAAGCTTCGCGCTGGGTGCGCTGTTGCTGCTGCCGTTCACCGTGGCTGAGTCGATTTATGTCGGGACGTTCCCGATAACGGCGAATGCGCTCGCTGCCCTCGGCTATGTCGCGGTTTTCGCGTCCGTGCTGGCTTACATGGCGTTCAACCGCACGGTCGAGCTGCTGGGCGCCAACGTCGCCGGCCTCTCCGTGCATCTCATCCCGGTGTTCGGGATTGTCCTCGCCGTGCTGCTGCTTGGCGAGAGCGTGCACCTTTATCACGGCGCCGGCATCGCGCTCATTGCCTTCGGCTTGTGGCTTGCAACACGGAAGAAAGGAACGCCGGAGCGGGCCTGAGTCCCGTCCCGGCGCCTTTGCGACGGCGTTTGGCTTTTACCGGCGCGAGCGCGCGGCTTTCTTGGCGGTCGTCTTCCGGGCGGGTTTACGGGCTGGCGCCTTCTTCGCAGTCGTCTTGCGCGCTGGGCTCGCGGCCTTCCGCGTTGTGGCCGATTTACGCGGCGCGGCCTTCCGCGCCTTTGTCGTGGCCGACTTGCGCGTGGACGTTTTGCGCGCAGAGGTCTTGCGGCCCTGCGCCGGAATTTGGTCGGTCGGCAATTTCGTCCCGACGTCGGGATCTACCACGTGGCGCTTGCCGCCGGGCGGGTTCGTTGCGGTCGTGTTGTCGACGTAGGTGGTCTTGGGCATGGCACGCCTCTCCCATCTGTGAAGATCCGAGAAACGCGTGCAAAATCGCTAAGTTCCGTAGACTTGCAGTTTAGCACGCCACGTTGTCGATGAGGCGCGTCTTGCCGAGCCAGGCCGCGGCGAGCACGCGTCCTGGCCGTCCGCGCCCGGGAAGGAACGGTGCCAGCGTCTCCGCGTCCCGCACCTCGATGTAGTCCACCTTGGCAAAGCCCGCGGCGAGAAGGGCGCTCGCCGCATCGCGCGGGTCGCGCCCGCGCGCAACGTCGGAAATCGCCTTGTAGAGCATCGGAGCGATGTAGCGCTCGTCTTCGCTGAGGTAGGCGTTGCGAGAGGAGAGGGCGAGGCCATCGTGCTCGCGCACGGTTGGGACGCCGCGGATCGAGACCGGCAACACCAGGTCGCGCACCATCTGCCGGATGACGGCGAGCTGCTGAAAGTCTTTTTCGCCGAACAGCGCCATGTCGGGCATCGCCGACATCAGAAGCTTGCACACGACCGTCGCCACGCCGCCGAAGTGATGCGGGCGGAAAGCGCCTTCGAGCGGCAAGGCCGCCCCGCCGACTTCGAGCCGGGTCGCGAATCCCTCCGGATAGATCTCCGCAACCGTGGGCGCCCAGACGAGATGCGCGCCCGCACCGGCGAGCTTGGCGAGGTCGCCCGCCTCGTCGCGCGGATAGCGGGCAAGGTCCTCGTGCGGGGCGAACTGAGTCGGGTTGACGAAAATCGACACCACGGCCCGGTCCGCGAGCGCCAGTGCCGCTGCCACCAGCGCGATGTGCCCTGCGTGCAACGCACCCATGGTGGGCACCAGGGCAACAGTTTGCCCGCTCGCCCGCCATTGCGCCACCTGGGCTCTCAAGTCGCTGATCGTCCGGACGGTCTGCAAGCGGATACCCTCTGTCCTGCCGAGGTGGCGAATGTGCCCCCTCTCTGCGCGCGAAGTGAGGCCGCCGGATCGCGATCGTCAAGAGGATGGAGGGCCGCTCCATCGATCGGCATGCCCGGGCGCCGTTGCAGAACCCACAGCCGAGAGCCATCTCCACAGTGCAAAGCCCCGGAGAATCAGGTGTGCTCTCGGCGAGAAGAGGGGACCCAATGGTTGCGTTGAGACAATCCGAGGCCGCCGACGCGGCCGAGGTTCCGCCGCGCGACGAAATCGCAGCTCACCACCTCACCGACGAGACGCGCCTCGTCGGCGGCCTGATCGAGCGCGCCGTCTTTACCGGAGACGAGCGCCGCCGCGCGTCCGAGCTTGCCCGGTCCCTCGTCGAAGCCGCCCGCGACGGCCGCGCAAATCATGGCGGCATCGACGCGTTCATGCGCGAGTATGGCCTGTCGAGCGAGGAGGGCGTCATTCTGATGTGCCTCGCGGAGGCGCTTTTGCGCATCCCCGACGCCGACACGGCCGACCGCTTTATCGCCGAGAAAATCGCAGGCGGTCATTGGGAGCGCCACCGCGGCCATTCCGAAAGCCTGCTCGTCAATGCCTCCACCTGGGGGCTCATGCTCACGGGCCGCCTCGTCAAGCTTGGCGACACGCAGGGCGCGAACCCGTGGGAAGCGTTGAAGCGCCTCGTCGCGCGCTCAGGCGAGCCGTTCATTCGCCAAGCTGTGCGACAGGCGGTGAAGCTCTTGGGCGATCAGTTCGTCCTCGGCCGCTCGATCCACGACGCGATCAGCCGTTCGGCGCCGTATGAGGCGCGCGGTTTCCGCTTCTCCTACGACATGCTGGGCGAAGCGGCGAAAACGGCAAGGGACGCCGAGCGCTACTTCGACCGCTATATGACGGCCATCGAGGCGGTGGGCGAGGCGGCCGGCCCCAATCCGCTCTCGCATCCCGATGCGCTGCTGGCCAGGCCCGGTCTTTCCGTAAAGCTGTCCGCCCTTCACGAGCGCTACGAGCCCGGCAAGGAAGCTCGCCTCGCAGACGAGCTTTATCCGCGCCTCATCGCGCTTCTGAAAGCGGCCGAATCGCACGGTCTCGCGATCACGCTCGACGCCGAGGAGCAGGATCGCCTCGAGGTCATGCTCGACCTGTTCCATCGCGCCTATCTCGATCCGGCTCTCTCTCGATGGACGGGGCTAGGCATCGCGGTCCAGGCCTATGGCAAACGCGCCATTCCCGTCATTCGCTGGCTGCGCCGCCTTGCGGACATCGGTGGCAAACGCATCCCGCTTCGTCTCGTGAAGGGCGCCTATTGGGACAGCGAGATTAAATGGGCGCAGGAGCGCGGCCTCGCCGATTACCCGGTGCTGACGCGCAAACTCCACACGGACGTCTCGTATCTCGCGTGTATGCGCTTGGTGCTGTCCGATCCGAAGTCCTTCTACCCGCAGTTCGCGACCCACAACGCCCACACCATCGCATCGGCCATCGTCGCCGCAAACGAAACGCCGTTCGAGTTCCAACGCCTGCATGGCATGGGCGAGGCGATCTACGAGGAAGTGTCGGCCCCCGGAAAGCTCATTCACCCGTGCCGCATCTACGCGCCGGTGGGAGAGCATGAGGATTTGCTGTCCTACCTCGTGCGCCGCCTTTTGGAGAACGGCGCAAACACGTCGTTCGTGAACCGCTTGGCCGACGACGAAGCGCCTATCGCGCAGATCGTGCGCGATCCGGTCGAAACGGCCGAGCGCGAGCGTGCAGGGCCCACGTCCGTTAAGCCGCTCGTCCGCCCACGCGACATCTTCTGGCCCGAGCGGAAGAACTCCGCAGGCGTGGCCCTGACGGACCGCACGGCGCGCGCTGGGCTCGTGGCGGATATGGAGCACGCGCTCTCGGCGTCGTTCGATGCCGGTCCGATCGTCGACGGCCTGGAATCCGTCGGTGGCCCCCAGGCGGCACTGCTCACATGCCCGCACGACCGCCGCGAACGCTTGGGAAGCGTGCGCATCGCGACCCCGCGTGAGGTGGAAGCCGCGATTGCGAGCGCTGAGCGCGCGGCTCACGCCTGGGATCGGCAAGGCGGCCCCGCCCGCGCCCGCATCCTCGATTATGCGGCCGACCTCGTGGAGCGCGATCGCGCCCGCCTGATGGCGGTACTCGTGCGTGAAGCCGGCAAGACGCTTCCCGCAGCCCTCGCAGAAGTGCGCGAGAGCGTCGATCTTCTTCGCTATTACGCGGTGGAGGCGCGCCGCCTCATGAGCGCGCCGCTGACCCTCAAGGGCCCCACCGGCGAGACCAACGAGCTTGAGTTGCGCGGGCGCGGTCCCTTCGCCTGCATCGCGCCCTGGAACTTCCCGCTCGCGATTTTCGTCGGCCAGATTGCGGCGGCCCTTGCGGCCGGGAATCCGGTGCTCGCCAAGCCCGCCGAACAGTCGCCGATCACAGCCATGCTCGCGGTGCAATTGCTCCACTCGGCCGGCGTGCCGAAGGACGTGCTGCATCTGTTGACGGGCACCGGCGCGGTCGGCGCGGCGCTCGTCAAGTCTCCGAAGGTCAAGGGCGTGGCCTTCACCGGCGGCAACGATGCGGCCTGGGCCATTCAAAAAGCGCTCGCAGACCGCAAGTCCGAGATCGTGCCGTTGATTGCGGAGACCGGTGGCCTCAACGCGATGATCGCGGACAGCAGCGCGCTGCCGGAGCAGGTTGTTCGCGACGCGGTGCGCTCGGCCTTCGATAGCGCGGGCCAGCGGTGCTCGGCCCTGCGCGTCCTGTTCGTCCAGGAGGAAATCGCCTCCCACACGATCCGCATGTTGACGGGTGCCACCGAGGCGCTCGATGTCGGCGATCCGTTCGACTACGCCACCGACGTCGGCCCCGTGATCGACGAGGCGGCCCAGGACGCGCTCGAAGCCCACAAAGTCCGCATGCAGCGGGAGGGCCGGGAGCTGATCGATGTGCGCCTGCCGAACCATTGCCGCGCAGGAACCTACGTCACGCCCGCCGTCTACGAGATGGACCGTATGAGCGTGCTCGACCGCGAGGTGTTCGGGCCTATCCTCCACGTGGTGCGCTTTGCCGGCGGCCATCTCCCGAAGGTGATCGAGGAGATCAACGCCACCGGCTACGGCCTGACCCTTGGTCTCCACAGCCGTATCGAGAGCACGGCGAAATTTGTGGCCGAGCGCGCACGCGTCGGCAATCTCTACGTTAACCGAAATCAGATCGGTGCCGTGCCGGGCGTGCAGCCGTTCGGCGGCGAAGGCTTGTCGGGCACAGGCCCCAAGGCAGGCGGCCCGAACTATCTCGCGCGCTTCGCGACCGAGCGCGTCCGCTCGACCGACGTGACCGCGACCGGCGGCAACGTCGGCCTCCTGACCGACAACGCCGAAGGCGATGCCTAAAGCGTCCAAGCATTGCCGCCGGGCCTGATCCTCGCCATGTTAGGGCAGAGAAAACCCTGACGGAGCGCGGATGGCCCGAGAGACGAAAACGCCCGACAAAGTGGGCGACAAGATCGCGACCGATCAGACATCGGGCCGCGCCCCGGCACCCGCGCCGGTTGCGTCTTCGAAAAGTGATGTGGCGGACTTCATTGCCAAGGTGAAGGCAATGGCACCCGCCCAAACCACGGGGCGTCGCGGACGCCTCCTCTTCGCCATGGACGCCACCATGAGCCGCGCACCCACCTGGGACATGGCGCTGGCACTCCAGTCCGAGATGTTCCAGGCGGTGAAGGAGATCGGCTCGCTCGAAGTGCAGCTCATGTACTTCCGCGGCGCGGGCGAAGCACGCGCCTCGAAATGGGTGACGAACGCTGATGCGCTCGCACGCCTCATGCGCCAGGTCGCCTGCCACGGCGGCTATACGCAGATCGGCAAGGTGCTCACCCACGCCCGGCGGGAATCGGAAAAGGCGAAGATCGGCGCACTCGTCTATGTCGGTGACGCCGTGGAGGAGCCGATCGACGAGCTGGCCGGGCGTGCAGGTGAACTCGCGCTTCTCGGCGTACCGGCCTTCATGTTCCAGGAAGGCCACGATGAGAACGCGGCGCGCGCCTTTGCGGAGATCGCGCGCCTCACGAAGGGCGCCCATTGTCGTTTCGGCGCCGGCTCGGCCGCTGAGCTGCGCGAACTCTTGAAGGCGGTCGCCGTCTACGCGGCAGGGGGCGAGAAGGCGCTCGATGCGCTGCTCGCCAAGCCGGGCGGCGCGGGCGCGCGTCGCCTCCTTGGACAAATGCGCCGTTGACGGTCATGATCCGCCCGACCTGACTTGCGTCGTCGTCCAGCCAGTTTCCCGATGGACGCACAGCGACGCCCCGACATGAGAGTTTCATGACGTTCCTACTGCTCGGCCTTGCGGCACTCGTCGTGGTGCTTCTTTCGATCTCGGGGTTCACGCGCGCCAATCCCGCCGTTCTCGCCCGCCAGATCAAGCTCGCGGGCGGCGCGTTGGCGCTCGCTGCCGCGGCTGTCCTCTTGCTCCGAGGAGCAGCAGGTCCGGCAAGCCTGCTCGGCATGTTGGGCGCCTGGCTGCTTGGCTGGGGCGGCGGTGTCATCGGCCCCTCCGGTCCCACGCGGAAATCGCCTGGCCAAAGCTCCGAAGTCCGCACCGAGTATCTCGCCATGGAGCTGGACCACGACAGCGGTGCCATGAGCGGACGCGTGCTGAAGGGCATGTTCGCCGGCCGCGATCTGGAAAGCCTGAAGCCGGCCGAGGTCGCGCTGCTCTGGCAGGACTGCCGGATGGCCGATCCGCAGTCGGCCCAGCTCCTCGAAGCCTATCTCGACCGAATCCATCCGACCTGGCGAGAGGACGTCCAACGCGGGGAGCGTGAGATGCGCGGCGGAGACGGGCGTATGACGCCTGATGAAGCCTACGATATTCTTGGGCTGTCGCCGGGTGCGACCGAAGAGGATGTCCGCCGGTCCCATCGCGAGCTGATGCTCAAGCTCCATCCCGACCGTGGCGGCTCCACGTATCTCGCCGCGCAGGTGAATGAAGCGAAAGATGTGCTGCTGGATCGCCTGTAGGCGAATGAGCGCGAGACCTAGCTATTCCGCGCGCATCACGAGACAGTCGATGGCCATGCGGCGCAGTTCGAGACACGTCGAGGTCGCGCTCCGCTCGTCGAAATTCACGAACCGCGCGCGGAAGATCTGCTGGTCCGCCGTCTGCACGGGGATGGTGGCCCCGCCATAGCCGCTGAGGAGATTGCCCGTCCGTCCGCGCACCTGTTCGATCCGTCGTTGAGCTTCCTCGGCGCTGACGTACGCTCCGATCTGCACATCGAAGCCCCCGGCAGCCGGTCCGCGCGCGGCAAACTGCTGATTAGGGAGCGCGGCCACTTCCATGCCGAGCTGACGCGCCTGCGAATCGAGGGTGGACGGTGGCCGAGCCACGTCTTGAGCCACCTGTTGCGGTTGCGCGCGACGGGGCTGAGGCGCTCCCTCGACAAGTGAATTGCGGATCAAGCCCGCGATGTCCCGCGCATTTGGAGAGGCAGCAGCGTGCGCGACCGGCGGTGGCGCCGGCCGTTCGGCGTGCGCCGTGACGGTCGTCTCCGACATCGCTTCGCGCAACGCGAAGAGATCGAACTCTGGCGCGCCGTGATAGCCGTCAGGGCTTTGGTCGTGTGCGTCGCCCTGTTCAAGAACCTGCGCGATCTGGTCGGCTTGCGGTCGCGGCGCCCGAGCGGGTGGAGGCGGTGCTTGCTTCGGAGGCGCTTTCGCAGCGGCTTTCACCGGCGGCGGTGTAGCGCGGGCAGGCGGAGGCGCGGGGCGCGATTCCGTGGCCCACGCCATCTCGACCTGTTGAGGCGCGGCGGGCTGCGGTGCTGGGCGCTTACGGGCGATCAGCGGTTGCGACGCCTTTCGGGTGCGCTGCGTTGAAGCCCGTTCGAGCGCGCGGAACAAAAGGCCCTGCATGTGCGCATTGCGCGCCGCGGCCGTCTGCCCGCCGAACACGACGCCCACGATATGTTTGTTCCCCGTACGCACCGAAGACACGAGGTTGAAGCCCGATGCGCGGATATAGCCGGTTTTCATGCCATCCATGCCGGGGAAGGAGCGCATCAGCGTGTTGTGCGAGCGCCAGGTCTTGTCGCCGAACGAGAATGTGGATGTCGAGAAGTAGTGATAATGCTTCGGGAAGTCGTCCTGAATCCGCAACGCGAGCGTCAGCATGTCTCGCGCAGTCGTGATCTGGCGCGGTTCGGGCAAGCCGGACGCGTTGTGGAAGACAGTCGAGCTCATGCCGATCTGACGCGCGCGTTGCGTCATCGCGCGCGCGAACGCAGGCTCGCTTCCGCCGATGTGCTCGGCCACCGCCACCGCAACGTCGTTGGCAGAGCGTACGACCAGCGCCTTGACGGCGTCCGCGACCGAGATCGTGTCGCCGGGCTTGAGATCGAGTTTCGATGGCGGTGCAGCGGCAGCGCGCGCACTGGCCGTAATTCTGGACGAGAAGCTGAGACGGCCCTGCTCGATCTCGCTGAAGACCATGTAGAGCGTCATGACTTTCGTGAGCGAGGCCGGAAAGCGGAGTTCGTCGGCCGCATCGTCGTGCAACACGGCGCCCGTGTTGCCGTCGATAATCATCGCCGACTGCTTGGGCGGCGGAGCCTTCTTGGCGGGCTGCTTTTTTGCTTGCTTGGCTTTTTTGGTGGGCGCCTGTTTGGAGGCCGCAGCTTGCTGAGCATGCGCCGTATTGACAGCGGGCAGCGCAAAAAGCACGGCCACCGTCAGGGCGATCACCCAACGTGTTACGACATCCGCCAAGGAGCCCCCCTTCGTTCGCGCTCGTCGTCGAAAAGCCGGAACCGGATGCCGGCCTGGCCCTGTCCCGCCAGCTCCCGCGCCGTAAACCATAGCTGAACCGCGCTGTAATGCCTACGCTTCTGGGCCACTTTGGGGCCGCGGTGCCATCTGAAGGGGCGCCGGGGTACCCTCTTGTGGGCAACCTAGCCTCCGGGTCCTGCGATTGCGTTAACGAATGGCTGACGACAAACTATGCTGCGGCGCAATAATGCGCTTGAAAAAATGCTGCAGTGCGCCTAAGTTTCGCTCAGGCATTTCGGTGCCAGACCAGTGCGGGTCCATCTTTCGATCAAGCAGCAGGCATCCCAATGATCAACAATTTCCAGGAATTTCAGAAGCTCGGCCAGACCAACGTCGACACCGCGGTGAAGTTGCTCGGCGATTGGAGCAAGGGTTGGCAGGCCATCGCCGCCGAATTCAACGACTATTCGAAGCGCGCCTTCGAAGATGGCACGGCAACTTTCGAGAAGCTGCTGTCCGCCAAGTCGGTCGAGCAGGCATTCGAGATCCAGTCCAGCTACGCCAAGCGTGCCTACGAGGACTACGTCCATCAGCTGAATAAGGTCGGAGCGCTCTACTCCGATCTTGCGAAGGACGCATATAAGCCCGTCGAGAAGGCCTTCCAGAACGTGGGCAGATAGCCGCATGGTGCCGGGGGCGCCGCACAGATGCACGAGGGAAGGAAGGCCCGTGGCGAAAGCCCGGGCCTTTTTCGTTCACCCTTTTATCGGGCCCCTTTTTCTCGGGCTAAGAAACCCCACTTAACATTTGCCCGAATGGTCTGATCAACTCGCACTGCCTCCGCTCCGGACGGCTGCGCCGTCCAAAAGGTGGGCATTGCTGGCGCAAGCCAGGTGCGTAACAGTAGAGGGGAGTGGCGCCGCTTCGGCGGCGCGGACGTGATTGACGACGGGCATGATGACACGACAATTGAGATTTGCGGCGCTTGCGTCTGCCGGGCCTGAAATGGCGGGCAAGAACGGCGCCGGACGGGACCAGGGCGGTGACGAGGGCAAAACGGGCCTCGTGACGAAGACGCGCCCTAAGACGAAGAAGCCCTCCCTCTACAAGGTGCTTCTGCTCAACGACGATTACACACCGATGGAATTCGTGGTTCTCGTGCTGGAGAAGTATTTCAGCAAGGGCCGCGAGGAGGCGACCCGCATCATGCTGCA
>ERZ869909.2910-NODE-2910-length-10530-cov-2.718741_pt1 | contig 10530 bp, 6 predicted proteins | sample MGYA00520892_ERZ869909 | MGnify/ENA primary metagenome ERZ869909 (study PRJEB32215, sample SAMEA104723947) | bioreactor metagenome | biome: bioreactor; feature: anaerobic bioreactor; material: water | place: China | collected 2015-03-12 ... | reverse complement strand
GGACTAAAAATCACCACGTAAAGTGCCAGCTCCTTAGCGATGGTATGATTGATTCTGTTATCCGGACGATACTCGGGGAAAAATAGATCCAGCACACCGGGGGTATAGTCAAACGGTCCGCCAAGTAATCGAGTGAACGGCAGATAGGTAACGTGGTTCGGTGGATTTCCTCCGTCATCTCCCCAGGCATTATATTCCTGCCCCCTGGCCACTTCACGGGTCATTAGATTAGGCCAGGTTCGACGTAGTCCGGTATCCTTCAGTCCTTCGTGCACATTTAACGAAATTCCATATCTGGCTGCGAGTTCAACCACACGCTGATGATGTTCGACCATGAACTGACCATGGTGCCACTCTTTCATCTCATTTCCATCTTCATCATACCAGGTGATCTGACGTCCATGACCAACATATCCAGTTTTGACCGCTGTAACACCAAGTTCGGCATATTGAGCGAAACTGGCTTCCATCTGATTTTCATAATGTAGCACACTGGCCGAATTTTCGTGGTGACCCATGACCCTGACTCCCCGTTCAGCTGCGTATTTGGTCACCTCTCTTAAGTCAAATCCGGAGGCGGACTCAACAAAATCGAACACCTTCCCTTCAGCATACCAGTCCTCGTCCCACCCAACATTCCAGCCTTCGATAAGAACGTGTGGGAATCCGTATTTAGAAGCAAAATCGATATACCGCTTCGCATTTTCTGTGGTTGCTCCGTGCTTGGGACCGATACCCCAAGTTGACTTATCAAGGTGCATTTCCCACCAGATACCAATATATTTGGCTGGCTCTATCCAGGAAGTGTCCTCCAATTGATTCGGTTCATTCAAATTTAGAATGAGATATGAAGTGATCAACCCACCGGGCGTATCAGATAGCTGAATCGTCCGCCATGGAGAATTCATTGGCGTAGGAGTCCTGACCAGTACGCCATCTGCCCAAGGCATAAGATTTGATTTTAGCACATTATGGTCTCTACCTTCAAGCGTCATCGTGGAGTACTTTGTTAGGGCAGCTTCATGGATGCTGATGTAGAGCCCGTCTGAAGTGCGCATAGTCAACGGTGTATGGACGGTATCGATATCTGAAATCCGGGCCTCAGTAGTTAAATATTCAAATCGATTCCATTGATAGGCATCAATAAACCATGCGTCATGATTGTCGGTAAGTTTAAACTCGGTAAGTTCATCCATGATCTCGACAAAATCTACTCCGTGTTGTTCCGGAATCACATAACGGAATGCGACACCGTCATCATAAGCTCGAAAATACAGAATTAACTGCCTCCCATCGGGTTTCAATTCGGAAAGATCGATTTTGAGTTCGCGGAAATGATTGCGGATAAATTGCTTCTCACCCCAGACCTGTTCCCAAGTTTCGTCATAATCACGTATTGAGTTATTTAAAATTTTAAAACCATCCTTGAGCGCAGGGATATTTCGGAATTCAAACCCTAAGCGGGAATCGACAATCACTTCACGACCCAGACGACTCACAGAGTAATGTGGAGTGCCGTCAATCAGCTGAAATGTGATTTCATTCACTGATCCCGGTGACATGACTTGAACAGATTGAGCGATAGATAGTGACGCTGCAGATGTTATAAAATAGGATACCCATAACAGGGTTAACATTTTTTTCATGAAAGATAGATTTCGGTACATAAAAATCATAGACTGACATCCATCTGGTTGAGCAAGTAAGTCAGTTATGGAAGATGATCAAACCCATATGATCTCAAATCCACCATCTATTCTGCCGGTCCCTTTGGATACATATCCGTATTAGTACAAAGGGAAGAACATCTCAGTTTTCTACTAACAAATTGTAGTTGTAAGTAATTTTAACACAAATATTTCGAAAAGAACAGCAAAACGAAAGAATGTTGATTTGTTGATAAAGTGGGGAAAAGGAATTTCACTTAAACCGAAGTGTACAAATATCAGAATAGACCGTAAGTGTAGTGGAACAAGCTAATTTATAGTACTAATAGTACCATTTGATTGACCAGAATGTATTGCGTGCTTTGGTCGCTAATCGTAACTATGTGCCACCTACGTCATCCATCATCCGGCACGTTGGCGTAGCTATCGTTTGAAAAAAATGTAGTCCGTCGGTACTGGGTTCAGGCCGGAAGCACGGAAGTCCATAGCGATTTGTCCGCGGTGATACGTCGCGTGATTGATCACATGAAACAGAATGTCGCCCACGCTATTCTCGAAGGTGTCCCCACGCGAATTCGTGTATGTGATGGAAGTTGACAAGTCGGCTGAAGTAAGCAAATCGAACGTTCGGGAGTGATTATCGCGATCGAGATCAATCAGATCGGACAATGGACGAACCGTCCAAACCCCCGTCGTAGGACGTTGCTGAATCCTCGCCATCCAAATCTGATGAGCGTTCACAATATGATTCAACAAAGAGATCGACTTCTCCGAAACAACATCCAAATTCTGACCAAACGCCTCAAAAAGCGCCTTATTCATTGCTTGGTTGTATTCAAAAAGATCTTTAAGCATGTGTAGAATATAAGTTGTTCTTACATAATTCACTTAATCTAGGTCAATGCGTTCAATCAGTTTTTGTCCCAAGGAGTAATGGATAACTCCATCATGTTGCAGCCTTCCTAGTATTATAGCGGGAGGAGTACTGTATTTACAGTTAATGCTACAATCACTTTCGTTCCTACATGTGTGAAAGCCATGAGCGGCGAGCGATAGAGCAATCTATTACTCTATTTAAAATACGCGGCTATTTAGGGATTAGCACGCATAATTTAGTATATCGACGAATGGTTGCTGGGATGGATTTGTGATAGTACAAAGGATTTCCAGTGCAGCTTTCGAAGTCGAAATAATTGAACTCTAAAGTACTATTTTTATTGGTATGTTCGTTATTATTATATATATTTGCATATCTGATTGACCACGTGTCAAAACAGTTACGAAGGCGTCGCGATGAATAATCGGGCGCCTTCAGCTTTTTAAACTTTGCTCATATTCTCTCTGTTTCTTCCTTCTCTCATGATCATACTTTATTACAAATGCGGTCCACGGTATTAAATACCCTTTCCTTTTGTTCAAAACTATGAAGTAATCAGGCTCATCTTCAAGTTCTAACCATATACAAATTCGAGTCTCTCCTTTTCTTTTTTGTTACCAAACTTTTAGGGCCCAAGAATCACAGTTCTCAATTGTAGGCTTGGCCCATGGTATTCTTTCACATCTACTGATATCAGCGATTCGATCAGTTTCTATGCTCCCCGATGTTGTGAAATGATAGAATGTATACTCTTTATCATCGATCAAGGGATGTCGTTTTAATCCTAACTTTACTCCTCTAAACTCTACAGAAGAGTAGATGAAATCGTTACGAAAAACTTCATAGACGGCATCAAAATATGAATTCCAGTCTCCTCCAAAATCGCTTAACTCAATTAAATCTGGTAAATCTATATCACACATTAGTGACTGTATTGGGTCGCCATTTAAAAATATTGAACTTGCTTTCTTTCAGCAGAGTTGAACTGTTAAGACTATAATGACTTCTTTCTTTGATTCTCTTGACAAGTTCGAGTTTAGCTTGATTAGTATTTAAACTTCGTGAATTGTATGATACTGCACCAGTGATCAAATCTGCTAATTGCATTGTAATGAGTTCTGAAGAGTCGGCTTGTTGAACTTTTTTTATAACTTCTCTAGAGTAGTCATAATGATTGATGCGTAAAACAGATTCAAGTTTTTTGACTTTCTCCCAGCCTCGGGTATCCTTTTTGTCCAAATAAATTTCATATGAACTTTCTGGATCCATTATTACTTTTAACAAATCAAAGTACATTTTGTAGTAAAAATCATCATGATCTTGGTTGAATCTCTCATGATCCAGCTTTGACTTATCTGGAACTATCAATACCCTAAAGTGTAAATCATCATCATCAAAAAAGTAGTCAATTAGCTCTCTGTAGAAGTCAATTTTACCTATGGAAACTTTGTGCCACTTTATTTCAAACTTTGATGGAAGATTGTATTTAATCCTAATTTCCTTGAGCCTTTGAAAGATTTCATTCTTTTTATTTTTGGGTAGCCAAAGTGCACCAAAAACCATAACAGGAATTCCATCATTCTGAAGGTGACAACTCTCGTCACAATAAATATTATATATTGTTCGGTTCATAAATGCTTATTGTGAGTGGGTAGTAAATAATCGCGAAAAACTTTGTTCCATATCATCATAATAAAGTATTATTAATAGAAAATACCAACCACTTTCGTTCCTAAATGTGTGTAAGCCGTGAGCGGTATTACTTCCGCGATGAAATCGCCCCACCGCGAAGCCACAACGCGGCGAAGCAGCACCACCAGTAACGCAGTTACCCAAACGGGTGCAAAGTGCCCAAATATGATTGGTATTTGGTTTACCCCCACCCTTGCAATTCACCCAAATCTGACTAAATTCAGTTATGAATTTCTTTGTCGCAAATACAGACTTCGAGTGGTATACCTTTCTGCTGAATCAGTCGGAAGTGGATGAGGTCAATTTTTGGCGTCCACACGGGAATACCAAGTTCAGCTATTTGAGTGAGGGAGAGCTGTTCTTTTTCAAGTTGAAAAAAGAGCACGGAAATAAGATAGTCGGATTTGGTCAATTTCTGATGTATCAACCCATGAGTGTCATTGATGCCTGGGAGACATTTGGGACAAAGAATGGAGCTGCATCTGACAAGAAAATACTTCATCGGATCAGTTACTATTCCCGAAAGAATTCCGGAATTGCCGCCAACTGGAACTATGAAATTGGATGCATCATAATCACGAATCCAGTCTTTTTCCCCAGGGAATACTGGGTTGATGCTCCTGAAGATTGGAAAGACCCGATTGTAGTAGGCAAGGGATATTCGATGCAGGATGCAGTAGGAAAGCGAATCTACAAAGATTGCATGCAAACGGCTGAGCTGCTTCGAATGCCCCTTATTGAAGATCTTTTTGGAGTTCCTGCGATATCTGAACAACCTGAAAAGTATGGCGAGCCGGTATTAACTCGTCCACGACTTGGACAAGGCGGATTCCGGATGAAAATCAAGTCCATCTACGGTAAATGCGCGGTATCCGGCGAACACTCCATACCCGTACTAGAAGCAGCCCATATACGTCCGTACGCAGAATCCGGAAACCATGACATTCAAAACGGAATCCTTTTGCGATCCGACATCCACAAACTCTACGACCGAGGCTACGTCACCGTAGATCCCGACTACACCTTCAAAGTCAGCGATCGACTCAAACAAGAATTCAACAACGGAAAAGCCTACTACCAACTCGAAAACCGCCGCATTTGGCTCCCCTCCGACCCATCCCAATGGCCCTCACGAGAGAATCTTGAGTATCATCGGGAAGTGTTGTTTAAGGGATGATGTCGATTAAAATCTGAAGTTCATGATTCGTGAATTAATTACGCTCATAGAGTTCCTGAATCACATTGAATGTTCGCTGGATCATTTCGAATGCCAAAGCCTGTGTTGCAGTATAATTACCATGGACAAGGTCGTTACCTAATATTCTCACATGGTTCAAAGTATCTTGCAAATCATTAAACTTAGGAAGTGAAGAAATAATCTCGATTCTATCGTTAAGTGTTGGGGTAAAGTTTTCAGGTCTCGAGATCATTTTATCAGACCTTTCTAAGTATTCATAGACTTTTGAAAAATTGGTTGATTCAGGTATGTGAAGTTTATTTTTTTTGTAAATGTCCTTAACTGTTATTTCGAGTAAAGTTCTGCATAATGCACATGCTGCAGTACTCTGCTGAAATGCATAACAAGACCGAATTTCTATGGCAAAACGATTCATCTCACGCGGATATCTATCAGTTTTTAAGAACAAAAACTGAATACTCAATAGATTGTCAATAAATTCATTTGGTCCAAACCAGCTGTATAAATATTCGTCAACAAGTGTGTCATAATCTTGAAACGTAAAATTCATTTGCAAGTCACTTTTTAGAGCTTCTAATAGCTCTCTTGCTGGTCCATGAAAATTACTTGCATCTGGAATATTCGGATCATCAATAGTTGTAAGTTTTTTAAGTGCAGTTCTAACCTCTGACAAATATGTCGTATTTGACTTATGAATGGAGCTCGAAATCAGTTGAAAAAGCAACTCCTTTTTCAACTCCCGATATCTTTGCGCCAATAAATGATCATAGAATTGATCACTAACCAGTTTCCCGATGATTTCATTAAATATTTTCTTAAGCTCATCAAGCTTTCTGTTGAAGTGAAAAATGTCTAGTTCCATAACTTATACTGTATTCGGTACAATTGTGTAAGAGATTCATACAATACTAAGCAACAATGAAGGCGTAACCAAAATTAAGCCATAAAAAATGTGACAATTAGTGTCAATGAAATAGTTTAGGAATTGCTTTCTTCCCTAAATAACCATCACAAAAATGTTGCATTGAGATATCATTTACCTACTTTCAATTTTAAAAAACACCGTCAAACTATCATTTTTCATAAATAATCATTGAGTTTTGAAAATTGACTGATTGACTACATTAACTTACATTGGCACAAGAGAGACTGGATTATAAATCGGCACTAGTCAGAGATGTATGTTTAATGTAAATGACCGGGTTGAGTGGATCAATGATCCATCAAAGACAGCTATTGTTAATAGTGTTCTGGGTTCGCCACCGAATCAAATGTTGAATGTAACTTTCATTGAAGGTGGCAAGGGGACAATACTTTGTAATCCTGATGATGTTCGTTTGATCTCTATATCAAATGATCCGTGGTCAAATCTGGCTAACGGTCGATTCTATACCTATGATGATTTCGTTTTGAATACGATTCTGCATAAGATTCAGAACACGGTGGACAACACGATTTCTTCACTGAAGGCTTCAAAGACTCTATTTAAGCCTCATCAATTCATCCCTCTGATAAAATTACTGAATTACCAGCAAAAGAGACTTTTAATTGCTGATGAGGTTGGTCTTGGTAAGACGATTGAAGCCGGACACATTCTACTTGAACTTTTTGCACGTGGACTGATATCGAAGGTACTTGTTATTTGCACCAAGACTCTGATTCCCAAGTGGCAACAAGAAATGAGGGAAAAGTTTGGATTCCCATTCGAAGAGGTGGATACCGGACAGTTTTTAAAGAAATTTGATCAGAAGATTCCACCGGAAGAATTTTTTGGTGTCATCAATTACGATAAGTTTTCAGCAAATCAAAAACTGCGGGAATTCACAAAGAAGAACCACACAAAGTTTGATCTGATAATTTGCGACGAAGTTCAGTCCATTCGGAATCGTGAGACCAAACGTTATAAAGCGATCGAACCACTTATATCCAACGCTGCTCATGTGGTTTTTCTCTCTGCAACTCCAATTAACAACAAGATTGAGGACCTTTATAACCTTCTAAGACTTCTGGATCCGATTCGCTATTTCAACAACAATAACTTTGAGAACGACAACCAGATCAATCGTCCGTTTATTAAGGCGTTGAACGAGTTGTCAAATGGTTATGATATGAAATTGGTCGCACAGGAACTCTTGAATGCCGAAGTCACTAGAAAACTAAGCTATGGTGACATCAGCAGGTCTAAGACGATCCAGTTACGTGATCTACTTCAAGATGACCCTCTTTTCAGTAGGGTTATTCAGCGATTGACGAATGGTGACAACAGTTTTGACAGCAGAGTACTTGCTCAACGTGATCTAACCGAGCTAAATTCGATTAATTATCTATTCACCAGGACCAAAAAGCGTGATGTTGAGGGAATAAGCGCTATCCGTCAGCCGCATAAATGTTTAGTTAAGCTGTCAACCGAAGAAAAAGAAATATTTGATCGAGAAGTAGATGAACTTCATGAGCAGTATGTAAATAATATCCAAGAAGGGAAACAGCGCCAAAGTGGAATGTTACCGGTTCTCACAATGTCGCGTATGATGGCAAGTTGTCTGCCAGCATATCTGAAAAGAAAGAATAAATACATTCCCGATTTTGATGCAAAGTACTTTGAGTTTAGTAAAGTAGTTAACGAAATCGTTGAGAAAAGTAAGAAAAAGGTCATTGTATTTGCAGAATTTAAAGATACGCTGAAGTATTTGGCTTTCAGATTGAAGGAAGAAGGTAAATCAGTCGCCTTGATTACTGGAGAGAATCCGGATGAGAGGAAATCTCTGCTTGAGAGGTTTCAATCTGATGGAAGCCTGAATATCCTGCTAGCATCCAGGGTCGGAACCGAAGGTATTGACTTGCAATTCTGTGATGCACTGATCAATTATGATCTACCTTGGAATCCGATGGTATTGGAGCAGCGAATAGGTCGTATCGATAGAATTGGACAAAACTCTCCGCTGATTCACATCTATAACATGGTTGTGCACGGATCCATCGAGCAGGAAGTTTACGACCGACTATTGATGAAAATTCGGATATTCGAGGAGAGTATCGGTGTTTTGGAAGCCATTTTGTCCAGTGATGAACTGGATACCAATGTTTTTGAAAACTTAGAATTGGAATTGTACACGCAGCGTTTGACGGAGGAGCAAAAGCAACAGAAGCTGGACCAACTTGCAATTTCATTGATCAACCAGCGGGAGGATATCAAGAAAATCGAATCTGAACTGACCGATGCCATGGTTCAAGACCACTATTTTAGGGATGAAATCAACAAAATCGTAAGGAATGAGCGCTATGTTACGCCTTCCAACCTTGTGAATTATGTCGAGGGACTGATTCGTCTGGAGTTTCGGGAAATTAATATTATTTCGAAATCACATAACAGTCTAGTTCTAAAGCTAAATTCACATGCCGTGACTCGGGTGAAGGATTATTTGGTTGAAATAATACGGTCATCGCCAACTCACCAGCGAACACAATTGCAATTGATGTACCATGAGTTTGTGGTATTGCTAAACAAGGATAGTGAGCTTCACTTGTGTTTTGACAATGAAGCAGCTTTCAATGATAAGAAACTGCATTATGTTAGCCCATACCACCCATTGATATACGCAGCAACACGTGTTTTCGAATCTAAGTCAATCAATAACCACAATGCTTACAAGTTTACAATTGATCGTAGTGAAACTACTGGTATTACTATTGATCCGGGGCTTTATCTTTTAACGATTGGTGAGATTGAGATCAAGAAAAAGTGGCTTGGTTTAACGCGAACTCAAAGACTTTTAAATCCTTTTGTAGCGGATTTAAATCATGAAGAAATCCGAATGTTGGGCCCTGAATACTCGGAAGAGCTATATAAGTATTGTCAATCAAATCAACATCACGGGTCATTCACTGATGAAATTCCATCTGAAGCGGTTGATGTAATCCGATACGAAGCAGCTTTGTCTTTGGAGGCAGCCCGTAAAGAAATTAATACGGAAGAAACATTACGTTTGGATTCCGCTAAAATTAGATTCACTCAACAGTTTGAAGGATTCTATGATTGGCAAATCCAAGTTAGAAAAGAGACCCTAGCTAGAGGAGCTGGTATTGAAGCTATTTTAAGAAAAGAAATCGATGACTTAGAAAGTGAATTTGATAGAAAAATGAAAGGCTTAGAAGATTCATCGATAACAACATCAATTAGAGAGTTACTTGTTGTCGCAGTGGAGGTCAAATGAATGACAAGAGAATAACAATATCAGTTGGGCTGGATTTCGGTACCTACCAAACAAAAGCATGTATCAGATTTAAACGAACACCTAATTCTCCCCCGGAATATCATTTTGTTCCATTGGATACAGATGCACAGGGACTAGACTCACTATTTTTACCATCTGTAATATCTGAAGCCGAGAAAAACCGATTTGAATTTGGAGTACCTGGTAGAAAAGCAAGCAGGTCATATAGTTTTTTTAAAATCGCATCGGCAGACGATGAAGAATTCAGAATGGACCTTGGGTTAACTAAAGCAAAATACGATCCGGAGAGGTTCGATCCACATACCCCCGAATTTCTGGCTGTAGTCTATGTGGCCTATGTTATTACCAGAATCAAAACATTTGTCAAAGATGAATTATTTAAACAGAAAATTGACTCACAAAAGAAGGGTTCTTTCCTGGATAGATTTCGAAAGCAAGAGTCGGCCGAAGTAGATTTTGATTGGGTAATTCAAATGGGGGTTCCAACCGAGTATAGAGAAAGACAAAACGCCTTACGGAAACGAAAATTCCAGCAGATTCTACTCATGGCAAATGAGTTGTCTAAACTAGTTGACGGTCGGTTTGTGATCAACTCAACCATTGAAGAGTTGAAAGAAGCTGTCCAGATGATATTTAATGATATTCTTGATCAGTTGGGACATAATGAAATCAAAGCGGTAGATACGGACAAATGGAATGAGTTATTATCAAAGAATCAGGTATCAGTATTCCCTGAAACAGCCGCCGGGCTGGTTTTCTTAGTCAGGACCGGAAAGCTCACAAAAGACAAATACTACTTAGCTGTAGACATTGGCGGAGGCAGTACGGATGTGTCATTTTTCAAAGTAGAAGCCAACGAGACAT
>ERZ869909.2909-NODE-2909-length-10545-cov-5.685613_pt1 | contig 10545 bp, 13 predicted proteins | sample MGYA00520892_ERZ869909 | MGnify/ENA primary metagenome ERZ869909 (study PRJEB32215, sample SAMEA104723947) | bioreactor metagenome | biome: bioreactor; feature: anaerobic bioreactor; material: water | place: China | collected 2015-03-12 ... | reverse complement strand
CGCCCGAGATGATGATCTTGGCGGAGGTCAGCTCCGGACGGTCGCTCTCCGACAGCTTGTTCTCGACGAAGGAGGACAGGCCCGGATCGGCGGCGGCCGAAACCGTCTCGACCGAAGCCGAGCCACCCTGCCCCGCCGCCTGGAACGAGGCCGTGCGCACGGTGATGACCTTCTTGGCGTCGCTCGCCTGCACGGTCTGGATGGCGTTGCCGGCATAGATCGGCCGCTTGAACGTGTCCGCCGAAACGACCTCGACGATCTCGGACACCTGCGCCACGTCGAGAAGGGCGGCGACGCGCGGCAGCACGTTCTTGCCCATCGTGGTCGCCGGCGCGATCACCGTGTCGTAATTGCCGGCAAGCGAGACGACGAGCGCGGCGGTGGGTTCCGCCAGGCGCTCGGCGAGCTCGTCGGCCTCGGCGAGCAGAACCTTGCGCACGCCGGAAAGCTTGGCGGCCGCGTCGGCGGCGGCCTTCGCGCCCTTGCCGGCGACCAGCACGTCGACGTCGCCGCCGATCTTGGCGGCGGCGCTCAGCGCCTTGGCGGTCTGGTCGGAAAGGGTGGCGTTGTCGTGTTCGGCAACGAGAAGAATGGCCATTGTCGTGATCTCCCTTTTCCGAGCCTTAGAGAACGCCGGCGGACTTGAGGCTGGAGACCAGCTCCGCCACGTCCTTGACCTTGACGCCCGCCTTGCGGCCGCCCGGCTCCTCTGTCTTGAGCACCTTGAGGCGCGGCGAGACGTCGACGCCGTAATCGGCCGCCTGCTTCTCGTCGAGCGGCTTCTTCTTCGCCTTCATGATGTTGGGCAGCGAGGCGTAGCGCGGCTGGTTCAGCCGCAGGTCGGTCGTCACCACCGCCGGCAGCTTGACCTCGACGACCTGGAGGCCGCCGTCGACCTCGCGCGTCACCTTGGCCTTGCCGTCGGAAAGCTCGACCTCGGAGGCGAAGGTGCCCTGCGACCAGCCCAGAAGCGCCGCCAGCATCTGCCCGGTCTGGTTGGCGTCGTCGTCGATCGCCTGCTTGCCGAGCACGATGAGTTCCGGCTTCTCCTCCTCGGCCACGGCCTTGAGCAGCTTGGCGACGCCGAGCGGCTCCACCGTCTCGTCGGTCTTGATCAGGATGCCGCGGTCGGCGCCCATGGCGAGCGCGGTGCGGATCGTCTCGGCCGCCTGCGCCGGGCCGATGGAGACCACCACGATCTCGCTCGCCTTGCCGGCTTCCTTCAGCCGGATCGCCTCTTCCACCGCGATCTCGTCGAACGGGTTCATCGACATCTTGACGTTGGCGAGTTCGACGCCGGAACCGTCCGACTTCACGCGGATCTTAACGTTGAAGTCCACAACCCGCTTCACAGGGACAAGAACTTTCATGCGCTCAAAACCTTTCCGAGAGATTCGAGGAAGCTGGCTGGCAGCACCCCTGCCGTTCGCTTGCCGGATATGGAGTTCGCCGAGGCGAGACCGTCCGCGCCCCGCCGATCGAAAGACGTCGCGGGCCATGGCCGCATGAGGCTGTAGTAGCCCTCCGTTGCAGCGTCAATACGCTTGCAGGCTTCAAACCGTTTGAAAAGGCGTGGCGGATCAGCGCCGGCCCCATGGCGAGGGCCGGGACGGAGGCGCGGCGGCGGATGGAGCCGGCTCCTGCGCGTCGGCCGCGACCTCCACGGCCTGCGGCGTCACGATCTCGCGGTCGAAAAGCGGCACGCCGCGCCGGCGCATGAACAGCACCAGAACCGCGCCGGCCACGATGCCGCCGACATGCGCCGCCCAGGAAATCTCGTCCTCCGCCGCCAGGACCACCATCGCAACCTGGAACAGGATCCACAACACGAGCAGGATCGACGCCGGCAACCGTATGGGGAAGCGGCCGAGCGCCAGCACCCATATCTTCACCCGCGGATGCAGCATCAGATAGGCGGCGACCACGCCGGCGATGGCGCCCGAGGCGCCGATCAGCGGCGCCTGCGATTCGGGAGCCACGATGCCGTGGAGGAAAGCCCCGGCCACGGCGCAGGCGAGATAGAAGACGAGGAAGCGGAAATGGCCGAGCGCGTCCTCGACATTGTCGCCGAACACCCACAGGAACAGCATGTTGCCGGTCAGATGCCAGAAGTCGCCATGCAGGAAGGCATAGGTGATGTAGGTGAGGTCGTCCGGCACCAGCACCCATTCGTCGGGCCGCTCGGCGATGTCGAACACCGTCGAAGGGATGTAGCCGAGGCCGATCACCGCCGCCATCTCGAAACCCGCGCCCGCCAGCGCCGTCGTCAGATGGATGACCACATTGGCCGCGATCAGCGCCAGCGTGACGTATTGCAGCCGGATGTGCTTGAGGCTGTTGGCGTCATGCAGCGGAATGAACATGCTTCACAGCCCTTTCCGCCCGTTCCGCGCCTACCGGTTCTGTCCCGGCACCCATAGCACATCGCTCTCGCCCCTGCCATTGGCCGCCCTGGCGGCCACGAACAGGAAGTCGGAAACGCGGTTGATGTAGCGGATCGCCGCCTCGCCGACCTTCTCGCCTTCCTTGAGCGCCAGCTCCACCATCATGCGTTCGGCCCGGCGCGAGACGGTGCGGGCGAGATGCAGCGCGGCGGAAGCCGGCGAGCCGCCCGGCAGCACGAAGCTGCGCAGCGTCGCCATGCCCTTGTTGACGGCGTCGATGTCGTCCTCCAGCCGCTTGACCTGCGAATCGAGGATGCGCAGCGGCTCGTAGCCGAGGTCCTCGCCCGTGTCGGGCGTGGCCAACTCCGCGCCGAGATCGAACAGGTCGTTCTGGATGCGGCCCAGCATGGCGTCGAGTTCGGGATGCGCTTCCCGCGTGTGCAGCCGCGCCAGCCCGATGCAGGCGTTGGCCTCGTCCACCGTGCCGTAGGAGGCGACGCGCAGATCGTATTTGGCCCGCCTTTCGCCGGTGCCGAGCGCGGTGGTGCCGTCGTCGCCGGTGCGGGTGTAGATCTTGTTCAGGATGACCATGGCTTCGCTTTCTTTTCTCAGCCGCGCGAGAACCACAGCGCCAGGACGATGAACACCAGCGCGAAGAACTGGAGGATGACCCGCGCCTGCATCAGCTTGTTGGAGGCGTTTCCCGAACCGCCGCGCAGCATGTTGATCAGGCCGCGCACCAGCACGATCGCGACGGCGACCATGAGCAGGATGGCGAGGATGTTGAAGACGGTGGACATGGGCAACTTCCGTGGGCAACTTCCGTGGGGCGGGAAGGACGGGCATGCCGGCTCGGGCGGAATTCTTCCCTTTCCGGTCTGGCATGCTAGGCTACATCCTTCCCATATTCGCACGGACGACACAATCGGCGGAACGGATGCTGCGCGCACTTGCTGTAACCAAGCGCATTTTGAGCGACGCGCTTGGACATTTCAACTACGACGACGGCTGGGCCATCGCCAGCCATCTGGCGCTTTCGGCGCTGCTGGCGCTGTTTCCGTTCCTGATCTTCGCCACGTCGCTGGCGAGCTTCCTCGGCGCGCAGGCCTTCGCCGACACCGCCGTCCATCTCGTCTTCGACACCTGGCCCGACGAGATCGCCGCGCCGATCGCGCGCGAGGTGGCGAACGTGCTCACCGTGCAGCGCGGCGACGTGCTGACCTTCGGCATCCTCATCGCCGCCTTCTTCGCCTCCAACGGCATCGAGGCGCTGCGGGTCGGCCTCAACCGCGCCTACCGCGTGATGGAGACCCGCTCGATCTTCTTCCTGCGCGCGCAGAGCCTCGGCTTCGTCGTCGTCGCGACGCTCGGCTTCCTGATCGTCTCGGCGCTGCTGGTCGTCGCGCCCATCGCCGTCGGCATCGCCGAGAAGCACCTGCCCTGGATCCGCCCCTATACCGGCACCATCACCATATGGCGCTTCGTCATCGCCGGCGTCGTCATCGTGCTGGCGCTGATCGCCGTCCACATGTGGCTGCCGGCCGGCCGGCGGCGCTTTCGCGACATCCTGCCGGGCCTGGTCTTCACGCTGGTGTTCTGGGTGGTCGGCTCGTCGGCCTTCGCGGCCTATCTCGGCCGCTTCTCCTCCTACGCCTCGACCTATGCCGGGCTGGCCTCGATCATGATCGCGCTGGTCTTCCTCTACATGGTCTCGGCGATCTTCATCATCGGCGGCGAGCTGAACGCGGCGATCAGGCGCTATCTCGACGCGCGGGCCAATGTCAGGTCGCCCGACGGACCCTGAGTTCAGCGCCGCGTCGCCATGGCGACGCCGAACGTGGTGACGGCCATGCCCAGGAGCTGCAACGGCGTCAGCGTCTCGCCGAACAGCGCCCACGCGATCAGCGCCGTCACCGCCGGCACGAGATAGAACAGCGACGACACCTTCGCCATCTCGCCCTCGCGGATCATGTGCATCAAGAGGAAGATCGCCCCGATCGACAGCACCACGACCAGCCAGGCGAGGGCGAAGACGAGCTCCCCGGTCATGACGAAGGTGCGGGTCTCGAAGGCCAGCGAGCCGGCCGCCATCAGGACCGCCGCGCCGACATATTGCCACAGCGTGCCCGAGACGAGATCGACGCCGCCCAGATGCCGCTTCTGCCACACGGTGCCGGCGCTGATCGCCAGCGCGCCGAACACGCAGGCCGCAAGGGTGGCAACGGTCACGCCGGCGACGGCGTCGCCGATCTTCGGCGCGAGCACCACGACGATGCCGGCGAAGCCGATCGCCAGCCCGGCCCAGTGGCGCGGCCGCACCTTCTCGCCGAGCATCATGCCGGCCATCACCGCCGTCATCAGCGGCTGAAGGCCGATGATGAGCGCCGAGAGGCCGACCGGCATGCCGTTGCGGATCGCCCAGAACACGGCGCCGAGATAGGCGCCGTGGACCAGCGCCCCGACGAAGGCGGCGTTGGCGGCCTGGCGCATGTCGAGCCGACGCGCCCCCAGGACGAGGGCAAGCGCGAGCAGGATCGCCGCCGCCAGCACGAAGCGCACGGCAAGGAAGCTGAACGGCTCCGACCACGGCATCGCATAGCGCGCGCCGATGAAGCCCGTCGCCCACAGGACGACGAAAAGGCCCGGAATGAAGCGCGTGGCGGACGACATGGATGACGACATGGGAAAAGATGCTCGCGATAGGGAAGGCGGGAACGCCCGATCGCTCTAATGCCGTTTTCCGCATCAAGCAAAAGATAAGGATTGAACCATAGGCTGAACGCCGTTGATGCGGGTGTCATGACGGGGCGCATCCTTCACCGCTTGTTCGGGAGGGAACGCATGTTGTGGAATCTGGGAACTCAATGGCTCGTGCTGGCGGCCACGACCGTCGCCATCGTGGCGTTCATCGTCGCCACCGTGCTCGATGCGCTGCTGGGCGAGGAAGGGTTCGGCGCCACCGGCGACGCCGCGATCCTCACCGCCGGCTTCTTCGCCGGCGTCTATGGCGCCAATCTGCTCGGCTACCGGCTGGAAGACGTGAAGCTCGCCATCGCCACCGGGCTGGGCGGCTCGTTCCTGCTTCTGAGCCTTCTGGTCGCGATCAAGGCGGCGATGCGCCGGCTCATCGGCTGAGCCGTCACAGCCCGACCATGCGGGGCCCTACAATGCGGGCCCCTACCATGCGGGCGATGTCGGCCGGCCGCAGGCCCGCCGCGCGCAGCGCCGAAAGGCCGGTGTCGCGCCGGCTCTTCGACAGCTTTCGCCCGTCGTCGCCCAATATCAGGTCGTGGTGGAAATAGACCGGCGCGCCGAAGCCGAGCAATTCCTGCAACAGCCGCTGCACGGCGGTGGCGAAATAGAGGTCGCGGCCGCGCACGACATGGGTGACGCCTTGCAGGGCGTCGTCGACCGTCACCGCGAGATGGTAGCTGGTCGGCACCTCCTTGCGCGCGATCACCACGTCGCCCCAGGCGGCCGGATCGGCGACGATGCGCCCCGTCTCGCCCCTCGGCCCCGCGCCTTCCTCGTCCCAGGCGAGCGGCCGGCCAACCCGCGCGCCGATATGCGCCAGCGCCGCCTCGACGTTCAGCCGCCAGGCATAGGGCTCGCCGGATGCCGCGCGCGCCCGCCGCTCCCTTTCGGGAAGGCGACGCTCGACGGTCGGAAACAGCGGCACGCCGTCCGGGTCGCGCGGCCATTCGCGCCCCTCTTGCGCCGCCTCGGCGATCATGGCGCGAACCTCGCCCCGGCTCATGAAGGACGGATAGGCAAGCCCGGCCTCGACCAGCGTTTCGAGCGCGTGGGCGTAATCGGCGAAATGCTCGGACTGGCGGCGCACCGGCTCCTCCCAGGCGATGCCCAGCCATGCGAGGTCGCGATGGATCGCCTGTTCGAAGGCGGGCGTGCAGCGCGTCGTGTCGATGTCCTCGATGCGCAGGAGAAGCCGCCCGCCCGCCGCCTCGGCCATGCGGGCGTTGAGCAGCGCCGAATAGGCATGGCCCAGATGCAGCTCGCCATTGGGGCTGGGCGCGAAGCGGAAGACGGGCCGCGTCATCGGGCCGGCCATTGGACTGGCCATTCGACTGGCATGAAACGGGTTGTGAGGCTCATGCCCCGATTGCTACGGTGCGGCGGCGGCGGCGGCAAGGCCCGACAAGGCCCGATAAGGCCATGGGGAAGCAGCGATGCGCAGGATCGCCACGCATGACGACATCGCCGAGGGGATCGAGGCGCTGCTGCGCATCGATCCGCGCCTCGCGCCCGTGGCGGCCGCGGCCGGCGAGGTGCCGTTGCGCCTTTCCGAGCCGGGCTTCGCCAGCCTCGCCGGCATCGTCGTCGCCCAGCAGGTGTCGCGCGCCTCGGCCGACGCCATGGCGGCCAGGCTCGGCGCCCTGATCGGCCCGCTCGACGCGGCCGCCGTGCTCGCCGCCGGCGAGGACGCCCTGCGCGCGGCCGGCCTGTCGCGCGCCAAGCAGGCGACGCTTCTCGCCATCGCCCGCGCGGTCGTCGACGACGGCCTCGACCTGCGCGATCTCGCCGCGCAGGACGCGGCCGCGGCGATTGCCCGGCTGACGGCGCTGCGCGGCATCGGCCCGTGGACGGCCGAGGTCTATCTCCTGTTCTGCGCCGGCCATCCCGACATCTTCCCCGCGCGCGACGTGGCGCTGCAAAGCGCGGTCGGCCATGCCCTTTCCATCGCCCCGCGCCCGCCGGAAAAGGCGCTTTATCTGCTGGCCGAATCATGGGCGCCGTGGCGCGGCGTGGCCGCGCGCCTGTTCTGGGCCTACTATCGGCACATGCACGGCCGCGATGCGGCTCCCACGCCCGCCTGAGCCGAAAAACCGACGAAAACGGGACGATTTGCCCGTTTTCGGCGCGCAAACACCGCTTCACATTCCTGCAATATCGGGATTACAGTATCCGCGCCGGTCGCGATGATGCGGCAAGGAGGTGCGCAAGGTGACGATAGCAGTCTCGCCGGATGCGATGCCCGCTCTGGTGCTGAACGCGGACTATCGCCCGCTGAGCTATTACCCTTTGTCGCTGTGGTCGTGGCAGGACGCGATCAAGGCCGTGTTCCTCGACCGCGTCAACATCCTCGCCGAATACGAGCATTCCGTCTCCTCGCCGTCCTTCTCGATGAAGCTGCCGAGCGTGGTGTGCCTGAAGAGCTATGTCAGGCCGTCGCGCTATCCCGCCTTCACCCGCTTCAACGTGTTCCTGCGCGACCGCTTCGAATGCCAGTATTGCGGCACGCACGAGGATTTGACCTTCGACCACGTCATCCCGCGCCGCTGCGGCGGCGCGACGACATGGGAGAACGTGGTCGCCGCCTGCGCGCCGTGCAACCTGCGGAAAGGCGGCCTGCTGCCGCATCAGGCGAGGATGTGGCCGCGCCAGAAGCCGGCCCAGCCCACGGTGCAGCACCTGCACAACAACGGCCGGCTGTTTCCGCCCAACCATCTGCACGAAAGCTGGATCGACTATCTGTACTGGGACGTCGAGCTGGAGCCCTGATCGAAAGCCCGGCTATGCCCTGCGCAGCGCGACCACCCACGCGATGCCGGCAAGGACGAGGCTCGCCACCGCGTTCCAGCCGGCGAAGGACAGGCCGAACTTGCGCCAGGCCGCCTGGTCGCAGGAGGGCGGGATGACGGCGTCGAGCTGGTCGAGCAGGCTGCCGCTTCCCGAAGGCGGCGCGGCGACCACGCCGCAATCGGCCGGGCCGGGCCAGAAGCCCCACTCGACCCCGGCATGGAAGCCGCCCAGCCAGACGCTCCACGTCATCAGCAGGGCCACGACGAGCAGCAGCCCGCGCACCGCGAGCGGCGGCAGTTTGAGCAGCGCGGCGGCCAGCGCCAGCACGGCTATCGGAATGCCGATATAATAGGGCAGGCGCTGCTCCAGGCACAGCTTGCAGGGAATGTAGCCGCCGATATGCTCGAAGCCGAGCGCGGAACCGACCGTGACGGCCATGCCCAGCGCGGCGAGCCCCGCCCCGAAGATCTGCGTCCTGCCTGTCTGTCCGGTCAGCGTCATGGTCGCCTCGATGGGTCGGCTGTGCCTCGCGCCCGTCCTAGAAGCAAAAATGCGGCGGCGCAATGGCGGCGCTCGCGGCCCGCGCGCCGCCCCGTTCATCATCGCTTGACGCTCGATAGGCTCGACGTGTAATCCGGCGAAGCCTCGTTCCCGCGGGTGTGGCGGAATTGGTAGACGCAGCGGACTCAAAATTCGCCGTCGCAAGACATGCCGGTTCGAGTCCGGCCACCCGCACCATTTCTTTCTCCTCACGCCGCTGCGGAGCGCGCGCCGGAAAGCCGGCGGCGGGCGGTCGCCCTTGCGGACCCTGCGGGTCCGGCAAATCTCCATTAACCTTTCTAAACAACTGGTTTCATTACATAATCGTAATGGTCCGTTCAGTTTGGGTTCATGTTGCGGGCCATAGCTTCCGTTTCATCGCAAACGAGGAAATCGAAATGTTCAAGCGCACGATCCTTGCCGCAGTCGCCCTTTCCATGTTCGCCGTGCCGATGGCGCAGGCGCAAAGCCGCCATGACGGGCCGCGTTCGGGCCATCACTACGCGCAGCCGGCAAAGCCCGGCACCAGCGCGCAGCGGCATCACCAGGTCAGGAAGCCCGTGCAGCCGCGCCACCATGCGCAGCGCCCGGCCCCGACCCGGCATCACTGGGCCACGGGCAAGCGCGTCCCCGAATGGCAGCGCCGCCAGCACGTCCGCGACTACCACCGCCACGGCCTGCGCAGGCCCGGCACCGGCCAGCAATGGGTCAAGGTCGACAACGACTACCTGCTGATCAGCCTGGCGACCGGCCTGATCCTCGGCATGGCCGCCGGGCGCTGAACCGCAAAGCCTGTCGTCCTCCCCTGAAAGCCCCGGCCCCGCGCCGGGGCTTTTGCGTCAAGGGGGCGTTGAAGCCTCAAAAAGCCCCGCTTTAGCCGAAACCTCTTCCATGCGGCCGATTTTCGGCTAAAACGCTTGCCAATCGTCGTGGACGGCCCGTCGCCGCCGCGCCCCCTTGTCCCAGAATGCCGGTGAACGATGTCGGACAACAGTTTCTTTCGCGAGGTGGACCAGGAGCTTCGCCAGGACCAGGCAAAGGCGCTGTGGGACCGCTACGGCACGGCCATCATCGCCGTCGCCGTCGCCATCGTGCTGGGCACCGCGGCCTGGGTGGGCTGGGATTACTGGAGCCAGTCGCGCGCCGACGCCTCGGGCGACGCCTATCTCCAGGCGCTCGAGCTTGCCCGCGACGGCCGCACCGACGAGGCCAAGGCCGCGCTCGCCGCGCTGGAGGCCGAGGGCTACGGCGCCTATCCCGTGCTGGCGCGCATGCGCGGCGCCACCCTTCTGGCCGAGGCCGGCGACCATGCCGGCGCCGTCGCGGCCTTCGACAGCGTCGCCGCCGACGGCGCCATTCCCGCCTCCATCCGCGAGACGGCGCGCCTGCGCGCCGGCCTCATCCTGGTCGATCACGGCAGCTATGACGAGGTCGCCCGCCGCGTCGAGGCGCTGACGCCCACGACCAACCCGCTGCGCCATTCCGCGCGCGAGGCGCTGGCGCTCGCGGCGTGGAAGGATGGCCGCATGGCCGACGCCGCCGCGCTGTTCGAGGAGATCCTCGGCGACGAGGGCGCGCCGCAGGGCCTGCGCCAGCGCGCCACGCTGATGTCCGAACTGATCCGCGGTTCGGGCGCGTCGTCCTGACCTTGCCGATGGCCCTCAAGGTCGCCATCGTCGGCCGCCCCAATGTCGGCAAGTCGACATTGTTCAACCGGCTCGTCGGCCGCAAGCTGGCGCTGGTCGACGACACGCCGGGCGTGACGCGCGACCGCCGCGTCCATGCCGCCAGGCTCTACGACCTGCGCTTCGACGTCATCGACACCGCCGGGCTGGAGGACGCCGCCTCCGCCTCGCTCGAGGGCCGCATGCGCGCCCAGACCGAGACGGCGATAGACGAGGCCGACCTCGTCCTGTTCCTGATCGACTCCAAGGTCGGCGTCATGCCCGACGACCGCACCTTCGGCGACCTCGTGCGGCGCACCGGCAAGCCGGTGGTGCTGATCGCCAACAAGGCCGAGGCGCGCGGCGCGCAGGCCGGCATGCTGGAGGCGTGGGAGCTCGGCCTCGGCGAGCCGGTG
>ERZ869909.2908-NODE-2908-length-10548-cov-6.700793_pt1 | contig 10548 bp, 9 predicted proteins | sample MGYA00520892_ERZ869909 | MGnify/ENA primary metagenome ERZ869909 (study PRJEB32215, sample SAMEA104723947) | bioreactor metagenome | biome: bioreactor; feature: anaerobic bioreactor; material: water | place: China | collected 2015-03-12 ... | reverse complement strand
TCCGAAGCCGCCTGTGCTGCAATCGGCTGTGCCGCGCGCCGCCCGCTCGTCATTCCAGAGCGTGCCGACGCGACGAGTGCCGGCAGCCGTAAGACGAAACGTGCGCCGAGGGGCTTCTCGCCGGAAGCCTGCAGCGCGCTTCGCCTGTTCTCCGCGGAGATCTCGCCGCCGTGGGCGCGGATGATCTCGCGCGAGATCGAAAGCCCGAGACCCGAGTTCTTGCCGCGGACCGCCTCGGTGTCAGGGCGATCCGTGTAGAACCGGTCGAAGATGATGCTGAGGCGGTCGTCGGGAATGCCGGGCCCCTCATCCTCCACCGCCAGCTCGACGATCCCGGCGACACGCCGCACGTGCACCGTCACCGTGCTCTCCTCCGGCGAAAAAGAAACGGCGTTGTCCACGAGGTTGGTCAGCACCTGACCGAGCCGGCCGGCGTGGCCGCTCACGAGAAACGCACCCTCGAACGGCGCTGCCGCGATCTCCGTCACCACGCGGCGGCTGTCGCTCGAAAGGATGTCACGGAAAATCTGGGCAACGCTCGCGACGACGCTCGTCACGTCGACGGGGCCCATCTGCTGGCGGGCCAACTCCGCGTCGAGGCGCGAAGCGTTCGACACGTCGGTGATCAGGCGGTTGAGGCGCTTCAGCTCGTTCTGGATCTGGCGCACCACCTCCTGGCGCTGCTCCTCCGTCTTGGCGTAGGCGAGCGCTTCCGCCATCGAGCGGGCGGCCGTCAGCGGGTTCTTCAGCTCGTGCGCCACGTCGGCGGCAAAGCTCTCGCTCGCTTCGGCGCGCCGATAGAGCGCATCGGTCATGGAGGCAAAGGCGGAGGCCATCTGACCGACCTCGTCTGTGCGATGCGCGTAATCGGGCAATTCGTGGCGGGCCGAGATGTTGCGGCTCACGTGCTCGGCAGATGCGGACAGGCGGCGGATCGGCCCGGCCACCGTGCGCGCGAGCATGAGCGAACTCACCAGTGTCGCGATGAGCGCGAAAATCGCGAGAACCCAGATGAGCGCGCGCTCCTCGGACAGAATGTCGTCGATCTCTCCCGGCGGGGTCGACATCAGCAGCACACCCTGCACCACGCCGCCGCGCTTGATCGGCACGGCCGTCGACACGATCTGCTCCCCCTTCTCGTTGAGCAGCAGCATGGCGGTCGTCGTGCCTTCGAGGGCGCGGCGCACCTCGCGGTAGGAGGTGCCGTTGGCGTTGCCGATATCGCGATAGACCGGCAGCTCCTCGCCGATCATCAAGGCCTTGAGACGTGTCCAGAAGTTCTTCGTGCTCAAACGCGTGTCGTCTTCGACCTTGGGCTCATGGCGATTGAGCTGGCCGCGCATCAGCAAGGTCGCCGAATCCATCACCAGCGTGCCGTCCTTGCTATAAACGCGGGCGCGGCGCTGCGTCGGCTGGATCAGGCGGCGGAGGATCGGGGCCACGCGCTCGGGGCGGATCGAGAGCTCATGAGCGGCAAACGCATTATCCGGCAGGGCATTGGCTCCACCGTCGGCCTGAGGAAAGCTGTCGGTGGAAATGATGAGACGGCCAGGTTCGATCCGCGCATCGCCCGCGATGGCGGCGGCAATGATCTCGCCCTGGACGCGCAGCGATTCCCGCTTCGCCTCGAGCAGCCAGACGTTGTGCTCGCTGAAATAGAAGATGCCGCCGATGATGACGACGAGGCCAGCGAGGTTCGCGATCAGGATGCGGCGCAAAAGGCTCGCGCCGATGAAGCGGAAAAGGAGCGTGCCTTGCCACCAGCGCGAATGCCGGGCCATCCCCTTCGAAACGCGACGCAACATCCGGCGGGGCCACGGGAGAAGCGCGGCCGTCCGCCTCCGCAGCCCGGACGTGGCAGCCTCAAGCCCGGTGGCAGTCGCCGGCGTTCGCTCGGTCTCGAGCGCCATGACCCCTCCACTCTGGATCAGACCCTATCCGGTCCGCGGTACTTTTCGCAGTCCCTCGGGCAGAGCCCGTTGCAATCGGCGCCCGCCAAACACGCGCTCCGCTTCTACGCTTCCTTGAAGCGGTAGCCGACGCCATAGAGGGTCTCGATCACGTCGAAGCTATCGTCGACCTGCTTGAACTTCTTACGCAAGCGCTTGATATGGCTGTCGATTGTGCGATCGTCAACGTAAACCTGATCGTCGTAGGCCGCGTCCATCAGCGCGTCGCGCGTCTTAACCACGCCGGGGCGCTGCGCCAGTGCCTGAAGAATGAGGAACTCCGTGACCGTCAGCGTCACCGGGCGGGCATCCCAGTGGCAGGTGTGCCGCTCAGGATCGAGCTTGAGCTTCCCGCGCTCGAGAATGTGCGCCACCGTGGGCTCTACGGCCTGGCCGTCCTTGGGTTGCAGGCGGCGGAGGATCGCCCGCACGCGCTCGACGATGAGGCGCTGCGAAAAGGGCTTGGCGATGTAGTCGTCGGCGCCCATCTTGAGGCCGAACAGCTCGTCGATCTCCTCGTCCTTCGAGGTGAGGAAGATGACGGGCATGTCGGACTGCTGGCGCACGCGGCGCAGAAGCTCCATGCCGTCCATGCGGGGCATCTTGATGTCGAAGATGCCGAGGTCGGCCGGATCCTCGGTCAGAGCCTCGAGCGCCGATGCACCGTCCGAATAGGTGCGCACCTTGTAGCCTTCAGCTTCGAGCGCCATGCCGAGTGACGTCAGGATATTGCGCTCATCGTCTACAAGCGCGATCGTGCTCTTCTCTTTCATGTTCAGGTTCCGCTTATCCTCTGGGCGCTCTTAACGGGGGGTGATTGGCGCTTTATGGTCCCAAGGTGGATCAAATGTGGCAGGAGTTCCGTTACGGCTCTCCGCCTGAACCCAGTCTGAACGGTGCGTGGCCTGATTGGTGTGCACCGCGCACTCACACGAGGCTCGTACCCATGGCTGTCACCGATCCCGGCACCCCGTCCAACGCACCGCGCGACGCGCTCTCACCAGCCGAGGCCACCCGCCTGCTCATGCGCCGGGCCCTCAAGGCGTCGCTTGCCACGCTCGAAAGTTCGACCGGCCATCCTTACGCCTCGCTGGTCACAATCGCAACCGATGTGGACGGCACTCCCCTTCTCCTCATCTCAACTCTCGCTCTCCACACGAAAAATCTCCTGGCCGATGGCCGGGCGAGCCTCCTCTTCGACGGAACCGACGCCACCGGCGACCCGCTGGCAGGCGGGCGGGTGACCCTCATGGGCCGTGCCCAGAAGAGCGATCGTGCCACCGCGCGCGACCGTTTCCTCACGCGCCAACCGCACGCGTCAGGTTATGCTGATTTTCCGGATTTCGCCTTTTACGAACTCGTTCCCGACCGGGCTCATTACATCGGGGGCTTCGGACGCATCGTCGATCTCGCACCTGCCGACATCATCCTCGACACGCGCGGCGCGGAAAGCCTCATCGCGGCGCATACCGATATCGTCTCGCATATGAACGATGATCACGCCGCAGCGATCGAGCTCTACGCGACGGAACTCGCCGGCGCCGAGAGCGGCCCCTGGCGGCTCACGGGCCTCGACCCCGAAGGCTTCGACCTCGTCTGCGACGGCGCAACGATCAGGCTGCCGTTCGCGACCAAAGTCGAAACACCCGCTGCGGCGCGCCAGGCTTTCGTCGCACTCGCGACGCAAGCACGTGAACGACGATCACAACCCTGATCAAATCTGACATCCCGCAAGGTCTCATGCTTGAACCGACGTTCTCTCCGGTGTTAGCCTCCTCGCGCATTTCCGCAAAAGAGCTACGGTTTCAAAAAGCCAAGCCCACCGAGGATCGACCATGAACGCCATGCCCCCAGGTGAAGCGAGAACGAGCAACCCGGACGTCCTGTCGTTCGTTCAAGAGGCGGCTCAGCTCTTCAAGCCCGATGGCGTTCGTTGGTGCAACGGAAGCAAGCGCGAATACCAGGAGATGCTGAAGACGCTCGTCGACGGCGGCACGGCGCTCTGGCTCAATCCCGCCAAGCGGCCCAATTCCGTTCTCGTGCGCTCCGATCCCGCAGACGTCGCCCGCGTGGAGGACCAGACCTACATCTGCTCGCGCTCGAAAGACGACGCAGGGCCGACCAACAACTGGTTCGACCCGGACGAGATGAAGGCCAAGCTCACGCAGCTCTACGACGGGGCGATGGCCGGACGCACGATGTACGTCGTCCCCTACTCCATGGGTCCGGTCGGCTCGCCCATCGCGCGCATCGGCATCATGGTGACGGACAGCGCGTACGCGGTCGCCAATATGCACATCATGACCCGCGTCGGCGATCCGGTGCTGGCCGCGCTCGGCAATAGCTCGGACTTCGTGCGGGGCATGCACACGGTCGGCTCGCCGCTCTCCACGCCCACGACGGCCGACGTGCCCTGGCCGTGCAACACGACCAAGTACATCTCGCACTTCCCGGAGACACGCGAAATCTGGTCGTACGGCTCGGGCTATGGCGGCAACGCGTTGCTCGGCAAGAAATGTCACGCGCTCCGGATCGCTTCGGTGCAGGCCCGCGACGAGGGTTGGATGGCCGAGCACATGCTGATCCTGAAGCTCACCAATCCGGAAGGCCGCTCCAAGTTCATCGCGGCCGCCTTCCCGTCCGCCTGTGGCAAGACCAACCTCGCGATGCTGGTGCCGACCATCCCCGGATGGAAGGCCGAAACGGTGGGCGACGACATCTGCTGGATGAAGTTCGGAGCGGACGGGCGCCTTTACGCGATCAATCCCGAGACCGGATTCTTCGGCGTCGCTCCCGGCACATCGAACGAGAGCAATCTCAATGCGATGAAAACGCTCACCGCCAACATCATCTATTCGAACGTCGCGCTCACCGAGGACGGCGACGTGTGGTGGGAGCACATGAGCGAGCCGCCGGCCCGCGCCGTGGACTGGATGCGCCGGCCCTGGCGGCCAGGGTGCGGACGTCCGGCAGCGCATCCCAACGCGCGGTTCACGGCGCCCGCCGCACAGTGTCCGGTGATCGCCAAGGAGTGGGACGATCCTGCCGGGGTGCCGATCGACGCCATTCTCTTCGGCGGACGGCGCGCGTCCGTCGTTCCGCTCGTGTCCGAGGCGCTGTCCTGGCGGCACGGCACCTTCCTCGGCTCGACCATGGCCTCGGAAAAGACGGCGGCAGCGGCAGGCAAGGTCGGCGACGTTCGGCGGGACCCGATGGCGATGCTGCCCTTCTGCGGCTACCACATGGGCGACTATTTCCAGCACTGGCTGAACATGGGCGAGAAGGGCGGCAGCAACATGCCGAAGATCTTCTACGTCAACTGGTTCAGAAAGAACGCAGACGGCAAGTTCCTGTGGCCGGGCTACGCGGAAAACAGCCGCGTGCTGAAATGGATCTTCGAGCGGTGCGACGGGACGGCGGATGCGTTCGAGACCCCGATCGGGCGTCTTCCTGCGGAGGGTGCGCTCGATCTCAACGGGCTCGACGTGCCGAGCGAGGACATGGGCGAATTGCTCAAGGTCGACGTCGAGGGCTGGAAGGGCGAGTTGCCCTCCATCCGGGAACACTTCGCGACATTCGGCGACAAGCTCCCGGCCGGTCTCGGTGAGGAACTGTCGGCCCTGGAGCAGCGGCTCGGGTAGGTTCGCCGCCGGACATCACGGGCATTGGCCGAGGCCCGGACGGGGAGAGGGTTGTTCTCTCCCCGAGGCATTCGCATGTCTCATCTCTGCATCGCCCATCCGGCGATGACGATGCGTTCGCGGCACGACGTGTCATGCGCCCCTTTTGCTCCTGGCGACGGACCGGCTTTTCCGGTCGTATGTACTCGATCTTGCTCGTGAATCGTGGTCTACACGATGCAATCGTGTGTGCGGGCACCGATCCAACGTGACGGCTTCAGAGCCCAACTCCGAGCCCAACAGGGCAACCGCAATGCTGGACTGGCTTTCCAAGTTCATCGGGCGACGCCACGACGCGCCCCCGCCCCGCGCGATCTCGCAGATCCGGGTTTCGCACGACGACCGGATCATCTCCGTTCGCGACGAGAAAGGCCGCGTCGCCCTCCTGAAGTGGACCGAGGTCGAGCGTGTTCACGTCACCGTCGACAAGACCGATCCGGAGCGGGAGTTTCAGTGGGTGCTTTCGGACCGCGACGGGCGAAGCCACCTTTCGGTGCCGATGGGCGCGGAGGGCGAGGGCGCCTTCATCAAGGCCATGCAGGCGCGCCTCGCGGGATTCGACAACATGGCTGTCGTCGAAGCGTTGAGCAGCCCCACCAGCGGCGAATTCCAGGTCTGGCCTCCTGCCGACCTGATCTAACCCATTCCGGGCGACGCGCGATGCCGCAGAGGCCGTCGCCCGAGCCCCCTGACGCGTCGTCCAGTTCCAGGCTATGGTGATCCGACATCTCCTTCGAAAGGACCCGCATGTTCGATCCCGAAAACCCGCCAGAGCTGGCCACCGCCGCCTGGTTCAACGCCGATCCGGCCCTGACACTCGAAAGCCTCAGGGGGAAGGTCATTCTGCTGGCCGCCTTCCAGCAGCATTGTCCCGGCAGCCTCGCGCATGGTCTGCCGCAGGCCGCGCGCATCGCGGAGGCCTTCAATGCCGACGACGTGGCCGTGATCGGGCTCAACACGCCGTTCGAACATGCCGACACGCAGGACAAAGCCGCGCTCGAAGCGTTCGTCGGCGAGCATGAGCTCAAATTTCCGGTGGCGCTCGACAAGACCGACGGAGGCGCCCTGCCGGAAACGATGGATGCCTTCGAAATCCAGGGCACGCCGGCGGTGCTGCTGTTCGACCGGCAGGGCCGGCTGCGGCGTCATTACCTGGGGCAGGTGGACGATCTGAGGCTCGGTGCCGAGATCATGGCGCTTTCGTTCGAGACGCGAAACGCGCCGCGCGAGCAATCGATTGCGGTCGAGCGGCGGCTCGCCGCCGCGCTGACCGATCCCAATGCGCACGCGCACGGCGACGGCTGCGGATGCGGCCACGATCATGGTCACGGACACGCGCACGATCATCATCATCACCACCACGACCATGAGGGCGGCTGCTGCGGCGGGCATGGGCACCAGCATGAGGCCGATCACGCGCACGACCACGGGGGCGGCCATGACGGCTGCGGATGCGGCCACAAGCATTGACGCGGCTTTTTGAGCGAGACCGATGATTCACGCGTCAGGCGGATAGGGCCTGACGCGATCATGGTCTTTTGAGCGAGACCGATGATTCACGCGTCAGGCGGATAGGGCCTGACGCGATCATGGTCTGTCCACAGCGCGGCCTTCATGAGGCCACCCGAATCGGTCGACTGTCCGGCGAACGCACCGAGAGGAGCCGGGCATGACCGAGCGCGCCACTGGCAAAAGCGACACCGAGACCGATCGCGAGAACGAAGCGGCTGACACATCCGAGAGCCAGGCCGCGGCAGCGCGCGGCTCGTTCGACAAGAAGACCATCGCGCTCGTCTACGATTTCGACGGCACGCTCTCGCCGCGCCCCATGCAGGAATACTCCTTCCTGCCTCAGCTCGGCATCGAGGCATCCGCGTTCTGGGAGGAGTGCACCCGCGTTGCCCGCGAGCAGGGCGCGGACCCGCTCATCACCTACATGCACCTGATGTACAGGCATGCGCGCCAGAAGGGGCTTCGGATCGACCGCGACGACCTCGTCCGCCAGGGCGCGGACGTGGCGCTCTTTCCCGGCGTCGAAGACTGGTTCGACGCGATCGCGGACTACATCGGCATCCGCGCGGAAAGCGCGGGCGTCGAGATCCGCCACTATCTCGTGTCGTCAGGCCTCACCGAGATCATCGAGGGCACGAAGATCCGGCGCCACTTTCACAACGTGTTTGCGTCCGAATACTGGTTCGACGCCTATGAGCTGCCGTTCCCGAAGCGGGTGATCACGGATACGGGCAAGACGCAATATCTCTTCCGCATCAACAAGGGCATCGAGGATCTGGGCGAGAGCATCAACGCGCATATGGCGGAGGAGCTGAGGCCGATCCCGTTCCGAAACATGATCTATTTCGGCGACGGCGAGACCGACGTGCCCTCCATGGCGCTGATGCGCAAGAGCGGCGGGCACGCGATCGCGGTGCATCCGGAAGAAGGTGGCAAGGGCTTCGAGACCTGCGTCGAGCTGTTCCGCGCGGGGCGCGTCGATTTCTTCGCGGCCGCCGACTACCGGCGCGGGTCCGATCTCTTCAAACGCACGTGCCTGCTGCTCGACCGCATCCTCACGGACATCGCCGTGCAGGAAGAGATGTGGGAGATTGGGGCGGCGATCTGAAATCATCCCGCCATGGGGTCGCGACCGCACGCGATCCGCGCGACGGCCGAGCCGTGGCCCCGGGAGCTGTGTCGCGGAGATCTCCCTGCTCAGAACAGCCGGTCCATGCTCCGCTGGATCGACCGGAAGCTGCGGGAGACGGAGCGCGAGAACGACGGTTGTTTACGGCGCACTTTGCGCGACGTCCGGCGCGGGCGTTCACGCTTTGCGGTTTTCGGCATCCGCGCAACGCGCGCCGGCGCCATTGCTTCCGGGCTTGCTTCCGCCGTCTCCTCGGCGGCAACCGACGCGGCCCTCACGCTTGCGACGGGCTCTGCCATTTTCGATGACGGCCGCGTCTCGTCCGCATAGCTCAGATGCTCCGCGCGCCCATGCGTCTCGACGGTGGACGACGACAGGACCACATCGCGGGTCATGATCGTCTCGCGCCTCATGGTCGGCGTGCCACTTTCGACCGGTGTCTCCATGCTGGCCGTTTCGCGTCCGCTCGGCTCCGTTGCCCCTTGCGCCGCCACAGCCTCGACCGCGCACGACACGTCGTCGTGCGTCTCGAGCAAAGCCAACAGCACGGCGTCCGGCTTGTCGACAGGCAAGCGCGCATTCACCAGAGCCGTGAACTCCTCCATCGCAGCGCTCGTTTGCCCAGCCCAAACGCCATCGACGGTGCCGTGATAGCAGCCCGCGCTTTTCAGCGCCGCCTGAACGGAGCGCGTGAGATCTCTTGCATCCTGCGAAAGGCGCGGCACGGCAGCGGGCGTGGACGCAGCGGGAGCGCCGATGCTCGCGACGGTCGTTGACGCGAGACTGGGCGTTGCGACGACGGGCGTGAAGACAGGGCCTCTCACCGCCACCGTGGCCGCCTTGACTTCGGCATCGGCTACGCCCTCGCCGCCGCCGAAAAGAATGACGTAGCCCACCATCAGCGTAGCGAACGACGTGCCCATCGCCGCCAGCATGGTTGACAGATTGGGAGAGCGCTTGGCTGGCAAAGCCTGCCGGAACGCCGCGAAATCAAAACGCATCACGCCACCCCACTCGTATACGGCCCGCTTCGCCGGCTCGATACCTTCTACGTGCCCACCCCCACGTTTCGTTCCGCACGATCATCAGCATAGCACACTGCGCCGCGCGTCAACGCAGTTCCGACGTGCTTGGCCAAACGATTCACATCAGCGCGGACGCCGCGTTATGCTCGTACTGTGTGGAAAGAGTCAGTGATCGGGCTTCAGAAAGCGGGCTGCGACCCAGCCCTCTATGCCGCGGTATTCGACGCGACACCACTGGAGCTTTGCGTTGGCGCGTTCGCTTTCGGTCATAATCATCCACCGGTCGAGACTCGGTTCCGGCGTGATGCAGCCGAGATGTTTGAGACCGCGCGTCTCGGGCGGGATGCCGGCGAGTTTCTTGCTGTCGCCGTGCGGGACGTCACGCAGATTGAGAACGTCTCCGGATTGCACACCCGTCACCGCCCAAAAGCGGGGCGCATCCTCGGCGCCGCCGATACCGCCACCGATGCCCGACCCGATGCAAGCCGCGAGAACAAGGCCGAGCGTGCGGCCGACGGATGGGTGTCCCATGACGATCCCTTCTTGGTTTCCACCCCGCGCCGCGCACCCGACGATGAAACGCCGACAATTGTGCCTGAGGGATGGCAAGCTGACCCGCGGGCGGCAACCCTGTCCCGACGTTCGCCTCTTGCGGGGGCTTCGGTCGCATCCCTATCTGCCCTATCAGGGCGCGATTGCTTTCGACTGAGACCGACGGTTTACGCTTCAGGCTGATCGGGCCTGACGCGGCGAGAGGACGGAGATACCCAAATGGCTTTCGAGGATGTCCAGGCCGAGATCGGCGTTTTGCTGGGGCGGATGCAGAACGAGGCGGAGGATCGGCACGAGATCTACCTCCAGCTCAGAGAACGGCTCAACGAGCTCAAGGCCTTCGATCTTCCGATCCCGGAAGACCTGCAGGCCCTGGAAGCGGCACTCGAAGCCGAGTTCGCGGCCAACGCGCGAACTGCGTTGTCTGACCGTACGTAATTGTTTTCCCTATCCTTCTCCGCCTGGGCGGGACGGTCACGATAAGGGATTCTTTTTGCCTCCATAAGGGCGCCTTATAACCAGATCACGAACTTGCGATTTGCCGTTATCGAGGGGCTTGCCTATATACGATGCAGCATCAGACGGGCTGGCGGCCCGCTGGTCGTAGGAACTCTTAAGGAGGAATATCCCATGAAGACCTGGAACAAGCCCTCGGTTCGCGAGCAGGAAGTCGGCCTCGAGGTTACCTCGTACCTGCCGGC
>ERZ869909.2907-NODE-2907-length-10556-cov-32.493654_pt1 | contig 10556 bp, 9 predicted proteins | sample MGYA00520892_ERZ869909 | MGnify/ENA primary metagenome ERZ869909 (study PRJEB32215, sample SAMEA104723947) | bioreactor metagenome | biome: bioreactor; feature: anaerobic bioreactor; material: water | place: China | collected 2015-03-12 ... | reverse complement strand
ATCTCGCGGAGCTTCGCCTCGAGGTCGGCAAGGTCGTTGTGGCGGAAGATCTTCTTCTCGCCGCGCCCGTTGCGGATACCCGCAATCATCGACGCGTGGTTCTTCTCGTCCGAGATGATGACGCAGCCCGGAAGCAGCTTCGCGAGCGTGGAAAGCGCCGCCTCGTTGGCCACGAAGGCGGAGGTGAACAGCAGCGCCTGCTCCTTGCCGTGCAGATCCGCGAGCTCCTGCTCGAGCTCGACGTGATAGTGCGTGGTGCCCGAGATGTTGCGCGTACCGCCCGAGCCGGCCCCGACAGCGTCGATGGCCTCGTGCATAGCGGCCGTCACCTTGGGGTGCTGCCCCATGCCCAGGTAATCGTTGGAGCACCAGACGACGATCGGCTTCGGACCCTGGGCGCTCACATGCTCGGCGGCAGGAAACGCACCCCGGCGGCGCTTCACGTCGGCGAACACGCGGTAGCGACCCTCGTTCCGGATCGTATCGAGTGCGGCCTTGAAGTGCCTCGCATAATCGACCATCGACGTTTCCTCGGCCCCAGTATTTTTCCGGTTTGCTCTTACGTTGCCGCTCTTCTAACGGCATGTGAGCGTTAACGCCAGCATCTCCCGGAAAATGTTACAGTGCAACGGCTGTTATGTCGCGCTGTTGCTTGCATTTTCTACCGCGGAACTCGCCTTTAACCGTCCGTCCGCCGCGCATTCGGAAGACCCGTTTGATGTCTCCCATGAGGCGGCACGACGCCTCTTCATGCCTTGACGTAGATCAAGGTTACGATCCGGCGCAACCACGTCAAAAAAGCGCACATGGACCACGATCGCTTCAGGCCCTATCAGCCTGAAGCGTGAATCGTCGGTCTCGCAATGAGATGTGCGACCGATCCGTCTCCGCTCTTCAGTAGGAGGTCGCGATCTCCGCCACGCCGTCGCGATTGTAGAGGTCGCGGCGGAAATGGATCGTGCCGTCCTCCGTCGCCCAGGCGGTGATGTAGACGAAATGCAGCGGCACCTGGCTCGCGAGCCGCACGTCCGCCCGCTCGCCGGTCTCCTTCATCTTCTCGACGCGGGCCTGATCCCAGCCGTCGTTCTGTCCAAGCAGCCAGTAGGCCAGCCGCTCGATGTTGTGGACGCGGATGCAGCCCGAGCTGGCGGCCCGGATGTTCTGCCCGAACAGGCCCTCTGTCGGGCTGTCGTGCATGTAGACGGACTCGCTGTTGGCGAAGTTGATCTTCACGAAACCGAGCGGATTGTCCTTCCCCGCCGGCTGGCGGTACGAGTAGCCGCGCGGCGCGCCGCTGCTCCAGTCGATCTTCGCGGGATCGAGCTTGCGCCCGTTGCCGTCGTAGGCGTTGATGCCGGTCTTGACGAGCAGGTTCTCGCCCCTGGCCTGCGCGGCGCGCGCCTGCGGGATCAGGTCTTCGCGGATCACGGTCGGCGGCAGCCGCCAGATCGGATTGAAGTTCATTTCATAGATGTTGGAGCGCAGGATCGGCGTCGGCCGGTCCTTCATGCCGACGACCGCCGTATGCCGCGAGATCACGCGGTTGAGCGCAATTGCCTCCACCTGTGCGGAGGGAATGTTGACCACGACGTAGCGCCGATGCGTTTTCGTCGTCTGCGTCAGCGTCGAGAGGCGCGAAAGATTGGTCTTGAGCTGCTTGAGGCGATCCTCGGCCGAGACGTTGAGAGCCGCGATCGTCGCCCTGTCGAGGCGTCCGTTGGGCGTCAGTCCGTTCGTGGACTGGTAGGTCTTGAGAGCCTCGACCAGCGTGCCGTCGAGCACGTCGCTCCGGCTGCCGCCGGCCGCAAGCTCGCCCGTCACGGCAAGCCGGTCGCGCAGCATCACGACGGCGAAGCTCTGCTCGCCGGGCTTCACCTGCTCGCCCGGCAGCGTGGGCCAGCCGCCCGCCTGGACGATTTCGGTATAGCGCTGGATCGCGTCGCGCGTCGCTTTCACGTTTGCCGGCGAGAGCGTGGGCAACCCCGCCTCCGGATTGCGCTCGAGCTCGCGCAGCGCCTGCCGCTCGGAGACGACGCTGTCGCGACCGCCCGTCGGGCCGAACTGCAGCGTCCAGAAGTCGTCCATCGCAGACGCGCCGCCCGCCGAAAGAGCGAGCGCGAGGACGGCCGCGCAGAACCACTCGCGCGGCCCCCGCCGGATCGCTTGCATCGATGTTGCCATGGGAGCCCCCGCAGTCCGAGATAGACGGTCATGCGCCTCAGCACACGGATCGCTGCAAACCGCCCCGGAGCGCGGAATGCAGCGAACAGAGCAGAACATTTACATGTTCCGCCGACGACAAAAACCCCCTCGCCGCACGGTCCGCCAAGGTGATGCGGCCCAGCCACAACGCCGACGGACAAGGGGCCGCCCAGCCCGCGGCCGGCCGGGACATCATCCGCCAGCCTCGCACATTAACAAATCGCTAACCTTACGGAGGGCCCACTACCGACCGCCCCACAGGCTCCGATTCGACGGGAGAAAGACCGTGGTCGCCATTTCGCCGACAGGCTCGACGGCGCTCGCGCTGCTTCGGCAGACGCAGCGCCAAGAGCCCCGCAATCCGCAGACCTTCTTCGATTCTGGAGTGTTTTCCGCCGTCGGGGCCGGCGATACGGTCGGCGCCCAGGTGCTCGACGCCTTTGCCGGCAACGAGGATCTCCAGCGGCAGTTCGTCGAAGAGTACGGCCGGTTGCGCAAGGAGCACGCCGGAATGACCGACGCAAACGCCGCCCACAACGCGGCGGTCGAGGTCATCACCAAGAACCGCGGCAGTTTCCCGGCCGGCGGCTTCGCGCTCCGCACCGACCTGCCAGGCGGCGGTTCGATCACGACCCTGATCCAGCCCACCTCGGGCCCACGGCTCACGTTTGCCATAACCGAAAGCGTCGCGATCAAAAGAGCCGCCGCAGAGGCGGCAAAAGCCGATCTCGACAAGGCCCCGATGCCCGGCGAGATCCGGGATGCCCGCGAGCAGGCTGCGAGCATCCGCGACCGGATCGCAGCCCTCTTCCGCTAAACCGAACGAAAAACACATCTTACGGCGCCACAGCCGCAGGCACGCACGAAAGCCCGAAGGGCACGGCCAAAGACGTTTTGGCCGAACAGGCCCGTGAGCGAGAGCTAAAGCCCGCAGGGCTCAGCCCGCAAGGCGGGCCGGCGGTCATGGCGAAGCCATGCTCCGCATGGACTGCGCCGTCCCGGCGGAGGGCGCCGGATCGCTGTTGGCGATCCGGATAGCGCCCGTGAGCCAGTTAGAGCCTAAACCGGATCTGGTCGGTCCAGAACCGCTCGAGGCGAGCCAGTGCCTTGTTGAGGTCCTTGAACTCGTCGCCCGAGACCTGAGCCACCTGCTCGACCGACGTCAGCTGGCGCTGGTAGAGCTTGTGCACGACCTCGGCGGCGCGGCGGCCCTTCGCCGACAGCGAAACGCGCACACTGCGCTTGTCGCTCTCGCTGCGCTCGTAGTCGATGTAGCCCATCTCGACGAGCTTCTTGAGATTGTACGAGACGTTCGAGCCCATGTAGTAGCCGCGGCTCTTGAGCTCGCCGGCCGTCAGCTCCTTGTCGCCCATGTTATAGAGTAGGAGCGCCTGCACGGCGTTGAGATCGGAGCCGCCCGTGCGGTCGAACTCGTCCTTGATGACATCGAGCAGCAGCCGATGCAGCCGCTCGATGAGGTTGAGACTGTGGAGATACTCCGAACGAAGATTGGGATCCTGCTCGGCGGACGCGCGCTCGCGCGCCGCATCGAATGCGGTATTCATAACCCTGCCTCACTCACTAACCTGTTTGACGCGACCGTTTTCCGGTTCTGAGGTCAGGCTACGCGGCATCCATAAAAATTAGCTCAATCTATGAGGTAAAAAGCAGGTAAACCTTGGTCCTGTTTTGAGGCTGAGGGCGGCCTCCGTGCCGCCTTTTAGGCCCGAAGCGCCTGCATTTCTTCGCGCGTGGGCAGAGCAAGCTCCCCGCCTTCGGGCGGCGCGAAGTAGGACGAGACGATCGCCTCCGTCACGTCTTCGAGCCGGGCCGGCGACCAGACGGGCGCGCCGTCCTTGTCGATCAGCGCCGCGCGCACGCCTTCGTAGAAATCGCCGCCCGCCTCGAGCATCCGGACCGCGATCCGGTAGTCCGTCTGGAGCGTCTGCCTGAGATCGCGGGCCTCTGCCTCCCGGATATGCCGGTGCGTGATCTTGAGCGAGAGCGGCGAGCGCTTGCGGAGATCGGCTGCGACGGCCCGCGCCCAGTCCCCGTGCACACCCTCGACCGCGTCGAGCCGGCCAACGGTCTCCTCGACCGTCGACGCGGAGAAGCAGTCCGCGATCACGTGGCGATGGGGCGCGAGGTCGCCCGGGCCCGGCTCCACGTGGCGCTCGTCCAGCACCGTGTCGACGGGCCACGTATCCGCCAGCGCCGCCTTGATCTCCTCGAAGCGCGCGCGCGCGATGCAGTGGGTGACTAGCTCGAGCGCATAGGCATCCGCCCGTCCGATGCTGCGTCCCGTGAGCCCGAGATACATCCCCACGTGATCCGGAAGGCGGGCCAGCGCATGGCACACGCCGACATCCGGAAAAAGCCCGATCATCGTTTCGGGCATGGCGAAGGAATAGCCCTCGCCCGCCACGCGGTGGGTGCCGTAGAGACTGATGCCGACACCGCCGCCCATCACCATGCCGTCAATCAGCGACACCATCGGCTTCGAAAAGCACTCGCACTGCCAGTTGAGCGCATACTCGTCGGCGAAGGTCTTCTTGCCCGCCGCGAGGTCGGAGCGCGCGAGCGAGAGAACTTCGCGCACGTCCGAGCCGGACGAGAACGCACGCGGGCTCTCCGACTGAAGCGCGACGGCATAGACTTGGGGATCGCGCGCAAAGGCCCAGAGGCGCTCCGAAAGTTTCGCGCGCATCGCGCACGTGAGCGCGTTGAGGGCCCGCGGGCGCGCAAGCGTGACGACGGCGAGCGAGCCCACAAGCTCCGTCTTCAGCGTATCCTCTGCTGCGTCCGTCATCGCTGCCCCTTCCCCGCGCGCAAGATCGTCCCCACATTCCATACGTCCGGGAACGGTCCACTTGTTGAGCCACAATTGGCGGCTATACAGGGTTCGGAGACGAGATGAAACTGGCCGCACGATTCGCTCCGTGCCCCGACCGCGCGGGCGATTGTCGAGCGTCATGCGGTCTCGCAGCTGATCAGGACAGCCCATGCGCTCCACATTCGCGCCGATGAGCCCGCGCCCATGAGGCGGCTTCGGCCAGCCCTTGCTTTTCTCTGCGCTTGCGGGGTGCCGTTTGCCGCCGTGGCGAACGACGGCTCGTTCGCGGGATCCGTCACGAACGCGTTCGAGACCATCGTCATCGACGCGACGAAGGCAGCAGCCCAGGCGACGGCCGCCGCACAGAACGCCATCGGCTCCGGCAAGAAGAAAAAGAAATCGCGCGCCGTGAGGGACAAGGAGCAGGCGGCGAAGGAGCCGGTCCCCTCCGAGATCGAGCTTCCGGTGCGCAAACCCCGCCCGGTTTACGGCAAGGCGCCGGAGCTGCCGGCCACCCCGCCTGCAGCGGCTCCAACAAAGAAAGCCGAAGCCCCGGCCTCCGCGAAAGCCGCCGGAAAATCCGTGCCCGCACCCGATCCCAAAACTCCGCCGGGCGACAAAGCGGAGTCGAAGAAGGACGAGCCGGCAGCCAAGGCCGCAGAACCCGCAAAGGCGGAACCCGCAAAGAAGCCCAATCCCGACGAATGGCCGGCCGAGGACGTCGAGCTTGCGCGGGCGCGCTGCACCCAGTTGCTCAAGGGCCTCGACGTCGTCGCCGTCCCCGAGCCTCCCATGCGCAAGGGCGACTGCGGCGCACACGCACCCATGCGCCTCATCTCCGTCGGCAGGAACCCGGAGGTCTCGGTCTCGCCGCCGGCCGTCGTCTCGTGCGACATGGTGGCCGCGCTGCACAAATGGATCACCGAGGACATCCAGCCGCTCGCCAAGCGCCACCTCGGCGCCGAGGTGATCAAAATGGAATCGATGAGCGACTATTCGTGCCGCATGGCCTGGGGCCGGGTCGGCAACAAGCTCTCCGAGCACGGCAAGGCGAACGCCCTCGACATCCGCGGCTTCGTCACGAGGAAGGGCAAGACGGCCGAAGTCCTGGCCGGCTGGGGCCCGAACCGCCGCGACATCGCCCGTGAGATCGTCGCGACGAAGCGCGCGGCCGAAAAGGCGGCCGCCGCGAAAGCCGCCGCCGAGAAGGCCGCTGCCGAAGCCGCAGCCCAGGCGGAGGCCGTCGCAGCCGGCAAGCCGATCCCGAAGACGACGCTCGTGGAAGCCCTGCCCAAGGGGACGGAAAAGACCAACCCGCTCGCCAAGCAGGCCGCGCTCCATCTCGGCGGCCCGGAGACCGAGCCCGGCGCGGACAATGCGAACACCAAGAAAAAGAGCAAGGCCGCCGAAAAGAAGAAGCGCAAGCAGCGCCGCGACGAGCCCGACCCCGACATCCAGGCGGCGCTCCCGGCCGAACGCGCGCCCCCGCGCGACAACACGGCCCGCTTCCTCTACGCGGCCCACGATTCGGCCTGCAAGATCTTCGGCACGACCCTCGGGCCCGAAGCGAACGAGGCGCACCGCAACCACTTCCACGTCGATATGGCGCCGCGGAAGTTCAAGAACATCTGCCGTTGACCCACTTGCCGTGAGGGGCTTGCGTGCGGACGCCCGAAGCGGGATGGTTCGCGCCGACCTTCATCCTGCTCCGGGACCGACCGCGTGACCTCCGACAAGCCTCTCTCCGACCGCACCTCGAACGTCCTCGGCGGCTACCCGCTTCAGCGCCCGCGCCGCACCCGGCGCACGTCCTGGTCCCGCCGCCTCGTCGCGGAGACAAACCTCACGCCGGCGGATCTCATCTGGCCCATGTTCGTGATCGAGGGCGACAACCGCCGCGAGCCCGTCGCCTCCATGCCGGGCGTCGAGCGGCTCTCGATCGACCTCATCGTCAAAGCCGCGCGCGAGGCCGAGGCGCTTGGCATCCCTGCCATCGCCCTTTTCCCCAACACCGACCCGAAGCTGCGCACCGATGACGCGCGCGAAGCCGTAAACCCCGACAACCTCGTCTGCCGCGCCACCCGCGCCGTCAAGGACGCAGGCGTCGATGTCGGCGTCATTCTCGATGTTGCGCTCGACCCCTACACGAGCCACGGCCACGACGGCCTCCTGGTCGACGGCGAGATCGTGAACGATGAGACCGTCGAGGTCCTGATCCGCCAGTCGCTCGTGCAGGCCGAAGCCGGCGCCGACGTGCTGGCCCCCTCCGACATGATGGATGGCCGCATCGGCGCGATCCGCCGTGCGCTCGAAGCCGACCGCCGCACGGCAACGCTGATCATGTCCTACGCGGCCAAATACGCGAGCGCGTTTTACGGGCCGTTCCGCGATGCGGTCGGCTCCGGCGGGCTCTTGAAGGGGGACAAGCGCACCTATCAGATGGACCCGGCGAACGGCGACGAAGCACTCCGCGAGGTCGCGCTCGACATCGCCGAGGGCGCCGACATGGTGATGGTGAAGCCCGGCCTGCCGTATCTCGATATCGTGCGCCGCGTGGCCGAAACCTTCCACGTGCCGACGTTCGCCTATCAGGTGTCGGGAGAGTACGCGATGATCATGGCCGCGGCCGAGCGGGGCGTGCTGGACGAGGAGCGCACGATCCTGGAGAGCCTTCAGGCCTTCAAGCGCGCGGGCGCGGCCGGCATCTTCACCTACTTCGCGCCCCGCGTCGCCAAGCTCGTCGGCTGATCCAAGCTCAGGTCTCGATCACGCCGCCGAGCGCGCCGTTCGTGCGCCACGAGAACGGGTGCCCCAGAAGCCAGCGATAGAGCTTCGGCGCGAACGGAATGGCCGACCAGCCGGCGATGTTGACCGTGAGCGCGGCGAGCTGCGGCCCGCCGAACTCGGCCCCGATGGCGCCGAGCGCAATCAGCATCACCGAGAGCGTGGCCATGGCGGCGAAAACGCCGATGTAGAGGATCATGAACGTCGCATCGTATGCGATCGATCGTTTGTCGGTCATCGGAGGCTCCGCATGTCTCGAATGACAACCGCAAGCGAGCGGGTCTGCACGCAGTTTCCAAGCCCCGACACGGCGAACGGTTCCGCGACGACCGTAGGACGACACCGCGAGACGCGCCGTGATGCGGCTTTTGTTTGGTTAAGATGCCTGAATCGCGAGAGGCGCGATACTCGAAACTCGGCGCGCACCCCTCAGCGCGGGATCTTCGCATAGCCTGTGAGTCTCGATGGACACAGGAACAGGAAGCGTCAGGCGCTTTCAGCGCCGGATGCGGCGGCGCGGCTGATCGGGCGGCACGTCGTAGGCGTCATACGCGTCGGGATCGTAGGCGTCCTGCTGGCCGCCGCCCTGCTGCGCGTCCTCGGCCGGCGGCGGCACGTACTGCTGCTGCGCAACGGCGTTTCGCGGCCCCGCACAATCCGTGAGCCAGACGTCGAACACCGGATGCTCGACCGCATTGAGCCCCGGACTCTGCGCGAACATCCAGCCGCTGAAGATCTTCGTCTGCGCGCCGTCGAGCTGCACTTCCTCCACCTCGACGAACGATGTCGTCTTGGGCTGCACGGTCGGCGGGCGCGAATAGCACACGCGCGGCGTCACCTTGAGGGCGCCGAACTCGGCCGTCTCGCCGACCGGCACCTCGAGCTTGCGGATGGTGGCCGTCACCTTGTCGAGCGCGGAGAAGATCGCGACGCGGTTGTCGATCTTGTCGTCCGCGACAGCCGGCGCCGCGCCCAGCACGATCAGCATCGCAAGCGCTCGGCCCGCCGGCTCCCACAGCCTGACCGCCCGTGCCTGTCTCCGATCTTGCGGCAGCCCAATCATCGAAACGTGCTTTCCTTCACCGCTCACACGATGCCAGCCCATCGCTCGAACTTCTGCGGCCCAACGATGGCGCAGACAAGGCCCGAAGGATGGAACGACGCCCGGCGGAGCTACTCGGGACGCCACGGCTTGTAGTCGCCCGTCGCCTTGGGCCGCTGGCCGGCGCCGAGGATCGACCCCGGCGGCCGGTAGGCGTCGGGTGTCCCGGTCATGTTCGGCCGGTGCGGCTTCTCCCACGGGCGCGGCGCATAGCGCTCCTCCGTCGGCGGGACGTCGACGGTGTAATGCAGCCAGCCATGCCATTCGGGCGGCACCTTGGAGGCTTCCGCGAGATCGGTGTAGGTGACCCAGCGCCGGGGCCGGCCGAGCGGACCCGGGCGCCCCTTGCCCGCGATCTGCTCGTAATAGCGGTTGCCGAATTCGTCGCTGCCGATGAACCGGCCCTGTCGAGCGATCGTGAGCCGCGTGCCCCAGGTGTTGCCGCTCCACCAGGAAAAGATCTCTTTGAAAAGCCCCATGAAGCTCCCCTCCGCAATCGCGAACACTTGGCTTGGGCCATCGCTGCCGTGGACTGGCGTCCGTATGGGCGCGACTCATAAGGCTCGCCGAAGCGCTTGAGCTTGATTTCGGTTCAATCTCAAAAACAATCACGCTCTAGCGCGACGCAGACGCAAACGCCAGCGGGCATTGAAGCGCGGGGGCCCAGCCGCACGCCGCCTGCCCGCCCCGCACGAACGGCAGCGTCGGAGACGAGTTGCTGACACAGGTATTGGGGCAGATTTACAACAACCGGCCCGGTACCCGACAAAAGTGGAATCGGCATATGCTTCGATCGGCCTCCGGCAAGGCCTGATTTTCGGGCTTTTGCACACGCCCAATTTTCGGGCATTCCGCGCCGGGCCCCTGTTTTCAGGCGATTCCGGCGGTCAATCCCCAACTTGCCAACACCACTAGATGTAGATGCGGTTGCCTCTGCGACCTACCAAATCTAGCTCGCCACAGTTTCGCCCTCTCTCGAATCGGGATAGCTTGACCTCATCGCCGGACGCGTGGGGGACACTGTCCGCGAGTTCCGAAAGTCGCTTTTCAGCACGTCTCGTATCGCCTGCGTCAACAGCGGCCTGTCGCTGTCCGGGAACGCCGCACGTCGCGGCGGGCCACGATCGAGGTGTGTCCAAAACAACAACCGCGTCGTCATCCTGTTTTTCGTTGCGCCGCACGTCCGAACACCGAACTGCACGAGGGAAAGATGAAGATCACGCGGCGCTTCACGACGGCCGGCAAGTCACCTTACGACAGCATTGCGTTCCGCCGCGCGACATCGGAGATCAAGAACCCGGACGGCTCTGTCGTCTTCCGCCTCGAAGGCTTTGAGGTGCCGGAGGACTGGAGCCAGGTCGCCGCCGACATCCTGGCGCAGAAGTATTTCCGCAAGGCCGGCGTGCCCCGCCGCCTCCGCAAGATCGAGGAAACGCAGGTCCCGTCCTGGCTCTGGCGCTCCGTCGCCGACGAGCGCGCGCTCGCCGACATCCCCGAGGACGAGCGCATGGGCGGCGAGACCGACGCCCGCCAGGTCTTCGACCGTCTCGCCGGCACTTGGACCTACTGGGGCTGGAAGGGCGGCTACTTCACGACCGAGGACGACGCCCGCGCCTTCTTCGACGAGCACCGCTA
>ERZ869909.2906-NODE-2906-length-10556-cov-109.396603_pt1 | contig 10556 bp, 9 predicted proteins | sample MGYA00520892_ERZ869909 | MGnify/ENA primary metagenome ERZ869909 (study PRJEB32215, sample SAMEA104723947) | bioreactor metagenome | biome: bioreactor; feature: anaerobic bioreactor; material: water | place: China | collected 2015-03-12 ... | reverse complement strand
CTTGGAGGAACTCCCACGGATAGTTCAGCAGAAACGCAAAGAGCGCCACGTTGAACTCCGGGGTGGCCAGCAGCCGGTTCGACTTGCCGCATCCGGCTCGCGCTCCCGCCATGGTGAAAGCTCCAGAACAGAGAGGGGTCGATGCAGTGGGCAACGACAGGCGCCAGTGTTCCACGCCGCGCGAAGCCAGGCAAGCGGTGCCCTGCCCCCAAGTTGAACGGCAGATGTTTCTTGAGACTCGTCGCTCTAAGGTGCCCAAAGCGAGCCATCATGCTCAGGCCCGGCCCCGTCTATGGCGAAAGGTCTTGATCATTGCCGCCGTCTGCAGGACGAAGAGAATACCGACGAGCCCCAGGAACCAGAACCGAAACCAGTTGGGGTCCGGCACGCCTCGCTGGAAGGCCAGGTTCCTCAAGCTAAGCTCGTAATGCAGGAAAAGAAAATAAGAGGCGTGCAAGGCGACCAAGTAGAAGATGACATAGGCATACTGTTGTAGATGCTTCCAGGCCCGACTTCCCAGATAGCGTATGGCGCGATCAGAGGATATCGCCATCAGGACGAGTGCCCAGAACAGGGCCACCAGGCCGATCAGATTCGCCAGCCCGAAGCCGGGGTCTACGAGGACCGGCCCCGGAATCCCGATATTGTCAATGTGTTGGTAGCCCAGGAAGCCGCTTATCGACCAGCGTGCCCAACCGTCCCACACCAGGTAGGCATGCACGGCAGCGTACAGCGCGAACCAGATACCGAAGGCCCGCCGCCAGTGCATAAGTGAGACCATCACCTTTGGCCAGAGGCGCGCGACGGGGCCAATGGACAAGGCGACGAACAGCAGGGTGAAGGCCGCGTCCCCAAAGGCCCGCCAGGTGCGCATCTCATTATCCCACTCCAGGCGGCTGGCCCAGAAAAGGTATGTCACTACGGCACCGATGAGCACGACAGCCAGGTGCTTCAGGAGGCGGTACTTCCCCACTGAGGTAGTCGCCTCCGCCGAGGCTTCAAACGCTTTGCCCATCCTCTTCTGTCCCGGGGGGGGGTGCTGACTCATTCGCTTCTTCTCCAGCATCAAGAGCCACCTTACAGCGTCGACCAGTCGCGCCCACCGTTGTCACTGAGCAACAGCCGCCCCTGATCATCTGACGCCACCAGACGCTCGGGGTCGTTCGGGTCAACCGCCAAGTGCAGCAAGTAGCGCTCACCCCAGCCTCGCGTTACAACGTCCCACTGGCGGTTGGCCTCCTCGGCCGTTATCAATCCCGCCCCTAGCATGAAGGCATAGAGCCGCTCATCGTGAGCCGCCACCAGACTCGCGGGACGGCGCTCGGGGTGAACCGGGCGCCAGCGCTGCCCCCCATCCGGGCTCAGCAACAGGCCGTCCTGGGTGGCGGCATAGAGATGTTCGGGGTCGCGGCTCGAGGCCGCCAGAGCAATCAGGCCGTCCGGGGCCCGCCCCTGGACCTGCCATTGCTGGCCGCCGTCGTGGCTGACCTGCAGCTGGCCAGCAAAGGCACCGTAGAGCACGTCGGGGTCGGCTTCGCTGACGGTGAGCTGATGAAAATCCACCGGGCCATCGGCGCCAGGCGAGCGCTGCTCCCAGTGTTTACCGCCATCGCTGGAGACTACCACGCCCAGGTTGCCGCCCCGGGCCGGATGGCCGCTGGCGAAGAAGGTCTCGGCATCAGTGGGGTGCGGCGTGAAGCCCATGAAGTCATGGGTCTCCTCCGACACCCGGCGCGCCAGCCGATCGGCACCGATGGCATAGAAGCCATGGTGGGTGGCCAGCCAGATCCGCTCGCTTTCGGCGCGGTCGAAGGCCAGGCCGTGAATATGGGTCTGCTGGCGCAATTGCTCGAGGCTGATGCCCTCCGGCTCGCGGGAACAGCCCGCCAGCAGCAGGCTCGCCACGGCGGTCAGCAGCAGGAAAGCACGTCGGAAGTCACGCATCGCAAGAGGTCCTCGTTCATTCGGGTAAGCCCGGGGCTGCCGCGCAGCGCCGGGTTCGGCGGTGCCATAGGGCAGCCTCAGTTCACGCGGATCGTCGCCATCATCCCCAGTTCCTCGTGCTCGATGATATGGCAGTGGAATAGCCAGTCGCCGGGCTCGCGGAACACCATGCGCAGCTTGAGACGCTGGTAGGGTGCCAGGTTGACGGTGTCCTTCCAGGCCAGCCAGGGTGCATCGCGCCACTCGTCGTCGGCATCGCGGGTGGCGATCACCTGGAAGTGAGTACCGTGGACATGGAAGGGGTGGTCCATGTGGGAGTTGTTGAAGACCTCCCACTCCTCCACCTCGCCGGCCCGGCCCTCGAAGAGGACCTCGTCCATGGCGAAGGCACGCCCGTTGATCAGGAAGTCCACCTCCGGGCGGGCATCGCCGCCCTGACCAGCACCGTGAGCGGCATGACCGGCCCCCGGGCCATGGGTGTGGTGGTGGCTGTCGCTGCCACCTGCATGCTCGGCATGGGGATCGGCGTGGCCCTCGCCGTGGTCGTCATGGCCCGGCATCACCTCGGTAAACTCCACCCGGCGCCGTACGTCCGGCTCGCCCAGGGGCTCGACGCGTCCCAGACGCTCGGGCAGTGCCACGGCAGGATAGACGCCGGCGTTTAGGGTGTTGATCGACAGCAGCGGCAACACGTCGTCCAAGTGTGGCGGCCGAGCGCCCATCCAGCCGCGCTCATAGGGGTAACTTGCCAGCAGGAAGCGTTCATCGGCCCGCTCACTTACCCTTACCAGCAGGTCAGCGCGCTCCCCCGGGGTGAGCAGCAGTTCTTCGAGTGGCCGCGGCCGCTCGATCAGCCCGCCATCGGTGCCGATCAGGGTGAGTTCGTGCGCATCCAGGCGCAGGCGCAGGTAGCGGCCGGCACAGGCGTTGACCAGCCGTAGCCGCAGCGTCGTACCCGGTGCCACATCCAGACGCGGTTCGCGCTGGCCGTTGACCAACAGCAGCTCACCTTCGCGGCCATTCATCCAGTCCTCGGCGGTATGCGCTGCCACCTCCCCCTCCACATCGAGACGCAGGTCGCTGACCATCAGCAGGTGCTCTTCCACCTCCGCGGGCAACACGTCCTGAGCGGGCCTTACCAGCAGTGCGCCTGCCAAGCCGTGGGCGATTTGCCGGGCGGTGCCATGGTGTGGGTGAGGATGGAACCAGTGCAGGCCGGCGCTGCCCTCGGGGAGGGTGTAGCGGTACTGTCGGGACTCGCCCGGCGCCACGGCGTCCCACGGGGCGCCATCCTGGGCCGGCGGCACCGGCACGCCATGCCAGTGCACGGTGGTCTCATGCGACAGCTCATTGAATAGGGTGACATCCAGTTCATCGCCTTCCCTCACTTCAATCAGCGGCAGTACCTTGCCGTTGTAGAGCCACAGCCTGGCCTCCAGCTCGTCGCTCAGTGGCACTGCATGAGGCGCCGGGGTCAAGGCACTTTGGAAATGGCCGGCCGCATCGCTCAGATTGACGAGGCGCGGCAGCGGCTGAAGTGCCTGGCCGCCCTCCGGCAAGGCAACAAGCGCTGCGGGTCCAGCCGTATGGGGATGTTGGCGGGATAAGGCAAAGCCCATGCCACCCGCGGTGGATAGCACCAAGGCGCCTAGCGCCGAATAACCTAGAAATTCGCGACGATTCATCAAGTTGTCCTCGTAACATGAACACGCTCACCGTGGATCGCTTACCACGGTGCAACAGGGGCAAGAGGGTTCAGGCGCGAGGAGGACGCTCGAAAGGGGCGGGAGGCCCCGACGGATAACCCAGGCCTGGCCCGGGCAGAGGGGAGAAAGATACCGCCGCCTCAGCGGTCAGCCGAGCCATGGTGGCTCCACACTGGGCGCAGGGCATGCAGCAAGGAGACGCTGCAGTGGGGTGGGACTCAGCCGTCTCGGCCGTTGCAGCCAGATCCCAGGCCTGGGGGGCATGCGTGGCCAGATTCTCCAGACAGGCAGCATCGCCCTGATGCCCGCCCGCGGCAACAGGCGGTGCGAAAGCCAGCAGCAGGGCCATCATCATGCAGATTAGCCAGTGGTAGCAGAGTCGAGACATGCGCTGAAACGGCCATTCAAGCCAAAACAGCGGCGAGTATTTCACGCCCTCAAGGAAGCCCGCAACCGACGTCCTGCACGCAGGTTGACCATCGCGGCTCGCTTGATCTGCATCAATGGAAAGGTTGCGGCGTTGAACTAGGGTGAGTGCACCACCCTGTCAGTCGAGCCTCGCGCCATGGACCTGGCCGAACCCGCGACATGCCCAGGATCAAGGCGGGGCGGACTGCCGCCCTGCCCCGGTCATTACGAGCTACCTGCTCACTCAGCGGTTCGGGCCTCGAGACTCACTCATCGTTGGTGCTGAAGAAACGACATTGACCTGCGTGCACCACACAGCTCGCAGAATGTAGACGATGGCAATCGATCGGGCCTCTCGCCCGAGGGGAGAATGAACATGAAGCTTCGCAAGCAGACGTTGACACTCGCACTCGCCGTGGCACTCGCTGCAGGTGGCACCGACATTGCCCTCGCCCAGGGGATGATGGGCGGCAGCCAGGGCGGTATGAGCCCCGGCATGATGGGAGGCATGATGGGCGGCGACCAGGGCGGCATGGGCCCTGGGATGATGGGAGGCATGATGGGCGGCGATCAGGGCGGCATGGGCCCCGGGATGATGCAGGGCATGATGGGCGGCGGCATGATGCCTTGCCCGATGATGAGCAAAGGCATGGGCATGATGCAGATGCTCGAACCCGAGCAGCGCAGCGAGATGCGTGGGCTGATGCAGGAGCACCGCCCTGCCCAGTTCGAGCGCATGGGTCGCATGATGAACCTGCGCGACGACCTGATGGCCGAGATGCACGGCGAACGCCCCGACCCTGATGAGGTCCAGGCGCTACACGGCCAGATGGCCGAGCTGCACGGTGAAATGATGGCCGAGATGGTGCGCATGCGAAACGCCATGCATGACCTGATGAGCGACGAGCAGCGCCAGCAGCTCGAGCAGGTCACTCCCGAGAGCAGCGACGACCACGACGCCCATCACTGAGCCGCCATACTAGAAGCGCCAGGATGTCCGGGCGGCCAAGCAGTGGCCGCCCCTTCGGCCCCGCTCGCAGGAGGCATGCGATGACCGATACGACCACGAAGACGATTACCCTGACGGTGCCCGGCATGGGCAGTGACCACTGCGCCGGTATCGTGCGCAAGACGCTCCAGCGCCTCGACGGCGTGGGCGAGATCGAGACCAATATCGCCAACCATCGGGTCCGTGCCTCCGTGACCGCGGATGGCCCCGATGGTGAGGCACTCAAAGGCGCCGTCGAGGGCGCCGGTTATGACGTCGCGGCAGTGCAAGACGCAGGCGACGACGCAAGCGACAGCGACGCCGAGATCGAGGAAGCCTATCTTTCCCAGGCCCGCAAGCGGCTATGGATCGCCGGCGTCCCCACCACCCTGATCATGCTGCTGATGATGCCGCATATGTTCTGGCAGCCGATTCCCGGTTATCTAGCGATCGTGGCGCTGCTGGCCTTCCCGGTGGTGTTCCTCTACGGCGGTATCGCCACCCATAAATCGAGCTGGCGCTCGCTGAAGAACGGCACCTTCAATATGGACGTGCTGATCTCCATGGGCAGCCTGCCGCCCTATTTGATCGGGCTGATCGGGTTCGTCTATCCGATGACCTCGTTCATCGAGATGGCCGCCACCATCATGACCTTCCACCTGCTGGGGCGCTACCTTGAAGCCCTGGCCAAGGGGCGCGCGTCCCAGGCCATTCGCCGCCTGCTGACCCTGGGTGCCAAGACCGCTCGGGTAGAGCGCGACGGCGAGGAGGTCGAGGTACCGGTGAAGGAGCTGGCCATCGGCGACATCATGATCGTGCGTCCCGGCGACAAGATCCCCACCGACGGCGAAGTGGTCGATGGCGAGAGCCATATCGACGAGTCGATCGCCACCGGCGAGTCGATCCCGGTCTACAAGAGCAGCGGCGACAGCGTGATCGGTGCCACCATCAACAAGGAGGGGCGCTTGCGGGTCAAGGCGACCCGCGTTGGCGGCGATACCTTCCTGTCACAGGTGGTCAAACTTATCGACCAGGCCCAGGGCTCGCGGGTGCCGATCCAGGAGTTCGCCGATCGCATGACCGGTCGCTTCGTGCCGGTGGTGTTGCTGATCGCCCTGGCCAGCCTGGTTGCGTGGCTGCTGCTCCCCGACCTCCTGCGCCCGATTCTCGACTGGGGTGCTACCTTCCTGCCGTGGGTGAACCCCGAGGCCGCCACCCCGGTGCTGGCGATACTCGCCGCCGTAGCGGTGCTGGTCATCGCCTGCCCCTGTGCCCTGGGCCTGGCCACGCCCACCGCACTGATGGTGGGCTCCGGCATCGGCGCCGAGCGCGGCATCCTGATCCGCTCCGGCGAAGCGATCCAGACCTTCAAGGACGTCAAGGTCATGGTGCTCGACAAGACCGGCACCATTACCCGCGGCGAGCCCGAGCTCACCGAGACGGTCGCCGCCGACGGCGTCGAAGAGACGCGCCTGCTGACCCTGGCGGCGAGCGTGGAGAACGCCTCGGAGCACCCCATCGCCCGGGCCATCGTGGATGGAGCCAAACAGCGCGACGTGACGCCCGGCGAGGTCAGCGAGTTCCGTTCCACCGGGGCACGCGGCGTCTCAGGCAAAGTCGGCGAGGAGACCGTGCTGATCGGCAATCGTCGACTGTTGGAAGAGGAGGGTGTGCAGGGCCTCGAGGCCCTGGATACCGCCATGGGCGAGCTCGAGGGCAGGGGCCGCACCGTAGTGATCGTCGCCGCCGACGGCCAGGCGCTGGGACTGGTGGCCGTGGCCGACACCCTCAAGGAAGAGTCGATCGAGGCCATTCGCGGCATGCACGCCCTCGGCCTGCACGTGGTGATGATCACCGGCGACAACGAACGCGCTGCACGCGCCGTGGCCAAGGAGGTCGGCATCGATGAGGTCCAGGCCGGCGTACTGCCGGAAGGCAAGGTCGATGCCATTCGCGCACTTCAGGAAAAACACGGCAACCACGTGGCGATGGTCGGCGACGGCATCAACGACGCTCCTGCCCTCACCCAGGCTAACGTCGGCATCGCCATCGGCGCCGGTGCAGACGTCGCCATCGAGGCCGCCGACGTGACCCTGGTGAGCGGCGAGCTGACCGGCGTGGTAGAGGCCATGCATCTCTCCCGCGCCACCTACGGCAAGATCGTCCAGAACCTGATCTGGGCCAGCGGCTACAACGTGGCGGCCATCCCCATCGCGGCCCTGGGCCTGCTGCACCCGATGATCGGCGTGATCGCCATGACCGCAAGCTCGCTGTCGGTGATCGGCAACTCGCTGCTGCTCAAGCGGCGCTTCGCCCGCGACACCCCGCAAGGAGACACCCAATGAACCGACTTCACCACTGGATGATGACCGCCTGCGTGGGACTGATGGCGGCGGTCATGCTGCTGCTGATGTGGCGCGCCCAGTCGCTGGGCGGCGGCGCCTGGCTGCTGCTACCCATGGCCCTGTGCCTGGGCGCTCACTGGCTGCTGCACCGCCACTGGCACCGGGAACAAGATAAGTAACCTGGCGCCAGCTGTGGGCGGATTGCAACCGCCCCCGAAGGGGAGCCATGCCGACATATCACCGTGGCCATCTCGATGATGTCCATTAATCACGAAGATGTGTCGATGCCGGCCAACGAACTTAGCAGGCTCTCCAGGTCATAAGCGCGGTGTCCCGTTGCCACGTCATTAGCCAGCACAGGGCAACCGTGGTCAGGCCTTTGTCTACCAGCACAACAACCTGGGCCAGGAACAGACGGCGACAGACGCAGTTGGCGAACCCGTCAAGCATAAGGTCTCGTCAGGACTGTTGATAGGCCTGGTAAAGATCATCCAGCAACGGCACCACATGGGCAAGCAGGGCATCGTCATCCGGACAGCGCTCCCGAGCGCCGCTCAACATCAGCTTCAGCCCCGCCGCCTCGGGTACGGGAGCCCCTCCTACATCTAGGTAGTGCACCAGTTCGCCGAGCCGTACCAGCGCGGCATCCACCACCAGCCCGAAACTCGCCAGCAATACTTCGAAGGTGACCTTGTCGTCGACATGGGTGAAGGCGGCACCATCGAAGTCGAATCCCAGCGCCTCCGTCGGACACTTCGTCGGGCTTTCCAACCACAGGAAGCGCGCCTCGGGGTCGATGAAGCGCTGGATCAACCAGGCAGAGGCCACGCGATCCACCCATAGGTGACGACGGGTGGCCCATAGTCGACTGCGGAAGGCGCTTTGCTCCAGACGGGGAATCTCGGCCCGGGTGGCCTTGGGCTCATCGGGTACGAAGCAGCGGTTATAGGTCGCCTCGGCGTCTGCCAGAGACTCGACGATTCGTTCTTTCCCTGCTCCCGGAAAGAAGTCGATCTCAATAAGAGCCTGGAAGCGTCGCTGCAACTGAAGAAGTCGGCGCTGTGCCTCGCGCGCCACGAGGCGGGGACACTCCCGTTGCCAACTGGCGATCGCCTCGAGCAACTCCTGATACTCCGCCCCCCGGTCGAATAGGGAAGGTAGCACCTCCGTTGTCTGCACGCTGGTATCGTCTACCTCAAGCAGCAGGGACGTACCCCCAAGGGTCTGAATGGCATCGGCCTGATGTTGCAGCGCTTGGTATCGAGATGGGCTTGCCGGCAACAGGTAGACACCGTCACGCAGTACGGCCGCGCCCATGCTGCGCAAGGCCCGCCAGATCCGCATGCGAGCGCTACTCGCATTGCCGCTGAGGCTCATGACAAGTATCAGCCAGCGTCTTTCTTCATCTATCACGCGATTCATCACCGTTGTATACGTAACACCTATGTTATACGCTCTACAAAATTATGCCGCCATCGTCTTCGTGAGAGTGTACATGCCGCCCGTCACCGACACACACCACCAGATTCCCTTCCGTGAGGCCGTGATGGTCTGGCTGCGCATCGCCATGCTGAGCTTCGGCGGCCCGGCCGGCCAGATCGCGGTAATGCATCGTATCCTGGTCGAGGAGAAGCAGTGGATCGGCGAGCGGCGTTTCCTGCACGCCCTCAACTACTGCATGATGCTACCAGGACCGGAGGCCCAGCAGCTGGCGATCTACATCGGCTGGCTGATGCACCGCACCAAGGGCGGCCTGGTTGCCGGTTGCCTGTTCGTGCTGCCCGGCTTCATCGCCATCCTGGCACTCAGCTACCTCTATGCGGCGCTGGGTAACGTGGGGCTGGTGGCGGGGCTGTTCTTCGGCCTCAAGGCCGCCGTGCTGGCGGTGGTGCTGAATGCGGTGGTACGGATCGGCAAGCGGGCACTCAAGAATCGGATCATGCTGGGCCTGGCGGCGGCAGCGTTCGTAGCGATCTTCTTTTTCCACGTGGCGTTCCCATTGATCATCCTGAGTGCGGCGCTGCTGGGTTACTGGGGCGGCAAGCGCGGCATGGCCGCCTTTCAGGTCGGCGGCGGCCATGGCGATGACGATGCCCAGGGCCTCAGCGACCGCGACTCGCTGCTCGGCGAGGGGCTGCCCGCCCACGCGCGGCCCAACCCCGGCTGGTCGCTGCGCGTCTCGGCGATCTTCCTGCTGCTGTGGCTGACGCCGGTCGTGCTGCTGCTGGTTACTCTGGGGGGCGAAAACGTCTTCAGCCAGATCGCCACTTTCTTCAGCAAGATGGCAGTGGTCACTTTTGGCGGCGCCTATGCGGTGCTCGGCTACGTGACCCAGGAGGCGGTTCAGAACTACGGATGGCTGGCCCCCGGGGAGATGCTCGATGGGCTGGGGATGGCCGAGACCACCCCGGGGCCGCTGATTCAGGTAGTGCAGTTTGTCGGCTTCATGGGAGCTTTCCGCGACGCCACCGGACTCGACCCCATGGTGGCAGCGACCCTGGCGGCGGTGCTCACCACCTGGGTGACCTTCGTGCCCTGCTTCCTGTGGATCTTCCTCGGAGCGCCCTATGTGGAGCGCCTGCGCGACAACCGCGCACTCAGTGCTGCTTTGTCCGCCATTACCGCAGCCGTGGTCGGCGTCATCCTCAACCTGGCGATCTGGTTTGGCATTCACGTAATCTTCGCCGAGGTCGAGGAGCGGCACGCCCTGGGGGCTCGCCTGCTGATCCCGAATCTGGCCTCAGTGGATTTGTTGGCCCTGTTGCTCGCCGTCGGTGCCATGATCGCCATCTTTAAATTCAAGGTCGGCATGCTCAAGGTGCTGGGCGCATGTGCTCTGATCGGCGTGATGGCTTCCCTATTTTCTTTCTGACCAAGGTGGTCAGAAGTTTTTGCAGGCAATAGACCAGGCCAATAGGCGCCTTGCGACCACCCTGCCCCTTCATCATGATGGCCTGTATCATCAGCAGGCTATGCACTCATCGCCGCCAGAACGACAGGACGCCCCATGAGCCACACCGACGCCCAGCTACGCGAGCTGATTCTGACCCTCGTGCCCGTTGACGGCAGCACCATCGGGAATGCCCGACTCCGCAACCTGATGGCGGCGAAGCTATACGCCAAGGTAGAAGAGGAGGAATACGAGCGCGTGCGCGACACATTGCT
>ERZ869909.2905-NODE-2905-length-10558-cov-4.711478_pt1 | contig 10558 bp, 12 predicted proteins | sample MGYA00520892_ERZ869909 | MGnify/ENA primary metagenome ERZ869909 (study PRJEB32215, sample SAMEA104723947) | bioreactor metagenome | biome: bioreactor; feature: anaerobic bioreactor; material: water | place: China | collected 2015-03-12 ... | reverse complement strand
GCGGCCCGCACCGGCTCGGCGCCGAAGGGCAGGGCGAGGATCGCGCCGCGAAAGCCGATGGCCGAGAGGCCGAAGAGCGCCCCGGCCGCGATGCCCAGGCCGCCCGCGCGCCAGCCGCCGCGCCGCCAGTCGGCCCCCGACATCAGCACCACGCCCAGCGTGGCCGTGGCGATCGCCGCCATGCGCACCGGGCCCAGCGGCTCGGCCAGCAGCAGGGCGCCGATCAGCGCCAGCGTCACCGGCTCGGTCTTGATCAGCGCTGTGGTGACGCCGAAGCCGCGGCTTTCCATCGTCAGCAGCATCAGCGCGGTGGCGGCGATCTGCGAGCTTGCCCCCAGCGCCGCCCAGCCCAGCACCGCCGCATCGGGCATGGGGACCGGCACCAGCACCGCCATGCCGGCCAGGACCAGCGCAGCAAAGGGCAGGCCGAAGAGAAAGCGCACCGCGGTCGCGCCCATGGTGCCGAGTTCCGCGGTCAGCCGCCGCTGCGCCGCGTTGCGCCCGGTCTGGGCCGCGGCGGCGATCAGCGTGGCGAGGATCCAGCTCAAGCCCCGGCCTCGCCCATCAGCCCCGGATCGCCTCCAGCATCCGCTTGACGTTCTCGGGGTCGGCCTCGGGGGTGATGCCGTGGCCGAGGTTGAAGATATGCGGCCCGCCGGCGAAGGCTTTGACGATGCGCCGCGTTTCGGCCTCCAGTTCCGGCCCGCCGGTGACCAGATGCTGCGGCGCCAGATTGCCCTGCACGCAGCCATCGACCTGCACCGCCACGGCGGCCCATTGCGGGCTAACCGAATTGTCGAGCGCCACGCAATCGGCGCCGGTGGCGCGGGCGAAACCCTGATAGCGCGTGCCGGCCTCGCGCGGGAAGGCGATGATCGGCACCTGCGGATGACGGGCTTTCAGCGCGGCGATGATGCGTTTGGCGGGCGTGAGCGCGTAGCGGTCGAAATCATCGCCCTTGAGCGAGCCGGCCCAGCTGTCAAACAGCTTCACCACCTCGGCGCCGGCCTCGATCTGGGCGCCGAGATATTCCACCGTGGCCTCGGTCAGCCGTTCGATCAGCGCGTCGAAAGCCTCCGGCTCGGCGGTTTTCATCGCATGGGCGGGGGCCTGGTCGGGCGTGCCGCGCCCGGCGATCATGTAGGTGGCGACCGTCCAGGGCGCGCCGGCGAAACCGATCAGCGTGGTCTCGCGCGGCAGTTCGGACCTGAGGATACGCAGCGTCTGATAGACCGGGGCGAGGGTTTCATGCACGGCCTCGGCGGGTTTGAGCGCCGCCACGCCCTTGGCATCGCTCAGGGTGGAAAGCCGCGGCCCCTCGCCGGTGACAAACCACAGATCGGCGCCAAGGGCCTGCGGGATCAGCAGGATATCGGCGAACAGGATCGCTGCGTCGAACCCATAGCGGCGGATCGGTTGCAGCGTCACCTCGGCGGCCAGTTCGGGGTTGTAGCACAGCGACAGGAAATCGCCGGCCTGGGCGCGGGTGGCGCGATATTCGGGCAGGTAGCGCCCGGCCTGCCGCATCATCCAGACCGGCGGCACCGCCTGACGCTCGCCTGCAAGGGCGCGCAGCAGCGTCTTTTGCGGCTTGGTTTGCGGGGCGGCGGCGGGCGTGGCGGCGTTGGTCAAGCGGGGCTCCTTGCGGCGCGATATTGCTGATCGGCTCTGTCACTGGGCCGAAGGGGGGGCATTGTCAAGACGACGTGCCGCCGCAGGCGGAGTGCGCGCGGTGCCTATCGGGCCAGTGGACGGGGGGCCGGGGCGCCGCTATATCTGAACCGATCAACACCCGCCGAAAGCCCGCGACAATGCCCGCCGCCCCTGCCCGTCCCCTGCCCGCCTACCGGCTCTCTGTCGCGCCGATGATGGACTGGACGGATTCCAATTGCCGGATCTTTCACCGCCTGCTCAGCCGCCAGACGCTGCTCTATACCGAAATGGTGACCTCGGCGGCGCTGGTGCGGGGCGGTGCGCGGCATCTGCTGGCTTTCCAGCCCGAGGAGCAGCCGCTGGCGCTGCAACTGGGGGGCTCGGACCCGGCGGAGCTGGCGCAGGCCGCGCGCATGGGCGCCGATGAGGGTTATGGCGAGATCAACCTCAATGTCGGCTGCCCCTCGGACCGGGTGCAATCGGGCTGTTTCGGTGCGGTGCTGATGCGCCAGCCGGCGCTGGTGGGCGATTGCGTCGGCGCCATGGCCGCCGCCTGTCAGGCCGAGATCACCGTGAAATGCCGTATCGGTGTCGATGATCAGGAACCCGCCGAGGTGCTGCCGGAATTTCTGGCCACGATGCGCGCGGCCGGGGTGCGCCGGGTCATCGTACATGCGCGCAAGGCCTGGCTGCAGGGTCTCTCGCCCAAGGAAAATCGCGAGATCCCGCCGCTGGATTACCCGCTGGTGCTGGCCATGAAGCACGCCTTCCCCGATCTGACCATCTGCCTCAACGGCGGGGTGGAAACGCTCGATGCCGCCGAGGCGCTGCTGGCGCAGGGGTTGGACGGGGTGATGATCGGCCGCGCCGCCTATCACCGCCCGGCCGAAGTGCTGGCCGGGGCTGACCGGCGGATCTTCGGCGCTCATACCCCCGATGCCGACCCGGTTGACGTGGCGCAGGCGATGCGGCCGCATATCGCCGCGCATCTGGCCCGCGGCGGGCGGCTGATCGGCGTGGTGCGGCATATGCTGGGGCTTTTCGCCGGCCAGCCGGGTGCACGGCAATGGCGGCGCATGCTGTCCGAGGCCGCACCGGGCGGCGGGCTGGAGGATTATGACCGCGCGCTGGCGCAGATGGCGCGGAGCCTTGCGGCATGAGCGCGCGCGGCTGGATCGGGGCGCTGGTGCTGAGCACCGCACTGGGGGCCTGCGCGCCGGGCATGGACGCGCAACGCCTGAGCAGTTCCACCGCGCCCCTGACCCCGCTGGCGGTCTATGACCCGGGCCCCCCGCGCCCGATCCCGCCGATGCGCGCCAATGCCGAGATGGTCAACGACCTGCTGGAGCTCGGCTTCTACATGGAAAGCGGGCGCGAGATCCCGCAGTTCTCGCGTTTCGAGGGGCCGGTGCAGGTGGTGGTGCGCAACAGCCCGCATGCCCTGGCCGAGGCCGATCTGGACCGGCTGCTGGCCCGGCTGCGCAACGAGGCCGGCATCCGCATCACCCGCGCCCCGGGCAATGCCGCGCGCGATGGCGAGAACCTGATCACCGTCGAATATGTCCAGCGCCGCACCATGCGCGCGGTGGTGCCGGGGGCGGCCTGTTTCGTGGTGCCGAATGTCGCCAGCTGGGATGAATTCGCCGCCAACCGCCGCAGCCCGACGATCGACTGGACGCGGGTTTCGCTGCGCACCCGCGCGGCGGTCTTCGTGCCCTTCGATACCACCCCGCAGGAAATCCGCGATTGCCTGCACGAGGAAATCGCCCAGGCACTTGGCCCGCTCAATGACCTGTTCCGCCTGACCGACAGCGTGTTCAACGATGACAATTTCCAGACCACGCTGACCGGTTTCGACATGCTGGTACTGCGGGTCTGGAACGCCCCCGATCTGCAACCCGGCATGACCCGCGATCAGGTTGCCGCGCGGCTGCCCACAGTCTTCAACCGGCTCAATCCGGCCGGGCGGCGCTCGCCGGGGCCGATCCCCGAGCGCTCGCCGCGCGCCTGGGTGCTGGCCGTCGAACAGGCGCTTTCGGGCGAGAATACCGCCGGCCAGCGCCGGGAAAGTGCGATGCGGGCGCTGAGCCTGGCGCGCGCCCAGGGCTGGGCCGATGCGCGCATGGCGCTGAGCCTGATGATCATCGCGCGGCTGGCCCCGCGCGATCAGGGCGAGGCGGCGTTGATGGCGCTGCTCACCGCCGCCGAGATCTATCGTCAACTGCCCGGCGGCGAGGTTCACGCCGCGCATCTGGACATGAACCTTGCCGTGCAGGCGCTGGCCTCGGGCCAATTTGATCTGGTGCTGGAACTGACCGCCCGCGCCCGCCCCATGGCGCAACGCACGGAAAACGCCGCACTTCTGGCCTCGCTGGGCTTTCTGCGCGCCGAGGCGCTGGCGCAGCTTGGCCGCAATGACGAGGCCGAGCGTATCCGGCTCGACAGCATGCCGGCGGCGCGGTATGGCTTCGGCTCGGAAACCGCCGCGCGCGCCCGCATGGACGAGATCGCCCGGCTGACCGGCGCCGCACTGCGCATGGCGCAGCGCTGAAGCGCCCGAAAAATACGCCCGCAGGGCCAGGAGGCAGAGCATGATCATCATCGCAGGTATCGTTCTGGGGGCGGCCTGGGGCGCGATCCATGCCCGCAAACGCGGCGGCAGCGGTTTCGACATCGCGCAATATGCCGCTGTCTGGGGCATCATCGGCGCCATTCTGGGCACATTCGCCACCATCGGTCTGGAGCGGATGCTCTAGGGGGCGCGGATGTTTCAACCCTTCCTCGACAGTCTTCGCCAGCATGCCGTGCCGGTCAGCCTGCGCGAATATCTGAGCTTTCTCGAGGCCTTGCAGGCCGGGCTGGCGCGGTTCGACCCCGAGGGGTTCTATTATCTGGCGCGCACCACGCTGGTGAAGGACGAGCGCCATATCGACCGTTTCGACCGGGCTTTTTCGCATAGTTTCAAGGGGCTGGACGCCATCACCCCGCAGGCCGTGCTCGACGCCGTGGATATCCCGCCCGAGTGGCTGGCCAAACTGGCCGAGAAACATCTCAGCGACGAGGAACGCGCCCAGATCGAGGCGCTTGGCGGGTTCGAGAAGCTGATGGAGACCCTGCGCCAGCGCCTCGCCGAGCAGAAGGACCGCCATCAGGGCGGCAACAAATGGATCGGCACCGCCGGAACCTCGCCCTTCGGCGCCTATGGCTACAACCCCGAGGGCGTGCGCATCGGTCAGGCGGAAAGCCGCCACCAGCGCGCGGTCAAGGTCTGGGACAAGCGCGAGTTCCGCAATCTCGATGACTCGGTGGAACTGGGCACCCGCAACATCAAGGTGGCGCTCAAACGGCTGCGGCACTGGGCGCGCGACGGCGCGCATGAAGAGCTGGACCTCGATGGCACGATCCGCGCCACCGCCGAACAGGGCTGGCTGGATGTGCGCACCCGGCCCGAGCGGCGCAATGCCGTCAAGGTGTTGCTGTTTCTCGATGTCGGCGGCTCGATGGACCCCTATGTGCGCGTGGTCGAGGAGCTGTTCAGCGCCGCCCGCGCCGAGTTCAAGCATCTGGAATACTACTATTTCCACAACTGCCTTTATGAATTCGTCTGGCGCGACAATGCGCGCCGCTGGTCCGAACGCACCCCGACCTGGGAAGTGCTGCGCACTTACGGCGCTGATTACAAATGCATCTTCGTCGGTGACGCCAGCATGTCGCCCTATGAGATCGCCTATGTCGGCGGCGCCAGCGAGCACTGGAACGAGGAAACCGGCGCCACCTGGCTGGCGCGCGCGCGCGAACACTGGCCCGATCACCTCTGGCTCAATCCGACCCCGCAGCAATACTGGCCGCATACCCAGTCGGTGGCGATGATCCGCGAGATCTTCGAGGATCGCATGGTGCCGATGACGCTGGAAGGGCTGAGCGCCGGCATGCGGCTGCTGGGCCGCTGAAACCAGCCCGCGCGCCGCGCAAGGCGGACATGCGCAAAACGCATACCTTCAACCCTTGCCCCCTCCCGCTTGCCGGCCTAGCCACGGGCGCCAGAGCCATGCAACCGAACGGAGAGAACCATGCAGACCGGCGCCCGCCTGCCCGATGTCACCTTCCAGACCCGCATCCGCGATGACAGCATCGCCGGGCCCAACCCCTACCGCTGGCAGGCCCGCTCGACAGCCGACTACTTCGCCGGCAAGCGCGCGGTGCTCTTTGCGCTGCCCGGCGCTTTCACCCCCACCTGCTCGACCTACCAACTGCCCGGCTTCGAGCATGGTTTCGCCGATTTCCAGGCGCTTGGCATCGAGGCAATCTATTGCCTTTCTGTCAATGATTCCTTCGTGATGAACAAATGGGCCATGGATCAGGGGCTGCGCAACGTGCAGGTCATTCCCGATGGTTCGGGCGAGTTCACCCGCCGCGTCGGCATGCTGGTGCGCAAGGACAATCTGGGCTTCGGCCTGCGCTCCTGGCGTTATGCGGCGGTGGTCAACAACGGTGTGATCGAGGCCTGGTTCGAAGAGCCCGGCCTGTGCGACAACCACGATCAAGACCCTTACGGCGTCTCCTCGCCTGAAACCGTGCTCAGCTGGCTGCGTGAGGCCGCACGCGAACAGGCCGCCTGAATTGCGCGGCTGCGGGCCCGCCCGGCGCGGCTCGCAGCCATGCCCCTTGCGCATGGCACCCCGGCTTCGCGCCGATTGCCAAGCGCCGGCATCAAGGCTATGTATCAAGCCAGAGCGGCGCCGATCCCTGCTGGCGCCTGGCACCGGGGGATGTGATGCGCGATCTCAAACTGCCTGACCAGCGCCACCCCGAAAAGGCGCATCGTCCTGATCAGACTCAGCCCAAGAAACCGGCCTGGATCCGCGTCAAGGCACCCGGCGGTGCGGCCTATAACGAGACCCGGCGCATCATGCGCGAAAACCGCCTCGCCACGGTCTGCGAGGAAGCCGGCTGCCCCAATGTCGGCGAATGCTGGAGCCAGGGCCACGCCACCATGATGATCATGGGCGAGATCTGCACCCGTGGCTGCACCTTCTGCAATGTCGCCACCGGCAAGCCGCAGGCGCTCGATGCCTTCGAGCCGGGCCGCGTTGCCCATGCGGTGGAAAAGCTGGGCCTCAACCATGTGGTGATCACCTCGGTCGATCGCGATGATGTCGAGGATGGCGGCGCCGAGCATTTCGCCCAGACCATCCGCGCCATCCGCCACCGCGCGCCCGAAACCACCATCGAGGTGCTGACCCCCGATTTCCTCAAATGCGCCCCCTCGGCGCTGGAGGTGGTGGTCGAGGCGCGCCCCGATGTCTTCAATCACAATCTCGAAACCGTGCCCGGCCTCTATCCCGAGGTGCGCCCCGGCGCGCGCTATTTCCACAGCCTGCGGCTGCTGCAGCGGGTGAAGGAACTCGACGCGACGATGTTCACCAAATCCGGCATCATGGTCGGCCTCGGCGAGGATCGTCAGTCGGTGTTGCAGGTGATGGACGACATGCGCGCCGCCGATGTCGATTTCCTCACCATCGGCCAGTATCTGCAACCGACGCCCAAACATCACCGCGTCGATCGCTTCGTCACCCCCGAGGAATTCGCCGCCTATGAGAAAGCCGCCTATGGCAAGGGCTTCCTGATGGTTTCGGCCACGCCGCTCACCCGTTCCAGTTATCATGCCGGCGATGATTTCGCCCGCCTGCGCAGCGCCCGCCTCGCCCGGCTGGCCCGTTAAGGCCCGGCTCGCCCGGTCTTTGTGCTGAAAATATCCTGGGGGTGAGGCGCGCAAGCGCCGAGGGGGCAAAGCCCCCTGCCCCGCGCTCAACCCGCCTGATCAGTAGATATAGCGGATCTGCTCGGTCCAGAAGCGCTCCATGCGGCGCAGGCTGGCATTGAGATCGACCAGCGCATCGCTGTCGGTAACGTCACGCTCGGCGAGAAGATCGGCATGGCGCTCGAACAGCGCGCGCACCACATCGCGGACCTCATGACCCTCGGGCGTCAGCCGCACGCGCACCGAGCGCCGATCGATCTCGCAGCGCTGGTGATGCATATAGCCCATCTCGACGAGCTTCTTCAGGTTATAGGACACATTCGAGCCCTGATAATAGCCGCGGCTCTTCAACTCGCCCGCCGTCACTTCGTTGCCGCCGATATTGAACAGCAAGAGCGCCTGCACCGAATTGATGTTCAAGATCCCCAGCCGTTCGAACTCATCCTTGATCACATCCAGCAGCAGCCGGTGCATGCGCTCGACCAGCATCAGGTTCTCAAGGTATTCCGGCAGCAGATCCTCGACACCGGCATCGATCTCGGGTTCCACCCCGGCCGGCAAGCCCTCGCCTGACGAATCCGTCCCGGCGGCCGGGCCCGTGGCCTTGCGGCCCGAAGCCTTTCCCGGTGGGGTCATCCGCGCATGAAAGCTCATCTCTCTCTCCGATGGCAAGTTTGTAACGGGCACAATGACGGACAAAGGCAAACAAGCGGTTAAGCATCGCAAGATACCGAAAACAGACATAATTTTCGGCTCTATTGAGCGTTGACCAGTTGGTCGAATCGTGTACATCATCGCGCCGTTCAATCCTGGAGTTTCCGAACATGTATGCACGTACCGCGCTCGCGGCCGTCTTTGCGCTGGCCCTGCCGCTTGCCGCCCATGCCTGCCCCGATTACGGGCGCAACGGCCAGATGCTGAGCTATTCCTCCGACGAGGCCTGGTCGCCCCGCGCCCATAACGTCGTCGCCGGCGGCGGCGTCAACCTCGCCAATTGCTCGATGCCCGGCTATGGCCATGTCGCCACCGCGCCCGATTTCACGCTGAACTTCACCGCCAACGGCGCCGGCCGGGCGCTGGAGTTCCGCGTCGAGGGCAGCTGCGACACCGTGCTGCTGGTCAATGACGCCCGTGCCTCCTGGCATTTCAACGACGATGATATCGGCCTTGACCCGCGCATCCGCATTGAGCGTGCGCCCGAAGGCGTCTACGATGTCTGGATCGGCACCTTCGACAGCGCCACCTGCTCGGCGCGGCTGATCGTCGAGACCTTCTGATACACGTTGGGGCGGCGCGCGGCCCGGGTGCCGCCCCTTTCACCCATCCTGACCAGGGAGACCGGCATGAACAGATCCTCGAACCGCAGGCGGCACGCCGTTGCCGGATTGACCGCGCTGATGGCAAGCAGCTGGTTTGCCCTGCCGGCGCTGGCCAGCGATTGCCCCGACTGGCGCATCGACGGCATCGTCATTCGTCAGGATGCCGAAACCGCCTGGGTGCCGCAGAGCTTCCCGCTGACCGCCGGCGGCGCGCTGGATCTTTCGCAATGCGCCGCGGTGCCGGGTTATGGCAACCTGACCCTCGCGCCCAATCTCACCCTGCATTACGACGACCGCGGCATGGGCCGGGATCTGGATTTCCGCGTCACCGGCGACTGCGACACGCTGATGCTGATCAATGATGCCGGCGCCGGCTGGCATTTCAACGACGACGAGGATGGCACGCTCAATCCGCGCATCCGCCTCGGCAATGCGCCTTCGGGCATCTATGACATCTGGGTTGGCACCTTTGGCGCGCAGGCCTGTTCGGCGACGCTGGTGCTGGAAACCTTCCCGCCCGGCGCCGCCCCCGCCTGCCCCGACTGGAGCCTTGGCGGCGCCGAGATGCGCCTGACGCCCGGCAGCGCCGAGTTGCGCGATGTGGTGGCCGGCGGGGATCTCAACCTGTTCACCAATGCCTGCGGCACCGGCGGGCATGGCCATGTCGCCCAGGCGCCCGATTTCACCGTCTATCTGGATGCCCAGGACACGCTGGGCCGGCTGGAACTGGCGGCGCGCGGCGAATGCGACACGCTGATGCTGGTCAATGACCCCACGCAGGGCTGGCATTTCAATGATGATTTCGACGGGCTCGATCCGCGCGTCGCCTTCGCTGATGCCGCACCGGGGCGCTATGATGTCTGGGTCGGCACCTATGGCAATGCGCTCTGCCGCGCCACCTTCGAGGCCAACTGGATCGTCGAGGGCGGTGCCGCGCCGGCTGCGACGAAATAACCCCGAAGCAATCTCGCGACAATTCCGCCCCGGCTTCGGCCGGGGCGGTGCGTTTCAGGCCCGGTTCGCGCGGGTTTCAGCCGGTCTTCAATCGGCCTGCGGCGTGGCGGGCGATCTGCTCCAGCAGCGCGTCATAGGGTGCCGGCCCAAGCGGTGCAGGCGCGGCACCGATACGCGCCGTCACCCAGGCATAGAGATCATGGTCGTTTTCCGACAGCAGCGCCTCGAACGCGGCCTGCATCGGTGCGTCGAGCCCGGCCAGCGCCTCATCGGCGAAGGGGCCAAGGATCAGGTCCATCTCCTTGGTGCCCCGCCGCCAGGCGCGCATGCGCATGCGTTTGAGATCCGGGCTCTGCACGCCTGGCGCCTCAGCCATGGCTGGCCCCGGCATAGTCGCGCAACCGCTTCTCCAACCGGCCCAGCCGCTCGCTCATCGAAAGCGCCTCGGCGCGCAGGCGGCGCAGATCGGCCAGGGTCCGTTGCAGGCCCTGATCGCGGGTCTGCTCGTCGGTGGCGGGCGGCGCCACGCCATCGCCCTCACCGGTCAGAAGCCAGCGCAGCGAGACGCCGAGCATCGCGGCCAGCATCTGCAGGCGGTTGGCGCGCGGCTCGGCCAGATCATTCTCCCAGCCGCGCAGGGTCTTGAGCCGCACGCCCAGCCGCCCGGCCAGCGCCGACTGGCTCAGCCCGGCGGCCTCGCGCGCGGCGGCGAGCCGGTCGCCCAGCGTGGCCTGTTCATCGGAATACCAATCGTCGGTCGGTTGCTCGCTCACGGGGCGTGTCCTCCTGCTCTTGGTTGCGTTCACGGGCACCACTCGGGCCTTGAACGGGATCAGGGCGCACCATAAGAGATGAAGGCGCGAAACACAAA
>ERZ869909.2904-NODE-2904-length-10561-cov-4.584319_pt1 | contig 10561 bp, 11 predicted proteins | sample MGYA00520892_ERZ869909 | MGnify/ENA primary metagenome ERZ869909 (study PRJEB32215, sample SAMEA104723947) | bioreactor metagenome | biome: bioreactor; feature: anaerobic bioreactor; material: water | place: China | collected 2015-03-12 ... | reverse complement strand
AGCCAAGCCTGGCCCAGGCCCAGCATGACCAGCCCGGTCAGGATGCCGAGCCCCGGTGCGGCGAAGGGCGAGGTGCCGAAGAACGGCATCGGTATGGCATTCTGGATCGCCGGGGTGCCGGGCAAGGCGGTCATGGTAAAGGTAAATGCACCCAGGGCGATGGTGCCGGGTATCAGCCGCTTGGGCAGGTCGGCCTTGCGAAACAGTGCCGCGGCGATGGGGAACACGGCGAAGGCGACCACGAACAGCGACACGCCGCCGTAGGTCATCACCGCGCAGGAGAGCACCACGGCCAGGATGGCGCGGCTGTCGCCCAGGCGCTCGACGATGGCACCGGCTAGCACCTCGGCACTGCCGGAATCCTCCATCAGCTTGCCGAAGATCGCCCCCAGCAGGAACAGCGGAAAGTACATGACGATGAAATTGCCCGCCGATCCCATGAACACCTGGGTGTAGCTCGCCAGCAGTGGGGTGTCCACGGACACAAGCGCCACCAGGGCGGCGAGTGCCGGGGCCAGGATCAGCAGGCTCAGGCCTCGATAGGCCAGGTACATGAGCAGCACTAGCGCAACGACGATGGCAAGAATACCGGTCATGACCTGTCCTCCCTGCCCAACAGCCTATCGGACTTCTTCCATGCATCGTGCGAGCCAACCTCTTTGCAGGCAGGCTCGGTGCGCGTACGTCCTTCCTTGTGCATGCCAGCTCCTTTTCATTCTTGCTTCGTCGTTCATGCATCGTCGTTCATGCTGCATCGCAGTATATGCGTCTCAGCGCGGCTTTCCTACACGTTGGGCGTTCAGATCGATAGTTTTCTTGAACTAAAGTCTAAGAAAAGGCATAATGTGAAAAATGATTCCATAAATTTTAACGGAGGCGGTTCTCAAAGGACCGTAAAGCCACCATGACGACATTGCGTTTCAACACCATCTGGGATCTGCCCCTGTTCAGCCCTCGCGACCTGAACGAAGACGAATCCAAAACCCAGACGGCGCCTGTCACTGAGCGCTTCCTGACCATCTGGGACAGTCCGCGGCCACCTCGGGCCAAGGCGGCCGCGAGCAAGCGTGCCCGTCGCAGGGTGCCAAAGTTCTATCTGTGAGTTTTACAGATGCCGCCAAGCCGACCGTGCCAGGCGGGTCAGCGGCTATTAATGAAGCGCCCATGCCGATTGGCATGGGCGCTTTGCTGTATGGCGAGTGGCAGCCAGTCAGCGGACTTGCAACGGCAGGGGCTGCGATATCGAGGGCTCATCCGGCGTGGGCGACACCTCGGCCACATCTGGCCAGCCAGGCGGAAAGGTGGGCGCTGAGCTCGCGGGCGTCGTCATCAGCTCCGTAGAGGCTGCCCGACTTGCGACGGCGCAGGAACGGAAGGCCGAGAACATAGAGCCCCGGCGCATCGATCACGCCACCGTGATGGCGTAGCCGTCCCTTGCGATCGAGCACCGGAACCTGCAGCCAAGCGTAGTCGGGCCGGTAACCGGTGGCCCAGAGCACCGTGCGGATCTCACCGTCGGCCAGGTCGAGTCCCAGGCAGGGGCGCGCCGGCAGGCGGGTCGGTGCCGGGCGCTCGGGGGTGGGCAGGGTGTCATGCCAGCCGTGGGCCAGCGCCCAGGCATCGAGATTGTCAAGCAGCCGGGCGAGCTTGAGGTCTGCCGCCGTGGCGTGCATGGCCAGGGAGCCGGCGAACTGCAACCGGGTGCCGGAAAGCCCCGCCAGGCGTCCCACCAGGCGCACGCCGTGCTGGCTCAGGACGTTGAGGTCCAGGTCGCGTGGCGTGGGGCCGCCCACCAGTTGTGGTGATGGCACGCGTCGTGCCCGGGCGATGTCTTCCACCTCGTCGAAGCGTTGGTCGAGCAGGCCGGCGGCATCCAGCCACCACTCGATGTCGCGACCGCGGTAGCGGCGGGGCAGGCGCAGGTGATCGCCCACCGCCAGGGTCACTGGTCGACCGCTGCGCTGGAGCTCGTCGGCCAGCTGCACGCCGCTGGCGGAGGCGCCCACTACCAGCACCCCGCCGGGCGGGAGCTGACCCGGGCGACGATACTCCCGCGGGGTCAGGCTCGTGATCCAGGGCGGCAGGGCCGCGTCAATGGCGGGCACCACCGGCACCTGGCAGGCGCCGGTGGCGATCACCACCGCCCGGCAGCGCCAGGTGTCTCGGTCGGTGATCACCCGATAGCCGTCTTTCACCGCCCGCACCGCCGTCACCCGTGTGCCGGTATGAATCGGCGAGGCCAACCGCGCCGCGTAGTCATCCAGGAGGGCGATCAGCTCGGGCATGCTCATGTAACCGTCGGGGTCGGGGCCCGCGTAGGCCTGCCCGGGGAGCCTGCACTCCCAGTTCGGGGTGAGCAGGTGCAGCGAGTCCCAGCGCTCATGGCGCCAGGCGTTGGCCACCTCGCCCCGCTCCAGGATCGCATGGTCGATGCCACGCCGCGCCAGGTGGTGGCCCATGGCGAGCCCGGTGTGTCCCGCGCCGATGACCAGGACGGTCACGGCGCGGGCCGGGCGGTGCAGCGGGCGTGAGCGCCCTTGGTTCATTTCACGGCCACCGTGACGTGGGTGGGGTTGGTGAGCAGGTCGTAGACCGCCGAGCGCTTCTGGGACTGGGCGACCAGCGCTTCGATATCCGCGCGACTGGCGTCGGCATCGATCTCGAAGACGACTCGGATGTCGTCGAAGCCGTTGCGCACCTCGGGGTCCATGCCCAGGATGCCCTGGATGTCCATGCTGCCCTCGACGCTGGCCTTGACCGAGCGCAGCTGGATGCCGCGGTTCTGGGCCACGGCGGCGATGCCGGCGGTGAGGCAGCCGGCCAGGCCGACCAGCACGTACTCCACCGGGGTGGGGCCCTGGTCCTCGGCGGCGAAGACCTCGGGATGGTCTGCTTCGAAGGTGAAGCGCCGCTGATGGCGCTGGGGCTCGCCGAGGCCGTGGAAGTCTTCTACCGCGATCTGGGTATGAGTGCCACGGATCCATTTGCTGTGGGCACGCCAGGTGAAGCGGGCGGACTCAGGGGCCTGGGACAAAGCCTCGCGGGCGCCAAGCAGGGCGGTGACGTTGACGCCGTTGTCGATGGTTGGTGTAGCGGTGTGCATGGAATATTTCCTCGCCTGATTGTCATTGTCGACGTGTCGCTGTCGATGTGTCTTAGTCAATGCGTCGTGAATGACCGAAGTGGTCAGGGAGGAGTTTGGGGCCGCCACGTGGGACCCAGCGTGGGAGAGGTCGTGGTATTTCAGGGTGTGGTCGTGGAAGGCCCGGGAGGCGCGATGCGCTGGCAGGCCCAGACCCGTGTCACCGGCATGCCGGACTGGTGCTGGGCCAGGCGTACCGACTCGGCGTCTGGGGCACGGTAGAGGCAGATCATGCGCCTGCCGCTACGTGAGAAGAAGGTGCGCACGAAGTGGACGCGGTAATTTTGCAGGCAGGCCGAGCCGGCGTCCTCGATGGCCTGGATACGCTCGATGGTGACCGGTTCGTCGAAGGTGCGCTCTACCAGTACGTTGGCGCTGGTGGGAACTTCGCCCGGGGCCTCGTGAACGCTGCCGGGCCACAGGGAAGTGACGTCGGCCCCCGCCTGACGCAATCCGGTTCGCGCCGATTCCGCATCCGGGGCCCGGAAGTGGCAGAGCAACCGGCGGCCGTCCTTCGCCAGCAGGCTGCCTTGCCAGGCGACCCGGTGCAGGTCGAAGCAGCCCTGGGCGGCCAGGGTCACCGTCATGACGAACGCCGTCTCGAGTGGTCGCTTGAAGCTGCGCTCAAGAAAGACATCGATCATGTTTCTCCCTCCGGCTCGGGATCGGCAAGGAGTTCGCTGACGCGATCCCTGGCCCATCCCGCAACCGGCCCCTGTGCGAGAGCGCCTACCGCTTCGGCATGCCGCTGCCGAGCAGTGATGTCGCCGGTGAGATGATGGGCCTCGCACAACACATGGTGGGCGAGCATCTGTTCGGTGGCTCGCTCCAGGACGTGGGCGTATTCGAGGGCCTCCTCGGCACGACGGATGGCATCGGCATGACGGCCCCGCGTCAGGTCCAGCCAGGCTGCATGGACCAACAGGTAGGTGAGCCGGTACTTGGCGTCGACATGGCGCAATGCCGGGAGCGATTCTTCGAGCGATGATTCATCGTCATCGATGGCATAGCGGCAAAACGCCTCCGCTGCACGGGCGAATAGCATCTCGCTACCATCGCGAAGCCGCTCACCGATCTCCATGAGGTTAGCGCAGCGTGACCGTGCCGCAGAGAAGTGGGAGCACCCGACATCGATCATCATCAGGTATTCGTTGGCCTGGAACTCGCCGAGGCGGTCCCCGGCAGCCTTGTAGAGTGTGCGGGCGATCTTGAAGTGCTCATCGGCCTCGGCGAGCCGGTTGTCGTGCCAGGCCAGCAGGCCCTGGGCCATGGGGATGGCGGGATGGCTGATCCGTTGCTGCATGGCCAGCGCGCGAGCCTGGGCCAGCATGGCCTCCGCCTGGTCCAGGTCCCGCTCCAGCATGGCCAGGCACTTCGCCGTCTCTGCCATGGCGATGACCTGGTCGCGGTCATCGGCGCTACGGGTCACCCGCTCGGCCTGGAGTGCCTCCTCATGGGCTCCTTGCCACTGTCCATGAGCCCAGCGAACCTGGCTGGCCAACTGATAGCCAAGACGGGCGTGGGCCAGGGCGCCATGCTCCAGCGCCCGTTCGGCGAGGGCCACCAGTTCCCGGGCGGTATTCTCCCAGTCTTCCAGCGGCGCGGCATGGATCATCACGTCCCGCAGTTCCAGCATGAGGCAGATGCGGCGGGAGCCGGAAAGCTGCTCGGCCAGAGCAAGGCCCTTATGGGCGAGCCGGAGCGCTTCATCGTTGGCGAAGAAGCGCAGGTACAGGCGCCCGGCGGTAACAATGGCTTCGGCTGTCAGCCCCGGGTCACTGCTCAACTGGGCGTGACGAACCAGGTCGGCGGCGTGCTCGAGGTCGAGTATTGCGTTCTGCCCCAGGAGTTCGGCGACCTGCCGATGCATGACCTGGCGTCGTGACGGTGTGATTCCCGCATAGACACAACGCGCCACCCAATCCTCGGAAAAGCACAGCCCACGCTCGGTGGCCTCGAGGAGCTGAAGCCGCTCGGCTGCCCCGAGGGCCTCGCCGATACGGTTGGCATCCAGTCCTGTGAGCCGGCCAAGCGTCGCCGAGTCGAGGCAGGGCGCCAGCACGGCGGCCCAGCGCAGCACCCCGCGGGCTTCCGGTTCGAGGCTGGCCAGCGCCGCGTCGACTCGCTCCCCGCGCCCGTCATCGCCGCCCTGTGGTGGTGTGAGGAGTGCCGGGTCGACGGTAGGCGTCGCATCGCTGATGACACCTCGCCCAACCCTGCTGCGCCGGGCGCGCAGCAGCGCACCGTTGGTGGGAATGCCCGCTTCCTTTAGCAGCCGCATGCCCAGTTGGACGTGCTGATCGGCTTCCCGGGGACGGTTGAGGATGAGCAATAGCCGGATCAGGTCGGCGCGGGCATCCTCGTCGAAAGGGGTCAGCCGGACCAGGGCATGGGCGTGGGGCAGGGCCCGCTCGGGAAACGCCGCCAGGCGCTCGAGCAGTGCCGACAGCAGCGTCGTCTGGGCGCGCATGGCGCGTTCGCGTTCGGCCAGGCACCAGCCATGGAAGTCATGGAAATTGGCCAGGTCCAGGCTTTCCAGGAAGGGCCCCCGGTAACGCACGGCCACGGCCTCCAGCGTATCGATGGGCGCCTGGTGCAGGCCCTGGACGAAGGCCGCGTGCAGGGCTCTCACGTCGAGGTCGATATCGGAAGTGTCGAGCCTCACGCTGAGGCGATCGGCGATGATGCGGGTTCGTCCCGGGTCGTCCGTCAGGCGACGTAGCTTCGACAGGCTCCAGCGCAGCGATCCGCGGGGGTCGTCGGGCAGCTCCCAGAGCAGGTCGCAGAGGTGCTCGCGGCTGAAGGCGCGGGGATGGAGAGCCAGATAGGCGAGTAGTGCCCGGGTCTTCTTCGATGGTGGTAGGGGCAAAGGCTGGCCGTCTCGAAGCACTTCGAGATCACCAAGCAGGTTGAGGGTCAGCGCGCTCATATCGCTCGCCCCAAGTGTGAGATCCCTTCCAGTATAGCGCGGCTGACCATGCCGTCTTCGGCCACTTATTGCGCGGACGCGCGCGTCAATTCCCGGGTAACGTCACACCCAGGGCGGTGTCTTCCACGCCAGCCGATGGAAAACCACGCTGGCTACCACGGCCACTTCCTCGGGTCGGCTCGATACTCCCGGCAGTGACAGACACAACCGGTTCCCCGAGGAGGCCCGACATGGCCCGTTACGACAGCATCCTGGATACCATCGGCCGCACGCCGCTGGTCAGGCTCGATACGTTCGCTCCCGCCGGGGTGAATCTCTACGCCAAGGTCGAGGCGTTCAACCCCATGGGCTCCGTGAAGGACCGCATGGCGCTGGCGATCATCGAGCAGGCCGAGCGCAGCGGCGAACTCCGTCCCGGCCAGACGGTGATCGAGGCGACCAGCGGCAACACCGGGATCGGGCTCGCCATGGTGTGTGCCCGCAAGGGTTATCCGCTGGTGGTGACCATGGCCGAGAGCTTCAGCGTGGAGCGGCGCAAGCTGCTGCGCTACCTGGGCGCCCGGGTGGTGCTGACCCCGGCCTCGGAGAAGGGCACCGGCATGCTGGCCAAGGCCATCGAGCTGGCCGAGACGCATGGCTACTTCCTGTGCCGTCAGTTCGAGAATGAGGCCAACGCCGAGGTGCACTCCCGGACCACGGCCCGGGAGATTCTTGACGACTTCCAGGGCGAGGTACTGAACTGCTGGGTCTCCGGCTTCGGCACCGGCGGCACCCTCAACGGCGTGGCCCGCGCGCTGAAGCAGGCGGATCCGGCGACCCGCGTCGTCGTCGCCGAGCCCGACAACGCCCAATTGCTGGGCAGCGGCCTGGTGCAGCCGCGTCGCGCCGACGGCGTCGCCGCCAGCCACCCACGCTTTCGCCCCCACCTGATGCAGGGCTGGAGCCCCGACTTCATCTCCCGGCTCACCGAAGAGGCGCTGACGGCAGGGCTCGTCGATGAACTGGTGCCGGTGGCGGGGAGCGAGGCGCTGAGGCTCGCCCGGGAGCTCGCCCGCCGGGAGGGTATCTTCGTCGGCATCTCCAGCGGCGCCACCCTGGCCGCCGCCCTGGACGTGGCTCGGCGGTCGCCCCCGGGCAGCAACATCGTCTGCATGCTGCCGGACACCGGCGAGCGTTACCTCTCCACGCCGCTGTTCGAGGGTATCGGCGAGCCGATGAACGACGAGGAGCTGGCCCTGTCACGTTCCACGCCGGGCTATCGCTTCGATGTGCGGCCGGGAGGGGCGGGACCACGGCGGCCGGAACCGGAGAAGGCGTCGGAGCGGGCAGTGCTGGATGCCGAGGCCCTGCGCTTCGTCGACGAGACCGTGGCGGCGGAGCCGGTGGTGATGTTCGCCCTCGAGTGGTGCGAGTTCTGCTGGTCGGTGCGCAAGCTATTCGCGCGGCTGGGCATCGAGTATCGCAGCGTCGATCTCGATTCGGTCGCCTACCAGGCAGAGGATCTGGGGGGGCGGATTCGGGCTGTGCTCGCCGAGCGCACCGGGGCCGTGACCATCCCGCAGATATTCATCGGTGGCGAGCCGGTCGGCGGCTGCAGCGAGCTGTTCGACGCCTGGCGCGACGGTGCAGTTCAGCAGCGGTTGGAGGCCGTGGGAATCGCCTACGACCGCGACGTCGAGGTCGACCCCTACGACCTGTTGCCCAAGTGGCTTCATCCGCGCGCCACGGTTGCCTGAACCCCGCTCATTTCACCAGGGAGTCACTGCCATGTCTTTCATTCAGACCATACCGCCCGAGCAGGCCACGGGCGAGGTGCTGGCGATGTACCAGCGTCAGCAGGCCCACTTCGGCTACCTGCCCAACTATGCCCGGGCATTCAGTCACCGCCCCGAGGTGATGGCGAGCTGGGCGGCCCTGTTGGCGACCATCCGCCGCCATGTCGAGCCGCGGCGCTTCGAGCTGGTGACCCTGGCCGCCGCTCAGGCGCTGGGGAATACCTACTGTTCTCTGGCCCATGGCAAGGTGTTGGCGGAGCTGCTCGGGATGGAGGATACGAAGGCGATCGTCGCGGGTGGCGAGGGGAGTACGCTGACGGCGGCGGAGCGGGCAATGATGGCACTCGCCCGCAAGGTGGCCAGGGATGCGCGTAGCGTGTGCCAGGACGACGTCGACCGATTGCTGGCACAGGGCTTCACCGACGAGGAGGTCTTCGACATCGTGGCCGTGGCCGCGGCCCGGGCCTTCTTCACCAAGGTGCTGGATGGTCTCGGCACCGAGGCGGACGCCACCTATCGGGAGATGGCGCCCGATTTGCGTGAGGCGCTGACCATGGGGAGGGATTTCGAGATTGCGTCGGACTGAAGTCGGCGCCTCGGCCGTAACGCTGCGCTCAACACAGCCGCGTACCGAGCAGCAACAGCGAGGCATCGGCGGTATGCCAGCTCCATCAGACCATGCCCAGGGCACCCGTGATGGCTGCCGCGACCATCAGTTTGAACAAAGGAGTCTGGGTCATGACTGAACCTCCGTGGGCGTCGTGGGCTTGACCGACGCCTTACTGATGAAGCAGTGGGGCAGGGTCGCGACGACAGAGAGCAGGATGGGGATCTTACCTTCCACGTCATAGGAGTCGGTGATGTTGGCTGGCGCAATAATATATATAAGTTCAAATGGGCCTGAATGTAAGTTGTACATATAATAAGTGTATGTATGCGATAGGTATAAGTTTTGGTAAAGTCTATTTTGCCTCCGTAGCAGAGTGGTACACCGGGCAGAAACTAAAGCGCCCAAGAGGGAATCGGCTTGGGCGCTTTTCATTTGTGGGACGGTGGTTTATGTATCTTATCGCCTAATACTTTATTATTAACCTTGCTACATTTCTATCGCTGAGCCATTTTGAAAGAAGCAGATGAAGAGTGGCTTTTCAGAGCAATCAGGCCACTTTGCGACGTATGATTGGAGGGAACAACAAGGAGAGATCATGACGTTCGTATCAGCTCGACCCCTACCGGTTGGCGGTGCTCGTTGTGAGCATTGCAGCCTGCATTCGCGCTGCCTGACCATGGGGCTGGAGGGGGAAGTTCTCGCCGGCTTCGATGCACTGCTTGAGCGCCCGCGCCCGCTCAAGCGGGGTGAGATCCTGGTGCATCAGGGGGAACTTTTTTCCAATCTGTATGCGGTGCGTACCGGCAGCTTGAAACAGGTGGTATCCCAGGTAGAGGTGCGCGATCAGGTGACGCACTTTTACCTGCCCGGGGAGCTGGTGGGCCTGGATGGCATCGGCGGTGGGGATTGCACTGGCAATGTGGTGGCGCTGGAGTCGACGTATGTCTGTGCGCTACCGTTCACTGGGCTCGAAGCGCTAATGCAGGATTCATCCGTGCTGCAACACCGGCTTTTTCACAGCATGGGCGAGGAGCTGCGCGACCATCAGCGCATGATGTGTCTGCTCTCCGGACGCACTGCCGACCAGCGTATGGCGAGCTTTCTGTTGGGGCTCTCGGAGCGTTTCAGGTCGCGGGGTTACTCCCCGACCTGCTTTCATCTTTCGATGTCGCGCGGTGATATCGGTAGCTATCTGGGGCTGGCCATCGAGACCGTCAGCCGTGTGCTCGGTCGTTTTCAATTGCACCAACTGATCGCGCTGGAAGGGCGCCAGGTGTCGATGCTGGCGCTGGATAGCTTGAGGCGTATGGCCTCAGAGGGTGTCGGACGTCATTCGGGGGGCTGACTGTGGAGCCACGCTCAACATAGCTGCGTGCCGAGCAGCAGCATCGAGGCATCGGCCGTTTGCCAGCCCCACCAGGCCAGGGTCAAGGCGCCCGTGATGGCTGCCGCGGCCATCAACTTTAACAATAGTGCTTGGGTCATGCCTGTACCTCCGTGGGCGTCGGGCGCTTGACCGGCGCCTCGCTGATGAACCAGTGCAGTAGTGCCGCGACGACCGAGAGCAGGATGGCGATCTTCCATACCACATCATAGTGGCCGGTGAGGTCGTAGAGGTAGCCCCCCATCCACACCCCCATGAATGAGCCTAGCTGGTGGAACAAGAAGACGATACCGCCCAGCATGGAGAGGTGACGCACGCCGAACACCGAAGCGACGATCCCGTTGGTCAGCGGTACGGTGGAGAGCCATAGCAGACCCATGGCGATACCGAAGAGATAGGCGCTGGCGGGGCTCAGCGGCAGGAAGACGAAGGCGGTGATCACAGCGCCTCGGGTCAGGTAGAGCCAGCTCAGCAGCCGCGGCTTGGAGTAGATGCCCCCCAGCCATCCGGCGGCGTAGGTGCCGAAGATATTGAACAGCCCCACCAGAGCCAGGACGGTGCTGCCCACCTGTACGGCGAGACCGTTGTCGAACAGATAGCCCGGCAGGTGCACGCCGATGAACACCACCTGAAAGCCGCAGACGAAAAATCCCAGGCAGAGCAGCCAGAACCCGCGTTGGCCGGTGGCCTCGTCCAGGGCGTCGCGTAGCGAGAGGTCGCT
>ERZ869909.2903-NODE-2903-length-10565-cov-3.820366_pt1 | contig 10565 bp, 6 predicted proteins | sample MGYA00520892_ERZ869909 | MGnify/ENA primary metagenome ERZ869909 (study PRJEB32215, sample SAMEA104723947) | bioreactor metagenome | biome: bioreactor; feature: anaerobic bioreactor; material: water | place: China | collected 2015-03-12 ... | reverse complement strand
GCGTCTTCAGAAAGTCGTCATAGCGCCGCACCCGGTAAAAGCAGGCCGCCAGCACCAGATTGGTCCAGTAATCGCCGAACAGCTCGATGCCCAGCTCGATGGGTTTGCCGCTGGCGCGCATGGCAGGCTGGACCTTCCTCCGGCGCATCTCTTTCAGGGCGGGGGCCTGTCCCGGTACCGGGCCGGGCCGGGGCATGACATCGCCGGGCAGGATGGGGGCTTTGGGGGCTTCGCCGGCCATGACCGGCACCACGGCGCCAGAACCGTCGCGCGCTACAAGCCGTATCGCGCGGGAAGGATCAGAGCGCGGAGACCAGTCCTGCTCCCAGAAAATCAGCATGATGGCGACGCCGTATAGGTCGCGCCCCATGGCCGTGAGCACGTATTCAAAGCGGTCCGGGCGGGACTGGTACTGCCTGCGTGACAGCAGCCCTGCATCGGTCAGGGTTTTCAGCCGCCGGGCGAGAACAGACCGCGCAATCGCCAGCCGGTCCAGCCAGTCATCGAAGCGGCGCGCACCACGGAACGCCTCGCGCAGAATCAGCATGGTCCACGCCTCGCCTACCACATCCATGGCGTGGGAGACGGGGTTGTTCTGAATCATCTGCTTGAGCCGGGAGTCCATGTCGCCACTAGAACCGATGGTTTTGCATTACGCAAACATCGTTGCGGGGGTTGAGGCAGCCGTCGAAAACAGTTAGCGTCAGTTTCGCTAACAAAGTGACCATGCTCCCATGCGTGGCAATGCAAACGAAAAAGGCCGACACTTGAACCGCTTGCCCGATACAATCACTCGCCGCCTGCGTCTGCCTCTGGTAGCCGCGCCGATGTTTCTTGTGTCCGGGCCGGACATGGTGCTGGCCGCGTGCCGGTCGGGTGTCATCGGCTCGTTTCCGGGTCCGAACTGCCGCACGATCGAAGATGTTGAAGCGTGGATGAAGACCATCGCTGAGGCGCTGACCGAAGAGGATGCGCCCTGGGCTTTCAACATGGTTTGCCATTCTTCCTATCCGCGGTTCGATGCGGAACTGGAGCTGGTGAAGAAATACCAGCCACCCATCGTCATCACGGCGCTTGGCGGCCCGCAACGCGTTGTGGAAGCGGTTCACAGCTATGGCGGGCTGGTGTTTGCCGATGTGAACTCGGTGCAGTTCGCGGCCAAGGCTGCAGCGACCGGCGTGGACGGTCTGGTGCTGGTGTGCGCCGGAGCGGGCGGCCATACGGGCATGGTGGCCAATGTCGCCTTCATTGAAGCGGTGCGCCAGTTTTTCGACGGCATCATCGCCGTTGCGGGCGGCATCTCGACAGGACGCGGCATCCGCGCTGCCGAGGCGATGGGCGCGGATCTGGCCTATATGGGCACCGCCTTCATCCCGGCCGAAGAGAGCCTGGCTCATCCTGATTACAAGGACATGGTGGTGCGCTCCGGCGCGTCCGACATTGTTGTGTCGGCCTCCGTCACCGGCGTGCCGGCAAGCTGGCTAAAGGAAAGTCTGAGACGCTCCGGGCTCGACCCGGAAAACCTGCCTGAAAAGGGCAAGGTGCAGTTCGATGACCCCTCCCAGATACTCAAGGGCTGGAAAGATGTCTGGTCGGCCGGGCAGGGGGTTGGCGCGGTAAACGCGGTGGAGCCGCTGGGCAGCATCGTCGCCCGTCTCGCCCGTGAATACACAACACACGAACTGGGGGCCGTCTCGCCCCCTCATGGTCTGGAAAGGAGTGCTCGTGATGAACGCCCCGGTGCCTGAGTCCAATAACGGTATGGAGCGCGACGCCCCGTCATGGCTCGCCAATATCGACAATGCTTATCTGCGCGGCCTTTACGCGCCGGTCGCCCATGAGACGACAGCCAATGAACTGAAGGTCATTGGTGAAATTCCGGCTGATCTGTGCGGTGCCTATATGCGCAACGGGCCGAACCAGGTCTATGCGCCCAAATCCAAGCATCACTGGTTTGATGGTGACGGCATGGTCCACACCATCGCCTTCAAGGACGGCAAGGCGAGCTATCGCTCCCGTTTTGTCCAGACCGCACACTTCAAGGCGAATGCCGCACGGGGTGAGGAGCAATGGCCGGGCTATATGGGCCATCCTGATCCCAACGCCCCTCCGGGTGCGGGTTCTGATGGCTGGCTGAAGGATTCGGGCAATACCGACCTCATCCTCCATAATGGCGAGGTGCTGGCGCTGTGGTATCAGGCGGGCGTGCCCATCCGCCTTGATCCGGCGACGGGCGACACGCTGGGTGAGCAGACCTGGGGCGGCGCACTGACCCGTCAGGTTTCCGCCCACGCCAAGACCGATCCGGTGACGGGCGAGCTGTTCTTCTTCGATTACAACACCAAGCCGCCCTACATGACCTATCATGTGGTTTCGCGCGAAGGTCAGATGATCCGCAATGTGCCCATCGACGTGCCGGGCCCGCGCCTGCCGCACGACATGGCGATGACGGAAAACTACGCGACCCTGCACGATCTGCCGCTGTTCTGGGATCCCGAGCTTCTGCCGCGCGGCATTCACAAGGTCACCTTCTATCCCGACATGCCGTCACGCTTCGGCGTGATCCCGAAATACGGAAATGAAGGTGATGTGCGCTGGTTCGAGGCCGAGCCCTGCTACATCTACCATGTCACCAATGCGTGGGAGGAGGGCGACTGGATCGTGATGGAGGGCTGCCGGGTGACCGAGCCATGCCCGCCCTCAAAGCCCGGTCAGGGCATGTATTCGCGCATGATGGCCTTCCTGCTCCTGAAGGCGCGCTTTCACCGCTGGAAGTTCAACCTGAAAACGGGCGAAACCCGCGAGGAATGGCTGGACGACCGCAATGCCGAGTTCCCGACCGTCAACATGGACGTGGCCGGGCGCAAGTCGCGCTATTCCTACCACGTCTCCATTCCGACCAATCGCGAGACGATGGTGTTTGACGGGCTGATCAAGTTCGACACCAGGACCGGCTCGTCGCAGAGCCTGAAGTTCAAGGATGGCTGGTACGGGTCTGAAAGCCCGTTCGCGCCGCGCCTCAACTCCAATGGCGATGAAGATGACGGGTATCTCATCACCTTCATCACGAACGAGGTGGACGGGCAGTCGGAGTGCCATATCATCGACGCCAAGGATATTCAGGCGGGTCCTGTCGCCCGTGTCATCCTGCCTGCGCGCGTGCCACCCGGTTTCCACTCCACATGGGTGCCGGGAACCGAGATGGGCTGGGCCTGACCGGCCACAGCCAGACATGAGACCAGTGCCCTGCCTGAACGCGCCCTGTGGCATGAGGCGCGGGGCAGGGCATAATGACTTTTCTGACAGGCTTGGGGAGGCAGACTGCATGAAACTCGCACCGCCGAAAAAGATCGCCAGCTATCGCAAGCAAGGCTGGTGGGGCGATGACACCTTCTACGATGTGTTTCTTCAGGCTGCCGCAAAGCGTCCCCAGGCTCTGGCCGCGATTGATCCGCCCGACCGTGAAGCGCTGACGGGACGCAAGCCGCGCCGTCTGGTGTGGGCTGATCTGGCGGACGAGGTTGAGCGCACAGCAGCGGCACTCAGCGGGCAGGGGCTGGTCAAGGGTGACCGCGTGGTCATGCAGATGCCCAACGTGGTCGACACGCTCTCGATCTATCTGGCTTGCGCCAAGCTGGGGATCATCCTCAGCCCCGTGCCGGTCCAGTATGCCGGCCATGAATTGCGCCATGCGATGGATGCAGTGCGTCCGCGCGCCTTCATTGCCTCCAGAATGTTCAAGGACCGCGAGCTGGCGCGCGGCTGCAAGGCCGTGGCTGGCGACCGTGCCAAGGTGCTGTCGATGGATGGCGGCGGGGACGGGCTGGTCGATTTCTCTGCCGAGATCAGCCGCGCTAACACCCGCAAGGGCCCGTTCGGCCTGGGCGGCGCTGTCGCCAAGCAGAAGGGCGAGGCCGACGATTGCTTCACCATTTGCTGGACCTCCGGCACGACAGGGGTGCCCAAGGGCGTGCCCCGCTCCCACAATCACTGGCTGGCCATCGGCCCGGCCACGTATCACGGCATGGCCATCCAGCCTCACGACGTGCTTTTGAACCCGTTCCCGATGACGAATATGGCGGCCATTGGCGGCATGTTCGTTTCCTGGCTCCTGAGCGAAGGCACGCTGGTTCTCCACCACCCGTTCGACCTGCCGGTTTTCCTCAAGCAGCTTGTCACCGAGAAGGTAACGGCGACGATTGCGCCGCCGGCTGTGCTCACCATGCTCCTCAAGCAGGAGGGCATGCTGGACCAGTTCGACCTGTCCAGGCTGCGCGTGATCGGTTCGGGGTCTGCGCCGCTATCGGAGTTCATGGTCGCGGGCTGGCAGAAGCGCGGCGTCGAGATCGTCAACCTGTTCGGGTCCAATGAGGGCATTTCGCTGTGCTCAGGGCCCGGTGATGTGCCCGATCCCGCCTTGCGGGCGACGGCCTTCCCGCGTTTCGGATACAAGGGCGCACATTTCACCAATCCCATGCATACGCGCATCGAGACCAAGCTGGTGTCGATCGAGACCGGACAGGAAGTGACCCAGCCCGGCGAAGACGGCGAGCTGCTGGTGCGCGGCCCGTCAGTGTTCGAGGGATATTGGGGCTCTACCGCCGCCGAGCAGAAGGAAGTGTTCGACGCTGACGGCTATTTCCGCACCGGCGATCTGTTTCAGATATCTGCCGAAGATCAGGCCTTCTTCAGCTTCCGGGGCAGGGCCAAGGACATCATCATCCGCGGCGGCGTGAATATTTCGGCGGCCGAGCTGGACACCCTGCTCGAGGGACATCCCAAGCTGACCGAGGCGGCCGTGTTCGGCATGCCCGATGAGGTGATGGGCGAACGCATCTGGGTTGCCGCCGTCCCCAAAGAGGGCGGAACGGTGACGCTCGAAGAGATCGTCGAATTCCTCAAGGCCAAGGAAATCGCCAACTTCAAACTGCCTGAACAGCTCATCATCGTAGACGCTCTGCCACGCAATCCGCTGAACAAGGTCCTGCGCTGGCGTCTGGTCGAAATCGCGAAGGAAAAGCACGCATGACCGCTCCTGTCTTCATCCTTGGTGGCGCGCAAAGCGATTTCGCCGCCAACTGGACGCGCAAGGACAAATCCCTCTTCGACATGGTCGCCGATACCACGCGCGCGGCTCTGGACGATGTGCAGATGGACGCCGCCGAGATCGACGCGGTGCATGTCGGCAATTTTGCCGGAGAGCTGTTCTGCGGTCAGGGCCTGCTGGGTGGCTTCATGGGCCATGTCGATCCCGGCTTTGAAGGCAAGCCCACAAGCCGCCACGAGGCGGCCTGCGCTTCCGGATCGATGGCGATACTCGCCGCCATGAGCGACATTCTTGCCGGCCATTACGACACTATCGCGGTCGTGGGCGTGGAGATGATGCGCAACGTGCCCGGTGAAACGGCGGCGCAGCATCTGGGCAGCGCCGCCTGGGCCGGGCGCGAGGCGCTGGGCGCAAGGTATCTCTGGCCAGCCATGTTCTCCGATCTGGCCGAGGAATATGATCGCCGCTACGGCCTGAAATACGAGCATCTGGCCGCGATCTCGAAAATCAATTTCGACAACGCCAAACGTAACCCGCGCGCACAGACACGGGCCTGGCAGTTCGGCGAAGGCAGTTTTGCGCGCGATGACGAGGCCAATCCCGTCATCGAAGGCTGGATGCGCCGCTCCGATTGTGGGCAGGTGACGGATGGCTCTGCCGTGATCGTGCTGGCGGGCGAGAAGTCCGCGCGGGCGTACGCGGCGAAGCGCGGGCTGGAGCTGGCTGCCATTCCCCGCCTCAAGGGCTGGGGGCACACCACCGCGCCGCTATTGATGGAAACCAAGCTGGAAAAATCGCGCAAGGAGGGCGGTTACGCCCTGCCTTGGACGCGCAAGGCCATCACCGATGCCTACGCGCGAGCCGGCATTTCCGGCCCGGACGATGTCGACGGGATCGAAACCCATGACTGCTTTTCGGTCACCGAATACATGGCCATCGAGCATTTCGGCCTCACCGCACCGGGTGAAGCCTGGAAGGCGGTCGAGGACGGGACAATCGCGTTTGACGGCAAGCTGCCGGTGAACCCGTCCGGCGGACTGATCGGGCTTGGCCATCCTGTCGGCGCGACCGGCGTGCGCATGGCGCTCGATGCTGCGCGCCAGACATCGGGCAAGGCCGGTGACATGCAGGTGGAGGGCGCAAAAACCTTCGCCACCTTCAATGTCGGCGGCTCCGGCACGGCCAATGTCTCGTTCGTGATCGGGGTTTAGGTCGCCCATGCTTCGAGACGCGCTTCGCGCTCCTCAGCATGAGGGGAAGTGCTCCAACCGGCCCTCATCCTGAGGGCGAACGTTAGTGAGCGTCTCGAAGGACGAGGGCCGAATTCACATCAACACGATTAGAGAAGCTTCCCCATGACCGACACCTATATCTATGACGCTGTCCGTTCGCCGCGTGGCAAGGCCAAGGAAGATGGCGGGCTGGCGGCGCTGAAACCGCATGAGCTGACCGGCCAGATCATCGCCGCGCTGGAGGCGCGCAACGGCACAGACGCGCTGCAGCGCGCGGCGGGCCTTACGCTGGGCTGTGTCGGGCAGGTCGGCGCGCAAGGCGGCCACCTGGCCCTTGTCACCCGAATGCATGCTGGCCTGCCCAGCAGCGTGCGGGCCCTGACCATCAATAATTACTGCGTCTCCGGCCTGACGGCTGTTGGCCTGGCAGCCAATGAGACGATGGCGGCCGATGATGACCGGCTGCGCCTTGCCGGCGGGGTGGAGATGATGAGCGCCGTGCCCTTCAAGGGGGACAAGGCGTTCTACTATGCGGACCCGAAGACGGCGTCTGCCCTGCGCTATGTGCCGGTGGTTCTCTCCGCCGACTTGATGGCCACCATGGAAGGCTTCACCAAGGAGGAGCTGGACACAGTCACCGCCCGTTCCCACCAGCGTGCCGCTGCGGCGCGCGAGAAGGGCGCCCTTGATGAGGTGATCGCCATTTCCGGCGCCGAAGGGCAGACCGCTCTTGCCCATGATGAAAGCGTGCGTGCCGGCACCACGGTCGAGGGACTTGCCCGTTTTGCCCCTGCCTTTGCCGAAATGGGGGCGGCCGGATTCGACGCTGTGATGCTCAAAGCGCGGCCCGAACTCAAAGAGATCAGCCATGTCCACTCGGTCGCCAACTGCCCGCCTGTGTGCGATGGCGCGGCACTGGCGCTGGTCGGCTCGAAGGCGGCTGGTGAAGCAGCAGGGATAAAGCCCAAAGCGCGCATCCGTGCTTTTACCGAGGCCAGCGCCGATCCCGTGCTGCAGCTTACCGCGGGCTTTGCGGCGATGGACCAGCTGCTTGCGCGCACGGGCCTGAAGCTCTCCGATTTTGACCGGATCGAATTCATGGAGGCCTTCGCCGCCACCCCGGTGAAGTTCGAGCGCGATTACGCGCCGGACCTCGACAAGGTGAACCCGGAAGGCGGGCATCTGGCCATGGGCCACCCGATGGGCGCGTCAGGCGGTATATTGCTCGCCACCATGGTGGCGGGGCTGGAGCGTTCTGGCGGCACGCTGGGCTTGATCGTCGCTCATGGCGGGTCGGGCGTAGGCAGCGCGATGGTGGTGGAGCGGGTCTGACAGGGTTTTTGGGCTTACAGCCTGGTCACTGACCTCTATTCTGGGCGGGTTCCACACAGGAGTCCGCGCCCCGTGTCCCATCTCTTCCTCACTGCCAGGCTGATCTTGCTGGCCGGCGCGCTGGCGCTGGCGGGGCTGGTATCAGCGAAGGGCGATGAGATAGCCGGGCTGGTGGCCGGACACGTGGACGCGGCGCTGGAGGTGCGCAGTGAAGGGCGGCCAGTGGACGCTGCCCTCATGCTCTCTGACCTGCTGGAAGCCCTTCTGGACGCTGACGAAGCGCTTGATCCGGCCATCCTTTCCGATGTGCTGTTTCATTATGCCGAAACGCTTCGGCTGGCAGACCGCCCGGACGCGGCAGAGGCAATGGCGCGGCGCGCTCTGCAGATTGATACCGGCCGTCTGCCGGCGGATTCGCCCGCACTCGCAGCTGTTTACTCGGTGCTGGGTGCCGCGCTGCTCGATCAGGGCAGGGGTGCTGAGGCAGAGATCGAGTTGCGTGCCGCATTGCCGATATATGAGGCCGCCTTCGGGGACCACGCTTACACGGCCGCCACGCTCTATCAGCTCGCACAGGCGGCCGACGCGCAGGCTCATTACCCCGCCGCCGCGCGCCTCGCCGCGCGCGCCCTTGTCATGCTGACGCGTGTGCCGGAGGCAGACCAGCCTGACGGACTATCCGGGCAGGCTCGCTTTCTCGCTGCGAGGTCCTATGGCGAGTGGTATGACAGCGCGCGCCGGGCGAGCGACTGGAGCGGGACGCGCGATGCCATGCTGGGCCGGGCCGCACTGGCCGGGGCAGGTCAGGACCGCGCCGCGCGCCGCGTGGAGTTGTCCGAATTCCTGCTGGCACGATCACTGGAGTCACAAGCCGCATTTGAGGCCGGCCGCTTCGCCGAGATCGAGGTTCTGGCGGCGGTGGCCATGGAAATATGGCAGGCCGAACAGGATCTTGATCCGGTCTATATGAGCGCGGCCATGGCTGCGCTTGCGCTTGCCCTGTCGGAGCAGGCCCGCCCCGACGAGGCCCTTGCGATGCAAGGACGCCGCTTCGAGTTCGTGACCACTGCCATGCAGGACAGGCCGGTCAGTGTGGTGCATGCCCTATCCACCTACGTGACCGCGCTGACCAATAATGGGCAGGACGCCGAAGCCCGCGCGGTGTTTGCCCGCCACGCAGCGGCTCTGCAGGGACGGCTGGGCGGGACGGACCGGGCAGTGCTTGCCATGACCGAAGCCCGCTTGCTGAGCCTCGACGGTGACCACGCGTCAGCCTTGCGCCTTGCTGGCGGAGCGCAAGCTGATCTGGAGGCTGGTGGTGCAACGGCTCATGACTTGCAGAACTTCCATTCCGAGCGCAGCGCCGTCGCCCGGCGTGCCGGGCAATACGAGGATGCCTATGCGGACCTGGTGCGCGGCCGGGAACTGGCCGATCCCGCTCCGGGCTCCTTCGACGCGATGTACTGGGACGGCAGCCTTGCTGTGATTGCACTCTATCATCTGGACCGTCCTGGCACGGCGCTAGACCGCGTGAGGGATGCGTCTGCCAGCCTCATAGGTCACGCCAGCGCGCAGGCTGAAGCGCGTGGAATTGCCGATGAGGGCAGGGAAGTCACCAGCCTTCGCAGCCTCTTCATCCTGCACACCGAAGCGGCCTGGGGTGCTGCCCACGCCCGCGAGCCGTGATGTGGCCACTGTCTGCTTGCGGGCCGTCTTGCTTGCGCTAGTGTAGCAGGTGGTTAACGCCGGTCAGTGAGGGCGCGGCGCACGATGGGGGATGCGATGGTTCGGGACTGGCAGGGGGCGCTGGCGGCGCTGGCACTCGCGTTTGGCGTATCGGCGGCTGGCTGGGCGTTTCAGGAGGATGCCGATCCGCCTGCAGAACCTGAAAGCGCGGCTGAGGACGCCGGGGCGGAAGACACGCCGGATCCGTTGAACTCCGACGAGGAATTGCCGCCTGAAACGGCTGCATCCTCCTTCACGGACACGCCGCCGCCAGCGCTCAGTTCGCTGGCGGAGGGCGATATTGTCCCCGTCATCTGCCCGTTTCGCGGCTCCATCGACTATGAGCCGGGCGATATAAGCTGCGGTCTGCTGGCGGTGCGAGAGAACCGCGAGTCCGAAGCCAGCCGGGTGATCCAGCTTCTCTACGTGAAAATCCACGCGCGCGGGCCGGAAGACGAAGACGGCGAAGGCGAGGATGATGAAGGCGAGGACCAGCCTTACGAGCCACTGGCCGACCCGATCGCGTATCTGACCGGCGGGCCGGGCGTTGGCGTGACGAGCTATGTGGAGCGTTTCGTGGACCATGCGGCCACCGAGACGCGCGATCTCTATATCCTTCAGCAGCGGGGCATCACCCAGTCGGGCGATTTCTGCCCGCTCTTTTCTCTGGAAGAGCCTGCGCTCAATACCGGACAGACCATTGCCGAGCAGGAAGAGTTCGAGCGCCGCCGCCTTGCGCGCTGTTTCGAGCGCGCTCGGGCCGAAGGCGTGGACCTGTCGGCCTATAACACGGTAGAGAATGCGCGCGATGTGCGCGTGCTGCGCGAGGCGCTCGGCTACGAAAGCTGGAATGTCTGGGGCATCTCCTATGGCTCCCATCTGGGGCAGATGCTGACGCGGGTCGACCCGGAAGGCATCCGCGCACTGGTGCTGGACGCCATTGTACCCAACGATCTTGAAAACCTGATGCGCATCCATCGCTGGGCTGCGCGAGTTCTCGATCATATCGTCACGACATGCGAGGCCGACGCAGCCTGCGCGCGCGCCTACCCTGATCTGGAGGTCCGCACCTATGCGGCCATGGCCTCGCTGCAGGAGAACCCCGTGGTCGTGACAGTATCCGACACGGAGGTGTTTCCGGGCGGGCAGGTCGCCGTCGGCGGTGCGGCGATCGCCTTTGCACCCTTCTCCATGATGTACGAGCAGAGCACCTATGCTGGCCTCGCCGG
>ERZ869909.2902-NODE-2902-length-10572-cov-35.763411_pt1 | contig 10572 bp, 11 predicted proteins | sample MGYA00520892_ERZ869909 | MGnify/ENA primary metagenome ERZ869909 (study PRJEB32215, sample SAMEA104723947) | bioreactor metagenome | biome: bioreactor; feature: anaerobic bioreactor; material: water | place: China | collected 2015-03-12 ... | reverse complement strand
TACAAGGGCACGCCGGTGATCCCGATGGAGTTCCTGAAGGAGCTTCTGCCGCCGCCGTCGTCGCTCGGCGAGAACTATACGGGGCGCACGTCCATCGGCTGCGTCATCGACGGAACGAAGGACGGCAAGCGCAAGACGGTGCTGATCTATAACGTCTGCGATCACGCCGAGAGCTACAAGGAGACGGGCGCGCAGGCCGTGTCCTACACGACGGGCGTGCCGCCGGTCGTGGGCGCGATCCAGATGTTCCAGGGCGCGTGGACCGGCAAGGGCGTGCTCAACGTGGAGCAGCTTCCCTCGAAGCCGTTCCTCGACGAGCTCGCAAAACAGGGCCTGCCCTGGCACGTCAAGGAGATCACGCCCGACGATCAGGCGGAGCTGTTCGCGGTGAAAACCTGATCGTCTCTCAGACCGACATCGTTCATGCCCGGGGCGTTCACCGTCCCGGGTATTTTTTTGTTCCCTTCGCTGAGCTTTCCCGGTCAGATGCGACGGGGTTTCAGAGCGCTGCCGACGTCGACGGCAACTTCGCCGAGGGGGTGACCTATGCTGGACAGTGCGGACGCGAGCGAAGCGGGCGCAACGCCTCGCCCTGCGATGGGCGCGGGCAAGGCGCCCGTCATCGTCACCGTCCACGGCACGAACGATGCCGCGGTCGGGGACGACGGCGAGCGGTGGTGGCAGACCGGCTCGGCGTTCACCAACCGGCTCGTGGAGCGCTTGAGCGCACACGGCAGCCCTCGGCCCGACATCGTGCCCGTTCACTGGTCCGGAAAGAATTCGGACCACGACCGCCTCAAGGGCGCGGAAACGCTCGCGCGCGTACTGCGCAGGCTCGACCGCGAAGGGCGCCCTCACGCCGTGCTCGCGCACAGTCACGGCGGCAACGTCGCCGTCGAGGGACTTGCGCGCACGCGGCGCTCCGCACGGCGCGGCGGCATCATCTCGTTCGGCACGCCGTTCTTCGTCCGGAAGCTCAAGACCGTGCCGCGCCTGATCGCGCTGTTCCAGCTCGTGCTCGGGCTCGTCATTCCGCCGATCATGCTCTGGTATCTGATCGAGGTCCTGCCCTCCGACAGCAACAAGAAGATCGAAGCGGTCGTGCTCTTCGGTGGGCTCTTTGCCCTCGGCGTGTGGAGCCTGATTGCGGGCGTGCGCAAACTTGCGAGGCGCTTCCTGGCCGAGCGGCGTTTCGCGCGGTCGCTCGCGCCATCGCAATGGCTCGTCGTGCACAGCCCGCGGGATGAAGCCATGCAGCTTCTGGAAACGGCGGCGGAGATCAATCCCGAGTACGTGACGACGGCCTCCGCCATGCGCTCGCTGACGGCGTTCGCATCCCTTGCCGGCGTCGTCGCGACCGTCGCGTTCTTCGCCTGGACGGGCAGCTACTTCCTGAGGCCGATCCTCGAAAAGGTGCGAGAGGGGACCTACGGCCTCGCGCTCGGGGCCGATCTCACCTTCCTGCTGCTGGTGCCGGTGATCTACGGCGCCGTGTTCTTCACCATCTGGCTCATCGCGCGCGCGGGCGGCGCGTGGGCCTATGCGAAGTTTCTCACGTCTGCCATTCACGGCGGCGTGGTCGGCGCGGCGTTCGGGGGCGACGACGCCTTCAACCTGGTCGGCGTGACGCGGCTGCCGCCTTATCTCGTCCAGGCGCGCGAGGAACGGATCGAGGCGATCGACCTCGGCGGCATCGACGATGCGGCGCTCTTCGTCGCCGCGCAGAGCCTCTACAATAGCGTCGTGGCCAACGAGGGCCCCGATGGCGGCATCGCCAATCCGGACGCGATGTGGAAGCGGCTCTCCGACGCGCTCTATCACAACGCCTACATGCGCGACGAGCACGTGATCGATACCGTGGCCGAGCATATCGCTGCGAGGTGGCGCCATCCCCACGGGTGACACTGTTGCCGCCACGCCCAGGCGCGGAATTTATGCTCAAGGACGGGAATAAAAATCACGCCTATCTCTTCGTGAAACCACGCGAAATGGGGCGGATGCTTCCATAATTGACCACAAGAATCGCACACGGTCGCTCCCATCTTGATTCGTTTGCATCAGCGATGGGGACACCAGTCATGGCTCATCTTTCCGAAAAACTCGCCGAAATGCATCGCCGGATCGCGGAGGATGCCCAAGAAGAGCAGGCGCTCGTCCGGGCGCTCAATGCCGCGCTCAATCACGTCGATGAAAAGCTGCTCGCCGAAATCCGGCACGTCACGACGCAGCACGAGGCGCGGCGCTCCGCGATCATGAACGAGTTGCAGCTTCTCGCGACGCGGCTCTGCGCGTTTCCCGCTCCTCCCGCCGAGCAGCGCCCCGCCATCGAAGGCGCCTACACCGACGGCGGACACCTCAACGGGCACACGCATGCGCCGGGGAATTGGCGGATTGCGGCACAGAACGTCGAGGACGACGATCTCGACTTCTTCACCGACGGCCCGGCGGCGCCTGCGAGCCATTGACGGCGGAGGCGGGGCAACTTGGGTGCGGCCCTGCCGCGTGCGGACACTGACGAACGGGGCGGGGACGAATGGGGCGGGCCGAAAAGCCGGCCCCTTCGCCATTCCGCCTCCCTGACCCGGCCCGGGCCAAACGCGGCGCCTCCGGACCATCTCGGCTCTGGAAGTCGTCATCCGGCAATGCCATATAGCGCCCTCAATGTTCCTCTCCACGCTTCGAGCAAGGCCGTCGTCGCGCCTTGCGGCATGAGAGACCGAGGGCCGCGCCAATGCTTCCGAAACTCCCTGACGACATCCGCACGCCCGCTTACGTGCTCGACGTAGCGGCGCTCAAGCGGAACCTCGAAACCGCGGCGCGCATCAAGCGCGAGGCCGGCGTCAAGGTGCTGCTCGCCACCAAGGCGTGGGCCATGCCGGCGGCGTTTCCGTTCCTCACCGACACGCTCGACGGCACGACCGCATCGGGCGAATACGAAGCCCGCCTCGGACGCGAGGAATTCGGCCGGGAAGTTCACGTGTACGCCCCGGCCTACGGGCCGGGCGAAATCGAGCGGCTGGTCGAGATCGCGGATCACATCTATGCCAACTCGCCCGACGAGATGGCGCGCGTGCTCAAGGCGGTGCGCGCCTCGGGGCGGACGAATATTCACGTCGGCGCGCGCATCAATCCCGGCTATTCGAACGCCACGCTCGGCGGCGCGCTCTACGACCCGTGTGCGCCGAACTCGCGCTTCGGCACGACGGCCGAGGAGATCGACCGGCTACCCTGGGACGACATCGACATCTTCCATGCGCATGCGCTGTGCGAATCGCTGGCCGACGGATCCGTCGGCCTGATCGAGCACGTCGCGCGCACGTTCGAGCCCTACCTCCGGCGCGTCAAAGCGGTCAACTTCGGCGGCGGGCATTTCATCAACAAGCCGGGCTACGACGTCGACAAGCTGATCGCGGCGCTCAAGGCGTTTCGCGCGGAGTTCGGAATCGAGGTTTATCTCGAACCCGGCGCGGGCCTCGTCGTGGATGCGGGCTATCTCGTCTCCTCCGTGATCGGCATTCACCGCAACGTGGGCGACATCGCGATCCTCGACGCGTCGGCGTCGACCCACATGCCGGACGTGCTGGAGGTGCCGTATACTCCCGCGATCATCGGCGCGGACAAGCCCGGCGTGCATCCCTTCACGTACATCCTCGGCGGCAAGACCTGCATGACGGGCGACGTGATCGGCGAGTATTCGTTCGACGCGACACTGAAGCCCGGCGACCGGCTCGTGTTCACGGACATGATGCAATACTCGTTCGTGAAGAACACGACCTTCAACGGAACGCCGCTGCCCGATCTCGCGATCCTGCACGAGGACGGCCGCTACGAGGTGGTGCGCAGCTTCGGCTACGAGGAGTTCCGGCGGCGACTGGGATAAGGCGGCGCATTGGCGCTGCCCGGAACGAAATCGCGGCACTCAAAGTTACTGCCGATTGATCTCTCTTCGAGCAGGCCGGCCAGGCCGGCGACGGAGCCTTAACGGCTCCCCGTTCGGCCTCTGCCAGACAGAAGGATGCTTTCCGTGGGCGCCAGCATGACGTTTCAGCCTCCCCTTGTGCTCGACAACAACAATGGCGATACGGCTAAGAACTTTCCGATCTCGCTCGATATCTATTCCTCGCGTTCCGACCTGACCGAGCTTCACCGGTTGCGATACCGGGCGTTTCTCGCCGCGGGATGGATCAAGGAGAACGACACCGGCACGCTGAGCGATCGGTTCGACGAACTGGAGACGACGGTCACCGTCGGCGCGTTTCACAAGGGCGCCTGCATCGGCGCATTGCGGCTGGCGTTCGGCGGCGCGCATGCTCCGCCGCTTTCCATGCCCTGCGAGGACGAGTTTTCCAACGAGGTGGACGCTCTGCTCGCCCAAGGCGAGAAGCGCCTCGTCGAGTTCTCACGTATGGCCGTGGAGCCGACGCTTTCGAACAGGTCGTTCCGCACCACGCTCTACGCATCCCTCATACGCGCGGGGATGATCCTGACGACGGCATCTCACGTCGACGTGGCGCTCGCTGCGGTCCACAAGAACGTTTCGCCGTTCTATCAGGCCATGTGCGGTTTCAAAGTTCTGGGAACGTCGGCCTCGTACGCCGAGATCGAAGAGCCCACGGAGTTCCTTGGGCTCAAATCACGCGCGCTCGACGAGCGGCGGAAACAGCGCAACGGATTTTTTGCTTTCTCGCCGGAGGAGATCGCGTCGGCGGAGAGCACGCTCGCGAGGCTTTCCGCGCACGGGACCGCCTGACGGCGGCGAAGCAAGCTCGTCAGACCGATGATTCACGCGTCAGGCTGATAGGGCCTGACACGATCATGGTCTTTTTCGTTAGACCGATGATTCACGCGTCAGGCTGATGGGGCCTGACACGATCATGGTCTAGCGCTGTGCGCGGCAGGACTGGAGGCAGCGGGTGAGCTCGGCACCGCACCTCGGGCTATCTTTCGTGGCCCGGCGGCAGGCGTTCTCCTGCGCATAGCACTGAGCGGCGCACTGGTTCGCCAGGGCGACCGTCGAGATCGTGACTGCGGGAACTGCCCCGAGCCACGCGAGGACGATCGCGTATCGAACGATGCGGCTCACAATCGACCTCCTCTCTCTCATGCTGCTCATTTTTTGGACTCTGGTGCCGCTCACGCAGGGATTACGGCAACTCCAACGTACGGTGCGCTTTAGAGCGTGATCATTTTCGATTGAATCGGGATCACGCTCTATCTCTTTGGTGAGACCGATGATTCACGCTTCAGGCTGATAGGGCCTGAAGCGATCATGGTCTAGAGCGCCAACGATGAACGTCACCTGAACCGGCCGTCAAGGTTTCCGCTCGTTTTTTGGTTGCCGGATTCGCGCGCTAAAAAGCAAATTCCGCGAAGATGTGGTCGATCCGGCCGTTCCACGAGCCGTGAAAGCGCTCCAAAAGCTCGTCGGCGACCGTGCGCCCGGATGCGACGGCTGCCTCCAGCGGGCTCAGGAAGATCGTCTCGTCCTGGCTCTTGCGGTTGACCTGGCCACGACGCCTCAGGCCCGCGTGCGAGATTCGCAGCACCTCGCGCGCGATCTCCTGCACGGTCGTATCGCGAAATCTGGCGGCGAGCGCCTCGCGCGGAACCGCATTGCGCAACGTTTCGCGCTCTTCCTCCGTCCAGGACTTGACGAGATCCCACGCGGCGTCGAGCGACGTCTCGTCGTAGAGCAGGCCGACCCAGAACGCAGGCAACGCGCAGATACGTCGCCAGCGCCCGCCGTCCGCGCCGCGCATTTCGAGGAAGCGTTTCAGGCGCACCTCGGGGAAGAGCGTCGTCAGATGATCGGACCAGTCGTCGAGCGTCGGGTACTCGCCGGGCATGGCGTCGAGCCTGCCGGCCAGGAAGTCCCGGAACGACGCGCCGGCGACGTCGATGTAACGGCCTTCGCGGTAGACGAAGTACATCGGCACATCGAGCGCATAGTCGACGTAGCGCTCGTATCCCACGCCGTCCTCGAACACAAACGGGAGCATGCCGGTGCGGCGCTTGTCGGTTTCGCGCCAGACTTCGCTCCGGAGCGACTTGAAGCCGTTGGGCTGGCCTTCCGTAAAGGGCGAGGAGGCGAAGATCGCGGTGGCGATGGGCTGCAGCGCGAGGCTCACGCGCAGCTTCCGGACCATGTCGGCTTCCGAGGCGAAATCCAGGTTCACCTGGATCGTCGTGGTGCGGTACATCATGTCGAGGCCACGCTTGCCGACTTCCGGCATGTAGCGCGTCATGACCTCGTAACGCGCCTTCGGCATACGCGGCGTCTCGTTGAGCGTCCACTTCGGCGAGAAGCCGACGCCGAGGAAGCCGATGCCGAGATCCTCTCCCACGCTCAGCACCTCGAAGAGATGCTCCTGCGTTTCGGCGCAGGTCTCGTGCAGCGATTGGAGCGGCGCCCCCGACAGCTCGAACTGACCGCCGGGCTCCAGGCTGATGGTGCCGCCGGGCGCCGCATCGGGCCGCTTCAGCGCGATGATGTTGTCGCCTTCCTTGATCGCCTCCCAATCGTAGCGCGCCATGAGCTGCTCCATGAGCGCGCGGATGCCCCGCTCGCCCTCATAGGGGACGGGCGTGAGCGTGTCGGTATGGAAGACGAATTTTTCGTGCTCGGTGCCGATGCGCCAGTCCGCCTTCGGCTTCTCGCCGGCTGCAATCCAGGCCACGAGGTCGGCCTCGGAGCGCACTCGTGGGCTCTTTGCCCCATCCTGGCGGGTCGACATGCGTGGGGCCTCTGGTCGTGCGCGGCACTCGTGGTGATTGCTCGTGTTATGGCGGCGCCGAGGCGCCGAAACAAGAGGTTGACAGGCAGAGGGCGTGAGTGTCGTCAGCGCAGGGCCGGCCGAGGCAGGCAGGCGGCCACCTCGCGGAGGTCTTCGGGGATGCTCTCCGAGCGGAGGCACGCCTCGAGACGGCGGATGGCGACAGGGCTCGCGCGCCCGCGAAGGCACTCCACGAAGAGGCGGACACCGTCGGCGGCGCAGGCCTCGATGTTGGCCATCATGGTTTCAGGCGCGTTTCTGTCCGGCTGGCGGGGACGCGAGAGATCGATGTAGGGCTCGATCACGATCCCGCCGCGGTCGCGCCCCGGACGGCTACCCCAGTTTCCGGACCCCGAGGGTCTCTCGCCCCACGAGTTGCCGGAGCCGCGACTGCCCTCGGCGGCAAGCGGGCTTCCGCCTGCGACCAGAAGGGCCGCGACGCACATCGCCAGGATCGGGAGACGCTCGGCCATTTTTTCCGGGCTCGCAAATTCTTAACGCGATATCGGGCATCCTGTCGGGTGGCATGCGCAAGACAGGCTTCGCTCCAACTCGCGATGATAGAAGACAGGTCGTAAACGAATCACTCCCGGGACCGACGGCTCCCTTGCCCTCGTTCCGGTGCGCGCGGGCCCAGCGAATGGAGGTCGCACGATGAAATACGAGGCGCTCATCGCCGGTGGTGTCATTGTGGCCGGCATCGTCGTCGCCGCGCTCACGCTCGACGGCACCAAGCCGCGCGAGCGCAAGAAGCTCGCGGGCGGATCTGAGGCCTGCACGTATCACGCAGGCCCGATGGACGCCGAACTGATCGACCAAGGATCGCCGGCCGGACACCGCATTTTGCGCGACATCCTGGCGCTCGAAAAACGCTGCGAGTACGTGACGCTCGTTCTAGCGGACGGCACGCGGCACGACCTGAAGCTTGGAGCGGCCGGGCGGAAGCCGGGCGACCCGCGGCCAAGAAGCATGTAGTTTTTTCGCTCACGGGCCTGTTCGGCTGACGCACGCGTCAGCCTGGCCCTCCGCGGGGGCGCAGCTCGCCGCGGGTCGGGCTCGAAGTGTGGCGCTCGCATCCAAGCGGAGCTTGGCTTCGCCAAGACGCTCCCGGAGCCCTGTGGGCTCGAAGTGTGGTGCTCACGGGCATGATCGGAGACGGCGCAGTCGTCAGCGCGGCGTGGAGGCGAGGATCTCGCGGGCTTTGGCGCAGTCGGCATTCATCTGCGCCACAAGCTCCTCCGCACTCGAGAAACGGCGATCGTCGCGCACCTTCTCGATGAAGGTCACCTCGATCTCGCGGCCGTAGATGTCGGCGTCGAAGTCGAAGAGAAACACTTCGAGCACCGGCATCCCGTCGTCGAAGGTGGGGCGCGTGCCGAGGTAGGCGGCACCGTCAAGCGATATGCTATCGAGCGCGACGCGCACGGCGAAGATCCCGTGCCCCAGCGCGGTGCCTTTCGGCATCGCCACGTTGGCCGTCGGGAAACCAAGGCCGGTGCCGCGCTTGGCGCCGCCGATCACCGGCCCCTTGACGCTCCATGCCCGGCCGAGCGCTTCCGCCGCGCCGCGTACGTTGCCCTCCGCCAGCAGCAAGCGGATATCGGTCGACGAGAACGGCTCGCCCCTGTCCGCCACCGGTTCCACGACCGTGACGCCGAAACCGTGCGTATATCCGAAACGGCGGAGCGTTTCGGCCGAGCCGCCACGGTTGCGGCCGAAGAAGAAGTGGTAGCCGACGACGACATGCGAAACGGCAAGCGCGTCCACCAGGACCGTCTCGATGAAACGCTCGGCGTCGAGGTTTGCGAGCGCGGCATCAAACGCCAGTACGACCGCGACGCCGAGGCCCAGCTCCGCGAACAATTCGAGTTTCTCGTCGAGCGGCGTCAGGCGGAAATGCGGCTCGCCCGGACGGAAAAACGCGCTTGGATGCGGATCGAAGACGAGCGCGCCCGCCGCGCAACCCGTGCGGCGCGCCTCATCGACGGCGTGGCCGATCAACGCCTGATGACCGCGGTGCACGCCGTCGAAGTTTCCGAGCGCCAGCACGGCGCCCTTCGCTTCGGGCGGCACGGAGTGATAGCCGTGAACGATGAGCATGAGAGGCTCGTTGGTGTTCCAGGGACGGCGTGCGGCCGAACGCAGGGCCGCGCGGATTACGCCGGGCGGTTCGGCACCATCAGCACGCCCTCACCGGTCAGGACCGGCTTACCGTTCACGGCGCATACGGTCTCGAAGCGTGCGCGCTTCTTCTCGGGGAGAAGCTCCACCAGCTTCACGGTGGTGACCACGGTGTCGCCGATCTTGACCGGTGCTTTGAAGGCCATGGTCTGCGAGATGTAGATCGCGCCCGGGCCCGGCAGCTCCATGCCGAACACGGCCGAAATATAGGCGGCCGACAGCATCCCGTGCGCGATTCGCTCGCCGAAGATCGTGCCCGCGGCATAATCGGCATCGACGTGGACGGGGTTCCGATCGCCCGACACCTCGGCGAAGACGGCAATGTCCTTCTCCGTCACGGTGTTCGACAGCGATGCCTCCTGGCCTACCGCAAGGTCCTCGAAGTACGTGATCTTATGTGCTGTCATGGTTGATCTTTCTGTGGTCCTTGTGGGCCCTGGCCCCGGTTCCGGTCCCCTGGTCTAACGGGGGGGCTTCGCTCGCGCAACTCGGGCGGACGGCCGCTCGGGGCCTATCCGTCCTTGCGGCGGCGCTTGCAGGCCCCCTGCCGATCGCGGTATAAGGCCTCATCCCCAAACTTTCATTCACTCTATTGGTTTTCGCGGACTGTCCTCCGCGGGAGCCCGGAGAAGCCCCTATGAGCGACCGCAAGCCCCTGATGCCGAAGGCCACCGCCGTGTGGCTCGTCGAGAATACCTCGCTCTCCTTCGAGCAGATCGCCGAATTCTGCGGGTTGCACGTGCTTGAGGTCAAAGGCATCGCCGACGGCGACGTGGCCCAGGGCATCAAGGGCCTCGATCCCATCACCTCGAGCCAGCTCACGCGCGAAGAGATCGCGACGGCCGAAAAGGATGGCACCCACAAGCTGCGGCTCGCGGAAGCCAAGGTGCAGATCCCCGAGACCACCACCAAGAAGGGGCCGCGCTATACGCCGGTGTCGCGCCGCCACGACCGACCGAACGCCGTGCTCTGGCTCCTGCGCAACCACCCCGAGCTCAAGACCAGCCAGATCATGCGCCTCGTCGGCACGACCAAGCCCACGATCGCCCAGATCAAGGACCGCACGCACTGGAACTCCGCGAACCTCGTGCCTCAGGATCCGGTGACGCTCGGCCTTTGCTCGCAGACCGATCTTGATACTGAGGTGAAGAAGGCGGCGAAGCGCATCGAGCGCGAGCAGCGCGAGGCACGGCGCGAAGCGATCAAGGCCGGCACTCTGCTGCCGACCGAGGAGACGACGGGGCCGGTGCCGGGCTCGGACGACGAATTCCGGCCGACGGCCGAGATCGTGCAGCCACGCGATGCGGAGACCCGTGAGGAAACGCCCGCCGAGGAAGAAGCGCGCGTCTTCGCCAAGCTCAAGGAGATGAAATCGGCCGAACCTCAGGACGAAGATGAGGACGAGGGTCAGGACGAGACCGCCGGCGAGGACATCGAAGCCGAGGACGCTGCCGATAGCGACGATGCAGCCTCCGAAGAGGCCGAGACCGAGGACGACAGCGAGCGGACTTAAGAACGCACTCGCGCAGTGCCCGGCCGATCTAGAGCGTGATCATTTTCGATTGAATCGGGATCACGCTCTATCTCTTTGGTGAGACCGATGATTCACGCTTCAGGC
>ERZ869909.2901-NODE-2901-length-10575-cov-31.715374_pt1 | contig 10575 bp, 11 predicted proteins | sample MGYA00520892_ERZ869909 | MGnify/ENA primary metagenome ERZ869909 (study PRJEB32215, sample SAMEA104723947) | bioreactor metagenome | biome: bioreactor; feature: anaerobic bioreactor; material: water | place: China | collected 2015-03-12 ... | reverse complement strand
AATTCAATCTGCTAGCAGAGAATATGTGACGGACTGCAAATCCGTATACGCCGGTTCGATTCCGGCCGTGGCCTCCAATATTTTCGACCAACCTCCGTTCCGCCTAACAGCCCGGCGCACGCCGTGGCGCCGCGACAAATGTTGGGACATCCTCCCAATGAACGGCTTTCGCTCGGCCCGCAATCCGCTACTCTTGCATCCCACAAAAGAGGTGAGAGCCACCGGCACGCCGGCAAGGCTGCCAATCGGGGGGACGGCCGGAGATGCCATCGGACACCGTCGCGATGATCGAGAAGGTCAAGCGCGATCCTGAATTCCTGCCCGTCGTGAAGAGGCGCGCGCGCCTCGCCTGGACGCTCTCCGCGGCGACGCTCGCCATCTATTTCGGCTTCATCCTGCTCGTGGCCTTCGCGCCCGGCCTTCTCGGCCGCCCGATCGGAGACGGCACCATGACGGTCGGCATCGTCGCGGGCGTCGGCACGATCGTGCTCGCGGTGGCCCTCACCGGGCTCTATGTGCGGCGCGCCAACACCGACTTCGACGCCCAGATCGACGGCATCGTCGAGAGGGCCGCCTCGTGAACATTCCAGCCATCGTCATGTTCCTGATGTTCGTGGCGGTCACGCTCGTCATCACCCGCTGGGCCGCGAGCCGTGTCCGCTCCGCATCCGACTTCTACGCCGCAGGCGGCGGCATCACCGGCACCCAGAACGGCCTCGCCATCGCCGGCGACTACATGTCGGCCGCCTCCTTCCTCGGAATCTCGGGGCTCGTCTTCGCATCCGGCTTCGACGGTATCCTCTATTCGGTAGGCTTCCTCGTCGGCTGGCCGATCGTGCTGTTTCTGATCGCCGAGCGCCTCAGGAACCTCGGCCGCTATACGTTCGCCGACGTCGTGGCCTACCGCCTGGAGGCCGGCCCCATCCGCACGCTCTCCGCCATCGGCACGCTGACCGTCGTTGCCTTCTACCTGATCGCGCAGATGGTGGGCGCCGGAAAGCTGATCGAGCTTCTGTTCGGCCTCCCCTATCTCTACGCCGTGATGACGGTGGGCGCGCTGATGGTCACCTACGTCGCGACCGGCGGCATGGTGGCCACCACGTGGGTGCAGATCATCAAGGCCTGCCTGCTGCTCGGCGGCGCGACGTTCATGGCGTTCATGGTGCTCGCGAATTTCGGCTTCTCGCTCAACGCCATGTTCCGCGCCGCGACCGACATCCACCCCGACGGCCTCGCCATCCTTTCGCCCGGCAAGCTGGTCGCCGACCCCGTTTCCGCGATCTCGCTCGGGCTCGCGCTGATGTTCGGCACCGCCGGCCTCCCCCACATCCTCATGCGCTTCTTCACCGTGAAGGACGCAAAGGCCGCGCGCAAATCGGTGTTCTACGCCACCGGCCTGATCGGCTACTTCTACATTCTCACCTTCATCATCGGCTTCGGCGCCATCACGCTCCTGATGAGCGACCCGGCCTACTTCCGAGCGGGGGCCGACGGCAGCTACGATCCGCTGACCGCGATGATCGGCGGCACCAACATGGCCGCCGTGCACCTCTCGCAGGCCATCGGCGGATCGCTCTTCCTGGGCTTTATCTCGGCGGTCGCCTTCGCGACCATTCTCGCCGTCGTCGCCGGCCTGACGCTCGCGGGCGCCTCCGCCGTGAGCCACGATCTCTATGCCAGCATCTTCGCCAAGGAGCGGCACACGGAAGCAACGGAAGTGCGCATTTCGCGCATCGCCGCCATCGTCATCGGCATCGTCGCGATCTTCCTCGGCTACGTGTTCGAGAACCAGAACGTGGCGTTCATGGTCGGCCTTGCGTTTGCGATCGCGGCAAGCTGCAACTTCCCGGTGCTCCTCATGAGCATCGCCTGGAGCGGCACCACCACGCGTGGCGCGGTCGTCGGCGGATTCCTGGGCCTCGTGTCGGCCGTGACGATGGTGCTCTTGAGCCCGGCCGTGTGGGTCAACACGTTCGGCTTCTCGCAAGCGATCTTTCCCTACGACAGCCCTGCGCTGTTCTCGATGCCGATCGCGTTCCTGGGCATCTACGTCGTCTCGAAGCTCGACCGCAGCGCCCGCGCCGAGAAGGAGCGCGCCGCCTTCGAGGACCAGTTCATCCGCTCGGAGACCGGCATCGGCATCGGCGCGGCATCGTCTCACTAGGCGTCATCTCATAAATCGATCAGCCCTGCCGCGGCACGCGCGCGGCCAGCACGGCCATCAGCAGGTCCCCGTCCTGAAACGTCGAGGCAATCACCGGGATTTTCTCGCCCGGCGCATCACGATGTGCCAGCGTGATCGTGTGGCAGAAACCGCGTCCGTACTTGTCGATGTCGATCTCGGCGTCCGCCACCGACCAATCGCGCCACGCGCCTTCGACCACGCGATCGGCAACCGGCACGAAAAGCCCGTGCGTGCTGGCGACGACCTTGAACGATCCCCGCGGGGCGAGGTCTCCGGCCGCCGCAAGCGCACGCTTCACCCGATGGCGGGCGTAAAGGCGGAGACCGAAAAACACAGCCCCCACGACCACGAGGCCGATCACAGCCTCGCCGAGCACCTGTCCGAACGTGATGACATCGCTGCGCAGCCAGACGCCCAGCGCGAACGCAGAAAGAATGGCGAGCCCACTCAGTTTGACCGTCCGCGAAAATTCGGGATCGGTCGTCCAATCGTGCCCGGCGAGACCGCCGCTTAGCCACGTTCTCGGCAGCGCGACGTCCTGGCCACGCAGAGCCAGCGCCGCGTAGTGCCGCTGCTTGCTCGCGTCGTTCATCCGCTTGGCGGCGGGCGCCGTCAGTCTGTGCGCGAGGTAGACGAACCCGAGGACGATGCCCGCAAACGCGAGCCAGAATAGGATTTGCGCCACCGTATCCGCGGTCATACCACCTCCCCCGAGCGTCCGGCCCGTGCGTCGCCGCCCGCATGTGCGCGTTGCGGCGCAACGGCCCACGCGACACGCGCCGCAATCACGTCCATCAGGCTTTCGCCGTCCGGGAACAGAGTGGCGATGATCGGGATGTCGAGGTCGGGCTCCCCACGATGGCGCAACGTGAGCCGCTCGCACACGACAATCTTCTGTCCCTTTGCGCTCCGCCGAAACGCTGCATCGACCACCGTCCAGTCGCCCCACGCGCCCTCGATCACCCGCCCTCCGCTCACCGGCACGAAAAGACCGTGCGCATTCGCGGCAATGTTGAACGCCTCGCGCGGAACCTCGGCGGCCTCGCGCAACCGGCGTCGGACGCGGATGTGGCCATGGACGTAAAAGCCGGCGGCGACAACCACCGCGAGCCCGAACACCAGGAGCACGATGAGAGACGTCTCCCCGACGCGCGCAGGGTCCAGAAACAATCCGAGGACGGCGATGAGCACGCCGAGACCCACCAAGGTTCTCGTCATCGCCCGCACCTCGGCCCAGCTCCGCCCATGGTGACCCGCGAACCCTTCGCTTCGCCACGTCCGCGGCAAGACGACGGACTGCCCGCGCGCGCTCATGGAGGTGTAATCCCGCGCGTCCCGCTCCAACCGCGCGCGCTGTGCGAAGGGCGCATGGGAAAGAAACCACACGAGCGCACCGGTAACGCAAGCAAAGGCGGCCATCAGAAGCCAGAACGCAGGTTCGAAGATGGGATCGCTGTCCATGGGCCCGCACCCGTCTGTCGGCGGATAGCTATCGTTAGGCCAGGGCGAGAAGGCCGCCAAGCCCCGAAAGAGCCAGCTTCGACCGGGGCCTCAGGAGCACGCCCGCGCCGCGGCGCACTTTTTTCGCCTACCCTCTGGCCGCGGGCGCAACCATCTGCTATGAGCCCGGCTCTCTGACGCGTTCAGGGATATTCCGCGGTAGCTCAGTGGTAGAGCATCCGACTGTTAATCGGACGGTCGTAGGTTCGAATCCTACCCGCGGAGCCACAATCCATCCCTTAAATCAACGATTTGCGCCACCTGACGCGATGCGCGGCGCGGGGCCAATATTTCGCCCGGCGCGTTCACCCGGCCGGAGAACCAGAGACGGGAAGCAGACGAGGACCGATATCAAAAAAACTCATATACACATCTGATTTAAAATAATTTTTCTGGATCCCGCGGGAACCGGTTAACCGGTCGTTGGGATCTCCTGCTTATTTTTGCGAGCATCGATGGGCGGCTGCGCGGAAGAGCGCCCCCTGCTTCGGTCCTGTGGGCAAAAATGCGCGTCATCTCCTGCATCGTCACAGAGCATAATCTGTGGCTCGTGGCCTTGGCGGCCGGCATCTGTTTTGCCGGCGCGGCCATCACGTTCCGGCTCGTTGCCCACATGCGCAACCGCAGCGGGCGCCAAGTGTTCGGATGGGCCTTCCTCGCCGCCGTCGCGGCCGGATCGTCCATCTGGTGCACGCATTTTATCGCGATGCTCGCCTATGAGGTGAAAGCGCCCGTCGCGTTCGATCCCCTTCTCACGTTGATGTCGCTCGTCATCGCCATCATCGGATGCGGCATCGGGTTCGGCGTAAGCACCGCGAGCGGCCGTGTCGATGCCCCGGCTCTCGGCGGTGCCATCGTCGGTATCAGCGTCGCCGCCATGCACTACGTCGGCATGATGGCCTATCACGTGTCGGGCGTCGTCGCCTGGTCGCCGGCTTTCATCATCGCGTCGGTCGTTATCGCCACGACAGTCGGGGCCCTGGCACTCGACGAAGCCGTCCGGCAGCCGCGTGCAAACTCCTACATCGTCGCCCCCATCCTGTTCGTGCTCGCGGTCGCCGGCCTTCATTTCACCGGTATGGCGGCCATGGAGATCACCCCGATCGCGGGCCTGCCGGAGAGCGACAACGCGTCCGTCTTCGACGCGCTCGCCGTCGCCGTCGCCGGCGTCGCGCTCGTGATCATCGGCACCGGCGTCGCGAGCCACCTGATCGACGAGATGTCCAACCAGGAAAACATCGCCAAGCTGCACCATATGGCGATGAACGACTCGCTGAGCGGCCTTCCCAATCGCATGCATTTCAACGTCCACATCGCCCGCGAGATCGATGACGCAGAGGAGAACGGCGGGCGCCTTGCCGTGATCGGGATCGACCTCGACCGGTTCAAAGCCATCAACGATCACCACGGACACGAGGCCGGCGATCGCGTTCTCGCCCATATCGGCGCCGCGCTTGGACACCTGGTCACGCCCGGCGAGTTCATCGCCCGCATCGGCGGCGACGAATTCTCCGCCGTCAAGCGCTACGAGACGCTCGACGAGGTCCGCGATTTCGTGACGCGCATCGAGACGGCCCTGAACCAGCCGGTCAAGCTCGGAGACATCGAGGTTTCCCTCGGCGGGTCGATCGGCGTGTCCCTCTATCCGGAAGACGGCGACGGCGTGGAGCGCCTCGTCAGCAACGCGGACCTTGCGATGTATCGCGCCAAGAGCGACCCGCAGCGCACCGTCTGCTTCTACGAAAACCGCATGGACGATGCCGCGCGCGAGCGCTCGCTCCTCGCGCGCGACCTGCGCACCGCCATCGCGAACGACGAATTCCTGCTGCACTACCAGGTCCAGGGGTCCATCACCGACGGCAGCATCACGGGCTACGAGGTGCTGCTCAGGTGGCGCCACCCCATGCGGGGCATGGTCTCCCCCGCCGACTTCATCCCCATCGCGGAGGAAACCGGGTCCATCTGCGAAATCGGCGAATGGGTGCTGCGCACCGCCTGCCGCGAGGCCGGATCATGGGCGCATCCGCACAAGATCGCGGTCAACGTCTCCGGCGTCCAGTTGCAGCGCCCCGACTTCGCCGAGGTCGTCCACGGCATCCTGGTCGAGACCGGCTTCCCGCCGAGCCGCCTCGAGCTCGAAATCACCGAGACGGCGATCGTGAAGGACAAGGCGCGCGCGCTTCACATCTTCCGCAAGCTTCGCGCGCTCGGCATCAAGGTCGCCATCGACGATTTCGGCGTCGGCTATTCGTCGCTGGAAACCCTGCGGCTGTTCCCGTTCGACAAGATCAAGATCGACCAGTCCTTCACCAACGGCCTCGCCAGGGATGCCCAGTCGATGGCGATCGTCCGCGCCGTGCTCGCGCTCGGCAAGAGCCTCGACATCAAGGTGCTTGCGGAGGGTGTCGAGAGCGACCAGCAGTTCCAGACGCTGCGGGGCGAGGGATGCGACGAGGCGCAGGGCTACTATCTTGGCTACCCGCAGCGCACGCCCGCGGACACGACACCGCTTGAGCAAAAGGCCGACCCGTCGCAATCGGCGGCATGATGGACAAAGCCGGCGGCGGTGCGTAACCACCGTGGTGCGGCCCGCTGCGTTGCGCCCGGCTCCGGCATCCGGCAGGATGAGCCGGACGCATCCGCTCACCGTCCATGCCCGGCGCCCGCGCAATGAACGCCCCCCACATCACCGACGACGCGCGCCGCCGCATCGCGTGCATCCCGGAAAGCTATGTCCGCCTGACCGGCCGGCCGCTCGTCGCGCCCGACGCAGACCCCATCACGGCCCTCTGGCAGGCACCGCTGGCGGTCGTCGCGCACGGCACGGAAGCCGATCCGGTGTTCTTCTTCGGAAATCGCACCGCGCTTGCGCTCTTCGAAATGGGCTTCGACGACTTCACGCGCCTGCCGTCCCGCTTTTCCGCCGAGCCGCTCCTCCGCGAAGAGCGCGCGCGCCTGCTCGACCGCGTGACGCGCGACGGCATCATCGAGGACTACGCAGGCGTGCGCATCTCCGCAAGCGGACGGCGTTTCCGGATCCGCAACGCGTCCGTGTGGAACCTGACGGACCGTTCCGGACATCCTGTGGGCCAGGCGGCCGCATTCTCCGAATGGACGGAGATTGCGCCGCCGAGCTGAGACGTGTTCACCGCAATGCGACCCGCGGGAGCGAGCCGGAACCGCGTCCGGCGACAACCGTTGAATTCCCGTTCCGGGATGAGGGCGTGAATGACCAAACCAGCGACGTTCGAGCAGTTCTGGCCCGAGTACTTGCGCGCCCATTGCGACCGTCGCTCGCGCGCGCTGCATCTCGTTGGGACGGCAGCCGGCATCGCCTGCGTGGCAAGTTTCCTCGTAACTTTCCACCCCGGCTGGCTCGTCGCTGCGCCGATCGCCGCTTACGGATTTGCCTGGGTCGGGCATCTCCTGTTCGAAAAAAACACACCGGCCACATTCTCTCATCCGCTATGGTCGCTGCGCGGGGACCTGAGAATGGTGTGGCTCACCCTCACCGGACGCATCGAGGACGAGATCGCCCGCGTCGGCTGCCCGTTGAAGTAGCGCCCAGAATGCGGCGCGGGAGCGGGGTGGCCGCGAAAGCAGGTGGCCACGAAAGGAAGCGTCAGATGAAATACACCTCGGCGATCCTTGCCGCCCTCGCGGTGCTGGCATCCGCAGGCCACGTCGCGGGCCCCGCGTTCGCCGACAGGACCAAAGACACCTCGACTGGCACGGCAGCGCAGTCCGACGCGAAGGAACCAAGCAAGGATCACGACCCGCTGAAGTCCCTCGAGCAGGGCTTCTCCATTCCCGCCGCCGACGGCGCTTCGAGCAAGAGCGACACGCAGAAGAAAGGCGCCGGCAAGAAGTAAGTCAGCACCCTCCTGTCACGACCCTGGGCGGGACGGCAGGCGCGACGTCGGATGACGCGTGAAGACCGCTGATCCGAAGCGTCCCGCGGGCTCTGGAGGCGTCGCCGCCGGATGGCCGAACCGGCGGACGGCGTGCGCCTGAAGCACCGCCTCGTCGCCCTCGCCTTTCCGCGCCATCTCGAACACCAGCGCTCCCAGCCGCTCGCGGCGCGCGCCGTCCGCGCGGCCCAGCATCAGCTCGGCGCACGCCGCATCGAACACGCGTTGCAGCCCCTTGAGATCTTCGTCATCGAAGACGGATTTATGCCGTTGTGGGGACATTTGACGCCACACCTTAATAAATTGATTTGGAAAATCGCGCCAACCACACGCTGCAATCAAATTATTTCGGAAAATTTTTAAGTCAAACAAACCCCACACAAGTCTAAATCATCAGAATGACAATATGGATCGGTCAACTCATAGAGAAATTAGGACATCTCTTAACGAGAACCCGCCGTCGCTCCCCGCGCGCACGCCCTGCTCCCCCCGCCGCCCCGACGCCGCGCACTCGACGCGAAACGCCTGATGTGGTTACTGAAGTTGCCCGACCGAGGGAAAACGGGCCGACGAGCATGCGCCGATTGACCGGACGAAACGGACCTCGCGGGCCGGGCGGGCGGCGGAGCTGTCCGGCGGACCAAGCACAACGAAGCCATGAACGCATTCGATCGCGACAGTGAGCTGGAACGCCGGCAGATCCACGAGATCTCGCTCAACGTCGCGCGCCGCCTGCTCGATGTTCTCGAGCGGCGCCATCAGGCTCCGCCCGCCCTCGCCGACGAGATCGTCGTGGGCGCGCGCACCGTCGCGGAGATCCAGCGCGAGATCGACGGCATCATGACGGCGCTTGCGCCGGGCGAAATGCTCGACCTCGCGGTGCTGACGCACGTGCTCGCGAACCACAACCGCGCACTCAGTCTGGTCGAAGACCTCGAAATCAAGGCCGGTGCGCGCGGAGCCGCCCAACGCCCCGATCCGGAACGCACACACGCCGCGTTGATCGCGACCGCACGCGAGATCGAGCGCGAAACGCGGACCTACGATCCTGACCCGCCCCCACTTACGCGCCCGTCGGCCCCGCCGCAGGCATCGCCGTCACGCATGACCCCGGCGGCGTTTCCGCCGGCGCCATCCGCGCGGCGCACGCAGGCCAATATGCCGTACGCGGCGCCGCCCGCGAACCGCCGTCCTCAGCCGGCGCCACCTCACACCGCACGCCCGTCGCTCCCGGCCTCCGCCGCGCATGAGCCGCCCACGGGCCGGCGGCGGCCACCTCACCGTCAGCCGCCGCAACCTCACGCGGCATCGGCGGCGCCGACACGGCGGGCGAGGCTCCGCACTCTGGCGAAGTCCCCCGTCGGCGTGGTCTCCCTTATCGCCGGCGTCGCCATCGTGGCGGCATCGCTTGCGGGCGCGGTGAGCTTTGCACTCTCGAGCGGCGACGCATCGGAGCACTACGCCCGTGTCGAACGCACGGCCGGCGGCAAAATCGACGGACGGCTCAGCGCGGCAGACACGGCCTCCGCCGGCGCCTCCGATGTTCTCGTCGTCACGCCGCCTGCCAACGCCGCGCCGCTGTCGCAGCCCTATCTCGTCGTGCTCGCGACCCGCCGCAGCACCGAAGAGCTCGATCAGGACTTTCGCTACTTCAAGGAGGCCCATCCGGAGCTTCTCGGGCGCGCGCGCGGCCGCGTCGACACCATCCAGAGCCAGGACGGGAAGACATGGCACCGTCTCTCCCTCATCCCGCCGCGATCGCAGGAAGAAGCCGCCGCGCTGTGCACCGAGCTCAAAGCCGCAGGCCTGACCGAGTGCTGGATCAAGCCCCTCCCGCTCGGCCGCGACGCCGCGCGGTGATGCGGCTTGAAACAGAAACGGCAGCCGGCTTGCGGGCGCTGCCCGACAGGCCTATGTGAGGGCTCCGCACCAGCCCGTCCGCATCCCGAGGCCCAAGCAAGGGCACGTCGATCCCAGGAGACGCATGACACCCATCATCTCGGTCAGGGACCTGAGCAAGACCTATGCGTCCGGCCAACCGGCGCTGAAGTCCGTGAACCTCGACATCCTGAAAGGCGAGATTTTCGCGCTGCTCGGCCCCAACGGCGCGGGCAAGACGACGCTGATCGGCATCATCTGCGGCCTCGTCAATCCGACGTCGGGCAGCATAGAGGTCGATGGGCGCGACAGCGGGCGGGACTGGCGCGAGGTACGCGCCATGATCGGCCTCGTCCCGCAGGAGTTGTCGCTCGAAATGTTCGAGCCCGTACGCTCCACAGTTGCCTTCAGCCGCGGCCTCTTCGGCAGGCCCCACTCTCCGGAAACCATCGAGCGCGTGCTGCGCATGCTCTCGCTTTGGGACAAGCGCGACGAGCCCATCATGGCGCTCTCGGGCGGCATGAAGCGGCGCGTGCTCATCGCCAAGGCGCTCGCCCATGAGCCCGCCATCCTGTTCCTCGACGAGCCGACCGCGGGCGTCGACGTGGAGCTCAGGAAAGACATGTGGGCTGCCGTGCGCGCGCTTAGGGATTCGGGCGTCACCATCATCCTCACCACCCACTACATCGAGGAGGCCGAGGAGATGGCCGACCGGATCGGCGTCATCAACAAGGGCGAGTTGATCCTCGTGCAGGAAAAGGCCGAGCTGATGCGAAGGCTCGGCCGCAAGCAGCTCGTCCTCGAGCTGACGGAGCCGCTCGCCGGGATCCCGCCCTCTCTTGCCGCCTATGGCACGTCCCTCGAGCTCGCCTCGGACGGCAATGCCCTCGTCTTCACCTACGAGACCGGCGGCGAGCGCACCGGCATCACCACGCTGCTCGCAGACATGCGGGAAGGCGGCATCGGCTTCAAGGATCTCGCCACCCATCAAAGCTCGCTCGAAGACATCTTCGTCGATCTCGTGAGGCAAAGCCCATGAACGTCTACGGCATTCGCGCGATCTACGGCCACGAGATGGACCGCTGGCGGCGCACGCTCATG
>ERZ869909.2900-NODE-2900-length-10576-cov-3.963235_pt1 | contig 10576 bp, 19 predicted proteins | sample MGYA00520892_ERZ869909 | MGnify/ENA primary metagenome ERZ869909 (study PRJEB32215, sample SAMEA104723947) | bioreactor metagenome | biome: bioreactor; feature: anaerobic bioreactor; material: water | place: China | collected 2015-03-12 ... | reverse complement strand
CCGCTAGCAGTCACGTGCAATGATGCCATGATGTTTTCATGGCCAAGGTGCGTACAACGGTAACGGTAAGCGATGAAGTGGTCAAGGCTGTGAAGATACGTGCTGCCCGCACGGGAAAGCGGGAGGGAGAGGTAATCGAGGCCGCCCTTCGCCGTGGTTTGGGCCTGGATGTGTTCGGACGACTCTGGTCCCGGAACGAGCTTGGTGATGAGGAAGCGATGGCGCTGGCACTTGAGGCCCAGGAGAGTGTGAGGGCGAGTCAAAGCGAGTGAAGGTTGTCTTTGATGTCAATGTCTTCATCGCGGCGGCCCTGTCCCGTAACGGAGTGCCGGCGATGCTTGTCAGAGCCGGGCTGATGGAGTCGCGCGACACAGGTACGTCGGGTGAAAGCTGAATTGACCGCGTACCTGCAAAGGGAATGAATCTTACCGTCACCGGACCCGGGCGCACGATACTGGCGACCCGCATCACCTTCCTGCTGGCAGGCATCGCCATGGCAGTATGGGCACCGCTGGTGCCGCTTGCCAAGGCAAGGCTCGGACTGGATGACGGTGCCCTGGGTGGGCTCCTGCTTTTCCTGGGCATCGGCTCGATCATTGCCATGCCGATCACAGGCGTCCTCACGACGCGCGTCGGCTGCCGCATCGTGATCGTCACTGCCGGCGTTGTCGTTGCGCTGGTGATGCCGTTCCTGGCGGTACTGGACACCTGGACGGGCATGGCCGTCGCGCTGGCCATCTTCGGAGCAGCGGTCGGAACGGTCGATGTCGCGATGAACGTCCAGGCAGTCATGGTCGAGCGGCAGGCGGGCCGAGCCCTGATGTCGGGCTTCCATGGGCTCTTCAGCCTCGGCGGCATCTTTGGGGCGGGTGGAGTGAGCCTGCTTATCGGAGCCGGCGTGTTGCCGCTTCATGCGACGGTCGGAGTAGGTCTGGTCGCGCTGCTTCTGCTGGCTGTGGCCGCTCCGATGCTGCTCCCGTACGGTGACGACAGTGGCCAGAAGAGCCCGCTCTTCGTCGTTCCCAAGGGCGCGATAGTCTTCCTTGGTGTCCTGAGCATGATCGTCTTTCTTGCAGAAGGGGCCGTCCTGGACTGGAGCGCGGTCTTCCTCATCGCAAACACTGGTGCGGGCGTCGCCATGGCAGGGCTGGGCTATGCAGTCTTCTCGGTCGCCATGGCCGTCGGGCGCCTGTCCGGCGACCGCATCCGGGCTCGGCTCGGCGAGCGGCAGGTCCTGCTGCTGGGCGGGATCATCGCTGCGGCCGGCTTCCTCGTCCCGCTGCTGATGCAGTCACCAGTCGTCGGCCTGCTCGGCTTCCTGCTGGTTGGCGCGGGTGCCGCCAACGTCGTGCCGGTTCTCTTCTCGGCAGCCGGAAGGAGCCGGACGATGCCGTCCGGCCTGGCGATCGCATCGGTCACAACTGTCGGCTACCTCGGCATTCTCGTCGGTCCCGCAGCCATCGGCTTCGTCTCCGATCTGACCTCGCTGGGCACGGCCTTCGTGCTGGTCGCTCTGGGAATGGTGTTCGTGGGGCTCAGCGCCCGCGTCGCTACGCGCTGAATCGCGATGGCGCCCCGACCCTCCGGTTCTCCGGTTCTCCGACAGCTGTCAGCGCGGGATACCATTGCCGGCATGGAAGGCACCGAACTGCTTCGTGCCTATGACGAGCATCTTCGCACGGCAGTGGAGATGCGGGGCGCGAAGTCTGTCGAGCGGCACGGTCCGCTGTGGTTGGCCGCGTTTGCCGGCGGTCGAGGGTTCGTCACGTACCGCGACCTGGATAACCTGGATGCTGTTGAGACCGAGCGCCTGGTTGCTGGTGTGCGGGACCGCTTCGAGGCCGACTCATCGATTCAGAACGCCGAGTGGAAGACCCGGGCGCATGATCACGCATCCGGCCTGCACGATGCGCTTGTCGCTCACGGATTCGTGCCTCAGGAGCCCGAGTCGATCATGCTGGGCGATTCCGTAAGCTTGCCAGGGACGTTGCTGTTCCCGCTGGTGTCGTGCTTCGTCAGGTGCGCGATGAGCGGGACGTGCGTGCGATGAGTGCCATGCAGGACCTCGTGTTCGAGGGCAAGGTGTTCGAGGAGCGTGCCGTCGAGCTGATGAGTCGGCTCGAGCTTGATGATGGTTTCGAGCTCTGGGTTGCCGAAGCCGGCGGAGAGATTGTATCGGCGGGTCGGATGGATCCGGTGCCAGGGACACCCTTTGCAGGCCTTTGGGGCGGGGCGACACTCGAAAGTTGGCGTGGTCAGGGCATCTACAGGGCACTGACAGCAGCGCGGGCGCGTGCTGCACTTGCGCAAGGCAAGACGCTCGTGCACAGTGACTCGACCGAGTACTCCCGGCCGATCCTGGAGCGTTCAGGACTCGTCAAGGTCTCGACGACCACCCCGTATGTCTGGAGTCGCTGAGGCTGGCCGCGCGACGTCAGCCTCTTGCGACAGCTGCTTCTTCCGAAACACCACGATGCGCTCGATGAGATCGACCGGCAGCGGCTGGTCGTGCGGGAACTGCACAGAGCCCTTGCCTTGCTTCTGTGCAGCGATCGTCCGGATCAGTACCTGATGACCTCGAGCCTGCGCCAGCTCTCGTCAAACCAGCAGGGGTTCGAGCTCAGGTAGCATCTGGAGGCAGTTGCGTAACTCTCGTAGGCGATCTGGGACAAGCTCAGATCCTGGTTGATTTGGTACAGGTAGACGTGGAAACTGTAGCCGTCATGCTGCTCGTTCCACTCGGCAGCGTTCCGAACAGTGTCTAGGTTTTCATATTGGTCGGCAAGGGGCCAGAACCGGCTGGAACGCACCGCGACCAAGACACCGTCTGACTGCCGGGGGTCATAGCCTTGCGTCCAGTTGTTGGCACGCATCACACTCTGGGCCTCCATGTTCGTCGCGTGATTGTTGCCGGCAGGCGCGACGACGATTACACTCGCGTTCTGTGCATAAGTCGCTGCGACCAGGCACATCACGATCAGGAAAGCCAGCAAGCGCAATGCCGGATGTTTGGGCAGAAGCACTGATACCACCTCTCATTTCGCTCATGCCATTCTAGCGGGCGGGGCATTGCTATGCCGCGAGGTGACCACACGCGGCCATGACCGCAACAGGAGGGCCGGCACGTGCCGGCTGCTTAGTCCATGCACGGGAGCAGTTAGCTAACCCGTGATAGAATCCAGATAGGAGGTTCGGCATGCGGCAATACAACATGCACGAGGCAAAGACAAACCTGTCCGAACTCGTCCGGCTTGCTCTGGAGGGTGAGGAGATCGTGCTGGCCCGCAACGGCCGTGCCCTGGTGCGCCTGGTTCCGGTCTCGGTGGATGCAGGACTCCGGCCGATCGGCCTCAACGCACTGCCACCCGAGGAAGTCACACAGGAGTACCTCGAGGAGTCGCTCAACCCGCTGGTGGGCGAGGACCTGGAGGCTTGGCACCACCCACTCATTGAGAGTGAACTTTGAGCGAGTCGGTCCTCATCGATACACACGTCCTTCTCTGGTACGACGCAGCACCTGAGCAGCTGTCACCGGCCGTTCGGGCGCTTCTTCAGCAGAGGTCGACGACCGTACTCGTATCAGCCGTAAGTGCTCTCGAGATCGCAGTCAAGTTCAGGCTCGGCAAGCTGCCTCAGGCCGAAAGGCTCATTTCCCGATACGGGATCGCACTGGAGCGCTACGGCTTCCAGGAGCTCCCGCTGGACAGTGAAACCGCCCTCGCGGTAGCAGCCGTTGTCTCCGATCATGCCGATCCTTTCGACCGGGTGCTGGCCGCCCAGGCTCTTCGCCTTGATGTGCCGTTGGTTACCAAAGACGCTGTGTTCCGGTCGATACCGGCACTGATTACTCTGTGGTGATCCCGCCGTTAAGCTGCTAGGCTGCCCGGATGGCCCTGTCGGTAGCGCGGTACGAGAGTGCACTTGAGCTTCAGCTCGATGGCCCGCTAATCCGCTTGCGCTATTCCCGAAACAGATACCACTACCATCCGAGGGTCTACCGGCTTCACTTGGAACAGCTTGGTGAATGCCAGCCGGAGGACCTTGGCATCGGGCTCGGAATGCTCCTCCGCGAGCTTCTTCAGGTCACCGCACAAGCACGGCCCTTGCTGTTCCGCAGCACGGTATCCAAGGACTCGCCGCTCCTTGCTGTACTCAGAAGTATGGGCTTTCTGGAAACCCGCCGTGTATACGAGCCGTGGTTATACCCGGCGGACGTGCCAGAGACGCCACTCGTGCCGCCAACGGGAACGGCGCTGACACCGCTCAGCTCCGCGCTCGACCGGAACCTGCACCGCGAACTCGTCGAACTGTATGTCGAGATCTACGCCAGGACCTCCAGGCTCGACCCGGCCACCCCTGAGCAGTTATCCGCCGAGGACTGGACGGACGAGTTGCTTGCGGATCCCGATCTTGACAAGGACCTCTCCTGCTGTGTGTTCCGAGGTGACAGGCCCGTGGGACTGGCGACCGTCTATCGCGGCGAACAGGAAGACACGATCGAGCTTGGTCCTTTCGGCGTGACGAAGTCAGAACTGGGGATGCACCAGCAGCTCACCGTTGCCATGCTTTCCCGCGTGATTCGGCAGTTGCGACAGGCAAGCCCGGAACGGACAAGGCTTGTGGCCGAGGTCGATTCCGATGATTCGTGGACGCTGTACACGTGCGCTGAGTTCCCGTTTCGACCCGGTGCGACTTCCGTGAGCCTTGCCCTCGTGCCGGCGTGGGTGGCATGACACAAATCCTGCTGTAGAATCACTCTCCGTGCATGTCTCAGGAGCCAACGCGAGCGGGCAGCCCACAAGAATGCTGATCGCCGGCACCGCCGGGGCGGGCAAGTCGACGCTCGCCAGGCAAGTCGCGGAAGCGCTGAATCTGCCGTACGTCGAGCTCGACTCCCTGTTCCACGGACCGTCATGGACGCCTCGACCGGAGTTCGTTACGGAGGTGGACGGGTTCACACGCGGTGACCGCTGGATCTGCGAGTGGCAGTACCGGGCCGTCAGGCCCATGCTTGCGAGCCGCGCCGAAACGATCGTATGGCTGGACTTCCCGCGCTGGCTGGTGATGTGGAGGGTGCTCAGGCGGACGGTTACGCGATTCGTGCGCAACACGGAGCTGTGGAACGGCAACAGGGAACCATCGCTCTGGCATGCGTTCACCAACCCGGAGGGCATCATCCGCTGGGCCTGGGACACGCACGCCCGCAACCGGGAACAGATACTCGAAGCTGCCGCGGAGCATGACCATCTCGAACTGGTCCGCCTGCGCAGCCCGCGTGAAGCCCGGGACTGGCTGGACGGGCTGGAATGAGCCGGGCTGCTCAGGTATCCGGAAGTTGTTCCTTAATGGGATTCCTGACCACTACTCGCCCTGCCGAATGCGTAGACGAGTGTGTTCGTATCCAGAAAGTGCGCCACTAGCGTCGCTCAGTGTAAAGTTCTTCACGGGTCCAGCTGCGTTGGACGTGTGGAGGTCCACCCGCACTGCTGGCCGAGAGTTCAAGCAGGCAGTTGCGCGTACTGACATCGCGTTCGTCTGCAACGAAGGCCCCGAGGTGTTCGCGCAGAACAGCACTGACAGACGTGTCCAGCTCAAGTGCCCTGATGCGGGCGCGTTTGAGCAGCTCGTCGTCAACTGTGATCGTCAGGTTCGCCACCGGATACAGTGTAGCGCCGGTTGACACCTAGGGTCTTGGACGGTCAGTACAGTGGTGGGGGTGGCCACTAACCTGCTCGAGAGAGAGCTCCATCTTCGCCTGCCGGACATCGGTTCGCTCGGGGCGGCACCGTCCAAACAGGGCCGCAGTCCGCAGTGAAGAAGCAGCAGTTGACACGCATGGGCACCTACCTGGCAGCTGATGTGCACGGCTTCCTGCCTGCGCGCCCACCGGGCGGCGCAATGGTCGAACCATGGTCGACTGCCGTGCGGGTGCTTGTGGGCGGCTACCTGGACGAGTGGGGGAGTGCCGTGCACAGCGTCTACGTGCGTGGTTCTGTGGCCAGGAATCTGGCGGTACCCGGGCTGTCCGACCTTGACAGCTTCTGCGTGCTCAGACCGGAAGCAGGCACAGGCCGGACTGGGCTGGCCGGCTGGTCAGCTGCGATCAACCGAGAGCTGCACGGGCAGTTCCCCTTCCTGTCGGGCGTGGAAGTGGATCTCTTGCCTGTGGAGTCCGTACTGGACCGCCGGAACTTCTATTCCTTCGTCCTGAAGTGCGAGGCCGTCTGCCTTCACGGTGAAGACTTGAGTGGCCTGCTCGAACCCTTCCACCTGAGTGAGGTCAACTATCAGACCCGTTACTTCCGCGAGCATATGGACGAGTTCCTCACCGAATGGCCTCGCGAGCCCGAAGAGGACCGGCCCGGATTCATCGCCTGGCTGGCGAAGCGGATGCTGCGGCTGGGAATGGAGCTGGTGATGGAGAGGGAGAAGCGCTACACGCGCGACCTCTACCTGTGCTACGAGAGCTTTGCCACGCACCATCCGGAGCAGGAAGCCGCGATGTACCGGGTGCTTGAACTGGCGATGAATCCGGTGACGGACGATGAAACGGTCATGCTCCTGCGTGAGTTCGGCGGGTGGCTGGCGGGCCTGGGCCAGGCCAGTCTTGAGGAGCCGGACCAGTTACGCCAACATGCGGCACAGTGAACACATCTGGATTCCGAGTCCGCAACTCGGATATGATTGGCGCAGTTATGCAGGGTCGCCTCCATCGAGCAGGGGACTGTCCTCACTCCGCCCGATGAATCCAGGGGGCCGACTGTCGGAGCGATACGAATCATGAACTCACCAGTGCAGACGCAGCAGGTTCGCGAGCTGACCATTATCAGCCCGGAGACTTTCACCCACCTTGGCGGCAGGCAGGCGCGCGATACGCTGACCAGGAGACTTCTTGTCAGAAACGAAAGCACCGTGCTGTTTCAGGCATCGTTGCCGGCGGATACCGATGTGCCGCCACACGGACTGCCGGCAGGCAAGTTCGCCATGCTGACACTGATCTCCGGACAGCTCGAGATCGCACTCGGCGCCGAGTTTGAAGCCTCGAAGCTGAACGTGCTGAGCGTCGGCTCGATGGCGTTGTTTCACCCGGGTGACCCGCAGCACTTCGCCCGGACGGGGCCGGACGGCGCCGAGATCCTCGTGGTTGCCTTCCATCCGGATGCGACCACGGACGACTTCCAGAAGCTTGTGGACGCGGCGTAGGAACGACCGGTCGGTCTAGGCGGTCACTTCGGTGAACGCCCAGCGGTGCCCGTCAGGGTCCTGGATCTCGAACTCCCGGTCACCCCAGGGGCGCGTGACCGGCCCGCTGAGCACTGCTCCCGGCTGCTGGTGGTCGAAGGGCCGCAGGCCAGCCTTGACCACTTTGCCGAACAGCTCGTCCAGAGCAGAGACGCCGACATGCACGACCGAGGCGCTATCCGGGAGCTTTCTGCCGCCCGGGTGCAGCATGATCTCGCCGTCGCCAAGGGCGAACCAGTGCATGCCTTCGTAGCCGCGCAGGTAGGCGAAGCCGGCAGACTCGTACCACCTTCTCGATGTGTCGGTGTCAGTGCAGAACAGAACGATGTGATGAAAGCCGGTGATCAAATCGGGTCCTTTCGGCTGGCTCAGGGAACCACCAGGGGAGCTGTACCGTCCGCCAGTCGCAGTACGGAGTAGTGTCTGTGGTCGAGTGTCGCTATCATGCGTGTCCTGTAAGCGTCGGCGAGCACGATGTTAGCCGCATCTGTTACGCCGATGCGTAAGGTTGAGTACTTTGTGACCACTTCAAGCGCAGATGCCAGGCGTGCTGGCGAGATTGAAGCAAGCTCCCAGGCTCCGCTGCTGAGCTCGGCAAGCACCGTCCGTTCAACTCCTGAACCGAATCTGCTCAGAACGAGATAGTCGAGTTCTGCAATGACATATGGTGAAACCACCAGGCTCTCACCTTTGGCGGCATGGCCGGTTATCGCCTCCACCGTGTCTGCGTGTCTCGGTTCAGTTCGATTGAAGAATGCAAGAAGCGCACTCGTGTCGACGATCACTACTCACCGAAGCCGTTCAGAAGTTCATCAACGCGATCCGCGATAGGCTCTTCACTCGCGAAGAGGCCAAATCGGGGCAGCGGCCGAGATTCGACAACCGCTTGGCGAATCGATTCACGGATGACTTCCGCCTCGGACACTCCGCGACGGGCAGCATGAGCTCTTATCGCAAGCCTGAGATCCTCAGGCAGATAAACGGTTGTCTTGCGCATACCATACATGTTACCACCCGTGGCTCAGGGTTTGTGTGCCGTGCCAGCCTGCCGGGTATAGTTTCTGATCATCATGCCCGACGCCGGCTGGAAGCCAAGCGGTCCATAGAACGCTTGCTTATCCGGGTCGCACAGCAGGTCGATCATATAGAGGTGGCCGAGTTTCCCGAACATCCGTTTCAGCAGCTCCGAGCCGATGCCTCGGCTGCGGTAGGCGGGAAGTACTTCGAGCAGGGGGATATAGGCACTGAGTACACCGTCGGTAAGTGCGGTGATGAAGCCGACAACTCTCCCTGTTGTCTCGTCCACTGCCACGATCGCTTCCCCACTCTGCTGCAGCAGAAGCAAGTGTGTTGCGGGTTCCGGAGGATTCGGCCAGCCGTCGAAGAATCCCTCGAGCTGCTCGGGCACAACGGTCCCAGCGCCATCGATGTACTTGATCATTCGGCCAGTATTGCACCGGCTATCATGCTGGAAAAGGAGGGAGTCATGGCAACAGTCGTCAGAAAACGGGTTTATGAGCCGGCAGAGGAGAAGGACGGCTATCGCGTGCTGGTCGATCGCCTCTGGCCGCGCGGGCTGAGCCGGGATGAAGCACGCCTGGACCTCTGGCTGAAGGAAGTGGCGCCTTCCAGCGAGCTTCGGAAGTGGTTCCACCACGACACTTCAAGATGGACGGAGTTCGGGGAACGCTACAGGGAAGAGCTAGGCAGAAATCCGGCGCTGGACGAGTTGCGTGAGGTCGTGGCGAAGCACCGCGGAGTCACGCTTCTGTATGGCTCACGGGACGAGGCTCACAATCACGCTGTGATCATTCAGGAACTGCTGGCGTCATGATGCGGCCGGGCAGGTGACCCTGAATCCGCCAGTGTCGTTTGCCGGCGGGGCTTCCTGCTTCGCCGTCCGGGCGAGGGCGAGTAGCGGCCCTGTCTGCACCCCACAGTCCGCACCCCGCGGTCCACACCATGCGAAGGTGAAGCATGAGTCCGAAGGAAACGATCGAGAACTTCTGGCAGGTCATGAACACGAACGACTTCCAGGCAGCGAGCCAACTCCTCGCGGAGGGTTATGAACTCCTTTGGCCGCAGTCCGCCGAACGGATCCGGGGCCGGGCCAACTTCGCCGCCCCTGAATGGCGCAGCCGATGGGTGGAACCGGCCTGAGCGCAGCCGCACGTTTTCACCGCGGCGGCCGCTGCCAGACTTGTGGCGATGGGCAGGGACACAGGAACGACCTCATCACCCTGCGCGGGCCTCAGGAGGTCCTTCGTCGGCCGCGTCCGATCGCCCCCAGGTGCGTCCGGCTGAAGTCATCCGGCAGTTTCAGGCCGTAACCCACCGCCCGGTCAAGGCCGATGTGCGCCAGCCAGATCGCGGCGAGCTGCATCATCAGCGCATGTCCCAGGGCGAAGCCGAGCAGGCCAAGGGTGATTGGCAGCAGCGTCCAGTGACCCAGGTTGTAGATGGCTGCGCCCGGCCGCGGCCCCCTCGTGTAGCCGAGCATCGACAGGTCGGGTGCGAACAGCAGCGCCGCGAACAGCCACCATGAGCCGCCAAGCACCGCGTAGGCCGTGACGGCGAACGCGAGCAGCGCGAGGCCCTCGAGGCGGAGCAGCGGTACGGGGCGGGTCAGCATTTCGCTCATGGTACACGCTTCGGTCGCAGACCACTCGCGCAAAGCCGGAACAGTGTCCCGGACGGACAATCGGCAAGGCGCAGGATATGATCCCGGGCATGATTCAGCTGAGGTCGGTGGAAGCGGCATGGGGATAGAAGCGGTCAGGGAGTACCTTAAGGGGTTCGGCAAGGACCATGAGGTCATCGAGTTCGCGGCCTCCAGTTCAACGGTCGAGCTGGCGGCGAAAGAGGCAGGCACGGAGCCGGCCCGCATCGCGAAGACACTCGCGTTCTTCGGTAAGGATCAGGACAGCGCGCTGCTGGTCGTGGCCGCGGGTGACGCACGGATGCACAGCGGATCGTTCAAGCGCGCGTTCGGGTTCAAGGCACGGATGCTGCCCGCCGAACTGGTTCAGGAACTCACGGGCCACCCCGTCGGTGGCGTATGCCCGTTCGCCAATCCGGAGGGCGCCCGGGTTTACCTGGACGAATCACTGAGGCGGTTCGACACGGTCTGGCCGGCCGCGGGCAGCACCAACTCGGCGATCCGGCTGGGTCTTGACGAGCTCGAGAAGCTGAGCGGGGCGGTTGGCTGGGTTGACATCACCCGAGGCTGGCAGCCGCAGGACTAGCGTTCAACCAGATGCAGGTGTTCGGGATGGACGAGGTCGGCCTCATGCCGGTTCCGCTTGATGTAGGAGGCCAGGAACTGGCATTGCGG
>ERZ869909.2899-NODE-2899-length-10577-cov-33.039524_pt1 | contig 10577 bp, 9 predicted proteins | sample MGYA00520892_ERZ869909 | MGnify/ENA primary metagenome ERZ869909 (study PRJEB32215, sample SAMEA104723947) | bioreactor metagenome | biome: bioreactor; feature: anaerobic bioreactor; material: water | place: China | collected 2015-03-12 ... | reverse complement strand
CCACGTCCGCATGGGGATCACGTCGGCGGAGCCCCGAGCCCCACGGTCGCGACAGGATGGGCACATATACGCGGGGGTCCCCCCCGAGATCAATCGGCAATGTTCCCCTCCGGCAGAACGGCCGCAAGGAAGCGCGGAAAAACCGGCCGCATGCCTAAAAACCGGGATGAACGGTCCCACGGGGCAACCGGAGGCTGATACACCCCGCCTCGGGGGCGAAGGGCGGGCGCTCCGAACCGTCAAAACCGAACCGAGAGGCGAGACAGGCATTATACGGACACAAAACCGGCCCACCCATCCGCAACACCCGCAAACAGGGGCGCCCAAACGGGGGCGCCAAGGGCTCCGATCCGTGCTTTACGGGGAGGAGCGGGTGACCGGACCCGAACCCTCACCAGCCGAACCAAGGGGAACAACACAGTGATCGGATCGAACCTGGACAGGCGTCAGATCCTGACCGGCGTCGCCGCCGCGGGCGTGGCGGCAAATCTGCCGCTGGGCCGCGCGGACGCCGCCGCCTCCCGCCTTGGCCCGGCGCTCGGCCCGGCCGCACCGTTCTCGTTCGACATCCTCAAGCAGCGCGCAGCCGAACGCGCCAAAGCTCCCTGGGCGGAGGAGGAGGCGATCGCAAAGGATATCGTCCAGCGGATCGACTACGACGCGTATCAGAAAATCCGCTTCCGCCCCGACATGACCATCATGCTGGACGCCGAAAGACAGCTGCCGGTCCAGCTCTTCCACCTCGGCCAGTCCTCCCCTAAGCCGGTTCACATCCATCTCGTGCGCGGCGGTCAAGCCCAGGAGATCGTCTACAGCGCCAATCTGTTCGAGACGCCGATGGACCATCCCGCCCGCGATCTGCCGGACAACATCGGATTTGCCGGCTTCCGCGTCATGGCGCCCGACTTGAAGACGGATTGGCTCGCCTTTCTCGGCGCGTCTTATTTCCGCTCGTCGGGCCCGTTCAATCAGTATGGGCTCTCCGCCCGCGGCCTCGCCATCGACACCGGCCTCTCGACGCCTGAGGAATTCCCGCGCTTCACCGAGTTCTGGCTCGAAGAGGTCCCGCTCCACAGCGACACGATGATCCTCTACGCGCTCCTCGACAGCCCGAGCGTCGCCGGTGCCTACCGCATCACCGCCCGGCGCGAGACGGACGGGCGCGGTGTCGCCCGCGTCGACCAGGAGATCGAGTGCGAGCTCTTTGCCCGCAGCGACGTCACCCGCCTCGGCATCGCGCCCTTCTCGAGCATGTACTGGTATGGCGAAGCCGACCGCCCGCAGGCCGTCGACTGGCGGCCTGAGATCCACGATTCCGACGGGCTCGCCATCTGGACCGGCTCGGGCGAGCGCATCTGGCGTCCGCTCAACAATCCGCCGCGCGTCATGACCAACACCTTCATCGACAAGGACGTGCGCGGCTTCGGCCTGCTCCAGCGCGACCGCAACCTCGTCCATTACCTCGACGATTCCGTCTTCTACGAGCGCCGCGCCTCGTCCTGGATCGAGCCCATCGCGCCCTTCGGCGAAGGCGAGGTGCACCTCCTCGAGATCCCGACCGACGACGAGATCCACGACAACATCGCCGCCTACTGGTGCCCCCGCGAGCCGCTGAAAGCCCGCACCAGCCGCCGCTTCCATTATTGGCTTCGCTGGCTCGACGACATCCCCTTCCCGACCTCGCTCGCTCGCGCCACCGCAACCTGGACCGGCATCGGCGGACGCCCGGGCCAGACGCGCCCGAAGGGTGTAAGAAAGTTCGTCGTGGACTTCAAAGGCCCGGTGCTGAAAGACCTCGGCCGTGACGACGGCGTCGAGATCATCGTCACGACATCGCAAGGGGAGATCAGCAACGCCTACACCCATCCCGTCGTCGATCAGCGCGAGCACTGGCGCGCCTTCTTCGACCTCGCCGTTTCGGGCGGCGAGGAACCGGTCGACATGCGCCTCTATCTCCGCCGCGGCGAGGACGCCCTCACCGAGACCTGGGTCTATCAGTACTTTCCCAAGGCCTGAGCTCCCGCCGGCTCGCCGCGGCCGCCCCTCCTGTCATCCCGGAAAGGCGGGAGCGTAAGCGGAGCCTTATCCGGGACCCGGCGCAAGTTAGTCGAAGACGCGATAGCGATAGCGGCTTCTCCTGGGTCCCGGCTCTGCGTTTCGCTGCACTCCACTTGGCCGGGATGACAGGCAGCGAACGTCGGAGTGTCTTCATCTCTCCGCGACGCCACCGCTCCGCCGCACGGCCTCCGAAAACAGCGGGCATCCGAGCGTCTTCTGCAGCGCCTGGATCAGCTCGTCGCGCGTCTCCGCCGTGAGCGCGAGCCCGCCCGTCTCCTCCGCCATGCAGGCCGAGCGCTTCTCGGGCACCAGCCACGTGTGCGCGCCCGCCACCTTGAAGCCCACGACATGGATCGTGAGCTTGCGCGCCTCCGCCTTGAGCTGGCGCGCAAGCTGGCAGGGATCGCCGCCGCACGTCTCCTCGCCGTCCGTCAACAGCACCACGACGGACGGCTTCTCGCGGAATTCAAGCACCTCCGCCGCATCCCGCACCGCCGCCGTCAGCGGCGTCTCGCCGAACGGAACAACCCGGTTCACTTCGGCCAGGATCGTCTCGGCGCTGTTCGGCGCCGGCGGCAGCTTGAGATCGATGTTCTCGCAGCGGGACTCCCTGCCCGGCCCATAGACCATGAGCCCGAGGTTCCGGCGCGGCGCGACCTCAGGCACCACCGCCGCCAGCGCCTCGCGCACCTTCGTCACGTGCGGCGTCAGCGTGCTCATGTCCGTGCCCGCCATGGAGCCGGAGGAATCGAGCACCAGCATCGCGTCGTCCCGGCATTGCTCGCTCGTATCGGCCAACGCGCTGCCGATAAGCAGGACGAAAGCCCCGAGCACGGACATCGATGCCAGGACGAGCCTCTTCATGCCGCCTATCCATTCCCGCGTTGGCGTGCCATCACGCCGATGCGCATCATATCGGGCGCCGGGTCGCCATAAACCCGGAAACTCTCCCGAAATCGCGAAGCGAGAGACCCGACGAACCGAACCGGAGACCCGGATATGAACCCCGCACTGATCACCTACGGCGCGCTTCTCGTCGCCATCGTGTTCGAGGTCGTCGGCACCTCGTTCCTGCAGGCGTCGCAGCAGTTCACGCGGCCACTGCCGACCACCCTGATGGCGCTCTGCTACACGGCGTCGTTCTACTTCCTGTCGATTTCGCTGAAGGTCATTCCGGTCGGCATCGCGTATGCGATCTGGAGCGGGCTCGGCATCGTTCTCATCTCGACGATCGGCCTCGTCGTCTTCAAGCAGACGCTCGACACCCCGGCCCTGATCGGCCTCGGCCTCATCGTCGCCGGCGTCGTCGTGGTCAACGTCTTCTCGACCAGCGTCAGCCACTAAACGAAGACCGCCCGGACCAGGTCCGGGCGGCATGAAACGTTGGCGTGTTGAGGTCGGAGGTCAGTCCGCCTTCGCCGGACCCGTCTCGACCGGGGTGTCGAGGCTCTCCTGCCCCCACTCCGCCCACGAGCCGTCGTAGACGGCGGCGTTGGTCTGGCCGATCACGCTGAGCGCGAGCGACAGCATCGAGGCGGTCACGCCCGATCCGCACGTCGTCACCACGGGCTTCACGGGGTCGATCCCCGCGTTGCGGAACACGGCCCGAAGCTCGTCCTTGGACTTGAGCGTCCCGTCCGCGTTGAGAATGCTCGACGCCGGCACGTTCTTCGCGCCCGGGATGTGCCCCGCGCGGAGGCCGGGCCGCGGCTCGGGCTCGGCCCCTTCGAAGCGCGCCTTGGGCCGCGCATCGACGATCTGCACGTTGCCTCGCGCGACATAGCCCTTCATGTCGTCGAGATCGCGCACGAGTTCGTTGTTGAGCAGCGGCGTGAAGTGCCGCGCCGTCCGCGCGACCGGCGGCATGTCCTCGAGCGGACGCCCTTCGGCCTTCCACTTCTTGAGCCCGCCGTTCAGAACCGCCACGTCCTGGTGCCCCATGGCGCGGAACGTCCACCAGACGCGCGCGGCAGAGAACAGGCCGTAGGTGTCGTAGACGACGATCCGCATCCCGTCGCCGATACCCATCTTCTTCATGCGCGAGGCGAACTTCGGCGTCGGCGGCAGCATGTGCGGCAGCGGGTTCTTCTCGTCCACGAGGTCTTCGATATCGAAGAACAGCGCGCCCGGAATGTGCTCCGCGAGATACTCCTCCTTCGCGTTGCGGCCGGAGTTCGGCAGATGCCACGACCCGTCGAGCACGATGAGGTCGGGCGCATCGAGATGAGCCGCGAGCCAGTCCGTTTCCACAATCCAGTTCTTGGCGCTCTCCGGCACGAAATCCTCCTCGAAAACCTCATCCCGCCCCGCGCGCCCGCAGCCTCCGCCGCCGATCGGATGGACCTGACCGTAGGGAGATGAACCGGGAAACGGCGGAGCATCGGCGCGGGCCCTGTGAGCGGGCCGCCCGCGTCGCTTGAGGCCGTAACCTAATGGCGCCGTGTGACCGCCGCAAGTAGAGCACCCGACATGCTTTTCGTTCGACCCGCACCGTCGAGCCCTCAAAGGCTCATCAGCCGCTTCACCGAGCGGGCGAACCGGAGGCGCCGCAAGAGCCCGCCTCGCTCGCCCGCGACAATGCCTTGATGTTGCGTCGTTTTATCGTCGGTTCGCACGTGACGCTGACCCAGGCCCGCCGCGCATCGTCGCCCTCGGCCGGCCCGTCTCTCAACCGCGATCGCCGAAATCCGCGACGCGATCCCGGCCGCGGGCCTTGGCTTCGTAGAGCTTGGCGTCGGCGCGCCGGATAAAGGCCTGCACGTCGTCGCCCGGATGGTGCTCGGCGACGCCGAAGGACGCGGTGACTTGGCCGATCTTCTGGTTGGTCTTGCGGATCGCGAACGTCTTCGCCCCGAACTGGCGGCGGATGCGCTCCGCCGTCTCCTTCGCGTGCCGCAAATCCGTGCCGGGAAGAATGACGGCGAACTCCTCGCCGCCGTAGCGCGCCACGCTATCCGTCTCACGCACGCTCGTTTCGATCACGCGCGCCAGCGCCCGGATGATCTCGTCGCCGACATCGTGCCCGAACATGTCGTTGACGCGCTTGAAGTGGTCGATATCGCACATGATCAGCGAGAGCGGACCGCCCTGCGCGTTGCTCTCCTCGACGGCCTTCCGCATCGCGTCGTTGAAGAGCCGGCGGTTTCCGATCCCCGTCAGCGGGTCGGTGAGCGTGGCTTCCTCGGCCCCGCGGAGGCTGGTCTGAAGCGCATCGATCTCGCGCGCGCAGGCTTCGATCTTGGTCTTGTCGTCCTCGCTTGAGCGCCGCATGCGCTCGTTTTCCGCAACCAGCAGACTGACGACCACCCGAACCTGCTCGGCCTCCGTGAGCCCCGCGAGCCGCCCCTGCGCATTGGCGAGCGACCGGGCGTAGGTGTCCTTGTTCGCGAGATCCCGGCGGAGGATGACCAGCGCGTTGGCGAGCTCCCGCTCGAGCGTCTCGCTCGCGGACATAAGCTCCTCTGCCGAGGCCCGCGACCTCTGCCGCACGAGCGGCGGCAGGACATTGGCAAGCAGCAGAGCCGCGCCGAACGCCGCGACGGCGAGAGCAGCGAAGACGAAGAAAGCGAGGGGATTGTAGCGCGTCTCGATCACGACGCCGCCTCTCTCCGTAACGGAGCGCAACGTCACAAACGGCGTGAGATCGTAGACGCCCAAGGCCCCGAGCAGCACGGCGACGGATGTCGCAGCCACGGCCAGAACCATGCGTTGCCGGGCGGTCGAAAGGGAGAAGAGCGAAGCCATGGGGAGGGGCCAAAGCGCGAGTGCGATCTGTCCCCGGCCGTAACTGATTCCGAACACCAAGCCACGACAAATATTCGAGTAACACCAGAAAAACGGCAGCAAAAAGCAAGCACGTCCGTCAAAATACTCTAACTCCCGCAATATCTGACCAAATCTTACCAAAGCTAAGCGTAATGAATCTTGCCATCGGGCGCGAAGCGCTTAAGCATCCGTCGGCATGCTGGATGCCAAGACCATCTTCGTCGTCTCGATCCTTTCCGACGCGATTTTCTGTCTGTGCGGCCTCCTGCTCTGGCGTACCCAGCCGCAGATCCCGGGCATGCTGCCCTTGGCCCTCACGTTCGCCGCGCGGGGAGCCGGCCTGCTGGTCCTCGTCGCCGGACACGCGTTCTCTCCCTTCCTCGGCATCTGGTTCGGCAACCTGTTCATCGCCGTCAGCATCGTTCTCATGCTGGAGGGCTTCGCGCGCTTTCTCGGCCAGCCCGCCCCACGCCGCTTACAGATCGCGCTCGTCTCGGCCATCGGCATCACCTGGCCGTTGCTGCTCTGGTTCCGCCCTGACGACGTCACGCTCCGCATGTCGATCGTCGCGTTCCTCGGCGCCGTGAGCTACGGCTACTGCGCGCTCATGTTCCGGCGCGACCGCACGCTCCCCATCGTCTTGCATCGGGTCACCGTCACGTGGTGGTGCCTCGTATCCGCCATGTGCGTGGTGTCGGGCATCGTGGTGTGGCTCGTCGCTCCCCGAAATCTGTTCGAGGCCAACCCCTTCGTCGAGGTCTATCTGCTCCTGCACCTGCTGTCGTTCCTGGTCAAGGGCGTGATGACGGCGATCATGGTCGGTGTGCGCCTGCGCGGCGAGCTTCTGGCGCGCATCGAGGACGAGCGCGCCCAGCTCCTGATGTTGAGCCACGAGCTGCGGACGCCAATCGCCATCGTCTCCCGCTCGAGCGAGCTTCTGGACGAGGCCAAGGCGTCCGCCGATCCCTCCGACGCACGCCGCGTGGCGCAGATCCGCTCTGCGGCCTCGCGCATGAGCGCACTCGTCGAGCAGTTCCTCGTCCGCGCCCGCCACGGCTCCGGCCAGGAGCGCATGGAACGCTTCGATCTCGCGAGCGAGGTGAGATCGCTTGCCTCCTCGCCCCGCCTCGTGCTTGACCTTCCGAGGCAACTGGCCTTCACCGGAGATCGGAAGATGATCGGCATCATCTTCTCCAATGTCGTCGACAACGCGCTCAAGTATTCGCCGCCCGACAGCACGGTCGAGGTCTCGCTCCGCGCGAGCGGGGGGAGGATGCACCTGACGGTGAAGGACCGGGGCGTCGGTCTCGGCCCGGACGAGGATCGCGCACGCCTCGGCGAGAAGTTCTTTCGCGCACCGAACGCACGCGGGACCGCCGGCATGGGGCTTGGCCTCTACACCGTCCGCAAGCTCGTGTCCCGCCACGGCGGCAGCATCACGCTCGCCCCCCGCGAGGGCGGCGGCGCCGTCGCAACCGTGATCTGTCCGGGCGCCGCCCATGCAGCATGAGGGGCACGTGCTGGTGGTCGAGGACGAGCCGGCGCTCAGGATCGACCTCGCCGATTACCTCGCGGGTCGCGGCTTCCGGGTCGACCAGGCCGCCACATGTCGCGAAAGCCTCGCGCTTCTCGAGCACACGCGTCCCGAGCTCATCCTGCTCGATCTCGCCCTGCCCGACGGCAGCGGCTTCACGGTCGCCGCCGCAGCGCGCCGGCAGTACGATCTCGCGGTCGGCATCATCATGCTGACGGCCTTCGACGACGAAGCCCATCGCCTCGCCGGCTTGGGCGTGGGCGCGGACATCTATCTGGTCAAGGATTCGTCGCTCCGCGAGATCGAGGCCTGCTGCCGCAACCTGCTGCGTCGGCTGCGCTCGCAGCGGGTCGCGAAGCCCGCGCCCGCCCAGCCCGCGTGGCACCTCGACGAGATGAACTGGCAGCTCCTCACGCCCGACGGCGTCGCCGTGACGCTGACGGCAACCGAGGTCGCTTTCCTCAAGCCGCTGATGGCCGCGCCCCACGTCCCGCAAAAGCGCGGCGATCTCTGCCAGGGCGGCGAGCCGCGCAACCTGGATGCCGTCGTGCTGCGTCTCCGCCGCAAGATCGAAGCGGCGAGCCGCCATGCCCCGCCGTTCAGGGCGGTCTATGGATCGGGCTACGTCTTCACCGGCGTCCCCTCCGATCCCGAGCGTTAGGTCCTACGTTTGACGGGCAGCCGGCACGCGCTGTGTGACCGCGCCCACGGAACAGCCGTGCATACACATTCCCTCCCCGTCAGCGCATTTCCGCTCTCGGACATGAGATACGGATTCCAAATGCCGCAGCAGGAGACTGATCTAGCGCAGATTTCCGCCGGCACGCCTTCACCACTTGTTAGCCGTCGCACCCCCTTACTGAACGCAGTTGATTAAGCGGTGAGGTGGCCGTGGGCCGGAGCAGCACGCTGTCTGTCGTGAACGGGATCCTCGTCCTGGGCGTCCTGCTCGTGGCCGCAGGCAGTCCGCGCGCGTCGGGCGAGGTTCTCGTTCTTTCTCCGCGGTGGCTCGGCTTTCCGAGCGCCTTCGCCGTCGTCTCCAACGCCGACGGCGTCGTCGTTGCGGCGAACGCGACCGACAGCGCGGCCATTGGCCAGTCACCCGATCCGCACTTCGCGGACAAGCTCTACCAGGCCGGCGCCCTGCTGGTCTTGAGAGCGCCCCGCTTTGCCGCGTGCATCGCAGGCACACGATAAGAAAGCAGAGTTGAGATCATGTTGGACGTGCACACCATCCGCGACACGTTTGCCCGTGTCATCATCGGCTTCATCTGGTTCAACGCCGCGCTCGCAGGCGTCCTGACGCTGGTCGCGCCGCAGCCCGAGTTGCCGGTCGTTCTCGGCGCTTTGCTGCTGGCCGCCAGTGCCACCTACACCTGGAAGCAGGACGGCACCGGCACGGCGACGCGCCTCACCACGTCCATGGTCGTCGCCGCGCAAGTCGCCCTGCTCGTCTATGCCGCCTCGGGCAGCGAGTATCAGGTCGACCTGCACATGTACTTCTTCGCGTCTCTCGCGCTGTGCGCCGGATGGTGCGATTGGCGCGCCCTGGTCGCCAACGCCGCCGTCGTCGCGGTCCATCACCTGGTCCTGAACTTTGCGGTCCCGGCCGCCGTCTTTCCCTCCCCGGAACCGGACGTGCTGCGCGTCCTGATCCACGCTGCGATCCTGGTCACGCAGACGCTCGTGCTCTCCTGGATCACGAAGAAGCTCGAGGAAGCCTTCTTCGTGTCCGAGCACGCGCTCGCCCAAGCCGCAGCCGCGGAAGCGGAAGCCGAGCGGCTCGCGCGGGGTGAGGCCAATCGCGCCGAGGAGGAAGCCGCCAAGGGCAAAACCCTCCAGGCTCAGGTCACCGCGTTCCGCGCTACCGTGAACCACCTGATGCAGCTTCTCTCGACCAACATCGGCGAGCTGACCTCGACCGCGAGCCAACTCAACACCATCGCGGAAGACGCGACCGCGAATGCCGGAGAAACGGCCGCGACGTCGCAGCAGACCTCCGAGACCGTGCACGCGGTCGCGTCCGCGTCCGAGGAGATGAACGCCTCCATCGCCGAAATCGCCCACGCCGCCGAGCAGGCCAAGATGGTCGTCGAAGCGACGAAACGCGAAGCGGACGCGGCAACGCAGCAGATGACGGATTTGGCGCGCGAGACCGAGAGCATCAGCGAGATCGTGGCCATCATCCAGAACATCGCCAACCAGACGAACCTGCTCGCCCTCAACGCCACCATCGAAGCTGCCCGCGCCGGCGATCTCGGCAAGGGCTTCGCCGTCGTGGCGGGAGAGGTGAAGACGCTCGCCGATCAGACGAAGCGCGCCACGGAGGACATCGAGCGGCGGATCTCGACGGCGGCAACGACCTCCGAAACGGCCACCGTCCGCATCCGCGAGATCAGCGCGCGCATCGACGAGATGCTCGACGTCACGATGACGATCTCGACCTCGATGGAGCAGCAGAAGGCGGCAACGTCGGAAATTTCACGGAGCATCGCCGCCGCGTCGGACAGCCTGACGCATCTGACGTCCGTCGCCGAAAGCACCAACACCGCGGCCGAGACCACGAAGTCGGCAGCCTCCAATGTCGCGACCAGCCAGTCCGTGGTCGCCAACGCGGCGAGCGAGCTCTCCCGCTGCATCGACGGCTTCGTACAGAAGGTCGCCGCCTGACGCGGCCCCGAGCAAAGCAGGAGCCGGGCGGCAGCCTCTGCCCGCTCCTGCAAAGTCGGACGTCCGATTTTCGGCCGTTCGGGCGCGTTACGACGTCTGGAAAATACTGGTGAGCCGGGAGGGGATCGAACCCTCGACCCCATGATTAAAAGTCACGTGCTCTACCGCTGAGCTACCGGCCCTAACCGCCTGGGAAGCCCCACGAGGCGGTGATCATGGAGAGACCGCTTTCTAGAGCGCTTCCAGGGAAGTGCAAACCTCTTTTCCGGCCCGAAGCCAAAAAAACGCCGCGCCGGCGCTCGGGCGCGACCACCGTCTCACAACCACCCGGGCCCGAAGGGCCTCACGCGCCAAGGGCACCCGCCCGCAACTTGCGTACGAAACCAAAAGAACGGCGCGAAGCGCCCGGGAGCAACGCGACCCGGGCCAAGTGGCCCGGCCATCCACCGGCACCCGCCCCCTTATCCGAAGCCTCCCGCAACTTGCGTACGAAACCAAAAGAACGGCGCGAAGCGCCCGGGAGCAACGCGACCCGGGCCAAGTGGCCCGG
>ERZ869909.2898-NODE-2898-length-10580-cov-23.108350_pt1 | contig 10580 bp, 7 predicted proteins | sample MGYA00520892_ERZ869909 | MGnify/ENA primary metagenome ERZ869909 (study PRJEB32215, sample SAMEA104723947) | bioreactor metagenome | biome: bioreactor; feature: anaerobic bioreactor; material: water | place: China | collected 2015-03-12 ... | reverse complement strand
TCTGAGCGAAACCGGGATGGTGATGCCATGTTGAAGGACCTGCGTGAACTCTTTTCCCTGCTGAGCCGAGACCAGCGCCTGCGGCTGCTGCGCCTGCAGGGACTGATCATCATCATGTCGTTTGCCGAGATCGCCAGCGTCGTGTCGATCGGCCCCTTCATGGCCGTGGTGGGAGACATGCAGCGGCTAAGGGGCGAGGGGCGCATGGCCTGGGCTTACCAGGCCAGCGGCCTGCAGAGCCCCGAGGCCTTCCTGACCCTGCTGGGGGTCATGGTGTTGGTGATCCTGTTTCTCTCGGCGATGTTTTCCATGTACACCACCTGGCGGCTGTCGCTCTACAGCGCCAGCGTGGGGGCCGAGCTGTCGAGCCGACTCTACCGTTACTACCTGCACCAGCCCTGGCTCTTCCACTCCGGACAGAGCACCAGTCGCCTGATCAGCAAGGCGTCCCAGGAGGTGCAGCGAGCCACCACCAAGATCATTTCTCCAAGCCTCCAGCTCAATGCCAAGTTGGTGATGGTCTCCAGCATGATCCTGGCGATCTTACTCTATCAGCCGGTAGTGGCCATGGTCGGTGCCCTGATTTTCGCGGCTACCTATCTGCTGCTCTACAAGACGGTGCGCCGCTTCCTGGTGACCAATGGCCGGCGTGTCTCCAGCGCCCAGGCCAAGCGATTCAAGCTGATGACCGAGGGCTTCGGCGGGATCAAGGACCTGCTGCTGATGCATCGACAGGGCACCTTCGTGCGTCGCTTCGAGCAGGCCAGCTATCGTGTGGCACGTGGGCAGGGGGTCACTCAGGGACTCAGTGATGCCCCCCGCTATGCCATCGAGCTGGTGGCCTTTGCCTCCATCGTGCTGCTGGTGCTCTACCTGCTCAATCTCTATGAGGGCAACCTGGGGGCGATCCTGCCGGCGCTCTCCATCTACGCCCTGGCTGGTTTCAAGATGTTGCCGGCCTTCCAGCGAATCTACTCAGCCATCTCGGTGATTCGCGGCAACCTGGCGGCCTACTACAGTCTGCGCGATGACCTGCTGGCGAGCCGTGAGAATCCCGATGACGTATCGCCAGGGTGGCAGGAGGTGATCGTGCCGCTGGTGCCCGAGCATGCCATCGGATTGCAGGACGTGACCTTTGCCTACCCGGGAAAGAAGGACAGGGCGCTGAACGGACTGACGTTGACGATTCCAGCCAACCGGATGATCGGCCTGGTCGGAGCCTCGGGCAGCGGCAAGAGCACGACGGTGGACATGCTGCTGGGGTTGATCCAGCCAGACAAGGGGGAGGTGCTTATCGATGGCGTGCCACTGGGCTCCGAGAATCTGCGTCGGTGGCAGGCCGGCCTGGGGCTGGTGCCGCAGCAGATCTTCCTGGCCGATGCCAGCATCCTCGAGAACGTTGCCTTCGGCGTGGAACAGGACCTGATCGATGAAGCCAGGGCCCTGGAAGCCCTCAGGATGGCCCAGCTCGATGAACTGATCGAGAAGCTGCCGGAGGGCATCCACACCTGGGTCGGCGAGCGTGGCGTTCAGCTCTCCGGAGGACAGCGCCAGCGCATCGGGATAGCCCGAGCACTCTACCAGCAGGCGAAAGTGCTGGTCCTTGACGAGGCGACCAGCGCCCTTGATGGAATCACCGAACGCCGGGTGATGGAGGATATACAGCGCTTGGCCGGCAACCTGACCATCGTGCTGATTGCTCACCGCCTGACCACCGTCAAGGGCTGCGACATGATCTATATCCTCGAGTCCGGACAGGTGGCCGACAGCGGTACCTATGACGACCTGATGGCACGCAATACCACCTTCAAGATGATGGCCAACCTGTAACTCCTTCCCGGTGCGATCTTTCCGAGGCGCTTTGTACCATGAGCAATAATGACGAACAGCATGATGAGAAAACCCCCTTCTTCTCGGTGATCATTCCTGTTCACAACAAGGCAGATTATCTGGAGAAGTCGCTGGCCTGCGTCCATGCCCAGATCTTCCGGAATTTCGAGGTCATTGCGGTCGATGACTGCTCCACCGATGGCTCATTGGAGATTCTGCAGCGCCACGAGAGGGCAGGGGTGCTGCGTCTCTACCGGCGGGACAAGCCGGGTCCAGGAGGGTATGCGGCCCGAAACTTCGGGGTCAGCAAGGCGCGTGCCGAGTGGGTCATATTCTTCGATGCCGATGATGCCATGCGAGATGATCACCTCTCTGTATTCCACTCGGTCATCGCTCGTAATGGAGATCTTGAGTTTATCTGCAATAACTATGTGATGAAGGTGGGAGAAAAAATCGTCGGAAAGAACAGTGGGATTCAATCTGGGCGTTACCGGAGAATCGACGGGCTTTCATTCTTTGCACATAACGATTTTGTCCATATGAACTCTGCCTGTATGCGGAGAGGTCTGTTCGATCGCCTGGGCGGTTTTCCAGAAGGGAGATACAGGCGAGGAGGAGATGTTTACTTCTGGGTGAAGCTTTTGATCTGTATCGAGGAGTTTTACTACTGCGAAAAGGTCACAACCGAGTGGCATCTAGATAACAGTTTTGTGACGAAGTGTCCTGATAATTTAACCGTGCATCCGCTGGCGGATTTTATCCGAGAGGAGGAGCCAAGACTTGACCCGGCTTGTGACATGCAGCTAAGGCGAATCATCAACAGAAAGATCATTGCATGGGCAACCGAAAAAAAACTTCAGGGTCGTCAGTGCTATCATGATTTCCCCCACGTCAGCCTGAAGGGGCTGGGGTGTGAGAACATGATGAGAATGCTGGCGCTGGCCTTGCCGGCAAGTATTTATCAGGTGGCCATCACGATGAAGCGTGCATGGAGAGCGGGGTGAGCTGCTTGGCTGAACGCCCATGAAATTGGAAGGGGCCGGCTCCTCAATAATGAGGCGATGGTAGTAGGACCAGTGACGAATGCAAGAAGTCTTCACCTCCAGGTATTCCATATGAATATCACCAGAATCTTGAGTCGTGTGTCAGTTGACCTCGTGTGGATGCCCATCGCGCTCCTGACACTCCTGGTTCCAAGGAATAGGAGGCTATGGGTCTTTGGAAGCTGCAGTGGTTACAAGTACGCTGACCACTCACGCATGCTTTACGAGAGTCTGCGTGACAATGGAGATTATGCAGCTATTCGTGTGGTATGGAGCACCAAATCGGACGAGATATTTCACGACCTTGAAGGTCGTGGATATCCGGTGATAAAGGCCAATACCCTGCGTGGATTCCTGACAACACTGCGCGCAGGAGTGTGTGTCTACACACACTATGCGCATGATCACAACCGAATTGCGGCATTTGGTGCCTACAAGATCCAGCTGTGGCACGGCATCCCGCTCAAGAGATTCAAGGCAGTGTCGGGACTTCTCGACAAGGGTTTTGCTGGCAGGGGTTACAGGGGGCTTCACAACTGGATGCTTGAAGTCCAGAGGGTGATGTTTCCCTGGGCAAATCCGACTTGGGACCTGCTGGTGTTCCAGAGCGATGTTGATCGCGAGCGCACTGGAGCGGCTTTCAAAGGGACCTATAGACAGGGGTTGGTTGCGGGATCGATCAGAGGTGAGAACCTGCGACAGCAGTTTTCTCTCGGCCGGATGGATAGCGACAAGCGAACCAGAAGAATTCTCTACGCACCTACGCACAGAGCCCTGGGGCGCGAGTCGCTCTTTGCAAAGGTTCCCGTACCCGAAGGGGAGGTCCTTCATGGCAGGCTTCGCGGTATGGGTGCCACGCTGGATGTCAGGTTGCACCCTTGCCAGGAGAAAGAACCCGTGCCAGAAGCCTTGAACAGTGGTCCTGCACGCCTCGTCGGGAATGGCTCAGGCGATGATATCTACAGGGATCTGCATTGCTATGACCTTCTGATAACAGACTACTCCAGTATTTTCATTGACGTCCTGCCGCTGGAGATGCCGATCGTCTTTCTGGCTCCAGATCACCTTGATTATTCCGCCGAAGATCAGGGTTTCTTCAGTGATAAGTTCTCCGTCCCTGGCCCGGTGGCGATGACGTGGGAGGAGGCGCTGGATTATTGCGATTCATTGCTGAATGAAGGAGTTGATCCATGGGGAGATGCCCGTAAAGAAGCGTCTGTCTTCTATTTCAAGGGTAGTTCCATCAAGGGCTCGCCCATGGAAAAGGTCCTTTCGACAGTCAAGGAGAAGTTGGAAATCTAGCCCGTCTGGTGGCACTCATGTGTCGATTAGAAGTGAGTGTTCTCTTGAGTTGTCAGCCTTTCATGATGGTGTATGGGTGGGGTGTGGATGGCCTCGTCGAAGGGGCTATTGTTGATGCGGTTTCTCACCTTGTAATAAAAATATTACTTGGTGAAGAATATTGCCTGGCTACCAAGGAGTCGAGTCATGTCCAAGTCAAGAGAAAGAGTGGTTTTAATTCTTAAGCGCTTGCTGGCAAGGCTTGGTTACAGTGTCAGGCCGATCAGTTCGTCAGCGCCTATGCCACTGCTCTCATTTGATGGTAACCCAAGGTCATTGAGATACTTGAATAGAAAGAGGCACTTCCTGATCACCGGAAAAATGGATGACGGAAGGTCGCTGTTTGTCTTCTCTCTGGGCAGCGAAGGTGGGCACCCCTTCGTTGAGGCAGTCAGGGAGGCTCTTGGTCGATCATTGCCAGGGGGCGATGGGAGACAGTCTATCCACTCCAAGTTGTTGGAATTCTATTCGAGCTATCAACCTGGCTGTGCTGCAGAGGTGCTTGGTGCTTCTGGGGACGACATACCGATGCTTGGCAGTCAGCCGCCCTGGGTAGTGATAAAACCATGGGAAGACTTAACGGTAGAAGAGCGAATAGAGAAAATCATCAAGACAGAGAAAGAAGATAATAGCCAGGTATCAACATCTGATATCAGTATCGAGCATGGATGCAATTTTTGCGGACCGGTCTCGGGCGATAAACTCGTGATTGAAGTGGAAAGGCTGTATGCTATCGCGAAATCCGTCAGCAAGAATGGATTCCAGAGGCACGATTTTGTTGATGGTGATATCAGGGCAGATATTCTGGTTCAGTCTTCGGGTGATTGGAGGTGGGTCGTGAAATCAGGTCATCATCGCGTATCGGTATTGAGTGCGCTGGGCTTTCAAGAGGTTCCTATCAGAGTCGAGACCATTGTCTGTCGTGATGAGGTAGATGTCTGGCCGCAGGTTCTCGCGGGAAATTACACGAGAGAGATGGCGTTGAAGGTTTTCGATAATATGTTCTCGGGTGTAGGAGCGCATGAGAAGAAAAAGCGTGCACTTCAAAGTGAAGCCGCCTGACCTGACGCTATTGTGCGGTCCCTTGAAGTTTCGATGAGGACGATTAGGATGAATATCAAGAAAGCCATCAGGCGCCGAGTTTCTGCTGCTCTTGGAAGGCCGAGGAATCAGCGCAGGTTCATCGACTCATCGCTCGGGATTGCTGGTTTCCTTAGGGTAATGAAAGAAGAAGATGTCAACTATGTTGCGCTGCGCTGGTTTGAGTCCTTGCCTGAAGTGGCGCCTGGTGAAGATATTGACATCCTGGTGGCTGATAATGATGTCGAAATCATGACGTCCTATATGAAGGTGGCTGGAAAAAAGGGCGATATTCCCTGTGATATCTACAGTGTCAGCGGCTTGCCAGGTTCCAGTTCAAGGAACATGCCCTATTATCCCGTACCGATTGGCAGGAAGATTCTGGAAGATGCCATATGGGTAAACGATCTTGTCAGGGCGCCTTCTCCTGATGATCATTTCCTTTCGTTGAGCTATCACGTTGTCTATCACAAGGGCTACGCGGCAGGGGTCCCCTCTGAAGACGAGGAACGTAACAGGAAGGTGCTTCCCTGCAGTGATCATGATTACGTGGAAACGCTCAAGAGGCTGGGTCGCGAGTCAAGCCTGAATCTGGATGACCTCGATCCTACTCTCGAAGGGTTGGACAGGATATTGAGTGGGGCAGGCTGGAAGCCGGCCCATGACACCTTGGAGAAGATCTCTTCTAAAAATGAGTGGGTTAATGATGTTCTGCACTCTGAGGCAGTTGATGTTCAAGACTATCTCAGCGGGCTGTCTGTATTTCTTGTCAGGGAGGAAGGTGTGGAGCATCTCGATTCCATCAGGCAGATGCTCTTTGATCAAGGCTTCGATAATGTGCTGGAAGGCCGGATACCTGACGATAGGGTCAGTGAGACGGTCTCCGGCATCAGGGGAGGGAACTGGGGGAAGGGACCCTGGCCTAAGAGCGGCGGCTTCCCAGTATACTATTTTGTTGTCTATGATGCACGGCCTCTTCGAGTCAGCCCTGAAACTGCCAAGGAGCATCCCGGGCTGGACAATGAGCGAATTTCGATCGCGAAGATAAGAATACGCGATAGATACAATAGTAGCGTGCCATCGCATAAAAAGTGCAATATCATCCACTCGTCAGATAATGCTCACCAGGCACTCTGCTATCTCAATATTATTAATTCAGAATCCATTCCATTTGTCGAAGGCGAGGCGGCCAGAAAATTCTCAAAGTTCATGACGCCATTTTTCGTCGTGTGTGATTTAAGTAACCATGCCCGCCGGGCCAAGGTGGAATTAATTGAATATCATGGAAGAAAAGCCATCTGCAAGACCTTCAAGGAAGGCAGGGAGCATTACCTTGAGAGGGAGGTAGTGGCTCGCCAGGTCGGTGCCGGACTGAGTGAAGTTTCGCGCATGCTTGAAGTAGGTGATAATTATATTGTAATGGAGTTTTATGATGGCTCTATTGACAATATTTCACGCATCCGTCCTCTTTTCCATGGCAATCCTTATCTTCCGATCTGGGCAATAGAAAGAATGAAGAATGTCATTATTTATTACAGAGAGCGTGGCTATGAGTGTGTTGACTTTAGTCCTAAGAATGTTCTCTTCGATTCTTCCAGTGGTCTTAAAGTAATTGATTTTGAGTTCCTTCAAAAGGTGGATGGGGCGTCGAAGGAGCTGGATGGGAATTTTGCTTGGTATTCTGCGCCTGATGATTTCAAGGGTGATTTACCCCAGTGGAAGAACAATCGTTCGCTATATCGAAGGCGGTGGTTTCGATATACTGGACTCCCGCTTTATTTCTGCGTGAATGATTATCCTAAAGTAGTCCTTCATCTCGTCAGAGGGGTTACCTTTCTGTACTTTTCCGTGAACAACGCTCGAAGAAAGGCTCTCTCCTTGCCAATAAGGAAGTTTCATTTTCGTTGATCTCTCTAATGTGGCCATATTTTCTTCACCCTTCGTAATCTTGCTGGTGTCGTAATTCATCAGGTAATGGCTTGCCTCCCGTTTCACTCCCCTTTAGGCCTGATGGCCAATTTTTATCGGAGAATAAAAAATGACCAGGACAGTGATTACCTATGGCACGTTCGATATGTTTCATATCGGACATCTCAACCTGCTCCGTCGCCTTTCCGAGCTGGGCGACCGGCTTGTCGTTGCGGTATCAACTGACGAGTTCAATGCCGGGAAAGGCAAGCGCACCCTTATACCCTTTGAGCAGCGTGCCGAGATCGTACGTAACATCCGGTATGTCGATGAAGTGATACCTGAATCCTCCTGGGATCAGAAGGTCGTTGATGTACAACGCTATCAGGTGAACACCTTCGCCATGGGGGACGATTGGGCTGGGGAGTTTGATTTTCTTTCAGCCTATTGCGAGGTCGTCTACCTGCCGAGAACCGAAGGCGTCTCTACTACCGAGCTGAAACGCTCACTGAGTCGTTTCTGCAACGTTTCTCGAGAGGACATCCTCCGTGCTTTCGATGTTATAGAACAGTTACGCAAGGACTTTGGATAGTCGTGATCCCTCTTTCTTTGCTCGCTTGGTGAGTCCTATGCCAAACACGGGAGAATGGCTTGCCGCTGCCCGCCGGTTACCTATCAAGGTACTGGCTCGTGCAGGCTTCGGGGTCTACCGAAGTCGCGACCTGCGGGATGTGGACATCACCATACCGGAGGTTCTTGCCCAGTATGCCAACCGCCCCTGTATCGTGGCGTGCCCGCTTGCCCACTGCCGGTGGTTCGGTCCTACGGGCCTCGCCTATGGCAGGGAGTCGTTGCACCCTTATGTACAGAGCCTGCTGCAGTCCCTGCGGGGTGAATGTCGCTCCTACCAGGAGAGCTGCCTGGCTCACTACTGGCGCTCGTGGACGCCGACGACATTGGCGCAATCCTTGGGGCTAGATGTTGCGTCTGCTCATCCCTTGTTGAACGCCAGCCCTCCGCTCAGCGACTTCATGCCATGGGGAGCTGAGACACAGTTCGAGGCACTGCGCTGGTTCGCGTCAGCCTCCGGGCCGCGGCGGCGGCCACTGCGCGCCAAGACCGGGGTAAGCGAGACTGCCGTGAGGCAGGTGGGCCCCAAGCCCGACTGGTTCGGTCAGCAGAGGATCCAGCATCTTCTCTCCCTGCATCGGCAGATTGCCGCTCAGGGCTATCGCCAGCATGCCCCGGCTTCGCTTTCGTACAAGCGTCAGCATGTGGTGGTCGACTGCATGGTCAGGGGTGGTGAGGTCAGGTTCCTGGTCGCCAACGGCCAGCACCGGGCCTCGGTCCTCTCCGTCATGGGGCAGGAGAGTGTGCCGGCGCTGATCAATGTCTCCCACAGCCGCGGCCCATCGGTGATCTATCGGTCCGAGGCCGAGAACTGGCCGCTGGTTCGGCAGGGCATCATTGCACTCCCCGACGCGCTCGATGTCTTCGACCGTGTGTTCGAGGGGCGCCAGCCCCATGGGTTTCCGACCCTCATGAGGGCCGGCGGCAAGGGAGCCTGAGCCGCCTGTCGCCCCGGCTTCTCGCTTCATCACTGCTTCACCACTTCATTTCTTTCCTCACCCGATGGGAGTCTCCTCATGTCGATTCTTGTGACGGGGGGAGCCGGTTACATTGGCTCGCACATGGTGCTGGCGCTGCTCGAGCAGCGCCAGGAGGTCGTGGTGCTGGACAACCTGAGCAATGGTTCGGCTGTCTCTATCGCGCGGGTCGAGAACCTGGCCGGTCGCGATGTCGTGTTCATCGAGGGGGATGTGCGCGACCGCACTCTGCTGGATCGCGTGTTCCGGGAGTATCCGATCAGCGATGTGCTGCACTTCGCCGGCCTCAAGGCGGTCGGGGAGAGCATCGAGCAGCCCATCCGCTACTACGACAACAACGTGGGGGGCGCGGTGACCCTCTGCCTGGCCATGGAGAGCGCTGGGGTCCGCCGACTGATTTTCAGTTCCTCGGCGACCGTCTATGGAGAACAGGACAGTGTCCCCTACCACGAAGGCCTGCCCACCGGTGTCCCGACCAACCCCTATGGTCGCTCCAAGCTGATGGTGGAAGAGATGCTTCGGGATCTCGCGACGGCCGACACGCGGTGGTCGATCGCGCTGCTTCGCTACTTCAATCCCGTCGGCGCCCACGCCAGCGGATGTATCGGCGAGGACCCCCGGGGCGTACCCAACAACCTGGTGCCCTTCATCTCGCAGGTTGCAGTCGGGAGGCTCGAGGCCCTGTCGGTCTTCGGCAATGACTACCCCACCGCGGATGGCACAGGAGTCAGGGACTATATCCACGTGATGGACCTGGTCGAGGGGCACCTGGCAGCCATGCAGGCCATCGCCAACCGTCCCGGTGTGTCGGTGTGGAATCTCGGGACCGGCAGGGGGTATTCGGTCCTGGACATGATCCAGGCCTTCGAGAGAGCCGCCGGCTGTTCGATTCCCTTTCGGGTCGCGCCGCGCCGGGCCGGGGATCTGGCGCAGGTCTGGGCAGATGCCAGCAAGGCCCAGCGTGAACTGGGCTGGCGTGCCAGGCGAGACCTGGACGCGATGGTGGCGGATGCCTGGCGATGGCAGGTGAACAACCCGGGAGGCTATGCCGCCTGACCAGAGTCAGCTGTCGCTTGACAGCCCGCCCCCTGCGCCTGGCCGGCGTTGCCAGGCCATCATCTCGAGAGCCCAACACCATGAACTACCTTGTGCGTCTGGTACAGCAGATGGCCTGGCTGCCGCTCTGCCTGTTCGGCTGGGTGTCTCCCCGCGATGACAGGCTCTGGGTGTTCGGTGCCTGGCTCGGTCGCCAGTACGCTGACAACCCGCGCTATCTCTATCGTCACGTGCGTGACCATGAGCCCGACATCCGTGCGGTCTGGCTCAGCCATGATCCTGACATAGTGAAGCAGGTACGGGAGGAGGGCGGCGAGGCCGCGCTGGCCTATTCGCTGGCAGGCATACGGTTTTCCCTGCGGGCGCGCCTCTTCCTGGTCACCCACAGCGCGGAGGATATCAACGCGCACGCCTCCGTCGGGGGAGCCCTGATCAACCTGACGCACGGCACCCCCCTGAAACGGATCGGCAGGGATGCCCGGACCAGCCGGCTTGGGCCGCTGACGCCGCTGTTCGACCGCTATCTGCGCCATCTTCTGCCAGGCAAGCGGGGACCGGAGCGGGTCCTGGTGGCCTCGGGTGTGGGCCGCCAGCGAATGGCGTCGGCCTATGGGCTTCCCACCGAGCGTGTCCCGGTGCTCGGCTACCCGCGCTGGGCCGCCTTCCACGCCGATGCCGCCTCGCTGCTGCGCCGCGAGGGGATCGAGCCACGCGA
>ERZ869909.2897-NODE-2897-length-10584-cov-4.587989_pt1 | contig 10584 bp, 11 predicted proteins | sample MGYA00520892_ERZ869909 | MGnify/ENA primary metagenome ERZ869909 (study PRJEB32215, sample SAMEA104723947) | bioreactor metagenome | biome: bioreactor; feature: anaerobic bioreactor; material: water | place: China | collected 2015-03-12 ... | reverse complement strand
AGGATCGCTTCCACGGGCAGGCGCGGTTTGACGTCCGGCTCATGGGCCGGATAGCCGAGGCACATGCCGAACACCGGGTAGACGTGCTCCGGCAGCCGCAGCAGGTCGCTGATGGCCTGTGGGTTGTTGCGAATGCCGCCGATGTAGCAGATGCCGAGCCCTTCGGATTCGGCGGCAATGGCCACGTTCTGGGCCATCAGCGCGGTGTCCACGCTGGCTACCAGCAGCTGTTCGGTCATGCCGCGCACGACATTGGCGCCGGTACGCTCGGAAGCCTCGGTGGGGCGCTTCATGTCGGCGCAGAACACCAGGAAGTCGGAGGCGGTCGCGACGTAGGACTGCCCGCCGGCCAGTTCGGCGATCATCTCGCGATTGGCTGGGTCCTTCACGTGGATGACGGTGTAGGCCTGAACGTGGCTGGAGGTCGCGGCAGCCTGACCGGCGCGAATCAGCTCCAGCAGCAGCTCATGGGGGATCTTCTGGTCGGTGAATTTGCGAATCGAGCGGTGAGATTTCAACAGTTCGATGGTGGAATTCATGTCGCCTCGCGGAATTCGTGTCGATAGTTAACCTGCTTAGTATCTTTCATTCCGAGGCTCATTGCATTTGCCCCCTATGGGACGAACCATCAAGCCTGAGTCTCAGGCTCCTTCAGCAGGTCGATGAAGGCGCGCAGTGCGGCAGGTACATGGCGGTGCCCAGGATAGTAGAGCATCAAGCCGGGATATGGCGGACTCCACGCTTCCAGCACCACCACGAGCTGGCCCGATGCGAGCCGGCCATTGGCCGCGATTTCAGGAACGTAGGCAATGCCGAGGCCGTCGGCCGCCGCCTCGACCATGAGGTCGTTATCGTCGAGCGTAAGTGCGCCGGGTACATCAATGGCAATTTCCTGCCCTCGCCGCTCGAATTCCCAGCGGTAGCGCTTACCGCTGGGTAAGCGCTGGCGTATACAACGGTGCTTGTGAAGATCGTCGGGAACGCTGGGCATGCCAAAGCGGCGCAAATAGTCCGGCGAGGCCACTGCCAGGAAACGGATATCGCTGCCCAGCTTCACCGCAATCATGTCCTGGGGCACCGCCTCGCCAAGCCGAACCCCGGCATCGAAGCCCTGCTCGACGATGTCGACGAGTCGCCCTTCGCTGACGAGGTCGAGTTCCACCATCGGATATCGGCTCAGGTAGGTGGGAACGACATGGGCGAGCAGCAGCCGGACGGCCCCTTTGCTGGCATTGATGCGCAGCAGGCCGCTGGGCTCGCCACGGTCGTCGGAGAGAGTGTCCAGCGTGGCATTCAGTTCCTTCAAGGTAGGCGTCATTCGTGCCAGGAATCGGCTGCCGGCATCGGTGAGCGAAACGCTGCGGGTGGTGCGGTGTAGCAGCCGCACATCGAGCTGCTCTTCCAGGTGCCGCATGCGGTGACTCAATGCCGAACGCGAGATACCGATCAGATCGGCCGCGCGCCGGAAGCTGCGCTCAGCGGCGACTACGGCAAATGCATCCAGGTCGGCCAGCGTCGGCTTGGTCATTCTCGGTTTACTCGGCCCGCTCATTGGTGAATCCTTCTCACTAGTTCATATCATACTAGCCTACTTCTTCTTTCCAATCGGGTGCACCACCATGAAATGGCCAACCCAACTGAAGGAAGGAATAGAGCAATGAGCAAGACATGGCTGATTACCGGAGCATCCTCAGGCCTCGGCCGACTGATGACGGAACGCCTGCTGGCGCGTGGCGACCGCGTGGTCGCCACGCTGCGCCGGCAGGGCGTGCTCGACGAACTGCAGCAGACCTATGGTGAAAGCCTCACGGTGCTGTCACTCGACCTTACCGATGTTTCAAGGATCCACGAGGTCACTCGTGAAGCCTTCACCCGTATGGGAAGAATCGATGTGGTGGTGTCCAATGCCGGCTATGGGCTTTTCGGCGCCGCCGAAGAGCTCAGCGATGAACAGATCGACCACCAGATTGCGACCAACCTCGCCGGTTCGATTCAGCTGATTCGCGCGGCACTACCCCACCTGCGCGCTCAGGGAGGCGGGCGCATCGTGCAGGTCTCCTCCGAAGGCGGCCAGAAGGCCTATCCCAATTTTTCCCTCTACCACGCGACCAAGTGGGGCATCGAGGGCTTCGTCGAATCGACAGCCCAGGAAGTGGCGCCATTCGGGATCGACTTCATCATTGTCGAACCGGGCCCCACCGCGACCGGCTTCGGCGCAGGGCTCGTGCACGGAACGCCGATGGAGGTCTATGACGCCACACCGGCAGGCGATGTCAGGCGAGCCGTGGCAGATGGCAGTTTCGAGATAAAGGGCGATGCCGCCAGAACGGTCGACGCCATGATCGCCGCTGCCGACGAGCCGAAGCCGCCCTTGCGGCTGGCACTCGGCAGCTCGGCATATGAAGGCATCAAGCAAGCGCTGGAAGCGCGGCTTCAGGCACTCGAGACACAGCGCGACGTGGCCTACTCGGCCGATGTCGATTGATACTGCCTAGCGTTCACCCCAGAACGAGCGATTACCTGTACGGCTTCAATCAGCGAGCAAACTCGGGAAACCTGGGCAGCTCATCGGCAAGGTCGAACCACTCCGCCTTGGACGAGACCCAGGCGTGGTAGCGCTTGTCGGCCAGTATTCGTGTGTCCAGGGTGCCCAGCCGTAGCCGCTTCATCTCGGGCCGGTCGTCTCGGGCGCTGTACAACGGGCTGCCACACTCCAAGCAGAACACGCGCGCTTTGTTGGGCGTGGCGCGATACTCCTTCAGGTACTCCGCCCCTTGGGTGATGCGAAAGTCGGCCGAGCGTACAGGCGCCACGGCGGCGAAGGCACTGCCCTGCGCTTTCTGGCACTGTTTGCAATGGCACATCGATACTTCGTCAATGTCGCCGCTGACTTCGTAGCGGACCTTGCCGCAAAGGCAACTCCCCTTGTGCATGAGGGTGACTCCTTCCAACGGTTTACCGCTACCTTAGCTTTATCGGCATTAAAGAACACGCTGGAGGAGACACGACATGGACCAGTTCACCGGCAGCTGCCTTTGCGGCGACGTTCGTATCGTGGCTTCCGGACGCCCTTACCGGGTCGGCCTTTGCCACTGCCTCGACTGTCGCAAGCATCATGGGGCGCTATGAGGAGTAGGTTCTTGTGCACTTGATAGCAGAGCTACCCATTGCACGCACAGCCCGGCGGCTGTCGGCAGGTGTAGTTGCCCTCCATGGGGTAAGCTGGCATCGTCACCAGGACATCATTCCCGCCTGACAACAAGGAGCGGCCGCCGTGTTCATCGCCATGAATCGTTTTCGCGTCAATCCCGAGAGAACCGAGGAGTTCGAACAGATCTGGCTGGAGCGGGAGACCCACCTTCAGGGCCTGCCCGGTTTCGTCGAGTTCCATATGCTGCGCGGCCCCGAGGAAGAAGATCACGTCCTCTACGCCTCCCACACCATTTGGCGCTCGCGTGGGGATTTCGAGGCCTGGACGCACTCCGAGGCGTTCCGAGCCGCCCACGCCAATGCCGGACAGAGCCGCCGCGAGGGACTCTACCTTGGCCCACCGAAGTTCGAGGGCTTCGAGGTCATCCAGACAATCAGCGAAGCGGGCGAGGCTTGAGTTTCGAGCTCATCGAGGCAATCAGCGAGGCGCGCCAGGTAGAGGAATGCAATTCTCCTCAATGTGACGCAAGGTGTACTGTGCCATGCGTTGCCATGCTTCGTCGGTATCCCCTCGATAAGACAAGAGTTGCTCGCACGCAAACTTGTTATTGTCGTTCAGGTCCAGCACCGCCAGCCTTACCCTTCCAATCAGCGTGCTCACTTTGTGAACTTCACCGATAAGGAGATATTGAGCGCCAGCGGTCTTGGCCTGGCTTACAAGAGCGGCCAGGCCAGGGGTGCGGTGAGTACAGCGCTCCTCCTCGCAGGTCAGGCCGATCAGCGTGATCTCGGGGTTCCCGGCAAGACCGCCGTGCAACGTCTCATTGAGCGATGTCAGGCGCGCTTCGTGCGCGGCGCTTTGATCGTGGTCTTCGCCAGATGTGTCCTGAAAATCGAATTGAGCCAAGGCCAGAGTCGATTTTTCGGTATCAGCAATAACCATCGATGCCATTACAATCGTGCTTACCAGAAGCAGGAAAGACATTCCGCGCACGATCCAGCGATAACCGTTCTGTGAGGTCATGTCGCCTCCTTGGTGGAACCTGTGCACAATGCGCCTGGCGATCAAGCCATACCTTCGTGCTGAAGTGGCCTTCCCCAATGGAGATGGTTCGTTTTAGTCTTAGTGTATGATCGCCTTTACGGCCATCATTGGGTTGATGGGGCGGCAGCCGGGGGTAACGATGAAGAATCATGAGTATCACCTGCTCGATGTCTTCACTGATCGCGCCTTCACCGGCAATCCGCTCGCGGTGTTCCCTCAAGCCGAGGGCATGGATACCGCCACGATGCAGGCAATCGCCAACGAGCTGAATCTCTCCGAAACCGTCTTCGTCGGTGAGGCGAGTGCTCCTGGGCACTATCCCATTCGCATTTTTACGCCTGCCAGGGAGCTGCCCTTTGCTGGGCACCCGACGGTAGGTACTGGGCATCTTCTGGCAGAGCTGGGCATGGTTAATCGTAATAGCCCCCTCACCCTGGTGGCTCGCGTCGGCCCCTTGGTGGTCCGCTATGAAAACGATCTCGCCGGATTTACTACAGCCGCGCCGATCGAGATTCAGGCCAGCACGCTGAACCCACTCACCGCTGCACAGTTGCTCAGTCTGGATGAGGCTGAGGTTGTCGGCGAGCCGGTGCTCGCTTCCTGCGGTCTGCCTTATCATCTGATTGAACTCGATTCCCTCGAAGCGCTGGGGCGTGCGCAGCCCTCGGCCAATGTCTGGTCGGAGTGGGTATCACCGAGCGGCTACGATCAGATCTACCTTTACGTGATGGGAAGCACCAGCAGTGATGAAATCCCCATCCGGGCCCGGATGTTCTCAAGCCAGGGCGGTGGGCGTGAAGACCCCGCCACCGGCAGTGCCGCCTCAGCCCTAGCCGGGCATCTGGCAATCAGCAGCGGAAAAACCAGCTCATATCGCTGGGACATACACCAGGGCGTCGAGATGGGGCGGCCTAGCCAGATCTTCGCCAGTGCCGAGTTCGATGGTAGGGACTGGGCAATTCGGATTGCTGGAAAAGCGCTAGTCGTTGGCACCGGCATGCTGAAAGGCGTGCCAGCCAAGACTATCGCTGGAGACAAAGCGATATAAGCTTCAATCGCAGCCCATGTGCTGCCGGTAGCGTTCCGGGTCGTGGCCTTCGGGTACGCTGTCGCAGGGGTTGCCTTGATTATTGGTGTAGCCCCGCAGTTCGTTGTATCGCGCCACCTGATCGTCATCGAGAATCGGCAGCGTGTCGAGATGGGTGGCAAGGTGCACGAAACGCAGCTCGGCCCGTGCCTCCTCGGCTTCGGCGAGCCGCTGGCGAAGCCCTTCGCTGTCCAGGCTACGTTCGGCGAAGCCCTCTTCGATGGCGCGTTCGGCCTCGATCAGCCGCTCACCGGCGGGAATCGCCGCTTCGCGCATGCGCTCGAACACCGCTTCGATTTTCGCCACCTGCCCCTCCTCGAGGGGAATCTCATCGCGCAGTTCAAGCAGGTGCGCCGGCCCCGGCACGCCGTTCAGCTCGGCCGGCAGTGCCAGCCCCCAGCCGCCGCCGCGGCGCAACTCATCGACGTCGTCCTGCGACAGTGTCTTGATCTCACGCTCCTCGAAGCCGGCGTAGGGAGAGTGGTGCTGATGTTCGTGCTGATGTTGGTGCTGCCCCGACGCCAGCGCGGAACCGGCAAGCAGCAGCGCGGGCAACAGAGCAAGAGAGAGTCGGGACATGGTATTCACCTCGGAGTGCAATGGACAAAGCCTCGCCGGCAGCCTTCCTGCCGTCAAGACTCCCCTGTCACGAGTACCGCCTGTCAGCCGAGCTGCCGACGCCAGCGGTTTTCGATGGTATCGAGCTCGGCCGGACCGTAACGGGCGACACCGCCTCCGCTGTAATGTGCCCAGAGCTGATCGCCGTAGTCGTAGTGCCACCACTCACTGGGCAAATTGGTAAAACCCGCTTCCCGCATCACGTGGTAGAGCAGGCGTCGATTGTTCCTGGCCTGGCACTGGGCCGAGCTCAGTGCCGGCAGGGTCTCAAAGTGATCAGTATGCGAGGCCGGAAGGGCTTCATCAAACTGTGTGCCCATGTCGAGGGGCATGCCATCGGCGTCGCAGAGGGTGACATCCACGGCACCGCCCGTCAGGTGAGGGCTCGGAGCCATCGGGTCTCGGCTCGGCAGCGAGACAAACTCACGCGTGCGCACCATGAGCTCACCATCATCGAGCGCTGGATGATGGTGGTGAATCGCTTCGTGCAGCGTATCGAACAGATACTGCTGCACACGCCAAGGCCTCCAGCCGTCGAGGACCACCATGCCAATGCCATCGGGCAACTGCCGGGCGGCATGTAGCAGAGCCCGGTAGACCCCCTCGCGCACAAAGCACTCCGGCACTGCGCCAGGGATTCCCAGCCGCGCATAGGCGGGGAACACCTTGATAGGCTCGGGTGCGAGGCTCATCGGAACAAGGCGCTCACCGCACTCTGTGATCGGGAGCGCGGACACATGCCCCCACTCGGGCGAATCGACGCTGGGGACCTTGGGTAATGGGGCACTGTCAGCACCTGGGAAGTCGGAAGTCTGCATAGGCTTATCCAAGGACATGGGGCAGCCACAACGTGAGCGGCGGAAACAGGATCAAGAGCAGCAGGACCGCCATGGCCGTCAGCACGAAGGGCCAGATGGTCCGGAACAGCGAGACGATCTCCAACCGGCTCACTGCTGCTGCCACGTACACGCAGGCCCCCATGGGCGGGGTGATCAGCGCAATAGTAATATTGAGTGTGATGATGATGCCCAGGTGAACGGGATCGATCCCGGCCATCATGGCGACGGGTGCGAAGATCGGCGTCAGCAGCATGAGCGCCGAGACCTCTTCCATGAACATTCCGGTGATGAACGTGATGCCGCTGAGCATCAGCAGGATCAAGAAAGCGTTATCGATATAGGGGGAGAGCAGCGTGACAAACTGTGCCGGAACCTGAGCATAGGACAGCAGCCAGCTGATGGTGGCTGACGCTGCCATGATGAGGAAGATGGCCGACGTGAGACGGGTGGTATCGACTATCGCCTGCCAGAACTGGGACAGCCTGAGCCCTCCCAGTACGATGCCACACAGCGCAACATAGAGGGCGGTCAAGGCACCCGATTCGGTCGGTGTGACAAAGCCCATCACGATGCCCGCCACGATGATGAACGGTGCCACCAGTGCCGGCAGGGCGACGATGGCTGCCAGTCCCAGTTCTTTGGCCTTCGGCAACTGGCCACGTTTCGGCAGGCCGTTGCGCCAGGCGTACAAGGCGTTCATTGCCATGAACGCCACGCCCAGCAGCAGACCCGGGATCACCCCGGCCAGAAACAGGTCCCCTACGGACGTGTTGGTCAGCGACGCATAGAGAATCATGAAGATACTGGGGGGAATGATCGGCCCAATGAGCGAGCTGCCTGCCGTGAGGCCAGCCGCGAAGGCGCGTGAATAGCCCTCCCGCTCCATCGCCGGCACTAACAGGGAGCCAAGGGCCGAGGTGTCGGCCACCGCGGAGCCATTGACTCCGGCAAAGAACACGCTGGAGACGACGTTGACGTGCCCCATGCCGCCGCGGAAGTGTCCCACCAGGAGGCGAGCCAACCCCATCAGGCGCTCGGTCAGCCCGCTGACGTTCATCAGGTTGCCCGCCAGGATGAACAGCGGGATCGCCATCAGGGAAAAGACATTGATCCCCCCAAAGAACTGCTGAGGCAACATGCGCGGGATCATGGAGGGGTCGACGAAGAGAAAGCCGACCAGCGCCGTTGTCAGCAGCGCAATGAACAACGGAAGCCCGAGCAGCACATGGACCAGAAACACGGCCAGCATGGTCAGAATCATGGTGTGGCCTCCTCCGTCGCGACCCGCAGGGGGGCGGGGCCGTACCAGAGCACATGCCAGGCGAGCAGGGCAAAACCGATGGGGAGAGACATGAGCGGAACCGTGCGGCTGATACCGAGCCCCGAGGTGGTAAACATGCTGACAGAGTGGGCGTAGCGGTAGCTGACCCAGGCGCCGCCCAGCGCGAGGCAAAGCGTCAGCAGCCACTGGTAGACATTCAACAGGCGGGTCAGAGCGGGCGGCAATAGACGCTCGATCAGCGCGACACGCATATGGCCGCCCTCTACCCAGACAGCCCCCGCGGCGAGCATGACGGTGCCGATGATGAGAAACCGAGCGAGCTCATCGGTCCAGATCGGTGCGCCACCGGCAAAGTAGCGCATGAAGACGCCATAGAGGATGGCGATCAGGTTGATCAGCAGCAGGCTGGCGGCGACTGTCAGCGACAAAGGCCGGCTGATCGCCAGCACGCGATGGCGCAGTGACGACATGATAAAAGTCCTGTGAGAAAAAAGGGCCGGGAGTCCCGGCCCGGAAGACCCTGGTGGCCTGGATCAGTCGAGCAGGTCGCTCATGCCGGCATCCTCGAGCGCCATGTCGATCCACTGTTGATCGATGCCGCGCTCGGACAGCCATTCCAGGTAGGCCGGCTGGCCAATGTCACGGAAGGCTGCCAGGTCCTCGTCGGAGGGACGTATCACCTCCATGCCCTGCTCTTCGAGGAAGGCGATACGCTCCTCCACCTGAGACTCGTTGTGGATGCGAGCGTTATGGTTTGCTTCGGCGACGGCCTCCATGAAGGCGTCACGCACGTCGTCATCCCAGCCTTCGATCATCTGGCTGTTGCCGACCAGGAACTGGTTGGAGTACTGAATATTGGCGAGCGTCAGGTAGTCCTGCACCTCGTAGAGGCTGCCCAGGATGATGTACATCGGCGGATTCATCTGGCCGTCGGCGACGCCGGTGCGCAGCGCCATGTAGACCTCGGTCCAGGGAATCGGTGTGCCAGACGCCCCGAAGGATTCGTACAGGGCGACCTGGCTGGGTTCCATGGCGCGGAAGCGCAGGCCCTCGAAATCATCGGGATGTGTGATCGGCCTCTTGTTGTTGGTAAACGCAAGGAAGCCACCTTCCTCGACGACCGCCAGCATGTCGACACCGGCTCGCTCTCGGAGCGTAGCCTCGATCTCGCGCCAGTAGTCGCCTTCATCGAAGAAGGCACGAGCGTCGTCAAAGCCGTCGAACAGGAACGGAATTGAGCTGACAAAGATTTCATCGACCAGTGGAGAGATGCCTGCGAACGATGCCACGTTCAGCTTGGCCGTATTCATGGTCTGCTCCATGCGGTCCTCTTCTTCCCCCAGCATGCTGTTGGGATAGAGTTCCAGCTGGATTTCCCCGTCTGTCTTGTCTTCCACCAGCTCCTTGAGGTTGGTGGCGAAGACGTGCACGGCGTTCTTGTCGGGATCGGGTGCGCCGTTGTAGCTCAGGTTGATGGTGGTCGCAGCCATCGCCTGGCTGGTGAGCAGTGCGCCCCCGAGCAGACAGGCAGACGCCAGGGCAGTCAGTGGAAAGCGCTTTGACATCGTCATCGGCAAACTCCTTGTTATTGGGGGAGGACATTAGCAGAGTACGAATTGATGCGTTGACTATGCAATACCTAAAGCGTTGCTAAAAAAGCAACAGTTAGGCCTGCTCAACCAGCAGCCGAGGCGCATCGCCGCGGAAGAAGCGCATTCCCTGACAGAGGTGCGTAAGACATGTCTGGGCGGCCACGCTCAGCTCTCGCCCGGCCAGGCTCACGATCTGGGCTCGCGCTTCGCTCATGATGGGATAGGACAAAGGCAGGTGGTGAATCTCGCCGCGCTGGATTTCATCCATCACCGTCAGCTCCGGCATGAACGTCACCCCGATACCGGAGCGGACGAAATTTTTCAGCACCGCCACGGAGTTGGTATGTAGCCGAGCCTTGAGGTGCACCCGCTCCTGATGGGCCACCATGTTGACCATCTGGCGCATCCCGAAGGGGTTGTCCATGAGTGCCAGAGGCCAATTGGCCAGGTCCCGCAACATCAGGGGGCGTGGCAGTGACAGGAGAGGATGGCCAGGGGGGACGATCAAGTCGAGGGGTTGGCGCGTCTCGACATGACAGTGAAGCAATGGGTCGACGGGAGGAGCATAGAGCAAGGCCAGGTCTACCTCGCTGTCTTTCAGTAGTGACATGGCCTCATTGACGCCAGCCATGCGAATTTCCACTTCGATGCCGGGAAAGGCATTCATGAAGGCATTCATCGGTGCGGCGATAAGGTCGGCAATAAACCCTTCACCGACGGCAATACGTACCTCACCGCGGGCCACGCCCTGAAGCGCGACCAGCTGCGATAACACCGCCTCCTCCGCAGAGCGCTGCGCATGAAAATGCTGAACCAGCAGCTTACCGGCTTCCGTGGTACGCATGCCGCCACCATAGCGCTCGCATACCCGAACACCCAGATCTTCCTCGAGCTGCTTGAGCTGACGGCTGATCGCCGAGGGATCGATATTCAGGTGGGCAGCGGCACGTCGCAACGAACCGCGACGAATC
>ERZ869909.2896-NODE-2896-length-10586-cov-4.715482_pt1 | contig 10586 bp, 9 predicted proteins | sample MGYA00520892_ERZ869909 | MGnify/ENA primary metagenome ERZ869909 (study PRJEB32215, sample SAMEA104723947) | bioreactor metagenome | biome: bioreactor; feature: anaerobic bioreactor; material: water | place: China | collected 2015-03-12 ... | reverse complement strand
ACCTTCTCGCCGGGGCGCACCGTCAGCGACAGGTCCTCGATCACGCTCTTCTTCTTGCCGTAGTGGAAGCGCACGCGCTCGAACGCGATCTCGCCCTTCGCGACGACGATCTCGCTTGCGCCCGGCCGGTCCTCGACCAGCCGCGGCAGCGAGATCGAGCGGATGCCGTCCTGCACCGTGCCGATGTTCTCGAACAGCGCCGAGACCTCCCACATGATCCACTGCGACATGCCCCACAGCCTCAGCACGAGGCCGAGCGCCACCGCGACCGCGCCGATGGACACGGTCTCGTTCAGCCACAGCCAGATCGACAGCGCCCCCACGGCCGCGAGCAGCAGCGAATTGAGGAAGTAGAGGATGCCGTAGAGGCCGGTCACCAGCCGCATGGTGCGGTAGACCGTCTCCAGGAAGCCGTCCATGCCCTCGCGCGCGAAGGCCGCCTCGCGCTGGGCGTGGCTGAACAGCTTCACCGTCTGGATGTTGGTGTAGCTGTCGACCACGCGGCCGGTCATGACCGAGCGCGCGTCGGCCTGCTCCTCCGACACCTTGCCGAGCCGCGGGATGTAGTGGCGCAGCAGCCCGAGATAGCAGGCGAGCCAGACGCCGAGCGGCGCGGCCAGCCGCCAGTCGGCCGAGCCGACGATCCACAGGACGCCGATGAAGTAGACGATGACGTAGTTGAGCACGTCGATCAGCTTGATGACGCATTCGCGCACCGCGAGCGCCGTCTGCATCAGCTTGGTGGCGATGCGGCCGGCGAACTCGTCCTGGTAGAACGTCATCGACTGCCTGAGCAGGTAGCGGTGGACCTGCCAGCGGATGCGCATCGGGTAGTTGCCCATCAGCGTCTGGTGGTTGAGCAGCGAATTGAACAGCACGATGCCGGGCAGGAACGCCAGCACGACGAAGGCCATACCGGCGAGCTTCCAGCCCTCGGCCCTCAGGAAGGTCTCGCGCGACTGCGCCGACAGCCAGTCGACGATGTTGCCGAGGAAGCCGAACATCCACACCTCGGTGAGCGCGATGAGCGAGGTCAGGATCGCCGACACCACGATCAGCGGCCACGAGCCGCGCGTGTAGTGCAGGCAGAAGGCGACGAGCGTCCTCGGCGGCTCCACCGGCTCTTCCGGCGGAAACGGGTTGAGGAGGGATTCGAACCAGCGGTACATGAAAACGGTCTTCTCTGTTCCGTGTCACTTGTGCCCGCGGCGCGGGCCGACGATGGCGTTTGGCGGCGCCGCCTTTCCCGGCGCGCCGGGGCCGCGCATTGCCGCCCCGGGCGCTTCCCTGCAAGGCTTCGGCGGCGGGGGAACGGCCCGCTTCGGCGCGCCGCCGGCAAGCGCACGGCGGAAGGCCGGCGGCAGGGCGCTTTCGGACGGCTGCGGCGGCACGGCGGCAAGGCCGTGCGGCGACGTGGCGGAAAGGTCAGCTTCGCGACGGGCGACTTCGGGGCGGGCGAAAAGGCCCTTGGTGTCGGGGGCGGCAGTCATGGCGCGATTCCTTGAGCGGTCGGAAGGGAGCTTCCGGCGGAATCGGGACCGAGATTGCGTCTGTCAGGAAGAAGGTCGAACCGAAACCGCCGTCAGGCGAAGCGCCTGTCGCGCAGGCGCGTGATGGCAAAGCCGAGCCGGTGATCCATCGACGCCTCCTGAGGTTCGGTTGACAAGACGCCTTCCTTAGACCGGAGCGCGGCAAAACGCCATGCCCCGGCGATCACGAATTGTGGATCGCCGTTTCCTGTTGCCGGGGGGCAACAGCCTCTCGCGCCAACTCTCCGGGGCGCGCGCCCGGCCGGCGCGCCGGTCAGTCGGCCGAGGACAGCCGGCGCATGGTGAACTCGATCACGTCGCCGGGACGCTCGCGCCAGCTTTCGATCTCGGTCCAGTAGGCCTGCTTCGGCCAGCGGTCGAACCATTCGCGCGCCTTGGCGCGGGCGTCCGGACGCGGCAGCGTGAAGGTCTCGCGCACGAAGCCGTCGCGATCCTTGCGGCTGCCTTCCCTGCGCGCCCTGTCGAGGGTGCGCCGGAGGCTGTCGAGCGGTGGCCTGGCGGGAACGCGCACGCAAACTCCCTCGGAAATGCCCCCCGAAACACCTTGACCCTTCCGGGCAACAGATTAGGGATCGGCGGCAAAGTTTGCGAGTCATTTCGCCGCATGCCGGGCCTCGGCATGACGCGCCGATGGAGAGTATTTATGGAGCGCCCAGACATACCGGCCGGCCTGCCGGACGGCATCGAGGACAAGAAGGCGGCGGCGAAGGCGTGGTTCGAGGAGCTGCGCGACAGGATCTGCGATGCGTTCGAGAAGATCGAGGACGACCTGACCGGCCCGCAGTCGAGCTGGTCGCCGGGCCGCTTCGAGCGCACGCCGTGGCAGCGCGACGAAGGGCGCGGCGGCGGCGGGGTGATGTCGATGATGAGCGGCCGCGTCTTCGAGAAGGTCGGCGTCCACGTCTCCACCGTCCACGGCGATTTCTCGCCCGAGTTCAGGAAGCAGATCCCCGGCGCCGAGGAAGACCCGCGCTTCTGGGCCTCCGGCATCTCGCTGATCGCCCATCCCGCCAACCCGAACGTGCCGGCCGTGCACATGAACACCCGCATGGTGGTGACGACGCGGCAATGGTTCGGCGGCGGCGCCGACCTGACGCCGGTGCTCGCCCGCCGCCGCACGCAGGAGGACGCCGACGCGATCGCCTTCCACAAGTCGATGAAGTTCGTCTGCGACAAGCACGCGGACGTCGCCGACTACGACCGCTTCAAGGCATGGTGCGACGAGTATTTCTTCCTGCCCCACCGCAACGAGCCGCGCGGCATCGGCGGCATCTTCTACGACTGGCTGAAGACGCCGGAGGAGAAGGGCGGCTGGGACGCCGATTTCCGCTTCACGCAGGATGTCGGCCGCACCTTCCTCATCGTCTACAACCATCTGGTGCGCAAGAACTTCAACGACAACTGGACCGAGGCCGACCGCGAGGAGCAGCTGATCCGGCGCGGCCGCTATGTCGAGTTCAACCTGCTCTACGACCGCGGCACGATCTTCGGGCTGAAGACCGGCGGCAACGTCGATTCGATCCTCTCCAGCATGCCGCCCGAGGTGAAATGGCCGTGAGGCGGCCGGGGACGGGCAAGGCTTTTCCCCTGCCCGGCCCTCCGCGAACGGCATTTTGCAACCGGAAGGGCCGTTTCCGTGTTATGGTTGCGCCTCACAACAAGAAGACGTTGAAAGGAGGATCACCATGAAGGAATATCACTGCGGTTCGCTGGTTCCCGGCTGCGAGTGGCATACCCGCCATGCCGAGGAGGCGGAGGTGATGCGCCGCGCGATCGAGCACATGCGCGACACCCATGGCGAGACCATCATCCGCGAAACCATGGTCGAGGCCATCCGCTCGCGCATCGAGACCAGGCGCAACGCGGCCTGACTTTACGCATTTCCGCCGAGTTCCGCGGCGCGCGCCAGAAGCGCGTCGCGGTCCAGCCGGAAGCCGCCCTCCACCCATTCGGCTTCCAGCGCCGCGAGCAGCTTTCCCATTTCCGGCCCGGCCGGCAGCCCCAGCGCGGCGAGATCGCCGCCCTTGACGGGGAAGACCGGCTTTTCCCACCGTTCGAGAAAACGCAGCAACCGCAGATAGCCGCCGGCCTCGGCGAGCGCGCCCGCATCCTGCCCGGCCCTCGCCCGCGCAGAGGCGAGGCCGAGCCGCAGCCTGTCCTCCACCGCCTGCCGGTCGCCGGCATAGGCGGTTCCGGCCAGCGCCGCCTCGCTCGCCGAATGCGCCACGGGGCCGGTCATCGCCCAGGCCGCAAGACGCGCGGCCTCGGCCTTCGACATCCTGAGCCGCGTCGCCATCGCCGCCATGCGCGCGGCATCCGGCGGCACGATGGCCTCCAGCCGCAGCAGCGGATCGGGCGTCCAGCCGAGATCGCCGCCGGCCGCGACCAGCGCGTGAACCGCGTCGATGCCCCATTTCTCGCTTTCCGGCAGCACGGCCGAAAGAACCCCCGTCTGGCGCATCCACAACAGCGCGCGCGAGGGATCGGGCGCGCCAAGCAGCTTCTTCAACTCCGCCCACACCCGTTCGGCCGACAGGCGGGAAAGCCCCTCCTTCAGCCGGGCGCAGGCGCGCAGGCCGTCGGCATCGGGCCTGCCGTGGCCGTACCAGGCGAAGAAGCGGAAGAAGCGTAGGATGCGCAGATAGTCCTCGCGGATGCGCTGTTCGGGATCGCCGATGAAGCGCAGCGTGCGGGCCTCCAGATCGGCAAGCCCGCCGACCAGGTCGATCACCTTCCCGTCCGCCGTCGCGTAGAGCGCGTTGATGGTGAAGTCGCGCCGCTCGGCGTCCGCCTTCCAGTCGCGGCCGAACACGACGCGCGCGCGGCGGCCGTCGGTCTCGACATCGGCGCGCAGCGTCGTCACCTCATAGGCCGCGCCGCCGGCCAGAACGGTGATCGTGCCATGCTCCTTGCCGGTCGGGACCGTGCGGAAGCCGGCAGCCCGCGCGCGTCGCTCGGTCTCGTCCGGCACCGTCGTGGTGGCGATGTCTATATCGCTGACGGGTTGCCCGAGAAGCGCGTTGCGCACCGCGCCGCCGGCGATCCGCGCCTCGTCGCCATTTTCAGAAAATACTTCAAGAAGGTGCTGCAATTCCTTGTTCTGCAACCATTCCGTTTGCCCGGACAACCAAACCGCCTTCACGCATAGAGCCTTTCATAGAGCGTGCGGATGATGCCTGCCGTCACGCCCCAGATATAGCGCTCGCCGAACGGCATCGTGTAGTAGAAGCGCTCCTTCTCCTGCCAGATGCGGCTTTCGCGATTGTGGTTTTGCGGGTCCATCAGGAAGGCGAGCGGCACCTCGAAGGCGTCGTCCACCTCGTCGGGGTTGATCCTCAGCCGGAAATCGGGCCGCACCACCGACAGGATCGGCGCGATGCGGAAGCCGGAACCGGAAACGTAGTCCGGCATGCGCCCCACCACCTCGACGAAGCTTGGCGACAGCCCGATCTCCTCCTCGGTCTCGCGCAGCGCGGCATATTCGGGCGTCGGGTCGGTGGCGTCGAGCCGCCCGCCCGGAAAGGCGATCTGGCCGGAATGGGAGCGCAGCTTCTCCGTGCGCTTGGTCAGGATGACGCTGGCGCCGTCGCGCCGGTCGACGACCGGGATCAGCACCGCCGCCTCGCGCAGGCCCTGATTCACGATCACGTCGCGCAGGTCGGGGTTCAGGCTATGGTCGCCATAGTCCGGCTTGCCGGACGGTTCCTTCTGGGTTTCCGCCCGCAGGCGGAAATCCTCGGCGGTGAGAATCCTCGGCGGCATGAGCATCGTCAGGAATCCGAGGCTTCGAGCCGGGCCATGGGCATGACCGCGAAGACGGCACCGTTGGAGCGCACGCCGAACATCGGCTCGCCCTCGACCTCGATCTCCTCGCCCAGCGCCATCAGCTCGTAGGTCACGGCGCGGTTGACGAGCGCCTCCAGCCTGCCCCTGACCAGGAGATAGGGCTTCAACCCGCCGGTCTCGGCCTCGATCGCGAAGCGCAGCGGGTTTTCCGGCCCGGCCTCGACCACGTCGCCGACATTGGTGCGGAAGGTCAGCACCTGCTCGCCGCCGCGGCGCGAGGCGTCGACCTCGACGCCGACGAAGGGCGCGTCCTCGACCCTGATGCCGATCTTCTCGACCGGGGTGACGAGATAGGTCCGGCCGTCCTCGTCCTTGCGCAGCACGCTGGAGAACAGCTGCACCAGCGCCGCGCGGCCGATCGGCGTGCCGAGATAGAACCAGGTGCCGTCGCCCCTTATCTCCATGTCGAGGTCGCCGCAGAAGGGCGGGTTCCATTTCTCGACCGGCGGCGCGCCCTTGCCGGCGCGCGCCGCGCGCGCCACCAGCGCCTCCAGCCCGGCGGTGTCTGCGGCCGCATCCTCGGGCTTTTCCGCCGCCCGTTCGCTTTTGTCCGTGCTTGTGCTCATCGTCACGAAATAGTCACTGTTGTTCGGCTTGTCAGCCTTGCAGCGTGTTTTAAGCTCTATGAACGCGCACCGCCAGATGCGATGCCCGAATCGCGAACAGACGAACCGCCCCCCGGTTCGCGCACAGCACAAAGGAGCGGGACCGCCATGAGCGCAATCGTCCGGGAACCGGCCATAGACGAACGGCAGATGGTCGAGCAGGCCGAACAGGCGCTGGCCGACATCGGCAAGGTGCGCGAGGCGGTCGGCACGGTCATCTTCGGCCAGGAAAGCGTGGTCGAGCGCACGCTGGTCGCGATCCTTTCCGGCGGTCACGCGCTTCTGGTCGGCGTGCCCGGCCTGGCCAAGACCAAGCTGGTGGAGACGCTCGGCATCGTGCTCGGCCTCGACGGGCGGCGCATCCAGTTCACGCCCGACCTGATGCCGGCCGACATCATCGGCTCCGAGGTGATGGAGCAGGACGAGACCGGCCGCCGCTCCTTCCGCTTCATCCGCGGCCCGATCTTCGCCCAGCTCCTGATGGCCGACGAGATCAACCGCGCCAGCCCGCGCACCCAGTCGGCGCTGCTGCAATCCATGCAGGAATATCACGTCACCGTCGCGGGCCACCGCCACGACCTGCCCTCGCCCTTCCATGTGCTCGCCACCCAGAACCCGCTGGAGCAGGAAGGCACCTATCCGCTGCCAGAGGCCCAGCTCGACCGCTTCCTGATGCAGGTCGACGTCCTCTATCCCGAGCTGGAGGCCGAGCGGCGCATCTTGATCGAGACGACAGGCACCGGGGAGACGCGCGCGCCCAACGTGCTTTCGGCCGAAAGGCTGAAGGAGATCCAGCAGCTGATCCGCCGCATGCCGGTGCCCGAAAGCGTGGTCGAGGCGATCCTGTCGCTGGTGCGCTCGGCCCGCCCCGGCCAGGGCGGCACGGAGGCCGAGCGCCACATTTCATGGGGACCCGGCCCGCGCGCCAGCCAGGCGCTGACGCTGTGCGCCCGCGCCCGCGCGCTCTATGACGGGCGGCTCGCGCCGTCCGTGGACGACGTGCGCGCGCTGGCCGAGCCGGTGCTGCAACACCGCATGGCGCTGACCTTCGCGGCGCGCGCCGAAGGCATGAGCGTGCGCGACGTCGTCGCCCGGCTCGTGAAAGCGGCGGGGTGATGGCTCCGCTCGGCGAGGCAGCGTCCTCCGTCGCGCCGCGCAACGCGGTTGCGCGGGCGCGGCTGCGCGCCTCGCTGGTGCCCGACCTGCTGGTCGAGGCGCGGCGCATCACCAACACGGTCATCGCCGGCTGGCACGGCCGCAGGCGGCGCGGCGTCGGCGAGAATTTCTGGCAGTTCCGCCCCTATGTCGAGGGCGAGACCATGGCCCGCATCGACTGGCGGCGCTCGGCCCGCGACGACCAGACCTATGTCCGCGACCTCGAATGGGAGGCCTCCCACACCGTCTGGCTGTGGGCCGACCCCTCGCCCTCCATGCTCTACAAGTCGCAGTTCGCCACTGTCTCCAAGGAATCGCGCGCGCTGGTGCTGGTGCTCGCCATCGCCGAGCTTCTGTCGCGCAGCGGCGAGCGCATCGCCTGGCCGGGCCTTACCGATCCCTTCAGCTCGCGGGGCGGCGCCGAGCGGCTGGCCGCGCGGCTGCACCATGCCGAGCGCTTCGTTTCCCGGCCCAGCCTCGTCCCGGTCTCCCGCTACAGCGACGTCGTCATCGCCAGCGATTTCCTCGACCCGGTCGAGGAGACGGTGGCCTGGCTCGACGCGCTGGCCAATCGCGGCGTGCGCGCGCATCTGATCGAGGTCTGCGACCCGGCCGAGGAGACCTTTCCCTTTTCCGGCCGCACCGAGTTCCGCGACCCCGAGACCGGGCAGAAGCTGACCGCCGGCCGCGCCGAGGCGCTGTCGCAGGACTACCGCACGCTCTACGCCGCGCGCCGCGACCAGCTTGCCGCGTGGTGCGGCCGCCTCGGCTGGAGCTATACGGTCAGCCGCACCGACCGCCTCGCCTCCGAAACGCTCATCAAGGTCCATATGGCGATGACCGCCGACGCCCGCGCGCGAGGGCCGCGATGAGCTTCCTGCCGCTGTCCTTCGGCTTTCCGGCCATCCTGCTCGGTCTTCTGGCGCTGCCGGCGATCTGGTGGCTGCTGCGGCTGACTCCGCCGCGGCCGCGCGAGGAGCTGTTCCCGCCGCTGCGCATCCTCGCCCGCATCGTCAGGCAGGAGGAGACCCCGCGCCGAAGCCCGTGGTGGCTGACGTTGCTGCGGCTCGCCATGGCCGCCCTGATCGTCTTCGCGCTGGCCGAGCCGGTGCTGAACCCGCGCGAGGCCGCGCCCGTCGAGGGCGGGGCGGTCGCCATCGTCGTCGACAATGGCTGGGCGGCCGCGCCCGAATGGGACGTGCGCGTGGCGACCGCGCGGCGGGCGATCGCAGACGCCGCCGGCAAGCCCGTGGTGCTCGCCTTCACGGCCGAGCGGGCCAATGCCGAGATCGGCCCGTTCGACGCGGCCGAGGCGCAGCGCCGGCTGGCCGCCGCCGCGCCACGCCCGGTGCCGCCGGACAGGCCGGCCGTCTTCGCCCGCGTCGCCGCGACGATCGAGGCGCTGCCGCCGACGACGATCGTGTTCCTCTCCGACGGGCTTGCGCAGGAAGGCGACGAGCAGGCCCTCGACGCCCTTCTCGCCGGCAACGTCGCCGGCCTCGTCTGGGCCGCGCCCGAGACCCTGGCGCTCGCCGGCATCGGCGACAGCCGCAACCTCGCCGACGGCTTCACCTTCACCGCCATCCGGCCCGAGGCCGACACGGCGGCGCGGCAGGCCGTCGCCGCCGCCTTCGACGATCGCGGCCGGCGCATCGCCGAAACGGCCTTCGCCTTCGAGGCCGGCGAAAACGCGGCCGAGGGCGTATTCACCGTGCCGTTCGAGCTGCGCAACGACTTCTCGTGGCTCGCCGTCGCCGGCGAGAACCACGCCGCCGCCACCCACCTGCTCGACGAGAACGCCAGACGCCGCCGCGTCGGGCTGATCTCGCAGGCGGAAGCCGGCGGCGGGGCGCAGCCGCTGCTGTCGCCGCTCTATTACATCCGCCGCGCCCTGGAGCCGTTCTCCGACCTGATCGAGCCGGCGAGCGCCGACCTCGCCGAGGCGATCCCGCAGATCCTGGAGCAGCGGCCGGCCATGATCGTGCTGGCCGATGTCGGCGCGCTGCCGCCAAGCGCGCGCGAGCGGCTGACCGAGTGGCTGGAGGGCGGCGGCACGCTGGTCCGCTTCGCCGGCCCGCGGCTGGCCGCGGCCGACAATGACGAGGAGCTTCTGCCCGTGCGCCTGCGCCTGGGCGAGCGCGCGCTGGGCGGCGCGCTGTCGTGGACCGAGCCGCAGCCCGTCAGCGACTTCCCGCCCGCCGGACCGTTCGCCGGCATCGACCCGCCGATGGAGGTGACGGTGTCGCGGCAGGTGCTGGCCGAGCCGAGCGCCGACATCGTCGAGCGCACCTGGGCCGCGCTCGCCGACGGCACCCCCTTGGTGACGGGCGCGCCGCGCGGCGACGGCACGCTGGTCCTGTTCCACGTCGCGCCCGAGGCGACATGGTCGAGCCTGCCGATCTCCGGCACCTTCGTCGAGATGCTGCGCCGCCTGACCCAGCTTTCGAGCAACCAGGGCGCGGCCGCCGCCAACGGCAACGCCGCCGCCGCGGCCCTGCCGCCCTACCGCATGATCGGCGCCGACGGCATGCTGACCGCGCCCGGACCGGACGCCCGCCCCCTCATCCCCGGAGGCGCGCCCGCCGTGACGCTGGAGAACCCGCCCGGCTTCTACGGCAGCGAGGACGGCATGGTCGCCCACAATTTGCTCGGCCCCGACGCCGTCCTTGCCCCGCTCGCTCCGCCGCGGACCGCCCTTCCCGTCGCGCGGGCCGCCTACGCCTTCGACGAGGCGGTGGACCTGAAGGGGCCGCTGGTGGCCGCCGCGCTCCTCCTGATGGCGCTCGACACGCTGGCGGTGCTGTGGATGGGCGGCGCGTTCTCCCGCCGCCCGCGCCTGCCGCGCGCGGCAGGGGGCGCGGCAGGCAATGCGGCCGTGCTGCTGGCGGCGGGCGGCATCGCCGTCGCCCTCGTCTCTCCCGCGCTGGCGCAGGACATCGACACCAGCGACGACGAGGCCATCGCCGCCATCACCAAGACCCGCATCGCCTATGTGCTGACCGGCGACAGCTCCATCGATTCGCTCAGCCGCGCCGGCCTCGGCGGCCTGTCGCGCTTCCTCGCCGGCAAGACCGCGCTGGAGCCGGGCGATCCGGCCGGCATAGACGTCGAAAGCGACGAGCTCGCCTTCTATCCCATCATCTACTGGCCGGTGGACGCGCAGGCGGCGATGCCCTCGGAAGCCGCGCTCGCCCGCGTCGACGCCTATATGCGCGACGGCGGCACGGTGCTGTTCGACACGCGCGACCGCTACGCCGCCGGCCTCGAAGGCTCGGCCAGCCCCTCGACCCAGCGCCTGCGGGACATGCTCGCCACCATGAACGTGCCGCCGCTGGAGCCGGTGCCAGCCGACCACGTGCTGACCAAGACCTTCTTCATCATGCCAGAGTTTCCCGGCCGCTACGCCGGCGGGCCGCTATGGGTGGAAACC
>ERZ869909.2895-NODE-2895-length-10587-cov-6.259562_pt1 | contig 10587 bp, 12 predicted proteins | sample MGYA00520892_ERZ869909 | MGnify/ENA primary metagenome ERZ869909 (study PRJEB32215, sample SAMEA104723947) | bioreactor metagenome | biome: bioreactor; feature: anaerobic bioreactor; material: water | place: China | collected 2015-03-12 ... | reverse complement strand
CTGCAATCTCCTCCACGCCCACGGCGTCTGGGCCGTCGAGGGTCTTGCAAAGGGCCGCCTTCATGTGTGACCTCCCGGAACGCAATTTCCGAAGTGCCCTCCTAGCCGGAGACGGTATTCAAAGCGAGCCCCTTCATGACCTCCACCCACGCTCCCCCCAACTGGCCGCCCAAAGCGCGCGGCTATTTCGCCATCGGTGCCGAGCGCTCCTCCAAGGCGCTCAATCTCGGCAACCTGATGCGGTCCGCCCATGCGTTCGGTGCGAGCTTCACCTTCACCATCGGCGCGCAGTACCAAGCGCTGGAGGCGCGCGCCGACACGTCCAAGGGACACTGGCATCTGCCTCACTACAACTGGGACAACCCGGCCGACATGGTGCTGCCCAAGGGATGCCGGCTGGTCGGCATCGAGCTTCTCGACGAGGCCGTCGCGCTGCCGAGCTTTCGCCATCCTCTTCAGGCCGCCTACGTTCTGGGGCCGGAGCGCGGCTCGCTTTCGGACGCGCTGCTCGAGCGCTGCGACTTCACCGTCAAGATCCCGACCAGCTTCTGTGTCAACGTCGCCATGGCCGGCGCGATCGTGATGTACGATCGGGTCAAAAGCCTCGCGCCGTTCGCGGCGCGGCCCGTCTCGGAAGGGGGTCCGCAGGGAGACGCCGGTTCCGCCCGTCCGGATCAACACCGGCGGGAACGGTCAGGTGGGTGACACGGCGGCCTCGCTCCCCGTATAAGAAGCCGATTTTGCCAGTTTGAGAGAATCGTTGATTATCGCATGATGGCACTTCGTTCGATCCCGACACTTTTTTGTTCCGCCGCGGCCCTTCTCTGGGCGACGCCTCTCATTGCGCAAGGCACCGAGGGTGCCGTCGAAAAGGGGCGCTATGGGCAATGGATTGTCCATCAAAGCGCGGGAGACGATCCCAAGATCTGCTTTGCGGCGTCCCAACCGCAAATCAAGGAGCCAGCCGGGGCCAATCGCTCGGCCATCGTGTTCTATGTCTCGGCGTGGCCGAAAGACGGGATCAAGTCCGAGGTCTCCATCAAGCTCGGCTATCCCATCCGCCCGGACAGTCCGGTCGCCGTGGAAGTAGGATCGGACGAGTTTCAGCTCTTCGCCAAAGACGATCGCGCCTATGTCGCGGACGCCACGGACGAGCTGAAGCTCATCGAGGCCCTGAAAAAGGGCAACGCCGTGATCGTGAAGGCCACGTCCGCGCGCGGAACACAGACCAGGGACACGTACTCGCTGCAGGGCATTACGAAGGCCTTGCAGGAGATGGCGAACGCGTGTCCGTAGTTTTCGCACACGGGCCTGCTCGGCAGACGCGATATTTTGTTTTGTACGCAAGTTGCGAGAAGCTTCGGATAAGGGGCCGGGCGCCGGTGGATGGCCGGCGCACTTGCGCCGGGTCGCCCTGCTCCCGGGCGCTGACACGCCGGTTTTTTTGCGATAGAAGCCTCTCCTGGACCCGGCTCTGCGTTTCGCCGCGCTTCACTTGGCCGGTATGACAGAGGACGGCTACGGGCGCGCGCGCTCCGGGTTGCGGAGCTGCACGTAGAGCGCGCCTTCGCCTCCGTGCGATATGGCGGCCGACGTATAGCTCACCACGATGGCCCGGAGCTCGGGCTCGGCCAACCACATGGGCACGTTCTTGCGCAGCACACCGCGCTCCACCGGCCCAAGCCCGTAGTCCTCGTCCTCGCGGCCGCGACGCGACAGGCCCTTGCCGGTAATCACGAGCACCCAGCGCAGCCCGCGCCGGAAGGACGAGAACAGAAAGCGCGTCAATGCGGCGTGCGCCTCGTGCTGGCGCATTCCGTGCAGATCGATACGCGCTTCGATGTCGAACCGGCCCTGACGCAATTTCCGCGCGGCCTTGCGATCGAAGACATTGAGGGCCGGTGTCGTCGGCAAAGGTTTCGGCACGGCCGTGCTCGTCGGCGGCGGAGGCGGAGGCGCCTTGAGCGCAGACTTCTTGCCGGGCTTGCCGTCCGCCCGGATTGCGAACGGTGCAACTCCCTCCAGGTCCTCCGCGCCAGCGATGTAGCGGTTCTTTTTGCCGGGAATGGGCGTCAACGACGCGGCCATGTAGTCCCAAAGGGCCTCGTCTTCCTTCGAGAGATGCCGGCGACGCGGCGGCTGATGGGGAGGTTTCTTCGCCATCCCGGTCACGCGCCGCGCGGAAGAAGGACGAAGAACCGGCCGGCGTGCTTGGTGGAGCCGGCCAACCGCCCTGCATCCTCGCCCGACCCGAAATAGATGTCGCCACGCTCAGGGCCACGAATGGCCGAGCCCACATCCTGCGCGATCATCAGGCGCGCGAAGCCTCTCTCGTCCCACGGCTTCAGCGTGGGGGCCGACACGTAGATCGGCGTGCCAAGCGCGTGATAGCCGGTATCGACTGCGAGGCTTCGGCCGTCCGACAGACCGGTTCCCAGCGCGCCAAGGGGCGCGTCCGCTTCGCCGCCAAGCTCGCGGAAGAACACGAACGACCTGTTCTGCTGCATCACGGCGCGCGCTTCGTCGGGATGCGCCGTCAGCCACACCTTCAGCGCGTCGAGCGACATCTCCTCGGCCGCCATCGCGCCGGTGTCGATCAGGTAGCGTCCGATGGACGTGTAGGGATGCCCGTTCTTTCCGTCATAGGTGATGCGGACGCTTTCTCCGCCCGCCAGGCGGATGCGGCCCGAGCCTTGAACGTGGAGAAAGAAGGCATCGACAGGATCGTCGAGCCAGACGAGCTCGAGCCCGAGGCCGGCCAGCGCGCCCCCTTCGATCTCGGCGCGCGTGGCATAGGGCTCGACGCCGGACGCGGTCTTGCGCGCGTGCGTAAGGCCGTCCGCCAGCGCGCCGCGTTCCGCTTCGCCGACCAGATTCACGAGATCGGGTGGCCGACGATAAATGGGGACGCGAAAGATGTCGCCGGCTTCCCGGGCCGCGTCGAGCACAGGCTCGTAGTATCCCGTGAGGAGGCCTTCGGCGCCGCCGTGCTCGACGCGGTGCGGCACGAACGCCTTCTCGAAGAAAATGCGCGCGGCATCCAAGGTTGCGATATCGGTGGCTTGGGCTGCCTCGGCCGCGGCCACGAGAGCGACGCCCGCTGTTCTGGTCTGGGATGGTGCGCGGTCTGCTGCGTCTCGCAACGCAGGCGCCGACCTCACGAACGCTCGAAACGCCGCGAGGTGATCGTCATCCGCCCAGCCGGGAAGCTCCGCAAACGGAACGGGTGAAAAGGCCGCCTCAAGGCGCACCGGCTCAGACGTGGGGGCTCCAAGAGGCATCGGGCGGCGCGCGGCAAGGCAACGGGATCAGTTTGGCGACTGCGTGCCGACCAGCTTCCAGTTGAGGTTCCGGCGCGCTTCCTTGGTGGAGATGTCACGCGAGAACGTCCAGATGTCGGTCACGTCCTTCACGCGGGAATCGTCGCCTTCGATGATTTCGCCCGCCTTGTCGCGCGTCGCGCTGATGAGCTGGCTCACGAAGCGCACGGTGACGCTGGCGATGCCCTTGGAGCTGACCTCCGCTTCCAGGATGTCCGCCTTGTTGATGCCCACGAAGCTCTGGTCGATGACGAGGTTCTGCTGCTCGCGCTCGGAAATCGCCCGGCTGAAGCTGTCGAACACGTCGGCGCTCAAAAGGTCGCGCAGGATGCGGCGGTTGCCCTCGGCAAACGCGGTCACGATCATCTCGTAGGCCTGCTTGGCGCCGCGGAGGAACGTGTCCGGCTCGAACTTGCTGTCGAGGCGCAAAATGTCCATCAGGCGCGTGGCGAGCTGCGTATCCGCGCCCGCGAACGCCTTGATGCGCTCCTCGACCTCGGCCACCGATACCGTCGTTTCGGCCGGCTCGGCCTCGCGGTCGCGGCGGGGCAGCGCCACCACCTTGTCGGATTGCGATCCCGCGACCTGCTTGCTCATCGCCTCGCGCTTGCGTTGAACACGGGTGTCGTCCTCTTCCGTACGCCGGCCGAGCAGGCTTCTCAGCTTGATGATCGCAAAAACGGCGACGACGAGGGATAAAAGCGTCAGAAGGTTGATTTCGCCATCCATGTCTTGGCAGCTTTCCCGGCAACGCCCTGAAAGTGGGCTCTTGCCCTGATGTAAGATCGCTAATGAGGTCCGTCCAGGCGCAGAGCCCCGTTGCGGTCAGAGGGACCGCCTCTGAGAGGCACGCCGATCATGACCTGCAACTTAGGCTACAACGCGAAGGATGCCAAACATTCTTAGAGCCGCAACAGGCCAAGATGCCGTCATAAAACGGGATATTGGCCGATTGCAGCGCCCACCCTGGCGTGATAGCAGCTTGCCGACCGGACGGGGGCTTTGCAGCAAAAGCCGGACACCGGCCTCTGGGAGGGTCGCCGAGAGCGACCGCGCTAAGACAACGAGAGCTCGCTCACCATGGCAGAAGACAACAAGCCGACACCGAAAGCCGAAGCCGGCACCGATTCCAACGAGGTGGCCGTCGAGGCGCAGATCGTCGGGCAGTTCATCAAGGATCTCTCGTTCGAGAATCCGAGCCTTGGCAAGCTTCTCGAAGGCCCGGCCGAACCCCCCAGCATCAAGCTCGAGATCAACGTCGCAGCCAAAAAGCTCAAGCAAGAGGATTTCTTCGAGAGCGTGATCGATTTCAAGGCCGTCGCCTCCAACAAGGACGGCACGATCTACGATCTCGAAGTGCTCTATGCGGGCCTGTTCCGCATCAAGAACATGCCCGAGGCCGCGCTCGAGCCGTTCCTGCTCGTCAACTGCCCGACCTTGACCTTCCCGTTCCTGCGCCGGCTCGTGGCCGACGTCACGCGCGAAGGCGGTTTCCCGCCGCTGTTGCTCGACCCGATCGACTTCGGGCAGCTCTTCATGCGCCGGAAGCAGGAGATGGCGGCGGTCGCCAACTCGAAACCCAACTGATTTGGGGTCTCTTTCGCTAGACCGATGATTCACGCCCCAGGCTGACAGGGCCTGAAACGATCATGGTCACTTCAGCGAGACCAATGATTCACGCTTCGGACTGATAGGGTCCGAAGCGATCATGGTCTAGGCAGCGTTGTCCGTTTCGTCGGAAACGAGATAACGGATCCATAGTGCGTTCTCTCCCAACGTCTCGAGAAACACGAGATGGGCCTCGATCTCGGCGGTGGTGAGCCGCGGGGCGAGGGGTGCCGGACGCGCCATCGGTTTTGCCGGGCCATCGATGCGGGCACCGCGCCCGCCCGCGCCACGGTTCGCGCCAAGGCCCAGGCTCGCCTGCCGTTCGCCCAGAAGCTCGACATACACGTCCGCCAGCAGGAGCGAGTCCATCAGCGCGCCGTGCTTGATGCGCTTCGAGTTGTCGATGCCGTAGCGCTTGCAGAGCGCGTCGAGGCTGTTCGGCCCGGCGGGGTGCTTGCGCCGCGCGAGCTGAAGCGTATCGACGACGCGGCTCATGGCGATGGGCCCGAGCTTGAGGCGCTCGAGCTCCGCATTGAGGAAGCCGACGTCGAACGTCGCGTTGTGAATGACGAGCGTATCGCCGGCGATGAAGTCGAGGAAATCGCCCGCGACCTCGGCGAACAACGGCTTGTCGAGCAGGAATTGGGTGGACAGCCCGTGAACGGCTTCGGCCTCCGCCGGCACCGACCGTTCGGGATTGATGAACTTGTGGAACTCGCGGCCCGTCGGGATGCGGTTCACGATTTCGATGCAGCCGATTTCGATCAGCCGATCACCCTTGCGGGGATCGAGACCGGTGGTTTCGGTATCGAGGACGATTTCGCGGAGCATCCCGTTCCCGGAGTGTGGGTCTAAGAATTCTGCCAGTGCCGCGCGTAGGCTTCGGCCGGCTTCGATTTCAGCGAATCGAGGATAGCATCGACCTGGGCTTCGCTGTTGGCGAGGCTGCCTCCCGTATCCACAACGAAGTCGGCGCGGCGGCGCTTTTCCGCATCCGGCGTCTGACGCGCAAGAAGGCCATCGAGCTTTTCCGGCGTCATGCCGGACCTCGCGAGCACACGGGCGCGTTGAACCTCCGCCGGGGCGGAGACGACGATCACCGCATCGACGTGCTTGTCGCGTCCAGTCTCGAACAGCAGCGGGATTTCGAGAACCGCTGCCGCGACCGCACCGCTCTTGTCGGCTTTTTGCAAGAACCGTTTTTCTGCGGCGCGCACGAGCGGGTGCACGATCGCTTCGAGCTTGCGGAAGCGTGCTTCGTCGCCCGCGAGCGCAGCAGCGAGACGCACGCGGTCGACGCGGCCATCGTGCGTCGTTCCCGGAAATGCAGCTTCGACCGCCGCAACCGCCTCGCCCGCATAAAGCCGGTGCACCTCCGCATCCGCATCGAAAACGGGGATGCCGCGTTCGCGAAACATCTCCGCAATCGTCGACTTTCCCATGCCGATGGAACCGGTGAGGCCGACGACGATCATCGTGTGGCCTCGATCTCGGCGGCGATCTTTTCATAGAGGTCGTCCGTCACCTCGGGACGCACGCCGAACCACTTTTCGAAACCTGGCACCGCCTGATGCAGCAACATGCCGAGCCCATCCACCGTCCGCAGGCCATGGCGGCGCGCATCGCGAATGAGCGACGTTTCGAGCGGCACGTAGACGATGTCGGATACGATGCAATCGGGGTGGAAGTACGTGAAATCCATCGCGAGCGTGCCGTCGCCCTTGAGTCCGACGGCCGTCGTGTTGACCAGAACCGCGCTTTCGGTTGCCGCGCGCGATCGTTGCTCCCAGGACAGGACCTTGATGCGCGGCCCGAAGTCGGCGGCGAGGGCTTCGGCGCGGTCGGCCGAACGATTGAAGAGACGGATTTCGGACACGCCCGCTTCGAGAAACCCATGCACGATGGCGCGCGCCGCGCCACCCGCGCCCAGGATCGACACGGGTGCGTCGCGGCGGTTCCAGTCTTCGGCCTGGAGCGCGAGATACGTCATGTAGCCGTAGGTGTCGGTGTTGGCCGCGTAGAGACGCCCGTCTTCGAGCCACAGCGTATTCGCGGCCCCCACGGCGGTGGCCGATGCGTCCTTCTCATCCGCGATCCGGAACGCCGCTTCCTTGTGCGGGATGGTCGCGTTGCACCCGGCGAATCCCGCATCCGCCAAACCACGTAGAAACGTCTCGATATCCTCAGGCCGTACCGCTTCTTTCGTGTACGTGCCGTCAATGCGGTAGCGATCGAGCCAATAGCCGTGGATCGCGGGAGACCGCGAATGCTCGATGGGCCAGCCAATGACACACGCTCGTTTTTTGGCCCGCTTCATTGTTCGAGCACTCCTCGCCGCACAAGCTCCGTCACGAGCGGAAGCAACGGCATTCCAAGGATCGTCGCGTGATCGCCTTCGACAGCAGCGAACAATTGGATGGCCGGACCTTCGATCTGATAGGCGCCGACCGACGTCAGGACAACGTCGCCCACGTGCGCAAGATAGGCCTCAAGTGCTGCATCCGAGAACGCGCGCATCGTGAGATGGGCCTCGGCGGTCTCGTGCCAGACCGTTTCGCCGTTCACGGCCAGCGCAACGGCAGAGTGGAGCGTGTGCGTCTTTCCGCGCAACGCGACGAGGGATGCGCGCGCATCCTCCCTGTCTCTCGGCTTTTCGAACAGACGGCCTTCAAAAGAGAGGACCTGATCCGCGCCGATGACGAGCGCGCCTTCATGCTGCGCGCTCACGGCCTTTGCCTTCTCCTCGGCGAGCACAAGCGCGATGCGGGCGTGCGGAACGGCCGGGTTGTCCGCAAGCAATCGGTCGCGGATGCGCGCTTCGTCCACGTCCGACGGCGCAACGGTCACGGCAATTCCGGCGGCGTCCAGCATCGCGCGGCGCGTCGCACTGCCGGACGCGAGGACAAGGCGCGTCGTGTCAGCCGTCATGGCCGGGTCCGGCTGCGGTTTCTGCATCCTCCGCCTCGGTCTCCTCTTCCGCCTCCTTGTCCTGCAGTAGGCGGATGATCGTCGCCGCCGTCTCTTCCACGGAGCGGCGCGTGACGTCGATGACAGGCCATCCGTGTTTCGCGCAAAGCTTGCGTGTGATGGCGATCTCGGCGGCGATCCGGCTGCGGTCGACATAATCGTCGAGATCCCGATCGCCGATGAGGAGCGCGCGGTTGCGCCTCACTTCCGCGATTCGGTCCGGGCTCGCGATCAGGCAAGCCACGAATGCGGAATGATCGCCCGCGATCTCCTCGGGGAACGGCAGGCCCGGCACGATCGGCACGTTGGCCGTCTTGTATCCGCGCTGGGCGAGATAGATGCTCGTCGGCGTTTTTGACGTGCGCGAGATGCCAAGCAGGATGATGTCGGCCTCGTCCAGGTTGTCCGGCAGGCGCCCATCGTCGTGCGCCATCGTGAAGTTCAAGGCGTCGATGCGCCGGAAGTAATCGGCATCGAGCACGTGTTGACCTGCAACCGTCGGCGTCTGCGGTGCGCCGAGGTACGATTCGAACACCTGCATGATCGGCTGGAGCACCGCGTGGCAGGGCACCTTCAGCTCCTTGCAGCGTTGCTCGATCTCCGCAATGAGGTCCGTGTTGACGATCGTATAGAGCACGATGCCCGGCGCCTGCTCGATCTCCTGCAGCACGCGCTTCAACTGGCGCGCGTTGCGGACGAGCGGATGCATATGCTCGATGGGCCGCATCTGCGCATACTGGACGGCCGCCGCCTTGGCGATCGTGGTCAGAGTCTCGCCGGTCGAGTCCGAGACGAGATGGAGATGGAAGTAGCTCGGCCGGCTGTTGGTCATCTGTGAATTAAAAGCCGCTTTATCCCGGGATCGGATCGGGTTGCATGGGGCGGTGGGCATAGGCGCCCGGTTGTCCACCGAGATACTCCCATTACGGCCGGGATGAACCAATTTTCTTATGCGTAGGGTATCCCTGTTGATTGCGGCGGTCTCGACAGGCCCACGGCGCATATCAACATGATATCCCCGTGCGCGGTCCGAGGGCGCGCGTGCGTAAGTGGTTGACTCCGATAGCCTGCAACGGGACTAGTGGCTCGCTCCGGCACGGACACGCAAGAGGTTGTGTCCGATCTTAACCAGAGCGGAACAGGTTTGGGACAACGCGGGGAAACGGCAGCAATCCCCGCTCTTCGCATGCCTAATAAGAACAATAACAACTCAAGAAGATTCTTATTTGATTGAAGGGAAGACCATGGCTCTCGGTGGAGAAGGCGGGCTCAAGACGGCGGAACGGAGGTTTCTGGCACCGTTTCGCGGCAAGGCGCTCAAGGTGCCGCCGATCTGGTTGATGCGCCAGGCCGGGCGCTATCTGCCGGAGTATCGCGAGACGCGGACGCAAGCCGGCGGGTTTCTGAACCTCTGCTATACGCCGGCGCTGGCGGCGGAGGTGACGCTGCAGCCGATCCGACGCTACGGTTTCGATGCGGCCATTCTGTTTTCGGACATCCTGGTGGTGCCGGATGCGCTCGGGCAGGGGGTTCGGTTCGAGGAAGGCGAGGGGCCGCGGCTCGATCCGATCCGATCCGCGTCCGATCTTGCCCAGCTCGACGCGAGCGCGACGGGGACGAAGTTCGCGCTGGTCGCGGAGACGGTTCAGCGCCTGCGGCAGGACCTGCCGGCTGAAACCGCGTTGATCGGATTCTGCGGGGCGCCCTGGACGGTGGCGACCTATATGGTTCAGGGCCGGGGGTCTCCCGACCAGGCCGAGGCCCGGCTTTGGGCCTATCGCGATCCGGAAGGGTTCGCGGAGCTGATGGATATACTTGTAGAGACCTCGATCGACTACCTCGATCTGCAGGTGAAAGCCGGTGCGGACTGCCTCCAGATCTTCGATACCTGGGCCGGGACGCTGCCGGACGACGAGTTCGATCGCTGGGTTGTCGCGCCGACCCGTCAGATCCGGGAAGCCATCAAGGAGCGGCACCCGGATATTCCCGTGATCGGCTTTCCGCGCGGCGCGGGGGCGGCGGTCGTCTGGTACGTGGCGGAGACGGGGGTCGATGGCGTCGGCTTCGATACCGCGGCGGCGCCGTTCCTCATGAGCGAGACGTTCGAGGAGGACGACGTGGTGGTTCAGGGCAATCTCGACCCTCTGCTGCTGGTCGCGGGCGGCGCCCGGCTGGACGCACGCGTGGACGAGATCCTCGATCTCATGGAGGGGAAAAGATTCATCTTCAACCTGGGCCATGGAATCGTGCCACAAACGCCGCCGGAGCATGTGGCGCAGCTCGTCGAGCGCGTACGATCTCTAGGATAACTCTCAAATGAATCAATGGGTTGTGTCTTACCTGCTTTCTTTCCCTCCCCACAAGGGGGGAGGGATTTTGTCGTGCGGAAGCAACCCGGGAATGCCCTATGGCTGAGACGGGTAAACGCGATACATCCCCCGGCAAACGCGCTGCCGTTGCTGTTGCCGTCACGGCTTTGCTCTGCCTTGCCGCCGTGGCTCTGCTCGGGCCGGACGCCTATCTGTGGCTCAAGGCCGTGCATGTGATGGCCATCATTTCCTGGATGGCGGGGATGCTCTACCTGCCGCGGCTTTTTGTCTATCATTCGGAGACCACGCCGGGCTCCGAGCTCTCGGAAACGCTCAAGGTGATGGAGCGGCGTCTGCTCCGGATCATCATCAACCCCGCGATG
>ERZ869909.2894-NODE-2894-length-10587-cov-282.720837_pt1 | contig 10587 bp, 13 predicted proteins | sample MGYA00520892_ERZ869909 | MGnify/ENA primary metagenome ERZ869909 (study PRJEB32215, sample SAMEA104723947) | bioreactor metagenome | biome: bioreactor; feature: anaerobic bioreactor; material: water | place: China | collected 2015-03-12 ... | reverse complement strand
TGGAGATCGGCATGGTCATGGCCAGCCTGTTCTTCATCTACCGCATGTCCGACCTCACCCGCATCGAGCGCATCGCACTCGAGAAGTACAAGGGCTTCGAGCACTACTATGCCCTCGAGGATCTGCATCGTCCCGATGGGAGCAGCCGTGTCACCGCATACCGCCTCACCGGCAGCCTCTTCTTCGGCGCTGCCAACAAGCTCGACGCCCTGCTCACCGATGAGGTCGGCAGCCCGGACGTGGTCATTCTCGACCTCGAAAAGGTGATCAGCATCGACACCACAGGCCTGGACATTCTTCAAACGATGAAGCGCAAGCTCGACAAGCGCGGCATCGGGCTGATGCTGTGCGGACTGGGAAAACAGCCGCAATCGCTGCTCAAACGCTCGGGATTTCTCGAGGAGATCGGCGACAATGCGGTTGCGACGTCGCTTCAGGACGCGCTGCGGCAATCGCAGGGATTCAAGGGACGGGAAGACCCAGGGGTGAGCTATGTCTGATCAGAAAACCGAATTGCAGGAGCCGATCACCCGCCGCCTGCTGATCCACGGCAAGGTCCAGGGTGTCTGGTATCGTGCGAGCGCCCAGACCGAGGCGATCAAGCTCAGACTTTCCGGCTGGGTGCGCAATCTTCACACCGGCGAAGTCGAAGCGCTGATCAGCGGCCCGGAAGACGCAGTCGAGGCCTTCATCGACTGGGCGCGACAGGGGCCACCTGCCGCGCAGGTACTGCGCGTCGACGTCAGTGCCGGCGACGCGCCAGAACCCGGCCTGTTCTCGCTACGCCCCGACGCCTGATCGCTTGCGAATCGCTCCTCCCCCTGCAACGGGGAGGCCGGAAGGGGATGGGGTTGCCAGTGCCAGCCTCAGTGGCTGGTGCCCTCGTCTCGCATTACCTTGTTCCACACGTTGTACTTGCCCACCGGCTTGCGCATCGGCAGGCGCTTGACCTCTTCCAGCGTTTCGGCATCGAGCACCACGATGGCGCCGTCGAATTCCCAGTGGCTGGCGAGCGCGAAGCGGCCGTCGCGGGTGTACTCGATGTGCGCAAGTGTCTCGCCCTCGGTGCCGAAGATCTCGTGCACCACTTCCAGCGTCTGTTTGTCGATGACCTGCAGGATGTGTTTGGCCTCCGGGCTCATCATCGAATCGACGAAAGCGTAGCGGCTGTTCTCATGGCTGCGCAGGAAGAAACCCGGCCCCCGAGTCGGGATGCGCCTGACCACCTCGAAATTGTCGATATCGATCACCGTGACTTCAGCCGCCTGCAGATTGGTGCTCGCCATCACGCGGCGCCCCTGCCAGTCCCAGGTGATCCCGGAGCCAAGGTGGGGCATGCCGTCCAGCGGCAGGTCGGCGATCTTGCGACGGGCATCGAGGCTGACCACCTGCCCGGTGCCGTTGCGCGAGGCGCCCATCAGCAGCGAGTAGTCCTGGGTGAAGAAGAAGTCGTCGAGCACGTCTTCGACCACGGTGCGTCGCACGTTGAGATAGCCGGGCACGAATTCGCCCTCGCGCATGCGGTAGTCGTGGATCACGCCGACCGGAATCGGCTCGGCCTCGGGATCGAAACTGATCTCCCACACTTCGGGCAAATCCTTGAGCGCGGCGACGAAGGATTTGCGCGGTGTCGCTTCATAAACCGCCGACACCCGCGAGGTGGTCACGCCATCCTTGCCGACCACGTCCAGCACCTTGAGCAGGTTGAGGTCGCCGTCGAACAGCACCAGGGTGTGCGGCAGGTAGTTGGCGACCGCGACATAGTTGCCGTCCGGCGACACGGCAACGTTGCGAGTGTTGATGCCGGCGCGGACCTCGGACACCACGGTGAGGTTCCACAGATCGAATTTGGTCACCCAGCCGTCCCGCGAGCCGAAGAAGACGTAGCGCCCCTCCTGCGCAAACTTGGGTCCGCCATGCAGCGCGAAGCGGCTCTGGAAACGATGGATCGGCTCGAGCTTGTCACCGTCCAGCACCGACACATGGTGGTCGCCGGTTTCTACGACGAGAAACACGTTCCACGGATCGGCATCGAACACCGGCGTCGGCGACAAGGTGCTCGGATCGACATGTTCGATGCGCGAGGCGCGGATCTCGGTTTCGGTCCATTTGGGCGACGGCACGATCGGCGTGTAGATCAGCTCGGTGATCGCGGCGATCTCGTCCGCACTCAACAGCTCGCCGAAGGCTGGCATCTGGGTCGCGACCAGGCCATCGGTGATCGCGGCGATGGCGGCGGGCTTGCGCAGGCGCGCGAGGTTTTCTGGCAGCAGCGCCGGCCCCATGCCACCGAGGCGATCCATACCATGACAGGTCGCGCAGTGCTGAACGTAGTTGGTGAAGGTGGCGTCTGGCGTAGTGGCCGAAACCGAGGCGCTGGCCAGCAGCAACGCACTGCTGCCGATGGCGAGTGACAGGCGGGAAATCGAGTGAAACATGGGCATCATCCCTGTTCGACGTTGATCGGCACGCGACGACGCGGCTGGTAGGCTGTCAGCTCGACGCGTTCGCCGCGACTCGCCTCGTCGAGGCCGATCTCGTCGTCGCTGAGATAACAGGCCGGATCCTCGGCCCAGACGTCGCCGGTGATCTGCTGCGCCCGCACCCGTGAGCTGCCGTTGCAGATATTCAGATAGGCGCAGCCGCCACAACGGCCCGACAGCGTGCGCGGATGTTGTTTGAGTCCGGCCATCAGGGGGTTGGACACGTCCGACCAGATCTCGCCGAACGGGCGCTCCTTGACATTGCCCAGCGGCACATGCCACCACATGGTGTCCGGATGCACCACACCGAGGTTGTCGATATTCGCGACATTCACTCCGCTGGCGTTGCCACCCCAGGCCAGAAGCTTGGCGCGGACGTGCTCGGCCTTGTCCGGAAAACGTGCGGCAACCCAGTGCAGCATGTACACGCCGTCGGCATCGTTGTTGCCGGTGACGAACTCCTTCTCGATGCCCCGGCGATGGAGGTCGAGACAGGTGTCGAACAACAGATCCATGGCCTCGCGCGTGGTGCGATGGCGGGCGTCATCGGCGCGGTATTTGTTGCCACGACCCGCGTAGTTGAGATGCGAGAAGTAGAACTTGTCGATGCCCTCGTCCTCGACCAGCTTCAACAGGGCCGGCAGGTCGTGGGCGTTGTCCTCGGTCATCGTATAGCGTACGCCGACCTTGATGCCGCGATCCTGGCACAAGCGGATGCCGCGCATCGACGCATCAAAGGCGCCTTCGAGCCGGCGAAACTTGTCGTGCGTGGCGCCGATGCCGTCCAGGCTGACGCCGACGTAGTCGAAGCCGATGTCGTCGATCGCATTGATGTTGTTCTCGTCGATCAGCGTACCGTTGGACGACAGACCCACGTAGAAACCCATGGCCTTGGCGCGACGTGCGATGTCGAAGATGTCCGGTCGCAGAAGCGGTTCGCCACCGGACAAAATGAGCACCGGCACGCGGAAGGCCTTGAGGTCGTCCATGACCTTGAACACCTGCTCGGTGTTGAGCTCACCGGGAAAATCGCTGTCGGCCGAAATCGAGTAGCAGTGCTTGCAGGTCAGGTTGCAGCGGCGGATCAGATTCCAGATGACCACCGGCCCCGGCGGGTTGCGACGCGGCCCAGCCGGCGTCGGTTGATCGAGTTCGCGGATGAATTGTGAGATTCGGAACATGTGCACCTCCGGGGACCATTCAACCCCATGCGCTGACGCATAAAAATGACTACGATCAAACGCCCGCGCTTGGCGGACGCCCGTCTTCACTGACCGATGCGCAGCCCGGTTTTCTTCAGGATCGCACTGGAGAACAGCACGTCCCGCGCGCGGCAGACATCACCGAAGCGCTGTGTGATCGCCGCTGCGATCGTGTCGATCTGCGTCCGCACCTCGTCGCGATCCTGCCCATGGACCATCGCGAACAGGTTGTAGCGCCAGTCCGGGAGGTGGCGGGGCCGACGGTAACAATGAGTGACCCGATCCAGCGTGCCGACGAATTCTCCAACGGCGTCCACATGTTCGTCGGCGATATCCCACACGCTCATGCCGTTGGCGGTGTAGCCGATGGCATAGTGGTTGGGCACTGCCCCGATGCGCCGGATTACCCCGCGGGCAAGCATGGCGCGCAGACGCTCGAGCAGTTCCTCCAGCGGAATTCCGACCTCGGCCGCCACCGACTGCCAGGGTTCGGCAACGATAGGCAGCCCTCCCTGGGTCGCAAGCACGATGCGGCGCTCGATCGGATCGAGTGCAGCGGGAACGGCAGTATCCTTTGACATGCTCATACCTTGAGCTTCATCTCGACGAAGAACTCACGTTCCTTCGGAAAGCAATGCACGGCGAGACCGGTGGCGGCCTCGATGCGCGCGGCGGTTTCGGCGATGCCTTCGGGTTTCTCGGTAGCGAGCACGAACCACATGTTGAGCGCGTGCTCACGGCGGTAGTTATGGGCCACTTCGGCAAAGGCGTTGACGATTTCGCACACTTCGGCATAGCGCGTCTCCGGCACCTTGATCGCAGCAAGGCAAAAGGCGCCACCAATGCGCTCGATCTGGAACATGGGCCCGAAGCGCGACAGCACGCCCTGATCCAGCAAGGTCCGCACGCGCTCGATGAGCCTGGCTTCCGTACAGCCGAGTCGCTCAGCCACTTCGGCGAAGGGGCGTTCGGACAACGGGAACCCGTCCTGCAAACCATTGATGAGTGCGCGGTCGAAATCGTCCAGCGCGACCGGCTCGCTGCGCACCCCTCTCATGTCCCGGCCCTTCCGAAGTAGCGCGACCCGCGTTGCTTGAAACGCCGCGTACTGAACAGCACCGCGTGGTCATACCCTTCAAGTCCGCAACGGCTGACAATGGCCTCGCGCTCGGCGAGCACTGCCTCGCGCGAACGACCGTGGATCATGCAGAAAAGGTTGAACGGCCAGTGTGGCCGCGCACGGCTGCGACGGTAGCAAAGCGTCACTGCGGGTTCGCGCGCGAGCCGCTTGCCGACTTCCGAGACCTGATCGTCCGGCACGTCCCAGACGCACATCGCGTTGGCGTCGAAGCCCAGTTCATGATGACGGACGACGAGCCCCAGCCGCTTGATCCGGCCGTCCTCCAGCCAGCGTTCGATGACGTCCAGCACCAGATCCTCGCGGACACCGACCCGCTCACCCAGTTCGCGGAACGGCTGAGAAACGATCGGCAAGCCCTGCTCTAGCGCCGACATCACCGCCCGCTCGAGTTCGGGCATCAGGCAAGCGCCGTCAGACATGGGTTCGAGCACGTCCTGGGCCACCGCATTGCGAGACACCTCGCCGTCGCCACCGAGGTCGAAACCCAGGTCGATATGAAATGCCTGCTCCAGCGGCAGCACGATAATCTTGCAGCCGGTATCCGCCTCGAGCATCTCGACGACCTCCGCGAGACGACGCCCGGATTCGGCGGTGATCACGAACCAAAGATTGAAAGCGTGCTCTCGCTGGTAGTTATGATTGACCTCGGGGGCGGCATTCACACGCGCGGCAATCTCCTCCAGACGCGCCTCAGGCGCAGACAGCGCCGCCAGGGCGCTGGCACCGATGCGACGTGGTGCAAAGACCGCACCAACGCGGCTCAACACACCGTCCCGTAGCCACATGGAGACGGTGTCGAGTACGGCCTGTTCATCCAGCCCGATCTGCTCTGCAAGCCGCGCGAAGGGCTGCGACACCAGCGGGAAGTTCCGCTGGAAATCGTTCAGCAGGCGAAACCGCGCCTCGTCCGACGAGTCTGCAGCCATGACCGTTTGCGCAATCCGTGCAGCCATCGCCCCCATGTCAGAAACCGACCCGGTGAGCGCGGTGCGTGAAGAAGATACCGCTCGGACTCACCACCGGCAGCTCGCCGATGCGCTCGCGGGTGCGTGTGTCGTACATCACGACCTTGTCGTCGTCACGGGCCGAGATCCAGATCTCCTCACCCTTGGGCGTAAACTCCATGTGCAGTACCGCCCGACCGGGCTGGAAGCTGTGGACCACCTCGTTCTCGAGTGTGTCGATGACCTGCATCCAGCCATTGTCGGGGAAAGCGAAGTTAACCCACACCTCTCGCCCGTCGGGCCGCGACATCACGAACACCGGCTGGCTGCGCACCGGAATTCGACCGACCTCCTCCCAGGATCCCAGCTCGACCACCAGCACCTCGTGACGGCCGATGGCCGGCAGATAAGCCTTGCCCCCCGCGATTGCCCATCCTCTCAGGTGCGGCATCTTGAACACCGGCAACGGCTCCTCGCCCCTGCCGTAACCAGGAAGAATGGTGCGCACGCCAAGCTCAGGCTGCCACAGGTCGAGCATCGACATGCCATCTTCGCCGAATAGACCGGCAATGTAGTAGCGGCCATCGGGGGTGATCAGCGCGTCGTACGGCTGACGGCCGGCCGGAAAGCGCTGGGTTTGCGGATTGGTCGGATCGGAGAGATCGGTCAGCCAGATCTCTCCTGCCTCGAACAGTGAGTAGATGAAGCGATTGCCCGGCAGATCGCGCAAGCCCACTACTTTGGCCCGCTGGCCGTGATCGCCCCACACCGTAGGCACTTCGGAAAGCAACTCCAGGGTCTCGGCGTCGAACACGCGGATGCCCCCCGGTTCGTAATTCTGCGCAACAACGAAGCGACCGTCCTGCGAGATCGCGCCGCCGATGGCGTTGCCGGCCTGGATGACACGCCCGACGATCTCGCCAGCGAGGATATCCACCTTGGTGAGTCCACCGTCGCGGCCAAACACATAGGCGTAACGCGCATCACGCGAATAGACCAGTGACGCATGCGACAGATCGCCAAGCCCCGGGACCTCGGCCAGGGCCGTCCGACCGGTGGATTCGACCACCGTCACCTGCCCGGTCGCACGCTCGATGATCACGCCGAGATCACCTGTACCGCGAACCACGGGCGCCTCGGTGGTGGCGCACGCAGCAAGCAACAGTGCCGCCGAGGCAACACCGGCAATTCGCAAGAGCTTTCGTTGGCAGTAGCCAATCATCTTGATTCTCCTTGAGCCTTCGTTCAACGCACCCGGACGCCTGGCGCTGCCACCGGCAGCGGACCGCCATCTTCGGGAAAGCCGGCCATCAGCTGCCGCACGATCCAACTGGATTCTTCTTCGGTGAGGATACCCATGAAGGGTGGCATCGGCGTGCCCGGCCGGCCTCGATAGAGGGTGGCGAGCAACCCTTCGTAGGGCTTGTCCTGCAACGCATCCGGCGTCAGCGCGGGTCCGAGCCCTCCCTTGAGCGTAAGGCCATGACAGGATCCGCAGTCCTGGCGCACCATGTGCACCAGCTCCTTGATCCGCTCCGGCGTGGGCACGAAACCCTCTTCCGCGAGTACACTCTTAGACGATAAGGCGACAAAAAGTCCCGCCGCTACCGCCACCAACCCGTTTGTTGAACTGATTACACGCATTGCCTCGACTCCTGCTCCGGTCCGTGACAAGTCGCCAGGACTTGCCTCAGGGCGCAGCCAGTATCGTTTGCGGGTCACGAGGCACTCCTTGATTTCGGTTAATTCCCCCGGACGGCTGTAGGGATAAAGTGTTGCCAACAAAAGGCGCCAGCGGTCCGTGCCCATGCGCACGGAACCGCCAACGAGGAGAGTCACCCATGAAGCGCGAGCAAGTCGGTCAGAACCCGCAATCAAGCTCCCGCCCTGCCCCGGCGGGCAAGGTCCATCTTGTCGGTGCAGGCCCGGGCGACCCCGACCTGCTCACGGTTCGCGCGGCCCGGCTGCTCGCCGGATGCGATGTGCTGGTCTACGACAATCTGGTGAGCGACGCCGTTCTCGCCACGGTCAATCCGAAAGCGCGACGCATCTACGTCGGCAAGGAAGCCGGCAACCACGCGTTGCCGCAGGATCAAATCAACTCCCTGCTGGTCAACCTCGCCCGCGAGGGCTTCGAGGTTGTCCGCCTGAAGGGTGGCGACCCCTACATCTTCGGCCGCGGCGGGGAGGAGGCCGAGGAGCTGGTTCAGGCCGGCATCCAGTGTGACGTCGTCCCGGGCATCACCGCAGCGTCCGGCATTTCCGCCTGTACCGGCATGCCGCTGACCCACCGCGACCATGCCCGCGCGGTAGTGTTCGCAACCGGTCATTTGAAGGACGGCAGCGTCGACCTCGATTGGCCCGCATTGGCCAGGCCTCACCAGACCGTGGTGATCTACATGGGCATCGGCGCGCTGCAGATCATTTGCGACCAGCTGATTGCCCACGGTCTATCGGCCGACACGCCAGCCGCCGTCATCCGCAAGGGCACGACTCGCGAACAGGTGACTCTCGTGTCGACGCTCGGCGACCTGCCCGGCGCAGTCAAGGCCGCTCGCATCAAGTCTCCCGCGCTGATCATGGTCGGCTCGGTCGTCACGCTCAACGCCCGTCTCGCGCCGCAGCGTGAGGCGGTGAAAGCCGCGCCCACAACCAGTGAAACCTGTACCGTCTGATCTCCATGCCGAGCCGGCGGCTTGTGCTATCATCCGCCGCGCGCCGGCATAGCTCAGTTGGTAGAGCAACCGCCTTGTAAGCGGTAGGTCGTCTGTTCGAGTCAGACTGTCGGCACCAGCCCGAAATATTTGCAGCGCACAAATTTTTCTTGACGCCTGCAACTCACAAGGCTATAGTTATCCCTCTCCAGACGCGGGGTGGAGCAGTCCGGTAGCTCGTCGGGCTCATAACCCGAAGGTCACAGGTTCGAATCCTGTCCCCGCAACCAAATAAAATCAAAGGCTTACGCGATGCGTAAGCCTTTGTGCTTTGTGGGTTTGGCGTAAATTGGCGTAAATCGATTTGGGGGTACCCCACAAATCGTGCCAACCGAGGCGGTTTCCGCAAGCACGGAGACGTCGGCCAGAACCCACCCTGAACCCAGGCTTACATACACCGGAAAGGCTCCGCGCCGGGCTTTCAGTGGCCGACAGCGCCTGGAAGTGGGCGGCGCCGGACTTGATCTTGCCGCTCTCGCGCTCCCGCAGGCCGTCTTCGAACAGGCTGCTCTTGGTTTCCACAACGAAGTACGGCCGTTCCTGACCAACGCGATTGGCGAGTATCTCCCAGCCCGGGTTGTTGGTACCCAGGGGTGTCGGACCTCGATGTGTCCAATCTGCGGTGCATGCGCTAGTTCTATCAGACGTTCGCGATTCGTGACGCGCTGCGTCACGAATCGGGCTGGACCCAGCGCCCTCAACTCTTACACCACTTTCCGGAACACCGCCGGGCTAGAACATTGGAGGCCGAGCAAGGTCCAAAATTTGATAATCTATGCAGAAATCTGCAACCGAGGACCGACATGCGTACAACACTCGACATCGACGACAAGCTGCTCACAGAAGCAAAACAACTCGCTGCACGCGAACACATCAGCCTCACCCGGCTGATCGAAGAAGGCTTGGCCGCCCGTCTGCGCAGCGCGGCTAAACCGGAGGGGTCTGGCAGCCGTGTGCACCTTCCAGTGTTTGCCGGCCGGGGAGGCTTGCAAGCCGGTATCCGCGACGCACGCAGCCATCAGGCCATCCTCGATGCACTTGATGATCTGGAAGGTCCGCAGTGACGCCCGATGTCAACGTCCTGCTTGCCGCGTCTCGGCAGGATCACCCCCACCACGCGCCGGCGCTCGCCTGGCTCGAGCAGGCCATTGCCGAGAGCGAGACCGCGCATACCCTGGCTATTCTCCCCATGGTGGCCTCCGGTTTTCTGCGCCTGGCGACGCACCCGAAGGTGTTCGATCCACCTACGCCGCTGCCTGACACCCAGGCTTTTCTCGATGCAGTCCTGTCGGCACCGGGGGTCAGCATGGTCTCTCTCGGCGGGGAATGGACACATTTCATGGCTTTGTGCGCCCGGCTCGATCTCAACGGCAACGCCATTCCCGATGCCTGGATCGCCGCCGCCGCTCAGCACCATCACCTGCACCTCGTCACGTTCGACAAGGGTTTCCGCAGGCTCTTGAAACCGAGCATGGTGACCGTGCTCAAAGGCTGATGCGCCAACCATCCCAACAAGAACAACACCATGGCCTTCGACGACAAGACCGTCTATCGCTTGCAGAAGCTGCTTAGCGATAGCAGTAGCTTGCTGTCCGATGAATTTCGCATCCAGGCCCAGCAAACCTACGGCCTCGACCCCAACAGCGGCGAGCTCACGCTGTTCGATCACCTCGCCCACCTCTCGGACTGCGAACGCCACATGCAGCCCGTTCCCACCAGGCGGGCGTCCGCCAAACGTTCTAGAATTCAACGCAGAATTCTGTACATGGAGGTATTGCCATGACGATCACCGCACAGGACATCATCTCGCTGACGACGGCCAGAGCGCAGCTGTCCGAACTGGCCGAACAGGTGAAGGCCGGCGCCGAGAAGATCATCACCAAGAACGGTGAGGGCTATGTGGCTCTGGTCGATGCACACCGACTCGACTACTACCATCGCCTGGAGCAGGCCCATCTTCACCTGTTGATGCTCGACGAAGCGCGGCGGGGACTGGAGGACGTTGCCGCGGGCCGTACACGTGATGCCCGGGAAGCACTGGCTGAGCGCAAGCAGGCGCGCTCGCGGGCATGAGTGTCAGGACCCCCGTGCGATTCACGAGCA